>Ga0209192_10000459_pt1 | contig 39836 bp, 25 predicted proteins | sample ArcticOcean_MG_C_11_FD_187433 | JGI IMG/M metagenome (GOLD analysis project Ga0209192, IMG submission 187433) | Marine microbial communities from western Arctic Ocean - ArcticOcean_MG_CB2_154 (SPAdes) (version 2) | ecosystem: Environmental > Aquatic > Marine > Oceanic | place: Arctic Ocean... | reverse complement strand
GGCTTTGGCGGCGGCGGCGGCTTTGGCGGCGGCGGCCGCTTTCGCCGCCAAACGCTTCGCAGACAAGCGCGTCTCCGCCTCCGCGTGTTGCGCCGCGATGTCAGCCAGGGTTAAATCTGGTGAGTCCTCCCTGTCCGCGAGCTCTTTGAGAGGGATGTCGTCGTCCGATTCCCACTCGCTGTGCACCACGGGCTCGTCCGTCGTCGGCGTCGCTTGGTGATCACCGATTTGGTGCTCAACCGAACCAGACGCCGACGCCTTGAGGTCGGTCCCCACAAACAACATCTCGCTCGCGTCGTGCGTGATCCTCAGCGGCGCCTCGATAGCGATTTCAAGCGCGGCTTGCTGCTTGCGCCTGCGCTTGGAGGCGGCGGGGTTGAAACAAGCACGCCTGCGTCTCCTGCGTGAGGCTTCCTTGATTGCTTCGCCCCGCGCCGCGCGTTCGCGCTGCTGGCGCTGCACGCCCTCGAACCCGAGCACGAACTGGTACTCACCCGCCGCCGCGGCGGCCATGACGTTCGCAGCCTCTTGTTCGTCCTCGGCGTACCCCACACCCGCCGAGATCCCACCCAGAAGCGCGCGCGCCCGGAGCTGCGGCGGCGCCGGCCTTTGGAACCGTGACCGCAAAGCCGCGCCGCCGTTCGCGGCACGCAGTTTTTTGTACCGGCAAAACACCCGCTCCGCGTCGTGTAGGGTCGGCGACGAGTCCTTCGCGCTCGCCCTCGTCGCGCGCCGCGGTTCCTTCCCCTTCGTCACCGCTTGTTGCACAAGGGTCGTCTTGCTGTTCTTCTTTTGGAGCACAGCACCCTCCTTGGTGCCGCCCTTCCCGTTCCTCGCTTTCGCCATCGTCTCGTCGCCGTCGGATACACGCTCTTTGAGCTCACTCGTCCCCTTGTTCACCTTAAGGGGGCCCGCTTTGGGTTTGGTGGTCGTGGCAAGCGCGCTCGCCCGCGTGGCGCGCTTCCCTCCCATTACCAAACCCGCCGCGGCGAGATCACTGCTCTTCCCGTTTCCCGACGCATCGCCCCCGAAAACGGAGCCGTCGCCGTTGTCCGAGCCGTTTTCGCTGGCGTCCAGGTCGGTGTCGTCCCGCGACGGCGCCGACCCGGGCGACGACCCGAACCCGTCCACGGAGACACTCGCGCTGACCGCTCGGGCGAACCCGCCCGGGCCTTGTTCGATTGAGCCGTTGGGCGTCAGCGGCGGGGTGTACGACCGGTCCGAAAGGAAGCTTTGCTCGCTTTTGTTGGACTTGACCGCGCCTCGCGTCGTCGTCGTGGAAAGCGGGTCCACCGCATCCCACGTCTCGGCGTGCATGGCGAGGCCGTTTGACAGCACGTGGTCGTCGTCATCCACGAAGTCCAGGAGCGTGCTGGGGTCGCATGCCAAGCCGTGCTTCACCGCAGCCTCCGCTTCCGCAACGGAAGCGCCGCCGTAACCCAGCAGCTCGTACGCCGCGCTCGCAGAATCCGGAACGCTCCCCGAGTGCCAGCTCGCCTCTTCGAAAACGTCAAACAGGTGTTCCAGCGCGCGCTCGCGGAGCTCCGCGCCAGGCGCGCGGTCGGTGTTGACTTCGGTGAGCCACGCCTTGTCCGCGGCGGTGGCGTCGTACATCGGCGCGGCGCCGCCCGGGGCGAACCGCCCCGCGGGCGTCGCTGGCCGGGCCGCGACGTACTCCGTGGACGGCACGAAACCGCCCCTCGCGTCGTGTTCGTACCCCGCCACCTCCCTGGTGGTGGGAACCCAGATGGTGCCGTCCGGCCCGACGTCCGCCCCAGGCTGGTCGTGCGCGTCTAGGCTCGAGTACCCGGTGCGTCTTTTCTGCGCGCGCCTTTGCTCGGCGTCCAAAGATTCAGCCTTGGCGCGCTTGGTGAGAAGCCCCGCGTTCCACCGAGCGCTCCTGCGGCCGCCCTCGCCGTCACCACCCAGGCTGTCCCCGTCAAGGTTCATCTGCGACCGTTTCTTCGCCCTCGCTGTGGTGGCGGCGATGCTCGGTTCCGCTTTGCGCGGCCGCGGGCGGCTCGCCGCGCCCCGCGTCTTGGCGTGCCGGCGGTTATCGCGCACGCCGCACGCGTTGCACAGCGTCTTGGCGCCCCCCGGGCCGTTGCGCCACAAAGGCGTGGTCTGCGTGTTGCAGTGCGCGCACCTCTTGCCCGGGATGCCGGGCAACAGGGCGTTAGCGTCGCCGCCGGAGCCCATGAGCATGGTCTGTAGGGTTGGAGAGGGAAGAGGAAGGCGGTGAGACTCTGCTCTGGAAAGAAGAAAAAACTTCTGGAAAAATCAAGCGCCAAGATTCCAAATCGCGTCGTCTTTGGAAGCTTGCGAGAGAGTTGAGAACGAGAAAGTCGCGAGGGCACCTCGTGTCGTCTCGCGCGGCGCGGCGCGGTGCGACGCATGGCGACCTTCGTGGAGATTCTGTTCCGGTAACACGCGGTGCTTGTTTCGCGAGTTCGTGTGTGAGGACTTACCGTAGCCATGTTGGTCATCAACACGCGCGCGCCGAGGTCGATTTACCGACGCGGGAGGAGTGCCTTTGTTCTCACACGACGGAGCCTTCGGATCAGCCTACAGACAGAGAAAACAGCGTCACGGTGTCAGCGTCGGAAAATGGGTGGTCCCGGAGGCGCGCCGGAAAAGCCCCGGGGTTACGCGACGACGGGCGCAATCGCGGTTTCGCGAGCGCGACGTGGTGGTGTGTGGTGTCGATTAGGTGCTTGGCGAGAAACACGGCGCAACAAACGTCGCGTGGCCGGGTACGTACCTCCCGTCGCGACTCGTTCGCGAAAGGTCGCTGCGATTTGGCACTGTCTCGAGACTGATATACTCGCCTCGTGTGCTGTGACACTGCGTTTGCGTACTGTACCGGTACACGGAAACTCGCGAGCCTCGCTCTCGGCACTTTTTGTTGCCTGAACCGTCAGTGAAAGGGAAAAAAACAGAGGGGAGAAGGCAGGTTAGACGAGTCGTCGGTGCCGTAACCTACGTCGTATCGGGGCGTCGCGATGATTTTTTCGGGTTTCGGGGCGGGGCATGCTAGCCACAAGGGTGCTGCCAACCGCAGGATTGGTTTCCGAACGGTACCGGTCTCAAACCCGCCGTGCACGACCCCGCGAACACACGCGCCCATCGGCTTCGTGAAAACCGCGACGCAATCTTCGCGTTCCGGAAAAAAGTCGCCATCGGGTCGGGTCTCGGAGCGGAAGCGCCCTCATCGGGTGGTTCGCGGTTCCCTACGAACCCGAAAACCGCGCGCGGGGGGTGATGATGGGTGTGCACCATCCCCTGACCGCAAAAACAGGGGCAAACACGCGTCGCGTACGCCACACGCGCGCGTACGCCGTGGGCGGACGCGGTGCCCGTTTAGAAGGCCCCCGCGAGGCGGGAAAAATAATGTCGGTACCCGCACGTACCGTACGACGACCGGCGTCCTGACCTCGAGCGTCGTCACACCAATTGAACGACGAGCCCGATACCAGCACAAGCCCCTCACGCAACGTAACCCCACACCTAAGCTGCCGACCCCAACCTAATCCCGTGTCACGGCGCCTATGACTGTGGGTCTTGGGTGCGAAGCGCGTGTTGAATCTTCGAGCTTTTTTTTTCTTGGTTGGGAACAAGACTCGATTAACTCAAGAAACCTCTTTTAACTCGTCAAAAGTCGCCCACAAATCGACCTTCCAATCAAAAATTCGCAGGTGTGCGCTCCTCCGCGTGTTGTTTGTCGACGCACGTCGGCACGCCAATCGTCGTGCAGGCGGAAAGTTCCATGGAAGCTTGGAGTTTTGGCCAAACTGCAGTCGGTGCTTGGCAGCTCGCCTGTGTTGCTCGCTCGTCTTTTCTTCGCGCGCTGTTTTTCACACCCTGGTTTTTTTTTCCTCATCCCATCGGCGCCGATCGCTCCGCGCGCCATATCCTTCGGCACGCGCGTTCGGTGGAACCGCGAATAAGGCACCGCGACTTCTTCACGCGTCGGTCCGCCCTTGGGTCGGTCCGTCGCGTTGGACTGGAGCGCAGTTGTGGTAGTAGTGCCTGACTCTCCTTCAACCTGCTGTGAACCTCGGACGGCACAACCTGCGCGCGGTTTTTGAATCATGAGCAAGCGACCTGGCGAGGGCGCCGGCCCGGGTGGCGCAAAGCGCGCGTACGGCGGCCCCAACCAGGAGTTCATGGACTCGGAACCCACGCTTCCCGAGGAGTACGAGGACCCGGATGACGAGGACGTGTTTCTGAACGACGTGATGGACCAGAAGGTAGGTGGGACATCGGGGCGCGATCGTGGCTTTCACCGGTCGGCATCTGACATTTTTTTGCGTTTTTGAAAAGCCGCGGTTCGATGTCAGATGGCACCTCTCTTTCAACACCTTTTCCACATCTAACACGGCCCTGACCTTACCACCACACCCACCACCACCCCCCCCACCCAGATGATCGTCGCGGACGCCGAACGCGAGCACTGGAAACGCAAAGCCCCCCCCCCCATGGATCCCGCGAAAGACGCCATCGTGTTCCAGCAGCTCGACATCGACCACGTCGTGGCGGAGCCGCACTCGATGCTTGGCCCTAAACGCAAAGCCATGGGCCCCGCCGCGATGCTGCGCATTTTCGGCGTCACCGCGGGCGGGAACTCCGTGTGCGTGCACGTGCACGGCTTCGAACCGTACTTCTACGCCAAGGTTCCGGATTCGTTTCAACAAACGTACTGCGAGCAGTTTCGCAAAAACTTGAACGAAACGGTTTCGCAACAACAGCGCGGGGGGGGGGGTAACCGAAGCACAGTGTTCATCTCCGACGTGAGTTTAATCACAGGCAAGCAAAGCCTGATGTACTACCAGGAAGGTAAAACCTCGACGTTCGTGAAAATCACGTGCACCCTCCCGAACATGGTTGCCACCGCGCGCGGGATCTTGGAAAAGCAAGGCCTTCACGTGCCCGGTTTACACCACACCTCGCTTTGCTTCCAGACCTTCGAAAGCAACGTGTTGTACACCTTACGGTTCATGGTGGACCGAGGCGTGGTGGGTGGGAACTGGGTGGAGCTACCTCCCGGGGGGTACACGCACCGGGAGAAGAAACAGAGCATGTGTCAGTACGAGTGCGACGTTATGTACGACTCGGTGGTGAGCCACGCGCCGGAAGGGCAGTACTCGAAGCTAGCGCCGTTCCGCATTCTGAGCGTTGATATCGAGTGCGCGGGCCGCAAAGGCCACTTCCCGGACGCGGAGTACGACCCCGTGATTCAGATCGCGACGATGGTGACGTGCCAGGGGGACGACAAACCGATTATCAGGGCGATTTGGACCCTGGACACGTGCGCGCCGATCGTGGGAAGCGACGTTTTGTGTTTCTCGGACGAGCGCGAATTGTTGCGGAGCTGGGGAAAGTTCTTTCGAAGCGCGGACCCCGATTTGTTGATTGGGTACAACATCGTGAATTTCGACTTCCCGTACCTAATCAACCGGGCGGAGAAGCTGAAAGTAGAAGACTTCCCGTACTGGGGCCGGATGATCGGCTCGAAACTCCGAATGAAGGACACCACGTTTTCCTCGAAAGCGTACGGCACGCGTGATTCGAAAGAAATCACAATCGAGGGACGGGTACAGTTCGATCTGATGCAGGCCGTGCAACGCGACCACAAGCTCTCGTCGTACTCCCTGAACAGCGTCTCCGCACATTTCCTTGGTGAACAAAAGGAAGACGTGCACCACAGGTACGGGCCTTACCCAACCCAAATCCCGCCTCCCTGATTGCCCATACAAGACTGACACTTTCTTTTATTGGTATCAGCGCTATTTCCGAGCTGCAAGCCGGGACCGCGGAAACCCGGCGCCGCCTCGCCGTGTATTGCTTGAAAGATGCCTACCTCCCGCAGCGGCTGCTGGACAAGCTGATGTACATGTACAACTACATCGAGATGGCCAGGGTGACTGGCGTGCCGCTGTCTTTTTTGTTATCGAGAGGCCAATCAATCAAGGTCATGAGCCAGATTTTACGGAAAGCAAAGGCGAGGAACTTCCTGGTGCCGCACATGCCCAAGAAGGGCGCTGGGGACCAAGCGGAGGGCGGCGTGGCGTACGAGGGCGCTACTGTTTTGGACGCCAAGGCTGGGTATTACGAGGTACCTATCGCGACACTTGATTTCGCGTCTTTGTACCCGTCAATCATGATGGCGCACAACCTGTGTTACTCAACGCTGGTGCCTCCGGACATGGTGAACAAGCTCGCCGCGGATGACGTGACAAAATCACCCAGCGGCGACGTGTTCGTCAAGTCGCACAAGGAAAAAGGGATCCTTCCCGAGATTCTGGAGGAGCTTCTGGGGGCGCGAAAAAGAGCAAAGGCTGATTTGAAAAAGGCGCAGGACCCGCTTGAAAAGGCGGTGCTTGATGGCAGGCAGCTGGCGCTGAAAGTGAGCGCGAACAGCGTGTACGGGTTCACGGGCGCCACCGTGGGGGCGTTGCCGTGCTTGGAGATTTCGTCGTCGACCACGGCGTTCGGCAGAGACATGATTGACCAAACAAGGGACCTAGTTATCGCCAAGTACAACACATCAAACGGCTACAGCGCGAACGCGGACGTGATTTACGGGGACACGGATTCGGTGATGATCAAGTTCAACGTCACGGACCTGACGGAAGCGATGAGACTGGGCGAGGAAGCGGCGGCGCACGTAAGCGCGACGTTCGTGAAACCCATCAAGTTGGAGTTTGAGAAAGTGTACTACCCGTACCTTTTGATTTCAAAGAAGCGGTACGCGGGTTTGCTTTGGACGAAACCGGATAAGTACGACTACATGGACACCAAAGGCATCGAAACCGTTAGGCGGGATAACTGTTTGCTCGTACGACAAGTTATAGAAACCTGTCTGCGGAAGATTCTCATCGAGCGAGACGTCAACGGCGCTGTTGATTTCGTGAAAGGGCAGGTCGCCGACCTTCTCATGAACCGCATGGACCTTTCCCTGCTAGTGGTCACCAAAGGCCTAACACAAGACCCGGACAAGTACGAGATGAAAAGCGCGCACGTCGAGCTCGCGAAAAGGATGAAGGAAAGAGACCCCGCCACCGCCCCCGTGGTGGGCGACCGCGTGGCGTACGTCATCATCAAAGCGGCGAAAAACGCGAAAGGGTTCGACAAGAGCGAAGACCCGATTTACGCCCTGGAGAACAACCTGCCAATCGATTACCAGCACTACCTGGACCACTACCTGGAGAAACCGCTTTGTCGCATTTTCGACCCGATCATGAAGGACGCGAAGAGCAAGCTTTTGCGGGGGGACCACACCCTGTCAATCGCGCAGCCCACGCCCACCGCGAAGGCGGGGGGGATTATGCAGTTCGCGAAGGTGCGGCTTTCGTGCGTCGGGTGCAGGGCGTCAATCACGGACGAGAAAGCATCGCGCTCACTGTGTACGCACTGCCTTTCCAAGGAACCGGAGCACTTACAGAAAGCCCTGGACGCGGTGAACGGCCTGGAGAGGGACTTCAACCGGTTGTGGACGCAGTGCCAGCGGTGCCAAGGGTCGCTGCACCAGGACGTGCTTTGTACGTCGCGGGATTGCCCCATCTTCTACCGGCGCAAAAAAGTGCAGAAGGATCTGCTGGAAGCGGAAACCACGCTGAAAAGGTTCGACTGGTGAGTCGTCGTTGAGTATGAATGGAACAGGGTGGGCGCGATGACCCGGACACCGGACGAACGGTGACGCGGGGACGCGGAGGAGAGAGTAGAGAATTTGAAACGCGATTGACGAAAACGCTCGCAGTGAAAACAGATTTTTTCCATCTTCGTAACGCTTTCCTCGGAAGCCCCGAAAACACGTTGCTCTGAAGTCACACTCGCCTGCGCAACGACGCACCATGCCCACCTCCTACCCCAACACTCTTGACTTTAGTAATATCGCGCACCAGCGCGACACTGGCGACGCCTTCGCGGCTCTGCCCGCCCACATACTCATCACGCACGTCCTTAGTTCGCGCAATCTGCCCGATCCCTCAGATCTCGCAAGGCTCCGAGCGGTGAGTCGTGGGATGCGCGATGCGGTGGCGGCGACGGGGCGTTTAGTGTACGAGCTGGAAGCTGATGAAGCTATAAAGCTTGGAGACTTAAGCGGGATGCAGCTCTTGCATCAGCGAGGTGACCTGGATGACGACTCCGATAGCTTGTGCGCGTTGGCGGCGGGGGAGGGACAACGCGAGGTACTGAAGTGGTTGCGCGAAAATGACTTCCCGTGGAACGAGGAGACGTGCGCGAGCGCGGCGCTGGGCGGGCACCTTGAGATGCTGCAGTGGTTGCGCGCGAACGACTGCCCGTGGGACGAGTGGACGTGCGCGAGGGCGGCGTTGGGCGGGCACCTCGAGGTGCTGCAGTGGGCGCGCGCGAACGGCTGCTCATGGAACAAGTGGACGTGCGCGAAGGCGGCGAGGGGCGGGCACCTCGAGATATTGCAGTGGGCGCACGCGAACGGCTGCCCGTGGGACGCAACCACGTGCGCGAACGCGGCGAAGGGCGGGCATCTCGAGGTGCTGCAGTGGGCGCGCGCGAACGGCTGCCCGTGGAACAAGTGGACGTGCACGGAAGCGGCGAGGGGCGGGCACCTCGAGACACTGCAGTGGGCGCACGCGAACGGCTGCCCGTGGGACGCAACCACGTGCTCGGGTGCGGCGTATTACGGTCACCTCGAAGTGCTGCAGTGGGTGCGCGCGAACGGCTGCATATGGGACAGGTGTACGTGCGCGCACGCGGCGCTTCGCGGACATCTGGAGTTGCTGCAGTGGGCTCGCGCGAACGGCGCACCGGAATAGCGTGAGAAGAAGACAGTTTTGGAAAACACTACTCGGAGTACTGCACAAGACATACCATCGCTTTTTTTCTCTTGGACGCCTCGTCCGCGCGTCACACTCACACACCTCACGCGCGCCTCGCCGGCCCGCTCGCGCGCCATGGCGCTGACGGGCGAGCGCTTCGAGCTCGGCTCGCGCATCGGCCGCGGCACGTCCGGGGACGTGCACCGCGCGGTGGACCGCTTAACCGGCGATACCGTCGCGGTGAAGCTGGTTGATTTGGAAGATGCGGACGACGAGGTGGAGGACATCCAGCGCGAGATCGCGACGCTGGCGCAAATAGACAGCCCGTTCGTTACGAAGTACCTGGGTTCTTGGCTGTGCGAGGGCAGCACGCGCCTTGCGATTGCGATGGAGTACATGGCCGGCGGTTCCGTGGCTGATTTGGTACGTTCCCGACCTCTTCCCGAAGAACAATGCGCGGTCGTGCTTCGCGATCTGCTGATGGCACTGGCGTACCTGCACGGCGAGGGCAAGATCCACCGTGACGTGAAGGCGGCGAACGTGTTGCTCAGCGCTGATGGTAGCGTCCGGCTGGCGGATTTCGGCGTGGCGGGGCAGATGACGCACACCGTGGGTGGGCACAAACGCAAGACGTTCACAGGGACGCCTTTTTGGATGGCCCCGGAGGTTATACAGCAAAGGCCGGAAGGGTACGACGCAAAGGCGGACGTGTGGAGTTTAGGGATCACCGCGATTGAAATCGCGACCGGGGCACCGCCGTACGCGGACATGCACCCGATGCGGGTGTTGTTTTTCATCCCGAAGAACCCGCCCCCGCGGCTGGACGGCGACGCGTTTTCCGACGAGTTCAAACAGTTCGTCAACCTTTGTTTGCAGAAAGAGCCGTCGCAACGCCCGCGCGCGCGGGAGCTTTCAAACAGTCCGTTCATTGCGAACGCCCCAGAGAGCGACAGACTGGGGCTTACACAGCGGATACACGAACGCATCGCCGACCGCGATGGGAAACTAACTGGGTCTAGAAAAGAAAAAGAAAAACAAAGAACGGCTCCGGAAGCGGAAAGGGCGCGGTCCGCGTCGGACGTGAAACGAACACAAGAGAATGCCGACTCGCCGGCGCGAGACTCTCCACCTACCAGAGAATATCCACATAGCACAGACTCTGCACCGGGTACCTCCAACCCGCACTTATCCGCGCCTTCCTGGGACTTCGGCGACGGCACGATCGGTCGGCGGTTCGGGAAACCGCCCAGCGCGCTCGCCATGCCGAGCGCTAACCCGAAAAACTTCAACGCGGAGACGTCGCCGACGGGCGCGATCGGTAAGGGATCGCCGACCGGTCTGCAGACGCAGAGGTACCCTTCGCACCCTTCGCGTCGACCAAGCGGGGCGGTGCCCACTTCCGTTGGGTCTGGACAGAAAAACGAAAAAACCTCGCCGACGAAGAGTCCACCGGCGGCAACGAGCGCGGGTACGCCTCAGCGCGCCGCGCCGGCACTTGTGACCCTTGTGCTTTCCCCCGCGCTGGTCGCGGCGGCGGCGAGTGGAGGCGTGGCCGCTGATGCGTGTGCGCAACGAGTTGCAGCTGCGTTTTTAGAGCTGGAACTCGTCGCGCCAGGAGCCTGCGCCGTGTTCCTCCAAACCTCCCTGGAGCGCGTTTCCAAAATCAAAGACGACGCCGAAATTCGCGCGCTCGCCGAGACGGGCGCGCGCGTGTTTGCCGGCGCGGTCGCGGCGCCGACGACGCAAAGCGCGAGCGAAACACTTAGTCTTAGTGGTACCCAGAATTCAAATAAAAGCGTGCTTGGCGATTTCCTGCTCGCGAGGTGGCAGCGAGACCTGAAGTAATAGGGGTGGTTGGTAGGAGTAATAGGGTTGCGGACGGTGCGAGGTAGGCGTGACTAGGAGTAAGACACGTTATCCTGGATTGGAGAAGAGTGTCGTAGGAATCAGTGGCAGACGACGCGCGCGTTGCGTTCGAGGGACGCGATATCAAGGGCTATATAAATTAGTAAAGGCCCTTGTACATACAATTATTTCGTCTATCTTAAATCCGCGCTCTTCGCGTCCGGTATGCCATGCGTTTTCAGGATTTCCTTTGTTTCCTTCACCGCGACGGTTCGCTTCAGCACCACGAGTTGTTCGTGCTCCAGCTGGAACCGCAGGAACTCCTCGCCACAGCTGTCCACCATCCACGCCAGTTGTTTCAAGTCGTTCACTGCAACGCCGTTGAACCCCTTCACCACGGAGTTAACGATGTCCTCGTACCCGATTGTCACGTCGCTCGCGAGGACTTGCGCCAGCACCACCACGTTCTGGCCCGGGAACCGCACGTGGTCGTGCATCATCGTATCAAGCAAACGCACGGGGGCGTCGTAATCGTAGTCCTTGCCGTACTCGGACTTCAGATACGGGACGCACACGTTGGTGAACACCAAACCGGCGACGATGAAATAGGTGGGGGTCTCGGTTGGGATGTGCACCGGCACTAACCGCGGGGTGGTGCTCAGCGTAAGGCTCGCCGTCCTCACCTTGCCCTGCCGCAAAAACCGCACCTCCGCGCGTTCCCCGACGTACTTCTCGCTGACCAGGTAGTGGAACGAAATCCGCTCGCCCGTGCGGAACGGCACGGTTCCGTCGTTCGCGATTGGCACGCCGTCGAAGCTGAGCAGCACATCCGTGGTTTGAATCAACGCCCCAGCTGGGCTTGTTGGAGACACCCGACGCACGTACACCCCGTGCTCCGTGCGCTCGTTCAACGAACGCATTTTCAGAAACTTGCGCATGTCCGGATTTTCAAGCTTCTGCCACTCCACGCCTAAAGTGGGAAACCCGGTGTACTTGCCGTTCCGGGCGTAGTCTTGGAGAAAGTGGACAATCACGGGCGAGGGAATGACGTAACCGATGTTCTCCGCGTCTTCGTGCTTTAAGGATTGAAACGCCACCCCGACGCACTCGCCGTCTTTGTTAAACGCGGGGCCGCCGCTGTTTCCCGAATTAATCGCGGCGTCGATTTGAAGGCCTAAAAGCTCGCTGCTGCCGTGCGAATACGCGGTGACTTCGATCCGGCTCACCACGCCCTGGGTCACGGAAATCGCTACGCCTCCAATGGGGTACCCCACCACGGTCACCGAGTCCTGGAGAGACGGGAGGTGCCCGAACCGCACGGGGGTGACGTTTTGGAAAAACGAAACGTCATCCACGCTGATACCAAACAAAGAAAGTGTCAGTCTTTCGGGCCATTTGAGTGAGTAATTACGGGCGGACAGGGAGGCAAACAAGTCGTCTATAATTTGGGAAATGCGGGGACGTACCTGAGCAACGCCAGGTCGCACTCCGTGCCCACGGCTAACACACGCGCGACGTACTTTTTCTCCTCCCCGCGTTTCTTGAGCTTGACCTGCGTGTGGTGCTCCACGGAGTGCGCGTTGGTTAACACGCGGTTGCCGCCGATAATGAAACCGCTACTCGTGCTGCTCGATTGCCGCTTCCGTTGCCACGGCAACGAGAAGTTGGGCTCGGTGTGCGAGCAGAAAACCTTCACCACGGCGTCCATCTGCGGTTCGTCGCGAACCGCGTCCGCGCCCATGTAGTCATCCACGCCGTAATCCAGGTGGTGCTGCAGCAGGGACTGCGGCAGGGGAAACGCCCCGGGGGGCATGCCCCCCCCACCGGACGGCGCCGGGCGCGCGTTCGACGGGTTGTTTAAGTCGCTGCTCACGATGCGCCGCGCCGGGGACGTGCGCACGCGCTCGCGAGACGGCGAAGTTTGCTCCGTGCGCTGAACCCCGTTTCGCCGTGCGTCCTCCGAATCGGACTCCGATTCTGTGTCTCTCGAGTCGTCCGAATCACTCGCGGTAAGCGCTTGAATCAGCGACCCATGGTTTTTCCGCTGGCGCTTCACGCTTTCCGGTACTAACTGCACCACTCTTATTTTAGGGATTTTGGGGAGTTTCGGGAGTTTCGCGCGTCGCGGCGTGGCGGACGGCCCCGCTGTGTTTTTTTCCAGAGGCATAGACGGCCCGGGCGGGTCGTGTCTTGGAACCGCGGCGGCCGTCGCGGTCGTCGGTGCGGTCGCCGCCACAGGGACGCGCCCGGGAGAACCGTTCCGCAACCCCGGTGAGGTCGTTATCTCGGGTACTTTGCGTGGGCGTCCCACCGGTCTTTTCGGAGCCCCAGCCGCGGGCATCGGCTGCTTCGGCTGCTTCGACCGCACGTCGGTCTCTGTTTGCGGGTGCTTGCGCGGTCTTCCCCTGCCCCGCGGTACGGCCGCGGCGGCTCCTCCAGGAAGCACCGTGCTTGCCATCGGCGGCATCTGCATCGGCGGCATTTGCATCGGCGGCGTCTGCGCGGCGGTTGATTTGACGGCGGGCGGCGCTCGCGGAACCGTCACCCCCACCGGGTGCTTCCTCGGCCTTCCTCGGCCTCGCGGTACCGCCGGAGTGATTGGCACCGGCGACGGCGCGGTCGTCGTGTCTGGGATCCGACCGGCCGGGGAAACCACCTGGCGAGTCGGGGAGGCCAGCCTCTGCGGCACCGGGGGGGGCGCCGGAAACGCCGACGACGATGGGCCCGGGCCCCCGAGCTCGCGAACCACGGTCATCTTTGACGGGGTCATTGATTTTCGCGGCCTTCCCCGGTTCGTCGGTGCCGCCCCGATCACCACCGGCGACGCGGGTGAGGGCGGAACCAACGCCTGCTTCGCACTACCCATACTACCCTTGGGACGCCCGCGTTTTCGTTTCAAAGGCGTCCCGTCCGGCATGTCGTGGGGAAGGAACGTACCCGTCATTTAACCGGCAAGATCGCACAGAGTGCCGCGATTTCGTGGTGCGATCAATTCCACGCGACTGTCGTGTCGGGTGCCCGGCGGAAACGTTTCCGCGAACGCGAGGCGACACGCGATCGGCGTCGAGGTAGTGTGCGCGTTGGCGAAACGAACGAGCGACGCGCGTGGCTCTGCCTTGAAGCGCCTCGAGGAGTGCCTGGACGGGGGCGAACAAATACGGATTATTATAGCGTTGTCTGTTGAAGGTTGTTCTTCTGCTTCGAAACTCGGCTCGCCGAAACGCTCCACTCCGGCGGGGCGCGGGGGCATGGCGAGCCGTGACAACGACCCGCCGTTGGCGCAGTTCGAGGACCTCACGCACACCAATGCTGACCTCCGGCACATGGTGTTGGACGGTTTACAGTCCATCGCGACCGCGCCGACGCGCCGGACGCGCGAGCTGCGCCTTGTGAAAGTGACCCAAAGAAGACCTGTCCATCGTTTGGACCCCGACCCCGAAGATGGGGTGGTGCGCGTGGAGGTTTTTAGTTTGGGCCCGAGGGAGGTGGGCGGGCTTGAGATGCACGAACTGCGCGCGGAGATTGTCGAGCTGGCTAAACCACCACACGAGGTCGCGGTGTTCACGAACGCCCCGGAAGACGCGACCCCTGAGCGGTGGACACGACATCTGCCATTCAACGCGGATTTAAAAACCACGCGCGCGGAGTGGACGCCGAGACACGGCGGGTCACTGGTCATCGCGGTGGCGCTGGTGGGGTAGGGGTAGGGGTAGGGGTAGGCTTGTTGCAAGACGATATTGCCAAGTAGAAGTACATTGTAGTTGTGAAGCACGTCACGTAGCGCTCTATCTAGATATCTATGTTTTGCGTACTACCGACTAAACCGACTACACCGCCCCTCCTCTTTGAAACGCTTTGTACGTCGCCGCGAGCGCCGCGCTCGGCGCCGGCGTCGCCCGGACCCTAAGCGCCGCCAACGCGAAGTGCCTGGCGCTGACACTTCCGGACTCGATGTTTTCCTCAAGCGCCGCCATCGCGGCTTCCCGCACGAACGCGTTCAAGTCAGCACCCGTAAACCCCGCGGTCGAAAGCGCCAGCATTTTCAATTCCACGTCTTCGCCGAGCGGCGTTTTCCGCGCTCGCCGAGTGATGATCTCCAGCCGGTCCTCCCACATCACGGGCGGCGGCACGAACAGTAAGCGGTCGAACCGCCCCGGGCGAAGAAGCGCGCCGTCCACTAAATCAGGCCGGTTCGTAGCCGCGATTACCGCGACGGATAACTTTGGATTTTCAGCATTCCCTGAGTTACCACTCAAGCCGTCCATCTCGCCAAGCAGCTGCGTCAGCACGCGGTCGTTCGCGGTGGGGCCGCCGCGTTGCCCGCCTTTTCCTCGGGCGCCCACCAGCCCGTCCAGCTCGTCCAGAAATATCACGGAAGGCGCGGCTTGCTTCGCCCTCGTAAACAGCGCGCGCACCGCCTTTTCGCTCTCGCCGACGTACTTGCTGTGCAGCTCCGGGCCCTTCACGGTGACGAAGTTGCGCCCGCTCGCGCTGGCGACGGCGCGCGCTAGCATGGTTTTGGAACACCCTGGCGGGCCGTACAGCAGCGTGCCGTTCGGGGACACCGCGCCTATTCTGCGCATGGCGTCGCCATGAAGCTCGCTCCACTCCACTGCTTCACGCAGCTTCTGCTTCACGTCCGCTAAACCCCCCACGTCGTCCCACTCCACTTTCGGGTACTCCACGGCGAGCTCCCTCAGCGCGCTCGGCTTGACGGAACGCCGCGCTTTGACGAAGTCGGCGTAGGTCACCGTGGGCGGTGGTTTTTTGGGACTCTTTTCTTTCGTCCCGTTTTCGTCGTTGATGGAAACCATCGTACCATTTACTGAGTTGTTTTCGCGTTCTTTCGTGTTGTCGTCCTTGATGGAAACTTGGCGCATCGATGAGGTAAGGTCATCGTCCACAGTCCTCCAAGTTGAATCGCCATCAAACGACGTGACTTCGGCACTTGCGTCGTTGCACGGTGTATTCCGTTGCGCAGTGTCTTTACCCACCAAGTTTTCCCGCCAACTCACGCGCCGCCGCAGCGCCGACATCGCCGCGCCCGAGCACAGCGCGGCGACGTCGGCGCCGACGAACCCGTGCGCGTTTTGCGCGAGCTGTGTTATTTGGTGTTCGGTCAACTCGTGCGTCAGCCGTTTCAAGTGCGCGTGAAAAATCTCCAACCTCCCCGATGGCGTGGGCACGCCTATTTCGATTTCCCGGTCGAACCTCCCGGGGCGCCGCAACGCGCGGTCGATCGCGTCCGGGCGGTTCGTCGTGGCCACCACGACCACGCGGTGTAAACTGATTTCAGAGTCAGCGCCGTCCAACACGCTCAACAGCGCGGCGACGACTCGCGCGGACATCTGTTGGTCCCCGCCGCTTTCGCCAGCGTCCCCCCTGCCGCCCAAGCCGTCCCCCCCAGATCGAGCGGGGGCGATGGCGTCCAGCTCGTCCAGGAGCACCACGCACGGCGCCAGTTTCGCCGCCGCGGCAAAAACGCCCTTCAGCGCCGCCTCGGATTCGCCAACCGCCGCGGTCACGAGCTCGGGGCCCCTGACGACGAGAAGGCTCGCGCCCGCCTCCGCCGCCGCCGCGCGCGCCAACCGCGTCTTGCCCGTACCAGGAGGCCCCCACAGCAACACCCCCCGCGGCGGCCTGACGCCGCACCTCGTGAAAAGCTCGGGCTTTTGTAGCGGTAACTCGACGAGCTCTTTTAGGGACTGTATGAACGAGGAGACGCCGCCTAACGACGCGTACCCCCCTGACGCATCCGACGCGGACGCGAACGCGCGACCCGCGCGTTCCGCGCGACGACCCGCGGACAATCCCGGGTCGTTTGCGTCGTCGTTGTCGTCGGAATCGTCATCCGCGTCGTTCGCGCGTCGCTCGTGGTTCGCGTTTGTTTTCGTGGCTTCATCTCGCGACCCGCTTAGGCTGGTTCGCGACAGTAACCGCACGGACGTCCCCGCGCCCACCACTCCCCTCTGTGCCTCTTCCACCACGAAGTACGCGCTCGCGCCGAGAAGAGGCAACCGGACCAAATTTCCTGGAAGCAAACACCGGCCATCGAGCGCGCGCCTCGCCAGCGACTCCAACACGGCGAGTTGACGCGAGCCGGAGCCAGTTTCGTTTTTGTTTGTCCCGTCGAGCCCGCGCGCGAGCCAGTCGCCCGCCGACCCGATTGACGGTGTGTCACCCTCCAGCGCCCATAAACGAAGTGTGGTGGTCGCGCACGCCTCTCCCGGTGACGGAGCCGAGAGTCTTGAATTCGTGTTGTGTTCTCCTGCTTTGGAACCCGGTGTGTCAAGAGGACACACCAGCACGACGTCGCCTGCGTTCGGTCGTCCCAACGACATCCAAACCTTGCGAGCCAGCGCGAGCGAGGTGGGCGACGACGCCTTCGCGTTCGGATGCGCGCGCGCGAACACGACGTGGCGGCCGGTCGTTTTCGTCGCGTCGTGTTCCTCGTCGTCCGGAACCTCATCCAGGGTAACCTCCCGGGCCAGGAGCGCGGACGTTCGCGCGGCGCACAGCGAATCGTCGCCGCCGCTGGGAAAAGGAATCTCGCCGCGCACCGCGAGGGCGACCCAGTCACCAGGCCCGAGGCCTGCGTTGGTCATCATCCGTGGCGAAAGAAGGACGTGCGCGTGTGCGCCGAAGCCGGTAGCCACGGGCTCGGCCTCCAGCTCGCCCGCGCGAGGCTCGGAGCCGTGTGGCAGACACGCCTGGAGACCGAGCCACGACGGGACCGGCGCGAGACGCAGAGCAGGCACCGCCGCTTCCATTCGGTCCCCGCGCGGCGAGTCGCACGAAGAGCCGCCGACGTGCGGTGACCGAGACCGACCGCGCGTCTCATCGCCGAGAGGCGACGGCGAGTACCCGTCCGGCGTCCCCGACCGGGCGCCTTTCTTGCGCGGCATCGCGACCGCGGTCCGCGCAATGAATCGCCGCCGCCTGCTGCGTAATTCGGTTTATGGGACTGACCGAATGTTTCGGTTTCGCGAGACACGGGAACGCGCCAGTGGACGTTCGCGCGGGGGTCGGTGCGCGACCGCTGGTCGTTCGCGGTTTTTTCGGGACTCGCTCGCGTTGATTGACATGCAGAACACCGATGGTGTCCCTCCCACCTCCGCCTCGGACGCAAACCGGGTCATGGTGAGCAACGCGAAGAAGCCTTTGTTTCACTACGTGCGTCTGGCGGAGAAATTCTTGGCCAAACACGACGTGGTGACCCTGTGCGGCATCGGCGCCGCGGTCGCGACTGCCGCGTCCGTGAGCGAGATACTCAAAGCGCAAGCCTCCGGGTACACGGTGACGCGTGTGCACACCGGGACGGTTACGCACGTGGACCAAGCGGACCCGGACGTGCGGTCGCGGAAATCGACAATAGAGATCGATCTGAAAAGAGTGCGTTTGTGAATCGTGCTTGAGAATCGTTGTCAATAGCGGACAGATAGAAACCATGGTAAATCGTAATAGTTGACAGTACTGTGCAACACAAAGCCCTGCTATTTATGTATACGACGTCTATCGACCCCCTATGGCTACGCACCCATTCGTCACGAACCTTCTTCGTCGTTGCGCAGCGCCGCCGCTTCGGGCGCGAGCGCGCGGTGCGGCTTCGGCGCTTTCGGGTTTCCCCTGATGTAAAAGTCCTGCAGCAACTTTACGGCTTGGTTTGCAAACAAACCGCCGTAGGAGAGATACTTGTATGAGCAGTTGTCCGTGCCGTGTGTGCCGTTGGAGGTGCTCTCTGGGTTGCTTCCTTCGCGGACGATACTACCTGTGTTCCCATCACCGTCTATATCCCGCCCGCCTTCGCCGCACGGAAAACATCCGGACTCGTGCACGGACAGGATGCTTCCGTTTCCTCCGAACTTGTCGTTGCCGCACCCGAACACTACTTGTCGGAACCCCAACAGGGACAACGCCCCGGCGCACATAATACAAGGCTCGCACGTGACGTACAAGTCACACCTGTTGAAGTGCGCTTTATTTGCGTCGTGGTTCACGTCCGGCAGCGCCAAGATTGAATCGATGGCTTCGAACTCGGCGTGCCTCGTGCCATTCCTTTTCTCGTTCGTTCGGTTCGACCCAACCGCGATGATTTCCCCGTCCCGAACCACCACGCACCCGACCGGGACTTCCCACCGACGCAAAGCCCCCTCCGCCTCAACAAGCGCCGCGCGCATAAAACGCTCGTCATCCGCGTCGAAGCACCGCGTCGCCGCCATCGTTGTGACGAAGGGTTTGCACTGAAAGCGGTGAAAAACATGACGAAATTTTCGAGCGGACTCGCCAAGGGTGCCTACCTGAGATAACCAGTGAAAATGGAGCGACCGGCCGTCCATTGTAGTTGCGCTGGATGTAGAGCCGTAGATGTGGACAAGGTAATGAAGCTGTTCAGAGAGAGGTACGGAATGGCGTAAGTAGGGACTTTTCAAATCGCCGCGAAACTTGTTCTGACTAAAAGTATTCGGGTACGCCGTTCGCCACCGCCCACTCGAGTATGTGCCCGCTCGCAAAATCGCGCGTGGTCCGGTCCCACGGGCAGCCGTTCGCGCGCGCCCACTTTAGCATCTCTAGATGTCCGCTAGAAGCCACAGCCGAGCACGTCCTCTCGTCCCACGGGCAGCCGTTCGCGTGCGCCCACTGCAGCACCTTGAGGTGCCCGCCCTCCGCCGCACCCGAGCACGTGGTTGCGTCCCACGGGCAGTCGTTCGCACGCGCCCACTGCAGTATCTCGAGATGATCGCGCAACGCCGCACACCTGCACGTCTCTGCGTCCCACGGGCATTCGTTAGCGCGCGCCCACTGCAGTACCTCGAGGTGTTCTTCCCTCGCCGCCTCCGAGCACGTCAATTTGTTCCACAGGCATCCGTTTGCGCGCGCCCACTGCAGCATCTCGAGGTGCCCGCCCTTCGCCGCCCACATACACGTCGCCGCGTTCCACGGGCAGCCGTTCGCGCGCACCCACTGCAGCACATGCAGGTGCCCGCCCCTCGCCGCGCTCGCGCACCTCTCCCAGTCCCACGAGCATCCGTTCGCGCGCGCCAACTGCAACACCTCGAGGTGTCCGCCCTCCGCCGCGTAGTAGCACGTCTTCTCGTCCCAGTAACAGCCGTTCGCGCGCGTCCACTGCAGCACCTCGAGGTGCCCGCCCCTCGCCGCCACCCAACACGTCGACCTGTCCCACGGCCAGCCGTTCGCTCGCAGAACCTTCAACTCTTCTAGCTGTCCGCTCCTCGCCGCTGCCTGACAAAGGTATTCTTGATGCGACAGGCGACCTCCCCGAACGCCGGCGTTTCCGTTGTCACACCGCGCCGGCATCCTTGAGAATTTGAACCACCGCCTCGTGGCCGTGATAAGCGGCGGTGTATAGCAGCGTCGTGCCGTGATTCTTTTCCTTGTTGACGTCCGCGCCCTTCTCGATCAGCACCCGCACCACCGCCTCGTGGCCGTTTTGAGCGGCGATGTGCAGCGGCGTCGCGCCGTCGTTGTAATCATCGTTATCGATATCCCTTGCCTTGTTGATATCCACGCCCGCCTTGATCAGTGACCGCACCACCGCCGCGTGGCCGTTTTGAGCGGCGACATACAACGGCGTCGCGCCGTCGTCGTAATCGTACCTTTGGTAATCATCGCAATCGTAATCATCGTTATCGATATCAAACGCCTTGTTGAAGTCCGCGCCCGCCTGTATCAGCGCATGCACTACCGCCTCGTGGCCGTTTTCAGCGGCGATGTTCAGCGTTTTATCGTCCAAAGGGCACGCATTCTCGATCGCCCACTGAAACACCTGCAGGTGTCCACCCTTCGCTGCAAACGTGCACGTCCACTCGTCCCACGGGCAGCCGTTCGCGCGCGCCCACTGCAGGACCTCGAGATGCCCGCCCCTTGCCGCCTCCGAGCACGTCTTCGCGTCCCACGGGCATCCCACGGGCAAATCGAGGTGCCCGCCCTCCGCCGCCTCCAAGCACGTTATCTCGTTCCAGTCACAGTCGTTCGCCTCCGCCGCCTCTATACACGTGTCCTCATCCCACGGACAGCCGTTCGCGCGCGCCCACTGAAGCAACTCGAGGTGACCGCCCCCCGCCGCCGCCGCGCACGTGTCCTCGTTCCAAAAACAGCCGTTCGCGAGCGCCCACTGCAGCACCTCGAGGTGACCGCCCTCCGCCGCCGACCAGCACGTGTTTGCGTCCCAGTAACAGCCGTTCGCGCGCGTCCACTGCAACACCTCGAGGTGCCCGCCCTCTGCCGCCCCTGATCATGTGCTCCAGTCCCACGGGCAGCCGTTTGCGCGCAAGACCTTCAACTCCTCGAGCAGTCCGCTCCTCGCCGCTGCCGCACAAACGTATGGTCGATACGACAGAATACCTCGCCGTCGCAGGCGCCGCACCGCGCTTAAACATCCGAGCTCCACGGCATCATCCTCATTAAGCTCCGTAAACCCTAGCCCCGTCGCCGCCACCGCGTCGCGCATCGCGCGGCTCACCGCTGGGAGCCGTGCGAGATCTGCGGGGTCGTCGAAATGCTCAGATCTGAGGACGTGCGTGACGACGATGTCGTCGAGAAGGCCGGGGATGGCTTCTTGCGCGTCAGCAAGGCTCGCGGGAGTACCGACGGCCGCGATAGTACCGTTCACGAAAGTATCGGCGTTGTGTGGCGCGTCATAGGACATCGCGGAGGGTGTCGTGTGCGCGTCGTTGTGTTTCGAGGCTTCCCAGAAAAGCGTGATCAACGACGAAAAGAAATCCAGCGGACAAAAAAAGACCAGACGAGTTTTGGCCTGATCTACTGGTATCTACTGGTATGAGATGTATTAAACTTTTTGATGTGCGGCTTACCACCGCGTGTTACACGCGAGTAGTTCGCGCGCGGTACTAATATAAACTTGTGTTGTTGTGTTGAGGCACGGGGATTCTTTTTTCTCCCGTCGCCCGAGCGATCGTTTGGCTCGGGCTCGTGTCGCTCAAAAAAGTGTTCTCAAAACACTCCCGGTTTTCTCCGTCTTTGAAGAGGTTCGGGGGTTACGGTTTAGGTAGGGTTTCCTGAACCCTAAACTAAACCATCCCTCAAACCTCTTACAGGTCCTTCCCGAGCTCGTCCATTCGGTCGAGCATGTTGCGCAGGTTGTCTTTGGACAAGTGCCTCGGGTTGGGCAGGACCAGGCGGAAAAAGTTGGGCTTGTTCATCGAGTCTATGGGTTGGAAGCCGATCATGGCGTCGCCGGCGCGCTGCATGCGGTCTTTGAGTTTGGGGGCGACGAAGCCTATTTCCGCGAACTGCGTGGGGGTCGCGGTTTTCGGGTCGAACGGCCTTAGCCTGGGTGGGACGTACCAGAACCCAACGTTCGCGCACTGCGCGTGCGCGGCGAGCACGAACGAGCCGTCGGTTTCTTGTTTTTCGCGGACAAAACCCTCCACGGTTTTCGCCAACCCAAACGCGCGGTCCACGAGCGCGCCGAACCCGTCGTCCCCCCGCGCTTTCCACGAAAGCCAGATCTTCAGCGCGTCCGCTTTCCTGCCGCACTGAATGCTTCGGTCGCCAAGATCAGCCCCGGCGTTGTTCTTGTCGGGCTGGAACAAGTAATCCGCCTGGACGCCGTTCGCCTTTGACAACGACCCTTCGTGCCGCGTCACAAAGATTGAGCACTGCAACGGCAAACCGAGCATCTTGTGCGGGTTCCAGCAAAACGAATCCGCGCGCTCGAACCCGTCAAGAAACTTGCGCTGCGCCTGCGAAAGCGCCGCCGCGCCTCCCCAGGCCCCGTCAACGTGCATCCACATGTCGTGTCTTTGGCACACGTCCGCGGCGCCGTGGAAGTCGTCGAACGCGCCAAGCACGGTGCTCCCGGCGGTTGTGCCGGCGTAGAACGGCGTCATCCCGCGCGCCTTCGCGGCTTCCACTTCCTTTTCCAGCTCCGCGGCGATCATGGCGCCGTTTTCGTCGCACGCGACTTTGATCATGTTGTCCATCCCCAAACCCATCACCATCGCGGCTTTGCGGTAGGAGTAGTGCGACTGCTCGCTGCAAAACGCCACAAGTTTCCCGCTGTGGCCTTTATTCCGCGCCTCGGGTTCGGCTTTGTCCCTGGCGACGATCATGGAGTACATGTTCGCCAGTGACCCGCCTGGAACGATCAGGCCGTCGTGGGAAGGGGTGGTGCCGGATAGCCCGGGCGCGAGCCACATCCGCGCGGTTTTCGCAAGCACCGCTTTTTCAATCTCGGTCAAAACCGGCGCGACTTCAAAAGTGTGCACGTTGGCGTTGAGCGTGGAGGCGAGCCACTCCGCGGCGAGCGCCACGGGGTCGATGCCGCTGTACAGCTGGTTCAGGAACAGCGGGTGCGACGAACGGACGCTGTTGTCCATCACCGCGTGCACCGCGCGCTTGATGCCGTCCATATCCACGGGATCCGCGCCTTGCTTCAGCTCCAGCTCGGCGCCGGCTTCCAGGAAAGTAGCCGCGAGCTCCGCCGGCGATTGTAACCGCGAGTGCACGCGCTCCTTACCGGACACGGAGGCTTTGTGGTAGTCCGCCAGCTGCGGTGCGAGCTCGAGAAGGTACGCCAGCTCGGTGTCGAGCTGTTCCTCGGGCCACAAATCGCTTCCCTCCGTCGCGGCATTGGCTTTCGCCACCGCCGCGTTCCCCGCGCTGTCTTGGTCGAGAATAGCCGGTTTCCAGTACAAATCGCCGCACGCCTGGCCTTCTTCGCAAAGCGCGGTGGTTTTCACCCCCATCTCCGAAAGCCAGTCGTCGTTGTAGATTTTACTCAGGTACTTGATTCCGGAATCGGGAAGCACGGTGACAATCGTAGCGCCGTCTTCGACTTGCCCCGATAACACGCGCGCGGCGTGCAGGTTCAGACCCGAGCTTCCCCCGATGAGCAACCCGTCGTTCGCGGCAACCTCTCGGCAGGTTCGGAACGCGTGTTCGTCCGTAGCCCTGACCATCCCGTCCACGACGTTGATGTCGAAACACCCGGGAATGGAATCCTTCCCAACCCCCTCGGTTTCCCAGCTCCCGCCCTTCACGTCCTCCGCCGCAACGCCGTTCACGACGTGGTCCCAAAACACGGACCCCCTGGGGTCCGCCATCAGGACTCTTATTTTCGGGTTCTGGCTCTTCAAATACCGCCCGGTGCCGCTCACGGTGCCGCCCGTGCTGCCGCCCGCAATGAAGTGCGTGACTTCGCCCGCGGTTTGCTTCCAGATTTCAGGCCCGAGCGTGGCTTCGTACGCCTCCGCGTTGAACGGGTTGTTGTACTGATCCACTCCGTAGTACGTTTCCGGGTTTTCTTCGCACAGACGGTTTTCAATGTTCTGGTAGTGAAGCGGGTCATCCGGCGCCACCCCGGACGGGCTTATCATGACCTCGCCTCCGTACGCGCGCATGGAGTCGACTTTTTCTTTCGACGTTTTTTCATTCGTGATGACGATGTACTCGTACCCGCGCAAAGCGCACGTCATGGCGATCGCGGAGCCGGTGTTCCCTGACGTCGCCGCGACAACCGTCATGCCAGGCCGAAGCCGCCCGGTACGCTCCGCGTTCGCAATCATGTGCTGCGCGATTCTGTCTTTAATGCTCCCGCTCGGGTTCAGGTATTCGGTTTTCGCCAAAATTTTGACGTTTGGATTCAGCGAATACGCGCTCAGGTCCAAAATAGGCGTCCCGCCGATGAGCTGCTGCGGGGAAACCGGCGAGGCGTTGGGATCGGAACCCGCGGTAAAGTCCTCCTGTTCGTCCGACGACTTGGTGGTCAGGGCTTGGAGAATCTGTGTTTGGATGGTTGGAAGGATGGGGAGGAAGAGGGTGGTCAGGAAATGTTAAATGAGTTTCCAAATTTGAGAAGCGTCGAAACCCGGCACCATGCGCTTCAGGTGCCGGGTAATCGACCCGGCGCGCGTGCGTCACGGCCGTCGCGACCGTGTTTTGCCACCACGCTTCACGGGAACTGCATATTACGCATCCCGTGAGATCGACCATGCGTTTACCGCGGGTGCACATGTTTCGTAACCCCGCGCTTTTGGTGCTCATCCACGTCACGTTGCCGAGAATAACGCACCTGCTTTTGTTCGATGGGAAGCTGGGTAGGCGCCATGTCCGCGATGGCGGCATCCTGTTTCACCGCGCGGGGAGGCTCAGCCCTGGCCTGCGCTCGTGGCACGACCCGCGAGCGGGCGCGGACGTTGCGGTTCACACCACCCAGCGTGGCTGACTTGAGAACCACCACGCCGCGACCGCGCACGGCGGCGCGTCCGGAGAGCGTTCCGGATGCGGGAATTTGTTGACACACGCGCAACGACGCGTGCGTCGGCAAGCGTATGCTCACGTTATTGAGAGTTGCTGCCGGCATGGTGTGTGCTGGACGATGGTGTGCGTAAAGTGCGTGATGGTAATCGTGAAGACTGAGCTGGTGAATACGCGAACCGGACGTCCCCTCCGTACGTGGTCTCGCGCGTGTGGTATGCGCGTCGCCCGGCGCGGATGGATGGCGGCGTCGTCACAGAATTAACCGTCTAGCGAAAAGCACCGTCGTGTCGTTTTTCCGTGGTCCGGGTGCCCTTGTCGATCAATCAAAGATTGCAAAGCCGAGAAAAGCACAGTCAACGGCAAGGCCGATGAAATCTTCATCGGCGCGCTGCCGGATAGCAAAAATCGCGTGGCAACCGTTCTCATGGACACGCCTCTCAATCCGCCGCCGAAGGCGGCAAAAAAAATTCCAGGGCACAGCTGATTGTGCGAGATGAAATTGAATACTTGGAGTATTCTCAAGTGGTGGTCTCCAACGACATCCCTGCGTCATCAGGGCGCGTAAGGTGCATGTCAGGTTCTGGGAATGTCAACATCAGAAGATGAACACTGTTTTTTTAGCACGCGTGAGAAAAGCAGGGTGAAAGACTTCGCGAGTGGTCTTGTGCAGAGCATCTGTTGTGCCTGTGCCTACAAGGCGCGCAGATAAGACTACAAAAACGACCCTCGTTCCGCCTACTCTCACTCCGTGCGCCGTTTTTTCCACGCGTACGCCGCTTCCAAAATCTTCAGGTTGGGCGCCGCGCCTTGTTCCTCCGGGAAGATGTAGTCGTAGTACTCTTCTTGGCCTGCTGGTGCGCCGTCGTCCGCGAATATCGCGCGTTTGCGCTTCACGCGCTTCGGCATCTTGCTCTCCACCAACGAAACGTCGCCGCCGTCACTCCGCGAACCCTCAAACGACCGCCACGCTTCGAGCAACATAACCCGCTCCTCCTTCGCGTCCGGCGCGGTTTCCTTCAAACAACGCAACGCGCGCTCGTACACCTCGCGGGCTCGGATTTCGCGCGCAGAGACGGTTTCCTCCTCGGAATCAGAGGCACGTGCCTCAGCCTTTTCGGTGGTATCATCCTCCTCCTCGTCGCCGCCGCCGCCGCCCATGGGCGCCGCTTCAAACAGCGCGTAGGACATCCAAACCTTGACGTGTTTTGTTCGGTCCAGCAGTCGCTCGTACAGCGCGCGCGCCCTTACCCGTTCGCCTTCCGCGATCTCGAAGTCCACAAAGCTCTTCCAAAGCACTTCAGGCGCGTCAAGGGTGTCTCTGGACGTCGCGAGCTCGTACACCGCCCGCGCGCGTTCGGTTTCGCCCAAGTATTTCTCCAACTCCGCGAACCGAACCCAAGCGCCGCAATCCGTGGGCTCAGTTTCAAGCGCCTTCTGGTACAAAACACGGCACCGGTCCACGTTTCCTAGCTGCATCTCGATGTCGCAGTAGTACTCGAAAATCTTGGCTTTCGGCGCGAGACCGATCGCGGTGCCCAAAATCTTCCGCGCCGCGTCCAAGCGCTTGGCGCGAATCTCAAATTTAGCGGCTAAAATCCAAATTTTCGAAAAGCTGAATTCGCGGTGCGGGATCAGTTTCAAACACTCGCGGTACACCTCCCTGGCCTTCTCAACGTCTTTCGTTTCAAGCTCCTCGAACAAGGCGTAGTTGATCCACAGGAAGATGTACCGTTTCCAGTACCGCTTTTCCGGCGCGGGCGGGACGTTGGCGATTGCGCGCTCGTATACTTCCCGCGTCTTTTCGAAATTGTCCCCCCCGCAACTCTCCTCCATCCGCGCGTAATCGAACCACGCGTCGTAGTTGTGCGGGTTTTGCCGGACGTCGTTTTCATAGGAAACGCGCTTTTTGCCAAGCACCACGTCCTCGATTCCCTCCCGGCTGCCGTTCTGTTTTTCGAAAACCGAAAAGCTCTGGAACACGGAGACGGCTTTTTCTTTCGGTAGGTTGTCGAGCGCGAATTTGTAAATCCCGCGCGCGCGCTCCGTCTCCCCCGCCAGGGTTTCGAACTTCGCGAACGCGACGTAAAGCTGGTCGACGTCCACTTCCAGCTGCATCTCCTCGACTGCGTTTTCGTAAACAGCCCTGGCGTTGGCGACTTCGCCTAGCCCGAACTCGAACTTCGCGAACCGCGTGAAGGCTTTGACGGACGGGTGGCACTGGCAATACCTTTTAAAAACCTCCCTTGCGTGGTCCCACTCTTCGTACCGCACCTCGAACCGCACAAACGCGTTCCACCCGTTGTGATCGGGTTCCCAACCCATCCACCGGTTGAACACCACCCGCGCGTTTTGTGGCAGCCCGAGCATCTCCTCCATGTGCACGTACTTGTACCACAGCTGGTCTACTCTCGGTAACAACGTCACCGCCCTGTCCCACACGTTCCGCGCGTGGTTCACGAACCGGTTCACCATCTCCATCTCCGCGTATTTCAGCCAGATGGAGACGGACCGGTGGTGGTGATCCAGGCTCCGCTCCCACACCGAACGCGCGCGTTGAAAATCACCCTGGCTCTCTTCCCACTTCGCGTACTTCACCCAGACGGACTCGTTCCAATACACCCGCCGGATGTTGTCCTCGAACTCCTTGCGTTTCTTCAGCCGGTACTCCTGGAGCTCCTGCACATCCGCGATCTTCAAAGCAGGGGCCTTAAAAGCTTCTTCCTGGTGTTCCTTCGCCTCACGCACGATCTGCTCGGCGGTGATCTGTTTTGGTGGTACACGTGGGGGGGGGGGAATGGGTTTGGGGAATGTAAGTGGTTAGTGGTCCGTGGTGGGGGTATCTTGCGCACGTGCTGGTTTGGTCGTGTTTGTGACTCGGCGGCACGCACGGGGCACCTCGCGGTGGAATCGAGAGCCTTGGCCCAGAGGGAAGAAAATGCGCGCGTTCGGCGGCGCGGCGACGTACCTGCGTCGGCGCCGGGGTTTTGTTCTTCACCCGAGTGGGGCGTGGATACTTCACCGCGGTCGCACCCTGACCCAGCTTGGTGCCGAGCGGGCCCTCGCCGAAGTCACCCATCGTGCCCGCGAGTCTCTCCTGCGGCGACGGCGCCCGGAAATCTGAGTGTGCGCGAGTGGTGAACGGGCCTTTCTCGTGGCTCGGGTCTGCCCGATTTGACCGGTGGTATCGGTGAAACCGTGCCTATCAAGACGTTTCCGGCGCCAGTTTCGTCGATCACTTGATTTTTTCGCAATCAAGTTTTCACGGGTATTCAATCCTTTGACGAGCCAGCCAATCAACCAGAGTCGCGGGCGCCGCGCTTCGACGGACGTGTCAGGCGCCTCGGGCTCGGTCAGGGTTCCATTGTCATGGGTTCGGGTGCGTTCACGTTGGCATCCGCGTTTCGCTTGCCACACGCGCGCGTCTGTTCCCTCGTCCGCTTGTCAGCGGGGCCACTCGCGGTGTAACCACCACCACCGTTTAGACGACAAACCGCGCGAGCATCTTCGCGCTTCGCGCCCTTCACTGACCCCTTCCAAATCGTCTCCTCGTGCCCAACCAACAGGCGGTAGCGCGTACGGGGGTACTGAAGAGACCACGCGGTTGACCGGCGGTGCTTCTACGGGAAATGACGGCGGCACGACGGTGGTGTCGACCGATAAATCTGGCGCTCACCGAGACGCCCATTTGGACAACTGCAAGTTTTGGCTCATGTGCGCCGTGGTGATGAACCATTGTTTCCAGGATTTCTTCAAAGTGCTTGACCCCGATTCCGGCCGAGGGTGGTGCGGAAGGGATTCGTACTCCACACGCGCGCTTGGGTACAGGGTCGATTTGTTACGGCTGGGAAGAGGGTTTTACCTGTACCTCAACTTGCTCGGCATGCCGGCGTTTATTTGCGTGTCCGGGTTTTGTTCAAAAGGATGGCGGAGGGACGTGAGTTTGGGCGACGGGGTTTCATTATCCAAACGGTACCGCGGGTTAGTGGAATCCCTAATAGTCCCGTGGCTTATCTGGCAGCCCTTCTACGTGCTATACAACTACCGGACCTACCCGGTACAGCTGTGGAGTCCGATCGGCGTGACCTGGTACCTCACCGCGTTGTTTTTCTGGCGTTCGTCAATCTCAATCTTGGCGCAGATAAAGACGGGTATTTTACTGCCGCTGCTGTTCCTTTGTGCCATAGCGGTGGGGTTCACGGAGACACCTGACACGTCAAACGGCCTGGCGTTTCTTGATTTTCAGCGGGGGATCGCTTTTCTTCCCGTGTTTTACGTCGGCGCGTGCGCGATCAGCGGCGAGACGTACGCGCGCATGAAAAGCGGCGGAGCGGTGAAAAGAATCGGGTGGGTCGTGACGATCGGCGCGGTGGCCGTGTTTACGGCCATGATTGACGGCGCGCATACCACGGATAGCAGCGCAGATGGAACCTCGGAAGACGAAATCAACAACATCCACGTGTATTGTTTCGACGAGATCCAGCGGTACCTGTGGATGCAGGGCCCGTACGTCGACGACGGCGAGGGCGGGACGCCGGATACGCCGAGCGGCGCGCCGCTGGAACACGCCATGTACCGCGTTATCTTTTTCGTCTTTGCGTTTCTGTGTATGGGGGGCTTCGCCGCGGTGGTGCCGACAGATCAAAAGTGGTACACCGCGTACGGGAGCCGGACGATGTACGCGTACTTGCTGCACCTGGTGGTGATTCGCGGCGTTTTGTTGATACAGGATATCGCCGTTCCCGAAAATCTTCAACCGCCGATTTGGGGAAGGGCGATCATCGGGTTGGTGCTTCTGCCGCTGCTCGGAACGGTGGGGCTGATGTCACCCACGTGCAAGCGTTTGTGTCACTGGGTCGTGGAGCCCAAAGTGCTTGGGAAAATAGGCTTCTGGGAGAAGGAGGCAATTTTGTAGTCTAGGTAGATATTTTTTTTGTGAAGCGTCGCGATCGTCGTTCGCACGCGTATCCCACCCCTATACCCCGTATTACCCCGTATCCAAGCGCTTTGTCGGATCAACTCACTTTGTGGTTCTTCATCAACACTCAGGTATCGCTTCCCTCGCTTGTTTCTTTGATTTCGCCCTGTAGCACTTTATCGTTCACGCCGTGCTTGAAACACTTCGCGAACACGGAGCCTATTGGGTTTTTGTGTTTCACGCACGAGCGCGGGCGTTTGAACTCTACCGCGCATTCGCATTAATCGACGGCGCAGTACGAGGACCACCCGTGTGTGTCGAACAACCCCCAGAGCTGGTCGCTGTACCTCACTTTCAGGTTGCGCTTGTTACCGCCGGCGCCACGCGAGGCTGGCACGGAGCAAAAGTACGCCACGAGATTTTCGTGCGCGTGAAGTCCTGCTACCCTATCCGCGACAGAAACGTCCGCGGGTTTTTCCGTCGTCGCAGCGGGAGTAGCAGGCTGGGCGGTTGACGTGGAGTCCACGGGCGATACGCGAGTCGCACCGGTATCCTCTTGCTGCGGCACGTGAGCGGGCTCACGAAAGAGTAGGTTTTCGAATTCGTCAGATCTCGTGACCATCGGGAGTGCGTCCGCCTCGCCCGCGTCAGTCGGCGGCGCTGCAGTCGCGGTATCGTCACGCTCACGAGTATCGCTAGGAGTGGGAGGGTTAACAGCGCCTCCCGAGTTGGAAGCCATGGTGGGAAGAGGTGGACGTCACCCGGGCGCGTCGTGGTTTGGCGTCTTTGTTCGGCTTTCGTTTTCTTCAGGCGTTCTTTTTCGAGTTCCGTCGGTAACGCTTTTCTCGGAAGCCCCGAAAACACGTTGCTCTGAAGTCACACTCGCCTGCGCGACGACGCACCATGCCCACCTCCTACCCCAACACTCTTGACTTTAGTAATATCGCGCACCAGCGCGACACTGTTGACGCCTTCGCGGTTCTGCCCGCCCACATACTCATCACGCACGTCCTTAATTCGCGCAATCTGCCCGATCCCTCAGATCTCGCTCGGCTCCGAGCGGTGAGCCGTGAGATGCGCGATGCGGTGGCGGCGACGGGGCGTGACGTGTACCCACTGGGAGCACTGGGAGCTAAGAAAGTCATAGAGCTCGGAGACTTAAGCGCGCTGCAACTCATGCATCAGCACGATGAGCTGGATCAGCGAGGTGACCTGGATAGCGGCGACGAAGACTACAACGATTACGACAAGTACAACGACGACACTTTTAGCTTGTGCACCATTGCGGCTACCGAAGGACAACTCGAGGTACTGAAGTGGTTGCGCGAGAACGACTTCCCATGGAGCGAAAGGACATGCAACGTAGCGGCGCAGGGCGGGCACCTCGAGGTGCTGCAGTGGGCGCATGCGAACGGATGTCCGTGGGACGGGTACACGTGCTTGTTCGCGGCGTTGCGCGATCACCTCGAGGTGCTGCAGTGGGCACGCACTAACGGCTGCCCGTGGAACAAGATGACGTGCGCGTGGGGGGCAAGGGGCGGGCACTTCGAGATGCTGCAGTGGGCGCACGCAAACGGCTGCCCGTGGGACGAGTGGACGTGCGCGTACGCGGCGAAGGGTGGGCACCTCGAGGTGCTGCAGTGGTTGCGCGCGAACGGCTGCCCGTGGAACATGTGGACGTGCTCGGGGGCGGCGGAGGGCGGGCACCTCGAGGTGCTGCAGTGGGCGCACGCTAACGGCTGCCCGTGGGACTGGGAGACGTGCAGAATGGCGGCGTTGCGCGATCATCTCGAGATACTGCAGTGGGCGCGTGCGAACGACTGCCCGTGGGACGCAACCACGTGCTCGGGTGCGGCGGAGGGCGGGCACCTCAAGGTGCTGCAGTGGGCGCACGCGAACGGCTGCCTGTGGGACGAGAGGACGTGCTCGGCTGCGGCTTCTAGCGGACATCTAGAGATGCTAAAGTGGGCGCGCGCGAACGGCTGCCCGTGGGACGCAAGGACGTGCTCGTGGGCGGCGCGACGCGGTAACCTCGAGGTACTGCTGTGGGCGCGCGCGAACGGCTGCCCGTGGGACTTGAATACGTGCCATGAGGCGGCGACGAGCGGGCATTTCGAGGTGCTGCAGTGGTTGCGCGCGAACGGCTGCCCGTGGGACGCAACCACGTGCTACTGTGCGGCGAGGGGCGGGCACCTCGAGGTGCTGCAGTGGTTGCCCGCAAACGGCTGCCCTTGGGGCAGATTCACGTGCTCGTACGCGGCGTATTACGGTCACCTCGCGGTGCTGCAGTGGGCGCGCGCGAACGGCTGTCCGTGGGACAGGTATACGTACCGTAATGCGGCGCTGGGCGGGCACCTCGAGATGCTTCAGTGGTTGTGCGCGACCGGGTGCCCAGAAGAGTGAAGCGGTAACCCCGTAGAGGCGAGCGGAGACCACGAAAACAACGCTACCTGTACCTGTACATGACTTTGTGGAGTAAAGGAGTACCTAAGGTCACAAATTATTCCGCCTCGTCCCCACCGCGGACCGGACGCCTTTGCTTATTTCCTCCTTGGTGACAAACATCAGCGCCGCCGCGAACACGGTTTGGGTCATTTTTGTTCCCATTCCGCGGTATTTTTTTTTTTTTTTTCCGAGGACGAGCGGACACGTTATCGAGCGGACACGTGATAAGGCGGCGGCACTCGGGTACGTCGAAGACGATTAGGTACGGATAGCGCTCCACGAAAGCCACAACGACGACGCGACGAGAGGATACGACGGGTGACGAATACCACTGATAGACAACTTGTATGAACAACACTGTGAAACGCTCGCCAACATAAACTTTTTCACGTTGCTCTCCTTTTTCTTCGCGGCGAGAGAGAAAGAAATCCAGGTTCCTTCGTATCAAACGCGTTCTATTCAAACGCCTTCCCTTCGTAATACACCTCGCCCGTTCCTCTCATCTCTGGTTTCGTCTCTTGGCTCAAGCGGGGCAGGGACACGACGTTCAGACACGTTGAATGGCGATTGAAAAAATAGCAAAAAGTTTCCCGAAGATGGAGCATCACCCATCGCTCACCTCGGGCGTCCTCGCGGAGTCGCCTGGTCACCGATTGCCCTGAAAATAGCATCACGAGATAAAGGACGTCGCCCTCTACACGCCACGCAAAAAAATAGTAAAGAAGTACACCCAGAAGTGCAAAAAAATAGCAAAAGTTTGTCGCCACCGCGGATCGAACGCGGGACCTCCAGATCTCTGACATTAGGTGTTAACCAACTGGGCTTTACAGATAGCCCAGACTAATTGCTCCCTTCAGTCTGGCGCTCTCCCAACTGAGCTATAGCAACTGAACAGGCTTTCTGTTAAACAGAAGGTCCTGACTGATTGTGCGAGATGAAATTGAATACTTGATTATTCTCAAGTGGTGGTCTCCACGACATCCCTGCGTTGGCAGGGCGCGTAAGGTGCATGTCAGACTCCTGGAATGCAACATTTATTAACCATGTCTACAAGAATATTAGGGGGTTGACAAGTGTTCGTGATTCAACATGCAATTACTCTATAGTATATGTACACACAAATATTGATTTATCAGACCGTCATTTTTGTGACAATGACTGCGCCTCGCGAAGAAGCGCACGTGATTGAACCAGGGAAGAAACCATCCAAATTCATTATCCGCTCTATTACCCTGAATATCCATAGCATCCTTACCACCTCTACTACCATTTACGACACCTCCCCCCCTACTACCACCAAACCCACGTCTCATTCGCTGTAGTGTCGTTTTCGTTGTGTCGTAAACCATCCCCAGTCGGTGAATTTTTATTGCAATTCACACCACGCGGAATACGACAAGGAGTTTGAATAAGAAAATGCCGAGCCCAACTGAAAGGACAAGCAGCCGACCGAAAATATGTTGCCTTCCCACACCATGCGTTTGGATAGAACTGTTTGATGTCCTGCCGTCTTCCGTAGCCACGCGCGGGAAACCGGGGCAGCCGTTCGCGGGAGCCCACTGAAGCACCTTAAGGTACCCGTAATACTCCGCCGCACTGGAGAACGTCTCCTGGCTCCACCCGTACGCCGCGTTCCCGCACGTATGCTCGTCCCACGGGCACCCGTTCGCGCGCGTCCACTGCAGCACCTCGAGGTGACCGCCCTCCGCCACACCGGAGCACGTCACCTCGTCACACGGGCAGCCGTTCGCGCGGGCCCACTGAAGCACCTCCAGGTGCCCGCCCTCCGCCGCGTTCATGCACGTGTACATGTCCCACGGGCAGCCGTTCGCACGCGCCCATTGCAGCACACCAAGTTTCCCGCCCCCCGCCGCCCCCGAGCACGTCCACATGTTCCACGGGCAGCCGTTCGCGCGCAACCACTGCAGCACCTCGAGGTGCCCACCCTTCGCCGCGTACGCGCACGTCCACTCGTCCCACGGGCAGCCGTTTGCGTGCGCCCACTGCAGCATCTCGAAGTGCCCGCCCCTTGCCCCCCACGCGCACGTCATCTTGTTCCACGGGCAGCCGTTAGTGCGTGCCCACTGCAGCACCTCGAGGTGATCGCGCAACGCCGCGAACAAGCACGTGTACCCGTCCCACGGGCAGCCGTTCGCGCGCGCCCACTGCAGCACCTCGAGGTGCCCGCCCTCCGCCGCGTGCATGCACGTCTTCTCGTCCCACGGGCAGCCGTTCGCGCGCGCCCACTGCAGCACCTCGAGATGCCCGCCCATCGCCGCCATTCTGCACGTCTCCCAGTCCCACGGGCAGCCGTTTGCGCGCAACAACTTCAACTCTTCGAGCTGTCCGCTCCTCGCCGCTGCCGCACAAAGGCGTTCTTGACGCGACAGGCGACCTTGCCGGTGCATTCGCTGCAAAACGCTTAAGCATCCGAGCTTCGCGGCTTCATTCTCATCCATCTTTTTAAACCGAAGCCCCGTCGCCGTCACCGCGTCGCGCATCGCGCGGCTCACCCGTCGGAGCCGTGCGAGATCTACGGGGTCGTCGAAATACTCAGATCTCAGAACGTGCGTGACGACGAGGTGGTCGGGAAGGTCGGGGATGGCTTCTTGCGCGTCGGCAAGGCTGGCGGGAGTAGCGACGGTCGCGATATCACCGCTCGCGCCAGGCATGGCATTATGCACTGCGTTGGAGGACATCGCGGAGGGGGTCGCGTGCGCGTCGTTGTGCCTCGGGGCTTCCGAGAAAAGCGTTACTCACTACGATCGTGTCCAAAACAATAAACATTCTCACTGGCTCAGTTTCCCGCTTTCTTCGATCTGGGCACCGCGACCCATCACAACGCGGTGCGCGTGGGGATTCGGAGTCGCCCTAGCTCCTCCGCCACGGAAGCTCTAGCAGGGGAGAGGGTTAGGGTTTAAGGGTTACGGTTGTCATCGCCTGGGGCTTGACGTCATGATGGCGTCCCACCCCACCCCCAAACAGCACTTCACCCTTCTGCATGACAAAAACATGCTCGCCCCCGCCAGCGCCTGTTCCTGGTGCCCTTCCATGGATCTGCTCGCGCTCGCGACGACGGACGGCCAGCTTTCGCTGTCGCGCTTGGAGTGGAACAAGCAAGGCGGCGCGAGGGAAAACCGGCTTTGGAGCGTAAACCCGGACAGTCACGTCACCGCGTTAGGGTGGCGACCGGATGGGAAGGTGTTGGTGTCTGGGCACGCGGATGGCACGGTTGTTTTGCATCACGTGGAGGACGGGCACGTTTTGCACGTCAGCAAAACGCACACGGTCGCGGTGACTAGTTTACACTGGCAATGCGCACCGGAATCGGACGCGGTGCGATCCGCGTTTGCCAACCAAAGCGCAGCCGCGCGGTTCACGTTACCGCCGAAAAGCGTGGCGGCGCGCGTGGGCGGTTTGGACGCCGGAACCTCCGTTTCCTTTGCGCAGTCGTCAACGCTGGTGGACCACTTCGATCCCCCAACACGACTCACCGTGCTTGTTAGCGGCGACGCGGCTGGTAAAATCGCCCTCTCCGCGTTCGGAGTGACCCCCCTGGGCGAAGCAGACTTGACCACGGTGCCCGGCATCGGCTTGGAGAATTTACTCCCGGCGTCAGACGCCGAGGCGCAGGTGCTAAAAATCGTCATTCAGCACGCCACGGCGTCTCCCGATCTTTCGCGAGTGCTCGTCGGATTCGGGGTGGTTGATACCTCCAAAGAAAGCGGAGCATCGGAGGATTTGGCATCGAAAATCACATCATCGCACGTCGCCGTCGCGCACGTGCCTCTCCTCGCCGCGCGCTCACGGGAGCTGCGCGACGTTGCCGCACACGCCGCCGCGCTCGCCGCGGCGAACGAAGCGACACGCGAGCTGGTCACCACCTGCTGCGCGAGCTGGAAAAAAGCCAGGGCTGGATTTTCCAAAGCCGTTGCTACTCTGGCAAAGCGCGCGCGCGAGGAACAAGACGCGGAGGGCGGGGGGATGAACGACGCAACCCTGACCGAACCTTTAAACCCTTCCTTGGAAGACCGGTTCGTGTCGCTGCTCGCCGTGGGGGACGTGGACGCGGTGCTGGAGCAGTTTCTGGCGCACGAGTTCGACGCGAGCGCCGCGCGAAGAGTCGCGCGTGCTGTGGACGCGGCGGCGAACGAAATCCACCACACGTTGGTTGAGAAGGTTGGACCGGCCGTGGAGACGGCGATGGTGCGTCTCGCGGAGCTTCGCGCGTATTCGCGGTGGCGCGAACGCATGCAAATAACCGGGCTTTCCGAACAGGCCCTGGACGCCGCTGTTGTTTCGTCCGAGCGCGTGTCCCTGTCCTGCGCCGCCGCAGCACGAATCGCCACGGAAACCGCGTCAAAGTTTCGAGCGTTCTTCGTACTCGTCGCGCGCGCGCAGAGGTGCATCGCGGGCGAGTCCCCGGAGGGGAACGACGAGCAAAACGCGTTACCCGCCGTGTCGCCGGCGCTGTGCCGCGCGTTTCTACACCAAGGCCTGGACGCGGACGAGCTCGGCGCGCAGCTCGAGGCGGTGACAAACGGTTCTGCTGCAGGGAAGGAAAACGATGCGTTTTGCGGCGGTATCTCTGATGATGAGCGCGCTGGTTTAGCCGCGTCGCGCGAATCGTTTCTCGCCTCCGTCAGAGGCGCGGCGGCGGCGGCGGGGTTCGCTGAGGCGGGGGAGGACAAAATCCTCCCCCCCCTGTGGCGCGCCGCCGCCGAGCTCCGCGGCGCGTGCGCGACCGTGCTTGAGGGCCCGGCGAGGGCGGTTTCGCAGAGTTTCGAGTGGCGACGCGCGTTCGCGGTGGTCAGCGCGGGCGTGGACGCGAGCGGCGCTTGCGTGGCGCCGAAAGCGTCGCACGGCGGGTTCGGGAACTGGGACGGCGGGTCGGGTGACAACGACGACGACGAAGGCGAAACGTACTCAAAATCTGACTCAAAATACGAAACCGTGTGTTTCCACGCGGGCGCGTCTACTCCAGGAGGCCGACACGTCGTGGGTGTCCTCGGGTTTCACAACGGGGTTCCCGAAAAAGCCCTCGCCGTGGAGGTGCCGGCTGGCCAGGAAGTCGTCGACGCCGTCGCGTACACGAAAGGCCGCGTGTTGGCGCTGTGCCAACCCGCGGGCGGCGCGACCTTTGGCGCCAATGGAGCTGCGGGAGGACCCGCGAGCGTGGTGATGCTCGATACTAGATCCGGACGTGGTGGCGGCTCTGGTGGCTTCGTCGCCCTGGAGGGCCAAGGCACTCTGCAGGCATCCGGTCGCGCGGCGCCGCCTCCCCCCGGGTGCGCGCCGGCGTCCTCAATCGTGTCGGTTTCTTTCCAACCGGGGGACGCCGACGCGACGGGCGACGGCGCGGCGCCGGAAAGGCCTCCTCGGCGGCGCACGCTTCCGGGACTGGAAGCCACCGCGCCCCTCGCGGTGGGAACACGCAAGGGCCTGGCCGCGGTGCTGGTCGGCACAAGGCGCATCGTGCTGCTGGACCTGGAAGAGGACGAAAGCGACGAGGACGAGAGCGACGAGGACGAGGACGGCGAGTGATGGAGTTCGCGCGAGACGTTTAGTGATGGAGTTCGCGCGAGACAACGTTTCGCGACGCGCGCGCCGGTGAAAGAACCACTTTTTTCTTCCAGGGTCGATATTGAAATCCGAAGATACTTAGCACAACGTAATCTAGCATCTAGCACGCTCTGTGTGTGTCTGCTTTGAATCAACACGTGTCGCGCGTCGGGTCGTGGTCAGCGGCAGGGACGATAGAACTTTTTGGATGTTGAACTGGGTTAGAGATCTTTGGTGCCGTCCTCGATCGAATCGTGCCGATTCTTAAAGCGTCTCCAGGGTGTATGTCTGGGTCTCCACGCGCTTCAGGCCCGCGGCTTCGATGTCAGCGAGGAACTCCTTTTCGGGGGCGAACTCGGCGGCTTCCCAAGCCCCGAAAGCCTCGGCGTCGAGGCACACGATCACCTTGAAGTCCTGGCACCCGCCGCACACGACGCGCTGCACGGATTTGACTCCCGCAACGGCTTTGACCTGCGCGAGGCGGGCATCAAGCGAGGTCTGCGCCGCGGCGAGGGTCTTCTTGTCATCATCCTCGGCCCACTTGCAGCGCCACTCGCGGGCGATGTGGGTGAATTGAACGTTGTCGGTGAAAGCGCCCATCGTTCGTTGTCGGATTGAAGTGACGATCCTGCGTCTTGCATTTTCTCCTCGGGAGTTCTTTCCAGTCAACTTAATATTTTGCGCGTATCTTCACACCCGTCGCCTGGTGCGCCCAGAGCGCTCAGCGCGCGGAACACGCCCACTGACCCACCCGCTCGTGCATCGAGGCACGCGTGATGGCACTCGCGATCGCGACGACCCTGCGCGCGACGACCCTTCGCGACAACCCTCCTGCCTGCCCCCAAAATGCATTTCGTTGGCGGGTCCAGTCAGCACTCGCGGCAAAAGTCAATCGTCGCGCGCGTGTGTCTCGCCGCCCCCCCACGGTCCCCCGCGCCTCCGGCGACGCGGCCGCCGCCGTCGCCGATGTGGACGACATACTCCCCGCGTTCGGACCGGGCAGTTCCGAGTGGCCCGTCATCCACGCCGACCTCCGGTCCGGGAAATTCGGCACCGTAAAATTGGTGACTTCCGAGCAAGCCGTCGCGATGATGCGCGACGCCGCCAACCCCGCGGCGTTGGCGGACGTCCGGCCGCGCATCGAGTTCGCCGAGTTCGCCGCCGAGGACACGAATGAACCGTTGGACGTGCGCAACGTGCCGTACTTCGTGCCGCACCGGTCCGTCGCGAAGCGGTGGCAGGGTAAGTATTTCCCATTTACCACATTCCGCCGACTGATTGCCCATACGAGACTGACATTTCTTTTTACATTCTCCCCAGGGTATTTCCTGTGCACCAAGGATGGGCTGAAGGAGCGCGACCCGGGGTTCACTTCGTCGTTCGCGCGGAAGTTCCCTGACAGACACGCGCCAATCGTGGTGGCGTGCAAAACCGGTGGTGACCTTTCGCTCGCGCCTGTTACGGTGGACCCGGTGACCAAGCGCCAGGTGTTCCCTGAAGGCTCGTCGCAGTACGTTGACTACTCAAAGTCGAACTCGCTGATGGCGCTTTACGAGCTGCAGCAAGCGGGGTACACGAATCTTTTTCACCTCCAAGGCGGCGTGACGAACTGGTGCGCCTCGGGCGAACCCCACAGGGGGGATGAAAACGCGTTCTACTTCCACCCCACGATTCTGCCCGGCATTCTGTTCCAGCTCATCATGGTGGAGGGCATCGTGGTGCGATCAAACCTGGCGTACGTCAAGAAGTTCCACCCCGAGAACTTCGAGTTGATCAACCAAAGCAACCAGGCGTACGGCATGATAAACGACCTCGTGCAAAACTCGCCGATCAACTGGATGTTCGACTACTACAGCTAATAAGGGGTTGATGGGAGGTACAGGTAGTTGTAACGGGGAGGTAGGTGTCGTAGGTTCAATTTCAAGTAGTGCCGTAGGTACTGGTACTTTAGGTTCGATTTCAAGTAGTGCCGTAGGTACTGTGTAGTTCCCCAGCTCAGTACACTCTCCTCTATTTACACACCTTCC
>Ga0209192_10000458_pt1 | contig 39912 bp, 32 predicted proteins | sample ArcticOcean_MG_C_11_FD_187433 | JGI IMG/M metagenome (GOLD analysis project Ga0209192, IMG submission 187433) | Marine microbial communities from western Arctic Ocean - ArcticOcean_MG_CB2_154 (SPAdes) (version 2) | ecosystem: Environmental > Aquatic > Marine > Oceanic | place: Arctic Ocean... | reverse complement strand
TTTCTACATCATGGGGGGGCTTAGGCAATACTTTAAATAAATCCAGCAGTGCTTCTTTTCTGCCGGCCGATTCGGCGCAGATTAATATGGTTTGTTGCTGGTTTTGTAATAACGTTTCTAAAGCCAGTAGCGGCTTGGCCAGTTGATTGTTAATAGCCACCTGGGGGCTTTGTGCACCGCCTAAGTTGTATAGCCCTTTGTTGGCTTCAGGTCCTACCAAGGCGCCTTCTTGTAGCTCAACAATAGGAAATTTTTTGAGGCCTGAGAACATTTCATCGGTAAACAAAAATAATTGTTTGGGTGCTAGTAAGGGGCGCTCTATGTCATGGCCATAATCTTCATAGCGAGATTCGATGTCGCGCCAGAAATGTCTGGCTTGGGCTTCAATATCGCCTTGTTTTACCACCAAGGTGGAGCTTGGAAGGTAGTCCAGTAGGGTTGACATGGTGTTAAAAAATAGAGGTATGTAGTACTCGATACCAGCAGGAGCAAAGCCTTGGCTTACATCTTGGTATACAGGGCAGGCTTTTGGGTCTAGATCAAACTGACTGGTAAAGCTTTGCCTAAAGTGGCTAATGGCGGTGTCGGTTAATGGGAACTCTCGTGCTGGGAGTAAGTTGAACTCGGTAATGAGGGCTGTAGTTCGCTGACTATCGGCATCAAAGTAGCGCAGGCTTTCAATTTCATCGTCAAATAGCTCTATGCGCAATGGTGCATGGCTACCCATGGGATAGAGGTCAATTAATCCACCCCTTAATGCGTACTCACCGGCTTGAGATACGGTTTCTGTAAGTAAGTAGCCCGCCTGGTCTAAACGTTGTCGAAATTGAGTTTGGGGTAACTCTTGTCCTGTAGCTAAGGTAAAGCTGTTGCCTGCCAAGTAGTTCATAGGGGGCAGGCGGTGTAGTAGGGTGGCCACTGGAACGATGACTACGCCTTTACTTAAGTGCGTGATTTGGTTAAGAGTACTAATGCGCTCTGAAATAATGTCTGGGTGAGCGGAGAAACTGTCGTAGGGTAGTATTTCCCAGTCTGGTAACATTAGGCAATAAAGCCCAGTGTTGGTTAAAAAGAAACTGATTTCTGCACTTAATTTAAGGGCTGCATCAGTATCTTTCACCAAGGCTAATACAGGCCCTTGATGAGTTAGTGCGGCCTCTGAGATGGCCAGGGCAGAAGCTGCGCCGTGGGTTTGCCCCCAATTGGACTTATGACCGATTTTAGAAGGTAAAAACGAGGTTTCCAATAACACGGGTAGGGGGTTCCTTTATATCTGCTATATGAGCTTGGGGCTATATTGTTCAAAGCTGGTTATTGTAGTTGTATATGGACATGGTTGCACCATTTGCGGTGCTTTAGTTGCTGTGGAAGAAGTATGATTTGTATAAATAATGTTGACTATAGGGCAAAGTAAGTTTGCCAATTTTGGCTATTTCCCCGATAATACACGCTCTTAAAAGGGTTAAACACCTGAACCGCAACCAAGCCGTTTTTATACGGTGAACAAAGGGACTCATTGTGAGCCAAGAACAAGTGTTTTCAGACTGGAAAGAACGTGAAGCGTTAGCCGAAGCCATGATCCCTCTGATCGGCAAAGTTTACCGTGAAAATAATGTAGAAGTGTCTGTATTCGGTCGCCCTGTCGTTAATCGTTCTGTTATTAGTATTCTTAAGTCTCACCGTGCTGCGCGCATGTTGGAACATACCACACTTTCTGTTCATGAAACGTTCCCTGTAATTGAAGTGCTGCAAGGCCTTGAGCTTTCTAACGTACATGTAGATATTGGTAAGCTGGCTATAGGTTTCCGTGACCATGGTGCTGGCCAAACTTTACAAGATTACGTTGCTGCAGCCTTAGTTAGTGCGGTGAATAAAGGCAGCGCTAAAACTCAAGCTGATATTGTGCTTTATGGCTTTGGTCGTATTGGTCGTTTATTAGCCCGTTTGTTGATTGAAAAAACTGGTGGTGGTCAAAGTTTGCGTTTGCGGGCAATTGTGGTGCGTAAGGGTGGAGATAACGATCTTGCTAAGCGTGCTAGCTTGTTACGTCGCGATTCTGTACATGGCACTTTTCAGGGTACTATTACTGTTGATGAAGAACAGAACGCTTTGATCGCTAACGGTAACGTTATTAAAGTAATTTATGCAGATGCGCCTGATTCAATCGATTACACAGAGTATGGCATTAGTAATGCTGTGGTAATTGATAACACTGGTAAGTGGCGTGATGAAGACGGCTTGTCTTTACATCTGCGCGCTAACGGCGTATCTAAAGTGATGTTAACTGCGCCTGGTAAAGGCATTAAGAACATCGTTATGGGTGTTAACCAAAAAGATATTGAAGACACAGATACTATATTGTCTGCGGCTTCTTGCACCACCAACGCCATTACACCAATCTTGAAGGCATTGAATGATAAGTATGGTGTAGAGAATGGTCATGTAGAAACGGTTCATGCTTACACTAACGACCAAAACTTGATCGACAACTATCATAAAGGTGATCGTCGTGGCCGTGCCGCTGGTTTGAATATGGTGCTTACTGAAACTGGCGCTGCTAAGGCAGTATCTAAGGCCTTGCCTGAGCTAGAAGGTAAATTGACTGGCAATTCCATTCGTGTGCCTACGCCTAACGTATCTATGGCTATTCTTAATCTTAATCTCGAAACTGAGGTTGAGCGTGAAGAGTTAAATGATTATTTGCGTCACATGGCCTTGCATTCTGATCTACAAAAGCAAATCGACTACACAGATTCTCCTGAAGCCGTATCGAGTGATTTTGTGGGTTCTCGTGCAGCGGGTGTTGTGGATGGTTTAGCCACGATCGCTACGGGTAAGAAGAGCTGTGTTGTTTACGTGTGGTATGACAATGAGTTTGGTTATTCATGTCAGGTGATTCGTATGTTGCAGCATGTCACTAAAACTGCATTGCCAGCGTACCCTCTCGAAGACTAGATTCCTATGCTTCTGCGTTGTTTGTAATAACGGTTTGGGCTATGCCATTGTAGGTGAACCGATAAAATCTATAAAAAGGCAGCCTTAGGGCGGCCTTTTTTGTTATAGGGCTAGAAAAATTGTGTGGATTTTCGTATAATAACTCGGCTTTTTTTATGGGTTTTAGTTACGTGAGGCGTCGGCTTTGCGGTAATCACTAAGACCAACCAATAACTCTCAATTGGGTACGACTTATGATCAAGATCAGACGCGGTCTGGATCTGCCATTGTCAGGCGCACCGCAGCAAAGCATCGAAGATGCTGCAGCGGTAAGCCAAGTGGCTGTGATCGGTGCTGACTACGTGGGCATGAAGCCTACTATGGCAGTTAGAGTAGGTGATCGAGTAAAACTCGGCCAAGTGTTGTTTTCTGATAAGAAAACCACTGGTGTTCACTTTACAGCGCCTGCTGCTGGTGTGGTAAGTGCAATTAACCGTGGTGCACAACGTGTGCTGCAGTCTGTTGTGATCGACATCGACGGTGATGCTGCTGTTACATTTTCAACCTGTGCTGCCAGCGAGATGGCAAATCTAACGGCTGAACAAGTAGCAGAAAACCTTCAAGCCTCAGGATTGTGGGCTGCTTTGCGCACTCGTCCATTCAGCAAGATACCTGCCATTGATAGCAAACCTCGTTCTATCTTTGTTACAGCCATCGACACTCATCCTTTAGCTGCAGACCCTGCACCTATTATTGCCGCACAGCAGGACACTTTTGCACAAGGTTTGCAATTGCTGACCAAGCTGACTGAAGGTAAGGTGTTTGTTTGTGCTGCTGCAGACACACAAGTGCCACAAGTTGCCGGTACTCAAGTTGAACGTTTTGAAGGGGTACACCCTGCGGGTCTTGCTTCTACACATATCCATATGTTGGATCCTGTGAGTGCCACAAAAACAGTTTGGACCGTGGGTTACCAAGATGTGATCGCTTTTGCTCAACTTTTCGCTACGGGTAAATTACCTACTGAGCGTATTGTTGCTTTGGCTGGTCCAATGGTCACTAAGCCACGTTTATTACGCACTCGTTTAGGAGCTTCTACAACGCAGTTGTTGGCTGGCGAAACTGAACAAGGTGAGTTTGAGAATCGTGTTATCTCTGGTTCTGTACTAGGTGGTAATATTGCTTCTGGCCCAACGGCGTTCTTAGGTCGCTATAACAACCAAATCACCGTGCTTGAAGAAGGCAAAAAACGTGAATTTATGGGTTGGTTATCTACTGGTAGCAAAAAGCACTCGGTGCTAAATATTTACTCATCGGCTTTCAATCGTACTAAAAAGGTTGGCCTCAATACGTCTACCAACGGTTCACAACGTGCCATGGTACCTATTGGCTCATTTGAAAGTTTGATGCCTTTAGACATCCTGCCTACTCAGCTATTACGTAGTTTGGTAGTGGGAGATATCGTTAATGCACAAGAATTAGGTTGTTTAGAGCTTGAAGAAGCTGACCTGGCTCTAATGACATATGCCTGTGCTGGCAAATACGAGTACGGCGCTATCTTGCGTGACGTGTTAACTCGTATTGAGAAGGAGTGCTAAACATGAGTTTACGTAGCATGTTAGATTCTATAGAACCCCACTTTCATAAAGGTGGTAGGTTCGAAAAGTTTTATGCTTTATATGAAGCAGCAGACACCATCTTCTACACCCCTGGTTATGTGACTAAAAGTGGTTCACACGTGCGTGATGGTATCGACCTCAAACGGATGATGATTACGGTGTGGCTGTGTACGTTCCCAGCCATATTCTTCGGTATGTATAATTTGGGTTACCAAGCTAATACAGCTATGGATTCGATGGGTATTCTTCAAGCTGAAGGCTGGCGTGGCGGTTTTGTTGCTGCTATTGCTGGTTTTGACTCAGCAAGTGTATGGGACAACATGATGTTGGGTGCCTCTTACTGGCTGCCTGTATATTTGGTAGTTTTTGTTGTAGGAGGTTTCTGGGAAGTATTGTTTGCCGCCGTACGTGGTCACGAAGTAAACGAAGGTTTCTTTGTGACTTCTGTGTTATTTGCTTTGATTCTTCCACCAGATATACCGTTATGGCAAGCGGCCCTAGGTATTACCTTTGGTATCGTTGTAGGTAAGGAAGTGTTTGGCGGTACGGGTATGAATTTCTTGAATCCGGCCCTTACTGGTCGTGCATTTTTGTACTTTGCATATCCTGCACAAATGTCTGGCGATGCTGTATGGACCGCAGTTGATGGTTTCTCGGGAGCTACTGCATTAGGCCTAGCTAACATGGGTGGTGTTTCAGCAATAGCCGATGCAGGCATTACATGGGGAGACGCGTTCATTGGTAACATTCAAGGTTCGGTGGGTGAAGTATCTACTTTAGCCATTTTTGCTGGTGGTGCTGTTCTGCTTTGGACTCGGATCGCTGCGTGGCGTATTGTCGCTGGTGTAATGATGGGCATGGTCGCTATGAGCTTATTGCTTAACCTAATTGATTCTGACACCAACCCTTTATTTGCCTTACCTTTTTACTGGCATTTAGTATTGGGTGGTTTTGCTTTTGGCATGATATTTATGGCCACTGACCCCGTGTCTTCGTCTATGACCCACACTGGCAAGTGGTATTTTGGTATTTTGATTGGTGTCATGGTGGTATTAATTCGAGTACTCAATCCAGCCTTCCCTGAAGGTATGATGTTGGCGATCTTGTTTGCTAACTTGTTCGCGCCTTTGATTGACTATTATGTCACCGAAGCAAATATTAAGCGGAGGGTTGCACGTAATGTCTAATTCAAAAGATTCTGTATCACGTACAGTGATGGTGGCCTTGGTTCTTTGTGTCGTTTGTTCTGTAATCGTATCGACTGCGGCCGTTCTGTTACGTGACAAGCAGCAAGCCAATGCCATTAACGAAAAGAAAATGAACATCTTGGCTGCTGCCGGCATTGAAGTGGTTGAAGGTGATTTGGAAGCAGCTTTTGCAACCATAACCCCTAAGCTAGTTGATATGCGTACTGGTGAGTTTAGTACTGATGAAGATGTAGACACATACAATATGCGCAAAGCTGCTAAAGACCCTGCACAAGCACGAGCTTTAACGCGTGAGCAAGATATTGCTAGCATTCGCAAGCAGTCTTTATATAGCACCGTTTATTTAGTTGAAGGCGAGCAAGGTATAGAACGCATCATATTGCCTGTCCACGGTTATGGTTTATGGTCTACGCTCTACGGCTTTATCGCCCTAGAAAGTGACTTTAACACTGTTGCAGGCTTAGGTTTTTACGAGCACGCTGAAACTCCTGGTTTAGGTGGCGAAGTAGACAACCCTAGGTGGAAAGCACAGTGGCCTGGTAAAAAGGTTTATGCCGATGGATCTTCTACACCTGTCCTTGGTTTGATTAAAGGCAAAGCTGCTAAAGGCTCTCTACATGATGTAGATGGTTTAGCAGGTGCTACCTTGACCAGTAACGGCGTAACCAACCTAGTTAAATTCTGGTTGGGTGAGAACGGTTTTGCATCTTTCTTAACCAAACTTAAAGCAGGGGAGGCATAATCATGTCTAAAACAAGAGAAATTTTGTTAGGGCCAATTTTGACTAACAATCCGATTGCTTTGAAGATTTTGGGTGTATGTTCTGCTCTAGCAGTTACTAGTAGTTTAAACGTGACCATTGTTATGTGTATTGCACTAACAGTGGTAACTGCGTTCTCTAACTTCTTTATTTCGTTAATCCGCAGCCAAGTGCCTAGCAGCATACGTATCATCGTACAGATGATCATTATAGCGTCTTTGGTGATTTTGGTAGATCAGGTGCTTAAAGCATACGCGTATTCAGTGAGCAAGCAGCTTTCGGTATTTGTGGGTTTGATTATCACCAACTGTATTGTTATGGGCCGTGCAGAAGCATTTGCAATGCAAAATCCGCCTATTCCATCCTTCCTTGATGGTATTGGTAACGGTTTAGGCTACTCGGTTGTATTGTTATTTGTGGCTACGGTACGTGAATTGACTGGCTCAGGTAGCTTGTTCGGTTTTGAAATTCTACCGTTGGTAACTAATGGCGGCTGGTATTACTCCAACGGCCTTATGTTGCTGCCACCAAGCGCCTTCTTTGTGATCGGCGGTTTCATTTGGTTGCTTCGTAATGCGAAGGTTGATCAGGTTGAGGCAGTTGAATACAAACTTGCCTCGCATACTAAATAGGATCTGAAACAATGATTGAAGATTATCTAAGCCTATTTGTTAAAGCTGTGTTCGTAGAGAACATGGCCTTGGCATTCTTCTTGGGCATGTGTACTTTCTTGGCAATCTCTAAGAAAGTTAAAACAGCCATCGGTCTTGGTATTGCGGTAACCGCCGTACTGACCATTACTGTGCCGGTAAACAACTTAATCTATACCTACTTACTGGCCGATAGCGCCCTTGCATGGGCAGGTTTGCCAGAAGTTAACCTAAGCTTCTTAGGTTTGATCTCGTATATTGGTGTTATCGCTGCCATCGTACAGATTATGGAAATGTTGCTGGATAAGTACATGCCAGCCTTGTATAACGCCTTGGGCGTATTCTTGCCTTTAATTACAGTGAATTGTGCCATTTTGGGTGCAGCGCTGTTCATGGTAGAGCGTGATTACAACTTTGGTGAATCAGTGGTTTACGGTATGGGTGCAGGTGTAGGCTGGGCATTAGCCATTGCTAGTCTTGCAGGCATTCGTGAAAAGCTAAAGTACTCAGACGTACCTGCAGGCCTACGTGGTCTTGGTATTACTTTTGTGACAGTAGGTTTGATGTCACTTGGTTTTATGTCTTTCTCTGGAATCCAGCTGTAAAGCGCACTACACAAGGTGTTGATGTATGAATAATGAAATTACCCTCGGTGTATTAATGTTTACCGCAGTGGTTCTCCTTTTGGTAGCGGTTATTTTAGTTGCTCGCGCCCAATTAGTGAGTTCTGGTGCTGTAACCATTTCTATCAACGATGACCCAGAAAAATCGATTACAGTCGCAGCTGGTGGCAAATTGCTACAAACCCTTTCTGACCAAGGTATATTCTTAGCCTCGGCATGTGGTGGTGGCGGTACCTGTGCCCAGTGTCGCTGTGTCATTAAAGACGGTGGTGGCTCTATGCTAGCCACTGAAGAAAGCCACTTCACTATGCGTGAAGCGAAAGACGGTTGGCGTTTATCCTGCCAGGTTGCTGTTAAGCAAGACATGGTCATTGAAGTTGAAGAAGACGTATTTGGTGTGAAACAATGGGAATGTACCGTTGAATCTAACCCTAACGTTGCAACGTTCATCAAAGAGCTGACCTTGCGTTTGCCAGAAGGCGAAAATGTTGATTTTCGTGCCGGTGGTTATGTACAGCTAGAATGCCCGCCACACGCGATAGACTACAAGACCTTCGACATTGATGAAGAGTACCGTGGTGATTGGGATAAGTTTAACGTATGGCAACATAAGTCTGTAGTGGATGAAACTACAGTGCGTGCATACTCTATGGCGAACTATCCAGAAGAGCAGGGTGTAGTTAAGTTTAACATTCGTATTGCTTCTCCTCCTCCAGGAAGTAGCGGTATTCCTGCAGGCAAGATGTCGTCTTACACATTTAACTTGAAGCCAGGCGATAAGATGAAAGTCTACGGCCCATTTGGCGAGTTTTTTGCTAAAGACAGCGATGCTGAAATGATCTTTATTGGTGGCGGTGCTGGCATGGCGCCAATGCGTTCACACATATTTGATCAGCTTAAACGTTTAAACTCTACTCGTAAAATATCTTTTTGGTACGGTGCTCGTTCTATGCGTGAAGCGTTCTACGGTGAAGAGTACGATACTCTCGCAGTAGAAAACGAAAACTTTAACTGGCACTTAGCCCTTTCTGATCCTCAGCCAGAGGACAATTGGGACGGCCTTACAGGTTTTATTCATAACGTATTGTTTGAAAACTACCTGAAAGATCACGATGCGCCAGAAGATTGTGAGTTCTACATGTGTGGACCTCCAATGATGAACGCTGCGGTTGTACAAATGCTTAAGGATTTAGGCGTTGAAGACGAAAATATTCTTTTGGACGATTTTGGTGGATAATTAATTCCCTTGAAAAAAACGTTTAAAAAAAATGGCACGGCCATGTGGTGTGCATTTATACTCACCATATTGTCGGGCTGTTCTGCATCTGAAGAAGCAAAAATTGAAGCCATTACCGGCTTGTCTATGGGCACCAGTTATACGGTAAAATGGGTGAATCAAGACGGCTTGAACCGCGATGATATTGTTAGTGGTGTAGCGGCAGAATTGGCACGGGTTGAGGCTAGTATGTCCACTTATACGGATGCTTCAGACCTGACTGGTTTTAATGGCGCTAAAACTAACCAATGGCATGCAGTTCCTTCAGAAATGGCCAGTTTAGTGGCCTTGTCTCTTGAAATAAGTAAACAAACTAATGGTGCTTTTGATGTCACCGTAGGTCCTTTGGTAGACCTTTGGGGCTTTGGCCCCGACCCTATACCAGAACATATTCCCAGCCAAGATGCTCTTGATGCGTTAAGGCCATTTATCGGTTATCAGTTTATAAAGGTGCAACAACAGCCTCCTGCCATGTTAAAACTAACAGACAGTGCTATAGACCTGTCGGCCATCGCTAAAGGCTATGGTGTAGACGCTATTGCCTTATGGCTAGAGGCGCATGAATTCAGCGATTATCTAATTGAAGTAGGGGGCGAGTTACGTGCCAACGGCCTCAAGCCTGATGGGTCTTCTTGGCGCATTGCCATTGAAACACCCACTGTAGATGCTCGACAAATTTATCAAGTTGTGAAAGTGAGCAACATGGCCGTAGCAACCTCGGGTAACTATCGTAATTATTACGAGCAGGAAGGAGTGCGTTACACTCATACCTTAGACCCTGCTACATTAAGACCTGTTACTCATAATTTAGCTTCGGTAACGGTCATTGACGTTAGTGCGGCAAGAGCCGATGCGTTGGCTACGGCCTTGATGGTGATGGGTGATGAAGAAGGAGTGGCTTGGGCAACTATGCATCAAGTACCTGCTTACTTTATAATGAAACAATCAAATGGCTTTGTGGCAAAATCTACTGCAGGCTTTAATAGTTATTTGGAGAATTAAATGGAAACCATGATCTTAACTTTCGTCGTGCTAATCATAATAGTTGCGGGTATGGCTGTAGGTGTGTTGATGGGGGGCAAGCCAATTGCTGGCTCTTGTGGTGGTATGACAGCCCTAGGCATGGACGTAGCTTGTGATGTATGTAAAGGCGACCCAGATGTGTGCGAAACAGAACATCAAAAAACCATCAAAGCCAGTAAGCTAGCGCACGATCAAGTAGACAATATGAGTTATGACGCTAGTCGTGTATTGCCTAATAAAAAATTCAGTAGTATAGAGAGAAGAACATGGCAGATTATGATTACGATTTGGTAGTTATTGGTACCGGGCCTGCTGGTGAAGCTGCGGCCATTAACGCTGCTAAACTAGGTCGTAAAGTTGCAGTAGTAGAAATGCGTGACCAGGTTGGGGGTGGTTGTGCCCATAAAGGCACTATCCCTTCTAAGGCTTTGCGTCATTCCGTTAAACAGATTATTGAGTTTAATACTAACCCCATGTTCCGTGTGATTGGAGAGCCTAAAAACTTCTCTTTTCCTCAAGTATTAAAAACGGCCAGTGAAGTTATTGCTAAACAAGTAATGCTTCATACACAGTTTTATGCCCGTAACCGAGTAGACGTTTTTTTTGGTCGGGCTCGTTTTCTAGATCTTAATAACATTGAAGTATTGGGTAATGATGCTATCGAAAACTTGCGCTTTGATCAGGCCGTTATTGCCACAGGCTCCAGCCCTTATGAGCCAGAAGATGTGGACTTTTCCCATCCGCGTATTTATACCAGCGACACGGTACTGAATCTAGAACACACACCTCGTACTTTGATTATTTACGGTGCCGGTGTCATCGGTTCTGAATATGCATCTATTTTCGCTGGCTTAGGCGTTAAAGTTGAATTAGTTGATAACCGTGCTAACTTGCTGGAGTTTCTTGATGTCGAGATTTCAGATTCGCTGAGTTACCATTTGCGTAACAATGGTGTACGCATACGACACAACGAAACTTATAAAAGTGTTACAGCTGATGATACGTCAGTGTCTATGGAATTAGAGTCTGGCAAACGTATTCGTGCTGATATGCTTTTATTCTGTAACGGACGTTCGGGTAATACTAAAGATCTTGGTTTAGAAAATCTTAGTATCCAACCTACAGGTCGAGGCCACTTGACCATTGACAAACATTATCAAACCAATGTAGAAGGTATTTACGCTGCAGGCGACGTAGTAGGTTGGCCAAGCTTGGCTTCAGCTGCTTACGATCAGGGACGCTCAGCGGCTACAGATTTACTAGGGTTACCTGGTTTTCGTTTTGTAGATGACGTGCCAACCGGTATTTATACTATTCCAGAAATCAGTTCTTTAGGTAAAACTGAAGAACAGCTTACTGAAGAAAAAGTACCTTACGAAGTAGGTCAGGCTTTCTTTAAAGACCTTGCTCATGCGCAAATTAGTGGTGAAGTAGTAGGCATGCTGAAAATCTTGTTTAACCGAGAAACCTATGAAATTTTGGGCATTCATTGTTTTGGTGACAGGGCTTCAGAAATCATTCATATCGGCCAAGCCATCATGAACCAAAAAGGTGACGCGAATACCATTGAGTACTTTGTCAATAACACCTTTAACTTCCCTACTATGGCGGAAGCCTATCGTGTAGCAGCTCAGTTGGGCCTGAATAGGGCTCGACAAGTTAATAACTAAGCTACAGTTATTAAACCCGTCATAATTTCACCTGGCGGTTTTTTTTATCCTAATTAGGAAGCTTATGTTTCAATCCATTGCTTTGACTGTTGGCCTAAGATACACCAGAGCTCAGCGGCAAAATCACTTCATCTCTTTTATTTCTCTCATCTCTATGTTGGGCTTAGTGCTGGGCGTTACCGTACTTACATTGGTATTGTCGGTGATGAATGGCTTTGATCAAGAGTTGCGGCAGCGTATTTTAGGCATGGTGCCTCATGCAACGGTGCAAACTGCAGAACCTATAATGGATTGGCAACAACCAGCGCTACTTGCAATTCAGGTTGAAGGCGTGGTTGGGGCGGCCCCGTTTGTGCATGGTCAAGGTATGTTTAATAACCGCGGACGTGTGCACCCTGTATTGTTGCACGGTATTGAACCGGCTGCAGAAGCTAAAGTGTCTATCTTGCCTGATCATATGACCCAAGGCGCTTTGTCAGACCTAAAGGCCGGAGGATTTAATATTCTTATGGGTGATCTTCTGGCTCGTCAATTAGGTGCTCGACTGGGCGATAAGGTGACTTTGTTTTTGCCTGAGGCTTCGTTAACTGTAGCCGGAATAATTCCTCGCTTGAAGCGCTTCACCTTGGTGGGGATTTTTCAGGTGGGTGCAGAGCTAGATGCTAACTTGGCCATTATGCATATTGCTGATGCCAGTAAGCTCAAACGATTAGGCGGAGGGGTAGAAGGTTTACGCTTAAAACTGGATGATTTATTTACTGCGCCAGAAATAGCGAAGCAAGTCGCATTTAAATTACCCGGGCAATACGGGACCAATGACTGGACGCGCACTCATGGTAGTTTGTTTCAAGCCATTCAGCTAGAACGCCGTATGTTAGGGTTGTTGCTGATGCTTGTGGTTGCCGTAGCAGCGTTTAACATTGTTTCTACACTGGTGATGCTAGTAGTTGAAAAGCAGGCGGATATCGCTATTCTGAGAACCCTAGGGGCTAGTCAAAGAGACGTTATGGGTATCTTTATTGTACAAGGCAGCATTATTGGCTTTTTAGGGACGCTGTTAGGCACCTTAATAGGCGTTGTGCTAGCACTTAATATTACCGCTATTGTTGACTGGGCAGAGCAGATGTTTGGTTTTAAAGTGCTTAGTGCAGATGTTTACTTTATTAGTTATTTCCCGTCTCAAGTGAAGTTGGAAGACGTGCTAGTGATCAGTATCAGCTCTTTTATCCTATGTGTCATGGCGACGCTTTATCCGGCTTGGCGAGCATCCAAAGTAGAGCCAGCAGAGGTGTTACGTTATGAGTAATTGGGTATTACAGGCCTCTTGTTTAGTGAAGTCATTTAAGGATGGTGAGCGGCAAGTAGAGGTGCTTAAAGGGTTAGATTTACAACTGGACAAAGCCCAGAGTATGGCTATTATTGGTAGTTCAGGGTCTGGTAAAAGTACTTTGTTACAGTTGCTGGCTGGCCTAGAACAGCCAGATACTGGCGAAGTTTTAGTTATGGGTGAAAGCTTGTCTGATCTAAATGGCAATCAAGCGGCTAAGTTACGTAACCAGCATTTAGGTTTTGTATTCCAATTTCATCATTTGTTGGCAGAGTTTAGCGCTTTAGAAAACGTAATGTTACCTCACATTATGGCAGGTAATAAACCTGCAACAGCACAACTAAAAGCACAAGCAATGTTAGAGAGGGTGGGTTTGGGAGATCGTACCAGCCATAGGCCTGGCGCTCTGTCAGGCGGAGAACGCCAACGTGTAGCCATCGCTCGGGCGTTAATTAATGAACCGGCGTGTTTGTTGATGGATGAACCTACGGGTAATTTAGACCAACATAATGCACAGCAAACATTGGGTTTGCTCAAACAACTGCAGGTAGATCTTGGTACTGCGTTTATCGCTGTGACCCATGACTTAGAGTTAGCCAGTCAGCTTGACTCACAGTTTAGATTACAAGACGGGAAACTGGTGGGCTAGCGTTTACGCTTAAGCCAGTTACGTTTAACTTGCCAGCTCCAAAGTAGCTGTACTGTGAAAAAAGTGATCATGGCCAAAATTAGGCCGCCAGCAAAAGATCCCGCATATAGTGGCTTCCATAACACGTGTAATTGATCCAAAATCCAGCCCCTAGACCATTCAAACTCTAAGTGATACGTAGGAGATTGTAGTATCCATGCGCCAAATTTGTAGTTGGCGTATAGCATAGGTCCCATGGTCAGCGGGTTGCTTATCCATACTAACGCCACAGACAGCGGTATGTTAGCTCTCCAAAAAATGGCCATAGCTGCGGCTAGCAGCATTTGTAGCGGCATAGGAATCATGCAACAAAAAAGCCCTATAGCGCAGCCCTTAGATACACTTGTGCGTGTAAATCCCCACAATTTAGTATCGTGCATCATACCGTTTAACCAGCCAAGTGACTGGTATTGGCTCAATTTTTTTGGATCTGGACTAATGCGTTTAAAAAACTTACGCGGCATGGTCTAACCTTATTAATGTACGGGTAAGGTATTTATTGAAGCGCAAGCCTTACCCAGTAATTATGCGCTTATATATAAACTAAGCCAAGGTTTAGTGGGCTCAAGGATGAGACATTATGTATATCAATGGTTTGTTTTTGTTACTGTTTTGGTGTTTAGGTTGGTCTGAATTAGGTTTTATAAATGGCCTATACTTAGTTGCTGTATTGTTATTTGCGCTTTTATTAAGTTATACACGCCGAAAAGCCGCTTTTAGTTTAATTGCTTTTTTGCTGGCTAGTGCAGGGCAGTATGATCTTATTTATAGTCAGTTTCCTTACCCATGGGCTGGTAAAGACCTCCGTATCAATGCGTGTGTATCTGCAGTGAAATCTACCCGCACAGGCCTCAGCTTAATGCTAAGTAATGTGCAGGTCGATGTGCCTATCGTGGTGGAAGGCAAGAAGCGGGTCAAACCTTTTTATAAAGCGGGGTCACAGCTTCTTCCTGGTAAGGTTAAAGTAAGTATTTATCCGTATACCAACGCGGCCCAACCGCAGTTAAAAAACTTAGATCAAAGCTTGGGTCTTGCTGGGTTGATTGGCCAAAAAATAGAATTAATAGTGCGATTAAAGGGTGCTAATAATTATCACAATCCTCAAAGCTATGATTATATTCGCTGGAGCCAGCTAGAGGGGCAAGCAGCGTCTGGCTATGTAAAAAAATGGCTTGTTACAGAAGGTGCTTGCAGTGGTATAAATTGGCCCATGTTGTTATTGGAACAGTTACGCCAAAGGTTATGGCAAGGGTTACAAAGCTATACCGAAACACGAGGTATGTCGTTAGAATCTGTAGGCTTATGGGGCGCTCTTGTGCTTGGTCAGACCTCTGCACTAACGTCACAACAATGGCAGGTATTAGCTGCTACTGGCACCACTCATTTACTGGTTATTTCTGGATTACACGTAGGTTTGGTGGCCGTAATAGTGATGTTGTTGATGAGGTTGTTGCTATTACCCTTTGCCATTCGTAGTACTTTAGGACTAAAGCTAGGTGCATGGGTAGGTTTAGTCTCAGCTATAGGTTTTGCATTGCTCAGTGGTTTTGGTTTGCCAGCACAAAGAGCAGTAATCATGTTGGCTGGTTTAATGTGGGGCTCTATGTGGGGCTTGCAGCTGAGCTTCACTCAACGAATAGTTATGGCTTTTTTTGCAACCCTTGTTTTACAACCTATTAGTGCCGCAAGTTTAGGTTTTTGGTTGTCTTATACTGCTGTATTCGCTTTAGGTTTAGCGTGGTATCGCTCAACTAATCTGAGGTGGTGGCACCGAGTTATGCAGTTATTGGCTGCCCAAGGTGCCTTGTCTGTGCTATTGGTGCCTGTCATTGCTTTGGGTACTGGTTATGTGAGCCTTGTTGGCCCTCTAGTGAATATTTTTCTAGTACCATTGTTTAGTGTATTACTCATCCCTGCCTTATTAGGCATCAGTGTAGCTTCCAGTTTTACGGTTCTTCCGCAGTTTGTTTTTACTGGAACAGACCTTACTTTGTCCTTTTTATGGCAAGGGTTGGAAATCCTTGCTGGACTGACATGGTCTCAGATTTTTGTAGGTTGGTTGCCGTTAGCTGGCTTTGTATCTGCCTTAATGGTTGGGTGTATTTGCCTTGTTATAAGGCGCTGGCATTGGCCAATATTATTTTTACTGATGCCGTTTGTGGTTTTTATAATGTTTAAAACACTAGCTACTAATAACCCTAAAAACCTGGATAATATTCAGCCACAGGTTGTCGTAACCCTATTAGATGTAGGGCAGGGGCTGAGTGTTTGGGTGCGTCAAGGTGAGCGCAATATGCTTTATGACGTGGGCAATCGTTATCATAGTGGTTTTAACCTGGTAGATGCTGTGATTTTGCCAGAGATGCTGGCTCAAGGTGTTCGCCAGCTTGATGTGTTGGTAATCAGTCATTGGGATATGGATCACAGTGGCGGCCTCAATGCGCTACTACGCCAGCACACAGTGAAACGTCTAATATTACCATCTGAAAGAAAAGCCAAGCGCGAACAAGGCCTAGTGAGAACGTTAACAAAGGCGGCCACAACAACAAAGAAAACAGCGACAATGAAGGTGAATCGATGTGTTAGTTCACCCTGGGAAAACCTCTGGAAAGGCCCCAGCCCCCCACTCATGTGGCGTCAAATAGCTTTGGCCGATTATGGCCTAACAGGCAATAACGCTTCTTGTGTGATATTGCTTAATATATATGGCCGGCAGGTGTTGATTGCTGGAGATATTGAAGCTAAGGCAGAAGGTTTTCTGATAGCAGCTGCTAGTGAATTAGGAACTATAGGTACGTCTCTTGCTAGCGATGTGCTTATAGCACCTCATCATGGCAGTAAAACATCATCTACAGAAAAGTTTTTAGCCCATGTAAGGCCGGCGTATGTGTTAGTTTCTGCAGGGAAAAGAAATTCATATGGCCACCCTCATGACCAAATTACCAATGCGTATTGGCGTCACGGTAGTCATTGGTATAACACGGGCCGTAATGGCCAGATACGTGTGGTGTTTGAGACTGATGGTACATATCAAGTGACCCCATACTTGCCCTAACGATGCTATACATATGTTGCAGGCATGAGCCTTAAATAAATGCCTTGTATAAGCGTGTGGCATAAGTGCTTGATAGCACTCTGGTGTGGGTTATAATAATGTTATAGAGACATGCATAACACATACAGGTTCAATAGGAACAACAGTGACTCAGAAAATACTCAACGCATGGTACCAAGGGGCTTGGTGGTTATATCTATTACAGCCCTTAGCTAGCCTATATTTATGGCTTAGAAATTGGCACCTTTCCAGGCAACCAAAAGCTGGTAAAAACCCGCTACCCTTAGTGGTAATAGGAAACATCACCATTGGTGGTACAGGTAAAACGCCGTTAGTTGTAGCTCTTGTTGCCGCCTTAAAAAACAAAGGATTACGCTGTGCAATCATTAGCAGAGGATACGGTGGCACGATTGGCGCAGGGCCTCATTGTGTCAGTACGGAGGATAATGCCCACACCGTTGGTGATGAACCGTTACTATTGAGCCAATTAACTGGTGTGCCAGTGATAGTGGGGTGGAACCGGAAGCGCAGTATTGCTTGGCTAGCAAAACAACATCAATATGACTTGGTTATTAGTGACGATGGCTTACAGCACAGCGCTATTAAAGGTGACGTGGAGTGGTGTTTGATTGATGGCAGTCGTGGGCTTGGTAATGGTTTATGTATCCCAGCTGGTCCACTCAGGGAGCCAGCGGCAAGGCTCTTGCAAGTAGACCAAGTATTTACTACTGGTGTGCCTAATAGCGCTATAGGAAAACAGTTACAGCAACATATGCAAGGACATAGCCTGCACCACTTACAGTCTCAACTAGACCAGATAAAGCGAGTTTCTGATGACTTAGTAGTACCTTGGCCTGATGTTCATAAACCTATTACAGCCATCGCTGCTATAGGTAATCCCCAACGTTTTTTTGACGATTTGCGTCATCGGGGTTATGAGGTTGATGGTCAAAAATATGCTGATCATTATCAATTCAAAGAACATGATTTGCCGAAACGTAAACTCATTATGACCGCAAAAGATGCGGTCAAATGTAAAGTGTTAGCTCAAGCTAAAAATAACGAACCACCGCAACCGTGGTTGTACGCAACTCAATTATTAACCATTGCACCTGCGCACATTGATGCTCTGTTGTTACAATTAGGTTTACAGCCTGATACACCTAATGAATAAGGATTCCCATGGATAAGAAGTTATTAGAAGTTCTTGCTTGCCCAGTGAGCCACGGCCAACTGTTTTACCATCCTAAAACCAATGAGCTTTTTTGCCCTGCCAGTGGCTTAGCTTATCCTATTGATGCGGGTATCCCCGTATTATTAGAAGCGCAAGCAAGGCCACTTACAGATGAAGAGAAGCAAGCATAATGGCTTTTTCGGTGGTGATCCCAGCACGGTTTCACTCTAGCCGCTTACCAGGCAAGCCTTTGCTGGATCTTGGTGGCTTAACTATGCTGCAACGGGTCTATCAGCAAGCATGTAAGAGTGATGCATCGCAGGTCTATATAGCGACAGATCACATGGGTATTGTGAATCACGCAAAAAGTTTTTGTGACAAAGTCATAATGACTCGTGAAGATCACGCCACGGGTACTGATAGATTACAAGAAGTTGTGCAGTATTTAGCGTTGCCGGATGATCACATCGTAGTGAATGTACAAGGGGATGAGCCCTTAATTCCACCCCATTTAATCAATCAAGTGGCTAATAACTTACAGCAGTATTCTCATGCGGCTATCGCTACCTTAGCGGAGCCTATCGATGATATTGAGCAAGTGTTTGATGTTAATGCTGTGAAGCTAGTGCGTGACTCGGCTAATATGGCCATGTATTTTTCTCGTGCGCCTTTACCGTGGAACCGGGATTGGAATAAAACTGACACCAATGTTGTACACAAGGACGCGTACTTACGCCATATAGGGCTTTATGCTTATAGAGTAGGTTTCCTGCATCGTTACGTTACTTGGCCTCAGGCAAGCTATGAAACCTTGGAAAGCCTAGAGCAACTTAGGGCTTTACATTATGGCGAACGTATACATGTAGATTTAGCACCGGAAGGTATGCCTTCAGGTATAGACACCCTGGAAGACTTGGCACGGATGCGTGATTTTCTTGCTGCACAGCCTCTGGAACATTAATGGAACTGCAACATAGTGTTAGCCTACAACCCTACAATACGTTAGGTTTAGATGTGAAAGCGGCTTATTTTATACGTATAAACCAGCTTGATGATTTATACGCAGCCCGTGAGTTCTGTCAGGATAAACGCTGTCCATGGCTTATTATAGGTGGTGGTAGTAATCTGGTATTAACTCAGGATTTTGATGGCTTAGTTATGTTTATGGCCATGGAACAGGTGTGTTGGCCGGCAGAACAACCCGCAGGAAGTATTTCTGAAGTATTTCTTGTAACTGTGCAGGCGGGTTATGAGTGGGATCTCTTAGTTGAGCAATCTATTATACGTGGTGCCAGTGGTTTAGAAAATCTGTCATTAATTCCAGGTCAGGTAGGCGCTGCACCGATTCAAAATATAGGCGCGTATGGTGTAGAGATCAAAGACTGCCTTGAGAGTGTTCAGGTATTTGATTTTGATAGTGCACAAGAGTTCGAGCTGTTTCATGCTGACTGCGAGTTTGGTTATAGAGATAGCATATTTAAACGTCATCAAAGCTGGATTGTCACTCAAGTAAAGCTCCACTTAAAGCAAGAAAGTAAGCCTCAGATTAGCTATGGCATTATTGCAGATACGATTGAGTCTCTTACAGGTGAATCAGCCAACCATGCTTCGCCACAAAAAGTGCGAGATGCAGTAATGCATATACGCCGTTCTAAATTACCAGACCCTAAACAGATTCCTAATGTAGGAAGCTTTTTTAAGAATCCCATAATAAGCATTGAACAAAAACAGAAATTAGCACAACAGTGGCCAGGTATAGTGGCTTATGAGGTAGGTGCCAATAGTTATAAACTGGCGGCTGGGTGGCTGATTGAGCAGCTAGGTTGGAAAGGCTTTAGAGAAGGTGAAGTGGGTGTTCATGAGCATCAAGCATTAGTCTTGGTTTGTTCGGGTTCTGCCAAGGGCAGGGAAGTTTTAGATTTGGCTAAACGGATTAAAGTCGATGTGGCCGCAAAATTTGGTGTTACGCTAGAAATAGAACCTCGGCTGTTTGACAGCCGAGGCGAGTTTTACTTATAAGTTTAACTTAACCTTCGTTAGCTGAAGCTTGTGCTGCTTCAGCTTTATCACGACGACGCTTCTCACGTGGGTCGTTGTGAGCACGCTGGCCAGAAGAGCGAGGAGCTACTACTTCATCAGCAGGTGCAGGCGTTACTTCTTCTAAGGCGACAACTATTTCAGTTTCAATAGTTTTCTCTACTACTTCAGCAGCTTTTTCTACTAAAACCTCAGCAACTACTTCAATAACAGGTTCAGCAACTACTTCAACAACAGGTTCAGCAACTACTTCAACAACAGGTTCAGCAACTACTTCAACAACAGGTTCAGCAACTACTTCAACAACAGGTTCAGCTGCTACTTCAATAACAGGTTCAGCTGCTACTTCAACAACGGCTTCAATAACTACTTCAGCTATAGGCTCAGCTACAACTTCGGTTGTTTCTGGTTTGCGCTCACGTGGCTTACGTTGACGAGGTTTCTTATCACTGGTTTCTTTCTTAGGTGCCACTTCAACATCTGCATCTGACTCAACTGATGCAGTAACAACTGTTTCAGTTTGGACTGAGATATCTGCAGTGCTATCAGCATTTAAAGACGCTTCAGCAATTACTTCATTATTCGCTTCTAAGGTCTCTTCAACCGGTGACTTAGGGTTGCTGCGCTTGCCATTGCGGTCGCGACGACGCTTTTGATCACGTGTCCGGTTTGCATTGGACTCGTAGGCTTCCTCTGGCACTGCAGGTGCCTGTGTAATGGGCTCTACAGCCTCAACCACCTTAGCTTCACGACTCTTGTTGCGAGTCTCCTGGCGACGATTGTTACGCCCTTCGTTACGAGCTTCTGTACTTGCTTCGTTGCGTGACGCATTGCGAGTGTCAGTATTTGTTTCGTTACGTGATGTGTTACGAGATTCAGAGTTACCTTCGTTACGTGAATCATTGCGGCGATTACCGTTACGACCTTGACGACGATCATCGTTTTGGTTTTGGTTGCGGTTTTGATTATGGCGAGAGCCGTTGCGAGGATCACTGCGTGGTTCATTACGAGAAGGAGCACTTTTAACAGGCGCTTTTACATCTGCTTTGGCTTTAATTTTAGCTTTAGGATCACCATTAATTAGGCGGCCTAAGGCACGAACGATACGCACACCCAAACCAACAGACTTAACAGTTGCCACAGGAGCAATGCTGGTGGTAATAGGTGCTTTATCTTCCACTTTTGGCGCTGGCTTTGCGGGTTGAATACTTTCAACCGCTGGCTTTTCTGTAGCTAGAGGAGTTTTAGCATCAAATTCTTTGGCATCAAAGTGATGTTGAACCAAATCTATTTCGTAGCTAGTTTCACCGGCTTGAGCTGCTTCATTGTCATCTCGTAAGCGGCTTACTTCAAAATGGGGAGTGTCCATTTGAGGGTTAGGAATAATTACTACGCGAACGCCTACAGTTTTTTCCACTTCTAAGATTTCAGCACGCTTTTCGTTTAGAAGATAAGTTGCCATGTTAACTGGCAGTACTACACGAATTTCTGCAGAACGGTCTTTACTTGCTTCTTCGTTGATTAAACGAATGATGGACAAGGCTAGTGATGCAACATCACGGATGCTGCCTTGGCCACTACAACGTGGACAAACTATGCCCGAAGTTTCACCTAATGAAGGACGCAAGCGTTGGCGAGACATTTCCATCAAACCAAAACGAGAAATACGGCCAACTTGTACACGGGCGCGATCTAGCTTTAGGCTATCACGTAGTTTATTTTCTACGGCGCGTTGGTTGCGCATTGGGCCCATGTCGATAAAGTCGATTACTACTAAACCACCCATGTCACGCAAACGCAACTGGCGAGCAATTTCTTCAGCGGCTTCTAAATTGGTATTTAATGCGGTTTCTTCGATGTCGCTGCCTTTAGTGGCGCGAGCAGAGTTAATGTCGATAGAAACTAAAGCTTCTGTTGGATCAATAACTATGGCCCCACCAGAAGGAAGGGTTACTTCACGTTGGAAAGCGGTTTCAATTTGCGATTCAATTTGGAAGCGGTTAAACAACGGGATATCTTGGTCATAGAACTTAATCTTGCTCTCATAACTAGGCATCACTTGCTTTACGAAGCTTAATACGTCTTGGTATACCTTAGGCTCGTCGATCAATACTTCACCAATATCTGGGCGTAAGTAGTCACGCATAGCGCGAATGATAACGTTACTTTCTTGGTAAATTAAGAAGGGGGCAGGATGTTTGTCAGAGGCTGCGGTGATGGATTCCCACAGATGTTGTAAGTAATCTAGGTCCCACTGGATTTCTTCAGCACTACGGCCAATACCTGCAGTACGAACTATAACGCCAGACTCGGCAGGTACAGTAAGTTGGTTCATTACTTCACGTAGTTGAGAGCGTTCTTCGCCTTCAATGCGACGGGATATACCACCAGCGCGAGGGTTGTTAGGCATTAATACCAAATAACGGCCAGCAAGGCTGATAAAGGTGGTTAAGGCTGCGCCTTTGTTGCCACGTTCTTCTTTGTCCACTTGAACAACAATTTCCTGACCTTCTTTAACAAGCTCACGGATGCTAGACCGGCCACTCTGTGACGGATCTTTAAAGTATTCGCGAGAAATTTCTTTAAGGGGCAGGAAACCATGGCGTTCTGAACCATAATCAACAAACGCAGCTTCTAAGCTAGGCTCAACACGAGTGATACGTCCACGGTAAATGTTGGCCTTTTTTTGTTCACGAGCGCCAGATTCGATATCTAGGTCGTACATACGCTGGCCATCGACCAGTGCAACGCGCAACTCTTCGGAGTGAGTTGCATTTATGAGCATTCTTTTCATGGTTTTCAATTTTTTTGAAACCCATTTACCCTACGGCAATTAATATTTTTACGGGTGTACGGGAGCTAAAAAAGCCCTTACGGTGCAGGAAACCGCTACCTTCTCGGATAAATATGGGCTGCAATGTACAATTTGCACTATGCAATACATATTATGTTATAGGTCTGTTTTTCTAACAATATCAATCATATAGGTTAACGTGTAAATTAACTCACCAGCCACTCAGTTTAACTTCAAAAAAAGCTCTGTTTATTCTATTGATTTAACTATTGTCTTCGTGTGCTTACTTAAGCACTGTAATCTTTGTTCAGACCGATCCATGGGTAGGGTACATCTACACCTAAACACCAAGCATAAATTAATTTGCCGTAACTGGGTAAAACGGGTGGTTTTACGTTAAATAACTGGGAATACACCGAGTTACAGCCTATTACATTTGGATTTTGCGGTACTATGTATACTTTAAGGTATACTTTAAGCATAAACGGCAAAATCAACAGGCTGGGTTTGTCAGGCCCCACCTAAAAATTTGTTAACTGAAATGGGTCATATAAATTTGTGCCCAATATCTGAATTAATGTCAGTTTCAGTGAACGCTATGTTACCATTCGCGTCCTTAGCCCGCAATTAATAAAGCCATTAGTTTTCATTTATGCAACAAAAGCCGACTCCTCCTCCTGCGTTAACCGCCACTTCTGTTAAATATGTCTCTATCGATGATGATAGGGCAGGACAGCGTATTGATAATTTCCTTATGACGCAGCTTAAAGGTGCACCCAAGAGCTTGATCTACCGTATCGTCAGAAAGGGAGAAGTACGGGTAAACAAAGGCCGTATCAAACCTGACTACAAGCTAAAAGATGGCGACATTGTAAGAGTTCCACCAGTTAAGTTACCGGAGCCTAATACGCCTGCTGCAGTAGGTAAAGGTCTAGAAAAACAGTTACGCGATGCAGTTTTATATGAAAGCCCAGGGTTATTGATTATTAATAAACCTCATGGCTTAGCTGTACATGGCGGTAGTGGTATTAACCTAGGCTTAATTGAAAGCTTACGACAGCTGTATCCTAATGAACGTGCATTGGAACTGGTACATCGCTTAGATAGAGACACTTCTGGCTGTATTATGGTTGCCAAAAAGCGTTCTACCTTGCGAGCTATCCATGCTCAAATGAGGGACGGCGGTATTGATAAAGTGTACCAAGCGTTGGTAATTGGTGGTTGGCCTAAGGCTTGTCAAAAAGTAGATGCGCCATTATTAAAGAATGTTGTGCAATCTGGTGAACGTATGGTTCGAGTTGTACAAGAAGGTAAACGCAGTATTACTCAGTTTAGAGTGTTACAAAGTTTAGGTCAGTTTACCTTAGTAGAAGCCAAGCCTATTACGGGTAGAACCCACCAAATTCGAGTGCATTGTCAACATATGGGCCATCCTATTGTAGGCGATCCTAAATACGGTGTAGATACAGTTAACCAGGAGCAACGTCAGTTAGGATTGAATCGACTGTTCTTACATGCTGCTCAGTTGCGGTTGATTGACCCGAGTACAGAAAAGAAAATTGATGTGCGCGCTCCCTTAGATCAGCGGTTACAGCAAGCTGTTGACCGCTTGAGCTAATGTCCGACTAACATAAGTACTAATGCGTATTGGTGCTGGTGCTATTGGATTTCTTTAGATATGCTCTAGTCCGTCTAAAAACCCATCCAGGTGCCATTTTATGTATAACACTGAACTTGATAAAAACCAGGCCAACTTTCAAAGCCTTTCACCTTTATCGCTACTTAAACGGGCCGCTGAGGTGTACCCATCTATAGTCGCTCAAGTTTATGGCGACATACGCCACACTTGGTTACAAACTTACCAGCGTTCTTGTGCTATAGCTGATGCCCTTAAAAATAGAGGCATCGGTTTAGGCGACACAGTATCAATAGTGTCCCATAATGGCCCAGAACTGTTCGAGTCTCATTATAGTGTGCCTATGGCGGGTGCTGTGCTTAATGCCATTAATACACGTTTAGATGCAGCATCTATTGGTTTTATATTTGATCATGCAGAAACTAAAGTGGTATTTGTAGATCGTGAGTTTTCTGAGACCGTTGCGCAAGCACTGATCTTATGCGATGCCAAACCCTTAGTAGTGGATATAGATGACCCTACTTTTGAGGGTGGGCGCCTCATTGGGGAGCTGAGCTATGAACAACTTATGGCAGAAGGCAATAAAGATAGCTCATGGGAAATGCCAGCGGATGAGTGGCAAGCCATCAGCCTAAACTATACATCGGGTACTACAGGTAATCCTAAAGGTGTGGTGTATCATCACCGAGGTGCTTACTTAATGGCCATGAATATGGCCCTCACCTGGGATATGCCTAAGTACCCAATTTTTATGACTGTTGTACCTATGTTTCATTGTAATGGTTGGTGTTTTCCATGGACCACAGCATTGTTGGCAGGCACCAACGTATTTATTCGTCATTTAAAACCAGAAATTTTGCTTCAGCTTATTAGGCAAGAAAAAGTGACCCATTTTGGTGGGGCAGCTATTGTGCTTAATATGATCAATAATGCTGATGACAAACATAAGCAAGGCATTCATCATCAAGTTAAAGTAATGACAGCGGGTGCAGCGCCTCCGGCAGCTGTAATCGAAGCTATGGAGAACTTGGGCTTTGATGTTGCTCACGGATATGGCTTAACAGAAACTTACGGTGCGTGTGTTATTTGTGAGTGGCAGCCTGAGCAGTGGGGTCATTTATCAAAGCCGCAACAGGCGGCGTTAAAATCTCGTCAAGGTGTAAGAGGCCCCGCTCAAGAAGATCATACCGTCATGAATACAGAAACCATGTTGCCTGTACCTAAAGATGGCGAAACTATTGGTGAAATATGTCTACGTGGCAATATGGTAATGAAAGGTTATCTTAAGAACCCGGCAGCTACAGCTGAAGCGTTTGAGGGCGGATGGTTCCGCACAGGAGACCTTGCTGTCTGGCATGCAGATGGATACATGGAAATTAAGGATAGAGCTAAAGATATTATCATTTCAGGAGGAGAAAATATTTCTTCAATTGAAATTGAGGGTGTTTTATACAGTCATCCATCGGTGTTAGAAGCAGCTGTTGTGGCTAGGCCTGATGAAAAGTGGGGAGAAACACCCTGTGCATTTGTAACCCTAAAACCTGGTGTGCAAGTACCTGAAGAAGAACTAATTATTTTCTGTAAGGAACATATGGCACGCTTTAAAGTGCCAAAACATGTTGTATTTGGGGACTTGCCGAAAACAGCTACTGGTAAAATACAGAAGTTTGTACTGCGTAAAATGGTGCCTGCATAACCAAAATAAGGTAATATTTTAAAAACCGTCTAAACCCTATGGTATGGGTTATTTTTAATTGTAGAGACATATAGACCCTATGGATGATCGTATAGATACGGCTAAAGTGCACGAATTTGCTAATGAATTATTGTTCTCTGGCAACAAAATTAGTGTGCAAGCTATTGCGGATAAAATGCATATTGAAGCCTCTGAAGAATTAGGCACGCACCTTGAACACTGGTGGATGGAGCAAGAAAGTAAAGTTGTATTTCGCCGCAGTATTAGCACTAACCATCGTCCAGATGTGCCAGAAACAGTGTATCAGTCAGTGCAGCTGATTTGGGATAATGCTGTTAAAGATGTACGCTTAGAGCTAGAGCTAGCTTCAAAAAATGATAAGCCTGCAGCTGCCACAGCCATGGCTTTGGAAGATGAACTCTATTTGTCAAAAGCTCAGCTAGAAGCGTTAGAAGACTCCAACCAAAGGTTGCGTGTGCAGTTGAGCGAAGGCCAAAATAGTGTTAAAAAATTAGAAGCTGAACGAGCAATGCTGCGCAGTAATTTACAGTCTGCCGAAACCAATGCAAGCACTATGAGCCATAAAGTCTCTGAGTCTAAAGCAGAAATGCAGCGTGCGCAGAGCAGTAGTGAAGAGGCTAAGAAACAACTCGATACTCGTATGAAAGAAGAGGTTGGTCGTCATCAAGAGAGTATTAGCAAGGTAGAAAGTAAGTTGAGCTACTACCGCCATCAGTTAGATAAGTTACGAGACGATTGGGGTAAAAAGGAAACAGCTTTAAACTCTCAAGTCCAAGACCTACAAGGTGCTGTGGCCAGAAGTACCGTAACTCACGATACTCAGTTTAGTCAGATTCGAAGTCAAGACGAAGAGTTACGCAAGTATCGGGGCGAGATTACTAACCAGTCACGCAGTATGACTCAATCTACTAGCAAGGCCTTAGCGTCGAAAAACCTTTTGAAACGCTTAGAAGATGAGCTTCAACAGCGTGAGTTTGATATAAAAGAATTAAAGAAACGCACCATCGTTGATAAGTCTGATACCGTTAGGCGAGAAGCTGATTTACGCACCTTGCTAAAATCGAAAGACAGTGAAAATTTTGAAATTAATAACAAACTCAACGAACTCCAACGCACACTTATTGCGCGCGAAGAAGAAATAAGGCGCTTAACTGCTAAGCTATAAACTTAGCTAGTCTTTTAGAGACCTTTGTGTAAAGGTCTCTTTTAATTAACCTTTTTTGTCTACCATCATAGATGCTGTGCCGTCAGCTACCAGTTTGCCATTTACAAAACACTGGGTTTTTAGGGTGACGCGTCCACGGCGCTCATTAATATCTTTTACTGTAACCGTTGCCACAACAGTGTCGTCTATAAATACGGGTGCTCTAAACTTAATCTGCTGTTCTAAGTAGATACAGCCAGGGCCAGGTAATTGTGTTCCTAAAACTGTTGATATTAATCCAGCACTCATCATGCCGTGGGCAATGCGGGCTTTAAACGGTGTTGTTGCTGCGTATTCCGCATCTAAATGAACTGGATTAGTGTCTCCAGTAATTATAGCAAAGGTGTCAATGTCCTTTGCTGTGACTGTTTTCTCATAGTTTGATGTCATACCAATGCTTAAATCTTCTAAAAAATACCCGTGTTGGTTAGCCACATGCTGCTCCTCAAAAAGTTGTCTCATGAGTTCTTCGTGAAACCCATGGGTCAGCATCATAGGCATTATTTCGCTTGGCTACAAATGTCAGGCTAAAATCAGTTTAAATTGACACGAAAACAGTCCAATTACAGATTAATAGAAAAGAGCCAATACCATGAGTGATTACCAAGCACCTTTAGAAGACATGAATTTTGTAGTTAATCGCTTGCTTGACTTACCTAACTTCGCGATAGCTATTGGCAATGAAGACGCCAGTGAAGACTTGCTGCAAGCTGTGTTGTCAGAAGCTAATAAGCTAGCTAGCCAAGTATGGTCTCCTATTAACGCCACTGGAGATCAGCAGGGCGTCACATTGATGCCAGAAGGTGTAAAATCAGCCAATGGCTTTACAGAAGCTTATAAAGAATACGCTCAAGGGGGTTGGAGCAGCCTGTACTTTGACGAGCAATATGGTGGCCAAGGTTTACCCTTTAGTTTTTCTATGCCTGTAGCAGAAATGATGAATGCGGCTAATATGTCCCTTGGCCTTTGTCCTATGCTTACTGCAGGAGCTATAGAAGCCATCGCTGCCCATGGTAGTGAATCATTAAAAGACATCTACTTAGCTAAAATGATCAGTGGAGAATGGACAGGGACCATGAACCTTACTGAACCTCACGCAGGAACAGACTTAGCCGTCATAACAACTACAGCTACTCCTAATGAAGACCACTACCTGATTAAAGGTCAGAAGATCTACATCACTTGGGGTGATCACGATATGACAGATAATATTGTCCATCTAGTATTGGCTAAGTTGCCAGGGGCTCCAGATGGTGTAAAAGGCATATCTTTGTTGTTAGTACCTAAGTTCCTTGTTAATGAAGACGGTAGTTTAGGCGATCGTAATGATGCCTATGCGATTAGTGTAGAACATAAAATGGGTATTCACGCTAGCCCAACATGTGTGATGAGTTACGGTGACAACGGTGGTGCTATTGGTTACCTTATTGGCCAACCTCACCAAGGTTTGGCAGCTATGTTTACGATGATGAATAACGAGCGTTTAGTCGTTGGTTTACAAGGTGTTGGTTTGTCAGATCGTGCGTATCAAGGTGCGCTAGAGTATGCCAGAGACCGTGTGCAATGTGCTGCCCCAGGCACTAAGCAGCGTGGTGCCATTATTCACCACCCAGATGTACGGCGCATGTTAATGACAATGCGTAGCCTCACAGAAGCAGGCCGAGCTATTGCCTACGTGACTGCAGCTCAGATTGATTTAAGCCATAAAGCCACAGATGCCGCCACTAGAGGATTAGCGTTAAAACGTGTTGGATTATTAATCCCTATTATTAAAGGTTGGTGTACCGAAGTATCTCAAGAGGTCACTACATTAGGAGTGCAAATATATGGTGGTATGGGTTTTATAGAAGAAACTGGTGCAGCGCAACACCTAAGAGATGCTCGAATCCTTACTATTTATGAAGGTACTACAGGTATACAAGCATTAGATTTAGTAGGCAGAAAAATTTTATTTGATCAAGGCGCAGCGATGGCAGACCTAGTACAAGAAATGCGTGACGACCTAGCTTTGCATGGCCATGCTGTGAGCCAGCAGCATCAAGCGTACATGTCTGAAGCCATTGATGGTCTTGAGTCTAGCTATCAGCGATTACTAGAACAAGCTCAAGATGATGTGATGTATGCTGGAGCCATAAGCTTCGACTTATTAATGTTAAGTGGTTATGTGTGTGGTGCATGGCAAATGATTCGTAGTGCTGCTTTAGTTGCAACGGAAGAAAACGAGAGCTTCAAAGCTAATAAGCTTGTGACTGTAGCTTATTACTTAGATCACATTTTGCCTCGTTTTGAGTCTCATCGACGTTCAATTGTTTCAGGTAGTGGCAGTGTGATGGCCATAGGTGCTGATGACCTATAACGGGGCATTACCTACTTATCTCGCTATTACGAATATTCTTCACCATTGTGAACGAAATACAGCAATCTAATGCTATGGTCTGTGAATCGCCACAGGCCTGAAGCTTGCCAATTACCAGAGTCGCTGCACTAACGCCTGTCGTCAAACCAAATATCTCTGAAATATACTCACCCCAAACAGTGAGTTGTAACCCTTGTACTCGATGAAGATAATGCATTTATTGTCGGTGGTGGTATAAAGGTATTACCCAACCTTATTAATTATTGCCCCCAGGAGTTCTCTGGAGGCAGTGTCAGCGCATTGGCATTGCCCGGCCATCACATGCATTCACCTAAGTTTGTGGTCTGTGACGAGCCTGTATCGGCTTTAGATGTATCTATTCAAGCCCTGGTAATTAATCTGCTTAAAAAGCTAAAAGAAGAAATGGGTTTGGCCTGAGTATTTATTGCCGCACCAGAGTTACCGGCGATAAGCAGTGCACCAATAAAAGCGATAACGGCAATCGAATCTACAATATTTCCTAGTGCACCATATTTGATGCCCCAAATAATGGCGTAAGAGTAGAACGGATCGTTATTGGCATGTCATGAGTATACGCGCAGTATGCAAGCGATAAGCCGACTCAGCAGCTTCAGCTGTGTTTGGCATAACTGCGCCATCTAAAATTTCAGGGCTATATGCCTTCAAACCTAATGGCTCTGCAGTAGCAAAAACCATCAGGCCTACACCCAAACCAGCTCCAAACATCATGGAAAACTATGATAAGTTTGAGAGTTCTGGAACTGTATTTACACAGCCAAGTTTGCGCCCATAAAACTAGAATAGTCATTAATTCTTTGCTAAAAGCGGCGATACGCACGCTATAAACTTCATAAAAGCCACTAGGGGCCTTTTGAATCTGTAAATGGGTAAATAGGTAAATAGGTAAATGTGTAAATGTGTAAATGTGTAAATGTGTAAATGTGTAAATGTGTAAGCGTGGTGATAAAAGAAAGAATTGCTTCTTTATTTAGCACATAAAAAAACAGCACACGGCTGTTTTCTTTTGGTGATAGGGTTATCACAATTAAATGTCATAGATTAAGACACGCTTAGCAATCCCGAGATAAAGTATCTCGCAATGGCTAAGCGTTGTGATTTATAGAGCTTTGTCTAACTCTGGAATAGCCTCAAACAAGTCTGCAACTAAACCGTAGTCGGCTACTTGGAAGATAGGCGCTTCTGAGTCTTTGTTGATAGCAACAATAGTCTTAGAGTCTTTCATACCCGCCAAGTGTTGGATTGCACCGGAAATTCCTACAGCGACGTATAGGTCTGGAGCGATTACTTTGCCAGTTTGGCCAACTTGGTATTCGTTAGGAACAAAACCAGCGTCTACTGCGGCTCGAGATGCACCTACAGCTGCGCCTAGTTTGTCAGCAACACTGTCTAGCATGTGGAAGTTTTCACCGCTTTGCATACCACGACCACCAGAGATAACAATGGAAGCAGAGGTTAGTTCAATACGCTCGGATACTGAGGTAGATAAGCCAAGAAAACGAGACAAGCCAGAATCTGCAGCAACATCTACCGTTTCAATAGGGGCAGAACCACCGGTTGCAGCTGCAGGGTCAAATTTAGTAGTACGTACAGTGATTAGTTTGATGCTATCGCTTGATTGTACTTTAGCCATGGCGTTGCCAGCATACACAGGGCGTACAAATGTGTCAGCAGAGATCACTTCACTGATTTCTGAAATCTGGCTCATGTCTAGCAATGCTGCAGCGCGAGGCATGAAGTTTTTACCAAAAGTGGTGGCAGCCGTGAGTACATGGCTGTAGTTGCCAGCTAGTGAAACCACTAAGTTAGCAACGTTTTCTGCCAATTGGCCTTCAAGGCTAGCGTGGTCTGCAAGTAATACGCGGGTTACACCAGCTACTTGAGCTGCCGCTTGCGCAGCTGCGCCGCAACCGTCGCCAGCAATAAGTAGATCAATGTCGCCGCCAATTTGTTGGGCAGCGGTCACTGTGTTTAAGCTAGCGCCGCCTAAGCTGGCGTTATCATGTTCTGCAATAACTAAAATGCTCATAGTAGCTCCTTAAATAACCTTGGCTTCGTTACGTAGCTTTTCAACTAACTCGGCAACACTTTCTACGATTACGCCAGATGCACGGGCAGGTGGCTCCATCACTTCAAGGGTAGTCATGCGGTTAGCTGTATTTAAACCTAAATCGATAAGGTTTATCTTTTCAAGTGGCTTGCGTTTGGCTTTCATTACATTAGGTAAAGAAGCATAACGTGGCTCGTTCAATCGTAGATCTGCTGAGATGACTGCAGGCATGTTGACGTTAATGGTTTCTAAACCTGAATCCACTTCACGAGTTACTTGAGCAGTGCCATCAACAATTTCTAGCTTAGAAGCGAAGGTGGCTTGTGGCCAACCTAAAAGAGCAGACACCATCTGTCCAGTTTGGTTGCATTCATCATCGATGGCTTGCTTACCAACTAAAACTAAGTCTGGGCTTTCTTTTTCTACGATGGCTTTAAATATTTTAGCAATAGCTAAAGGCTCTAAAACTTCTTCAGTGAGAACTAAAATGGCACGGTCTGCACCTAATGCTAAGGCGTTACGTAGGGTTTCTTCCGACTTGGCTGCGCCAATAGATAGAGCCACAACTTCTTCAATAGTGCCTGCTTCACGTAGACGAATTGCTTCTTCTACAGCATTTTCGCAAAACGGGTTCATGGTCATCTTGGCATTGGTTAGGTCGATACCTGATTTGTCTGCCTTAACACGGGCCTTAACCTGAGGGTCTAGTACGCGTTTTACGCCAACTAAAACTTTCATGGGCATGATCTCACATAAATATAAAAGATAGCGCTAGCTTTGCTAACACCAATAAAAGCAGGCAGTTTAAACCTGCTCACCAAGAAGTCAACGCTACTTGGTATGAAACTTTGGCCCAAGACAAGTGGATGCCTTAGGCCTTAGCTGCTTAATAGCAGTTAGACATTATTGCGGTAACTGATTAAGCGCGCAATTTGACGTTTGTCGGGTCGAAAGGTGACTCTTCAACCACGGTCGCTTTGTACAGGTCGCCCAAAATTTCAATTTCAATTTCAGTGCCAATATCAGCGAAGCCAGTCTTTACCATTCCAAGGGCAAGAGACTTATCGACACGCCAGCCGTAGCCACCAGAAGTTGTACGACCAATTAATTCGCCATCTTTGTAAATAGCTTCAGAACCACGTGCGTCTGCATCTGTTACACCGTGCACTTCGATCGTTACGAAGGCATTTTCAGCTCCGCGCTCTTCCCAAGCTGTAAGTGCTTCTTTACCTATGAAGTCGCCTTCTTTGTCTAAGCGTACAAAGCGGCCTAGGGCAGATTCCATGGCTGAGTATTCGATGGACATTTCACGAGGGATTAAGCGGTAAGATTTCTCTAGACGCATGCAATCCATAGCACGAATACCAAATGGCTTGATGTCGAACTCGGCACCGGCCTTCATCAACTGATCAAAGATGTAGTTTTGCATTTCGATAGGGTGGTGAAGCTCCCAGCCTAGCTCGCCTACAAAGTTTACACGCAAAGCTTCTGCTGTGGCGTAACCAACGTTGATTTTCTTGCCCGTAAGCCATTTGAAGCTTTCGTTAGACAAGTCTGTGTCAGTGATCTTTTGTAACAAGTCACGTGAGCGTGGGCCTGCTAATACTAGTACGCCAGTATTAGTAGTTACCCGCTGAACATCTACACTGCCATCAGTCGGCTTAAGCTTGAACAAGTAATCGTGGTCGTGGGTTTCAAATGCCCCAGCAGATACAAGGTAGTAGCTTTGTGGGCCAGTCTTATAAACAGTGTATTCAGAACGTACACCACCGGCTTTAGTTAGCATGTGTACCAACGAAATACGGCCAATGGTTTTAGGCATTTTGTTAGCAAAAATGTACTCTAACCATGCTTCTGCGCCTGGGCCTTTAACAATGGCTTTAGCAAAAGCTGACATGTCTAGTAAGCCTACCTTTTCTGTAACATGCTTACATTCGTTGCCTACAAAATCATGGTAGTTAGAACGACGGAAAGAGTTCTTTTCTACAATCGGGCCGCCATCAAGAGGCTCGGAGAAGTTCTGGTTCCACAAGACTTTTTCTACATCATCGGTAGCCAATTCTTCTGCGGATACTGAGTAGTCTTTAGTTGGCATAAACCAGTTAGGGCGTTCCCAGCCGTAGACACTACCAAATACTGCACCCAGTGCTTTCATACGATCGTAGCAAGGAGTGGTCTTTAATGGCCGAGCAGCTTCGCGCTCTTCGTCTGGGTAGTGAGTAGTAAATACGTTAGCGTAAGCTTCTTCGTTTTTCTCTTTCAAGTAACCACGAGTTGCATATGGACCAAAGCGACGTGGGTCTACACCCATCATGTCTACAGTAGGTTCACCGTCGATCATCCATTCAGCTAACTGCCAGCCAGCGCCGCCAGCAGCGGTAATGCCGAATGAGTGACCTTCGTTTAGCCAGAAGTTCTTAAGGCCAGGAGCTGGTCCTACAATAGGGTTGCCGTCAGGTGTATATGCAATAGCACCGTTGTAAACTTCCTTAACACCAACTTCGGCAAAGGCAGGTACACGGTTCATACAAAATTCGATGTGAGGCATTAAACGATCCAACTCTTCGTTGAATAGTTCGTATTCACAGTCGTCTGCAGGGCCATCAACGTAAACGCAAGGTGCGTGTTTCTCGTATGGGCCTAACAACAAGCCGCCTTGTTCTTCACGTAGGTAGTAGCCACCGTCTGATTCGCGTAATACGCCCATCTCAGGCAAGCCTTGCTTTTTACGTTCTACAATCGCTGGATGCGGCTCAGTTACAATGAACTGATGCTCTACAGGAATTACAGGGATGTCTAGGCCTACCATTTCGCCAGTTTTACGGGCAAAACTACCAGTACAAGACACAACGTGCTCACAAGCGATATCACCTTTGTCGGTCTTAACGATCCAAGTCTTGTCAACTTGCTGCTCAATAGCAGTTACCGAAGTATAGCGGTAAATCTCAGCACCCATGTCGCGGGCACCCTTACAAAGGGCTTGAGTTAGGTCTGCTGGTTGAATATAACCATCATCTGGGTGTTGAATAGCACCAAGTAAGCCTTCTGTATTACAAAGAGGCCATACTTCTTTCACTTGCTCAGGTGTAAGGAAATTAGTCTGTACACCTACAGTTTTAGCAACACCGGCGTAATACTTGTATTCGTCCATACGGTTTTCGCAGTTGGCCAAACGGATGTTGGATACCACTGAGAAACCTACGCTCATGCCAGTTTCTTTTTCCAATTCATGGTAGAAGTCAACTGAGTACTGGTGAAGCTTACCTACTGAGTAGCTCATATTAAAAAGTGGTAGCAAACCAGCCGCGTGCCATGTAGAACCGGATGTAAGTTCTTTACGTTCGACCAATACTACGTCAGTCCAACCTTTTTTGGCCAAATGGTACAAAGTACCTGCGCCGACAACACCACCGCCGATAACGACGACTTTAGCAGAAGATTTCATGTTTGCTTGCTCCCGAAGAAAGGGTAAGTAGCCCAATGCGCACGATTGCCATTGAGCGAAAAATAACGAGGAAATTTTACCGATGGGAATTGGGGCTAACTTGTCAAAAAGCGACTCACACTAACGAAACAAGAGACCCTTGAGAAGTTATGGCTTAGTACAACTAAATAGAACAGCTATTTTTGCCACGTTTTAACAAATATTGCTGATGATACTCTTCTGCAACATGATAATGATTAGCTGCTTCAATAATGGTGACGATAGGTGCTTTAAATGCACCGTCGTTGGTTAATTGCTGGAGCATATCAACGGCGCTTAGTTGTTGGCTTGGATTATGGAAAAATACCACTGAGCGATATTGAGTGCCATAATCTGGGCCTTGTTGATTGGGGGTAGTAGGGTTATGGTTTTTCCAAAAAATTTCTAATAGTTGCGAATAGTCTATTACGCTATCGTCAAACGTGACTTGTACGACTTCAGCGTGTCCTGTATCGCCTTTACATATAGCGTTGTAATTAACTTCTTTAGTGTGTCCGCCCATGTAGCCTACAGAGGTGGATGTAACGCCTTGTTGGGAAGCAAATAAGAGTTCTACACTCCAAAAACAGCCTGCGCCGAATGTGGCTAATTGTTCCATGAGAATACCTTATTGAATACGTTAAATAAATCGTACCATAACGGTGCAGCTTGATTGAAGCAAGGTAATTTAAAAAGCGGTACTTGTATAATGGAATAATTTAAGCTGCTTACAGACAGATAGTAATACTTTGGGCAAGCAGCGCTTTGTTATCTAACTTGGTATATCACTGGTTTGGGGCTAACGCAGGCCTAATTGGCTGTGTATAATAAGGCTTTCATTAGTTACAGTAGACTCAAGCAATGCAAGCCAAACAACGTGTGCTCACAGGCATTACCACCTCCGGAACTCCCCATCTAGGTAACTACCTAGGCGCACTAAAACCTGCAGTGGCTGCCAGCCAAAAAGTAGACACTGATAGTTTTTATTTTCTTGCAGATTATCATGCGCTCATCAAGTGCCAAGACCCTCAAACGGTTCACCGTTCGGGTCGTGAGATTGCCGCTATTTGGTTGGCTTTAGGTTTAGATACTGATAAAGCTACATTTTATCGTCAATCAGATATCCCTGAAATACCACAACTTGCATGGTTTTTAACCTGCATGACAGCTAAAGGCATGATGAATAGATCCCATGCGTACAAAGCGTCTGTAGATGAAAATCAACGGCAATCTAATACCGACTTAGATCAGGGTATTAGTATGGGCTTGTATAGTTATCCTATTCTTATGGCTGCAGACATCCTTATGTTTAATGCCCATAAAATTCCTGTAGGTAAAGATCAAATTCAGCATATTGAGATGTGCCGTGACATTGCTATGCGCTTTAACCACACTTATGGAGAACACTTTGTGTTACCAGAAGCTATGGTTGAAGAAGGGGATGCAAAGGTTTTGTCGGGTCTTGATGGCCGTAAAATGAGTAAAAGTTACGGTAATATTATTCCTTTATTTGCCCCTGCTGATGAATTGAGAAAGCTTGTTTTCCAGATTACTACCAATAGCTTACAGCCTGGCGAAGTGAAAGATCCTGACACTTGCACATTGTTTGAAATATACAGTGCATTCGCAAGCCCTAAAGAGACACTAGAAATACGCAAAGCCTATGCCAACGGTATTGCTTGGGGCGATATGAAAGGCCAGTTATTTGAATACTTAAATGACTACCTCTCTCCAGCCCGCAAACGTTACGACCAGATCATTATAGATCCAGGTTATATTGAATCTGAATTACAAAAAGGTGCCGCTAAAGCCCGTGCTCAAAGCGAACCCTTTATGCAGCGCTTGCGAACGGCTGTGGGTATTATGTCATTGGTTGGGGATGTTGGCGCTAAGAGCTCGGCTACTAACAAGGTGAAAAAAGAACTCACTCAAGAAGAGCAAGCCAACGTAGATGCTGGTAAAGCTAAAGCGATGGCTATTGCTAAGCAGCGGGCAGAAGAAGAAGCTCAGCAGGTGGCCTTACGGGTAGATGACTTGATAACAAAAATCCAAGCCAGCAGTAACTCTCAAGTTGCAGGTGAAGAAGCGCTGGCAGATTTGAAGGCTCAAATAGATGGTGCAAAAAAGAAAGCTAAAAAGACCCTGCAGCATACCTTTGAATTACTTGAGCAACGGTTAACTAGTTAGCCAATTTAAGGAGCCACCTTGGCCAAGCACATTGTTATTGTAGAAGATGATCGGGACCAGCGAGATAACTACCAGTTTGCACTAGAACAGCGTGGTTATCGTGTAACTGCTTATGCCGGCAAAGATCAGGCCGAGGCTGGTTTAAGGCAGCAGCGCCCAGATTTAGTGATTCTTGACATTATTATGGATGAAAACATTGATGCAGGGTTTCAGTTATGTGCTGCCTTACTTAAAATTCACCCAGAACTACCAGTGTTATTTCTAACGGAGCGGGTAGGCGAAATTGATCGTATTTTAGGCTTACGAATGGGCGCTTGGGACTATCAACCAAAACCTGTATCGTTGGATTTTTTAGCAGAAAAAGTAGCAACACTCATCCGATTAAGTGATATCAGAGTGGTGGCCGCAGAAACTGATGATCAAAATGTACGTGATATAGGCCAGTTACAACTGCTTGAGGAAAGTCGTCAGGCTAAATGGCGTGACCAAGAAATAGAAGGCCTTACGTTAACTGAATTCCGTATGATTGAAGCACTTACCCGCAGGCCTGGGCATATCCTAACCTATGACACCTTGGCTCAAGCCACCCACCAACATTACGTTTCAAACAACACCATAAGTACCCATATTCGCAACATAAAACGTAAAGTAAAAAAGATAGATGCTCACTTTGATGCCATAAAATCGGAATATGGCATGGGTTATCGCTGGTCCGACCAATAATGTCTACAATTAACTTGCGCCCACTATTTCGGTTTAATACCCAAGTGTTAGTTTTTTCTTTGGTGTTGATCAGTATTCCGTGGTTATCTTACCGCTTTGTGGCAGAAACTCGCGTATTCATGATTGAAGGACAAACCCAAGCTCAAGAACAGTTGGCTCGAGGCGTTGTCACTTTATTTCAAGGGCGGGATGACCTGTTAGCTGAACTACCTTATTTGGATAGTCAGCAAGTGGTTTTTAGTCATCCTTTAATAGGACAAGCTAAGGTAGATGGCTATACCAGCGAATGGTTAGACTTCCAATTATTTGCTAATCACTTTGGTGCTGATGATGACAGTGAAGATGGCTATAGTTTATTACTCGGTGAAAAGGATGACCGAATTTTTGGCCTTGTGCGCATTCAAGACAATAAAACAGTATTAAGAGCCAAAGGTACGCCCAAGTTAAATTTAAGCGACCATTTACGACTCACCTTGCCAGACCGAAATGGAAATGAAAGACGCCTAGTAATGGTGGCCACCAATGCCGGTGTTATGGAGGTTTGGTATGTTAAGGAAGACTGGGCCACACCTCAATATGGCAGTCCTTCCTCATCCTTTATAATTCAAGCAGTGATGCGTCCATTAGTTAATGGGTATTTAGTTGAATTTGCTTTGCCAAAATACTTTTTGAATGAACGCCAAGAATTTGGTTTAGCTGTGGCCGATGTTGATAGCGAAGATGGCACCATGCGTCATCTAAAAACCTTAGTAGGGGCAGGCACCACAGTAGAGAGCCACTTTAATTTACTTGCTATGCGGGCACCTGAAGCTAATCGTATTTTGTCTAGTTTAAGTCGCTCTGATTCGCAAATTGTAATCTACGATAACAATTTACAAGTGCGTGCTAGTGTAGGCCAAGTGAGCCCTCCAAAATCTGAAAAAATTAACCCCCAAGACGCTTTTGAACGGATTCAAAGCTGGCTGAACCGAGGGCTAGATTGGTTTATCGCTATTCCGGCCTATTTAAACCCTGTGCAAGCCGCTAGCCAAGAGCGCGATTTGCTTAATAAGGCCTTGAATAAGAGCTTTGCCAGTGGGCGCTGGCATAAAGGGCCTACAGAGCAAGTGTTTGCCGTTGCCGCACCTATAGTCGACCAAGAAGGAGAGCTTTTGGGGGTGGTGCTTATTAAGCAGTCAACTGCACAAATACTTGGCTTGCAGCGGCAGGCTATGGAAAACATTGCCTTACTTAGCTTATCGACCATGTTGGTTATTTTGTTGGTATTATTATTATTTTCCTGGCGCCAAGCCATGCGTATCCGACGTTTAGGGAAAGAAGCGCAACAAATAGTTGACCCAGATGGAAGGCTTAGAACAGATCAGCTATACAGTGAAATGCGTGCGGGAGACGAAATTGGTGATTTAGCCCGTAGCTTTTCTGGCGTTGTGGCTAGGCTGCATGAGCATCAAGAATTTATCAGCACTATGCCTCGCACTTTGCGCCATGAGGTTAACAACCCACTCAATGCAGCCATGACATCCTTAGAAAATTTGCAAATGCATGGGGTTGCAGAAGGGCAGCAACGTTATATCGACAGTGCGCAAAGAGGGTTGGTTAAAATTGGAGCAATTGTTGAGAAGTTAGCCGATGCTGCTAATTTGGAGGCGGCCTTACATGAGGATGAATTGGAGCCGCTAGACTTGTTTCATTTGCTGCA
>Ga0209192_10000453_pt1 | contig 40221 bp, 45 predicted proteins | sample ArcticOcean_MG_C_11_FD_187433 | JGI IMG/M metagenome (GOLD analysis project Ga0209192, IMG submission 187433) | Marine microbial communities from western Arctic Ocean - ArcticOcean_MG_CB2_154 (SPAdes) (version 2) | ecosystem: Environmental > Aquatic > Marine > Oceanic | place: Arctic Ocean... | reverse complement strand
AACGGGTTTCGCAAATACAACACTAGTTGCAGTTGCACCAACTAAATCAAGCTCTTTTATTCATGGAGCAGTAAGTATGGGAATTGAACCAATCAAATCCAACTATTTTATCAAAGATCTTGCTAAATCTAAAACTATTTACAAGAATCCATTTTTACTAGAGGATCTAGAAAAACACGGCTTAAATACACCAGATGTTTGGGAAGGAATCTTAAAAAGAGATGGTAGTGTACAACACTTAGATTTTCCAACAAAAGAAGTATTTAAATCTTTTATTGAAATTTCTCCAAGTGAATTGGTTTTACAAGCTGGACAAAGACAAGAGTTTATTGATCAATCGCAATCTTTAAACCTAATGATTCACCCGTCTGTATCAGCCAAAGATATTAATAAACTATATTTAAAAGCGCATGAACTAGGTGTTAAGACATTGTACTATCAATTTAGTCAAAGTTCAGCACAGTCATTCTCGAGAAACATTCTCGAATGTGCATCATGTGAAGGATAATATCAGTTGTGGTTAAGTCCACTTCTTAGGACCGAGATAGTTCTCGGATCGAGGCCAGGGGTTCGCTACTTCCTGGCCTCACTTTTTTGAAACAATTCTACTTTAAAAGATATAACATATGTGTTGTCACAAAAAAACAAAAAAACATGGAACAAATAACCGCATTCGTTTTAGGTGTATTTTCAGTGCTAGCAGTAGCTAGTGTTTATAGTATGTTTAAGACTCGATCACAAGTTAAAGATCTCTACGAAGAAGTAGAAGACTTATTAGAAATTATTAATAATATAGAAGATGAATTAAATCAAGAAACTGATTTATTAGATCGCAGAATTGACGGCGAAATCGATCGCCTAAATGACGCAAGAGAAGAACTCTACAAATATGTAGATTCAAGAACTGATAAAATGGAATCAAGATGTGAAAAACAATTTGAAGAAATACTAAAAAAATAACACAATCGACAACATATATTTAAAGGGCTTAGGCCCTTTTTTTATTGAAACTATTTTAAATATTATGGTATAATATCCAAACATCATTAAATAATAATCATTATGAAATTACAAATTAATCGCATTGACCAACATGCACTAACTGGATTTATTAATCGAGTTAAACTGATTGACTCCTTTGTTTACATGAAAATCAACAACGGACAAATCGAATCAACTGTTTATCTCCCACAAAGAGATGCAGTAAAACACCATTCAGTAGAAGCTAATTCTATTTTTCAAGTAGACGAGTGGCCAGAAACTGATAAAGAAATGAAAATTGCATTTTTCGAAGGATCTAAAGTTATAGAAGCTCTTAAGCATTTTGATAGCGATGCTATTAAAGGAGAACTTGAGTTTATTGAAAATGAAGGAGAATTAGTTGCTTCAACACTTAGAATTTTTAATGACGAATTAGAAATTACACTATCGTGTTCTGAGCCATCTCTTGGATTTAAAGATTTAACTCCAGAACAACGAGATGTTATTTTTGCAAGAACAGACGCACAGTTTGACTTTAGCTTTGATACTCACATGATCAACAAAGTTAAAAACTTGTTCTCACTTGACAAAGAAGAAACCTTTGGAATTAAATCAGACGTTTCAGGTGTAAATGTAGATGGTAAATCATTCAATGTATTATTGACACCAGATACCAGTGGAAACGGAAATGTTACAGTATACAAAAAATATTTAAATTTATTAGACAAAGAAGAACAAACTGTTTTTGTCTCTGGATCTAAAGTTGTTTTTGAATCAAATGACTCTACGACTCTATTGACAGTATCAACTTGTCAAACTGCATAATAAATGAATATAAAGGAGTTAGAACAAAAACCAGTAGATGAATTATCTAATGATGAGGCGAAGTTGCTCGTAGACCACTACGAGCAACTCTCTGCCAAATTTACCGCATATGAACAAGCAGTTAAGTTAAGTCTTAACTCTATTTATGGAGCATTCGGTAACAAATGGTTCCACTTCTTCAATATAGATATTGCCGAATCTATTACTAAACAAGGCAAAGATGCTATTCTTTATTCTGAAATAATACTTAACAAATATGTTAATGATTTTTGGCACAAAGATACTCCAGTACATGAACATTTCAATATTAAAGTAAAGGGTAAAATTGAAAAACCCTCAGTAATTTACATTGATACGGATTCATGTTATGTGCAGTTTCAAGATCTATATGAATCTATCATATGGCAAGACGAATCTGAAAAGATGGAAATTGACGTATTTATTTTAGCATTTTATGCATTTAGACTAAAGGATTACATTACCAAGTGTATGGAAAAATACGCTGATAAAAGAAATTCAGACAATTATTTGTTTTTTGAATTGGAAGCTTTAGCATATAATGGAATTTGGATGTCTAAGAAGAAGTATATTCAGAACATTGCATGGGATGATAAATTAGAAGTAACGGACAGGCATCCTTCTTTAAAAAAGGTCAAAACTATTGGATTCGATACAATTCAATCTTCAACACCTAAATTTGTTAGAGAAAAATTAGTAGAAGCACTTAAGATTTTATTTAAATCTAGAGTTACTCCAGATGCTAAAGATTTACAAACTCTTGTAGAGTTCATGAAGCAAACAAAAAAAGAATTTACATTAATAGACATTGATGACATTTCTTTTAACCGTAGAACTAACAATATTGATAAGTATATTGTTGATGATCAAGCAGAATTACAAGTCGGCCTAAAATGCCCGGCAAATGTTAAGGCTGCTGGATATTACAACTATCTATTGAATAACAATAAGAAATATAAAAACAAATATAAACTTATTGGTAATGGTGAGAAATTAAAAATCTACAATTGTAAATCACCTATTTCAGAGGTATATGCATATATGCCAACTGAACACCCTTACGAAATTGCACCACCAGTAGATTACGACACTCAATTTGAAAAGGCGATGATTGATCCATTAAACAGAGTACTTACTGCGATTGGACTACAGACATTAGACACTAACTTAATTTACGCTTCGGCATTATTTTAAACGACATGGAATTAAAAGATATAATATACGCTCTAGAATATAATACACCAAACAACATGGAACTTGGCTCAGCAGTCAGATCACTTGTTTGGAAAATGAAAGAAACTCAAAGTAAAGAGATTGCAAAAGATCAATTACATGGGCAATTAGATATGTTTTCAAAATATTCACATTTTGAACTCAACGATGAACATATCGATACAATAGCAACAAGATCAGAAGATTAACATGGAAGCAAATTTAACAAAAGATCAAAAGATATTTGTAGAATCATATCAGAGAATACTTAATAAATTAGCCGATATTCAATTTCAAGTTGATGATCTTCAAATAGAAGCAAAAAAATACATTAAGGAGCTTAACGATCTACGAGAAGAAGAAAGGGCCTTATTTCCGGATCAGGAAAACGTTGACGAAGAAACAAAGGGTTAATATAACATATAAAATAAAAATACAACAACATGGCAAAGAAAGATTTTAGTTTCGCAGACATAAATTCAGAGTTGAAAACATTGAATCCATTAGGATCAATCATGGCAGACTCTACGTTTAGTGAAGTTACAGAGTGGATCGACACTGGTAATTTTCATTTAAATGCATGTGTTAGTGGTTCACTATTCGGTGGATGGCCTAACAGTAGAACATGCTCAATAGCTGGACCATCAGGTACAGGTAAAACATTCTTAGTATTAAACTCTGTTAGAAAGGCAATTGAAATGGGTTACAATGTAATCTACTTTGATTCTGAAGCAGCAGTCGATAAAGATCAAATGGAAAAGTTTGGGATTGACGTAACAAAAGTTAATTACCAACCTATCAATACTGTTCAAGAATTTAGAACATCAGTTACTACACTTACTAGCAAAATGCAAGAAGTAAAACGTAATGGTGGAAAAACACCAAAGATCATGATGATTCTTGATTCTGCAGGTAACTTAGCAACTCAAAAAGAAATCGATGATGCTAGATCAGGATCTGAAAAAGCAGATATGACAAGATCTAAGGTTCTAAAATCTATTTTTAGAATCATCATGACACCATTAGCAGATCTTAAGATACCTTTTATTTTTACTAATCATACATATCAAACACAAGACTTTATCTCAAGACAAGTCGCGGGTGGTGGAACTGGACCAGAATATGCAGCGTCAATCGTTTTATATTTAGGAAAGGCACAACTTAAAGATACTGGTGGAGATAAAGCAGGTATTATTGTAACAGCTAAACCTAATAAGAATCGTTTTGCAAAACCAACTAATATTAAATTTCATTTACACTTTACTGAAGGTATGAATGCATATGTTGGATTAGAACAATACATTGATTGGGAAGACATTGGTATTACTAAAGGTATTATTGAAAAAGGTGAGAAGATTCCTAAAGCAACTTCAAGAAATTGGATATGCAAACACTTAGATCACACTGTACCAAACAAAGAATTTTTCACAGATAAAGTATTTACACAAGAGGTTTTAGAGAAGATTGAAGGTAGAATCAAACATGTGTTTAATTACAATACAGAAGAGAGAGAACTTGATTTAGAAACATTATTAGAATCAGATGAAGATTAATGATGATAAGTTACCTATAAAATATGTATTAGGCATTGAAAAGGACTTACCAGATTATCCAACTTCATTTGATATATTATTAGCTGAAGTTAAATTGTGTGTTAGAATGCCCGACAGACACAAAGGTAATTTTACTTTACATGCACTAAAAACATATAGGTTTCCAGAAACAAGCGAAGAACATTTACTTAACTCTATTAAAGAATTAATGGAGTTAGATTTAGTTAAAGAATTGAATTCGGATCAAGGCAAAGAATCTTGGAGTATAATAACTAACCCATTTGGGTAAACAATATGTGAATTTCGCATACAATAATAAATAACAAAAAAACATAAATGGAATTCGGACAAGATTTTGAAAAGATTTTCTTTAGACTTTCTCTAGAAAAGCCTAAATATTTACAAAGCATTAAAGCTGGTTTTTATACTTCTGAAGAAATCGACATCTTGAGTAGAATATCCAATCAATTTTATAGTAAATATAACGAAACACCTAGTAAAGAAAATTTAGTTTTATTAACTCAACGAAACGAAAGAGCTAAACAAAAAATATCAGATAATATATTAGATATTTTATTTCAAGTTGACTTAGATCAATATGATGAAGATTGGTTAACTGCTACTGCTGAATCTTGGATTAAATGGAGAACATTTGATACATCATTAGTAGATACTATAGAATTTATTAAAACTACACAGGTTACACCAGACAATGTAGATAGTATAGTTACTAAAGTTAAAGGATTAATTAACGATAGAAATAATTTATCATTTAATTCTGATTTAGGTTTAGATTTCTTTGACGTAGACTCTCACGACCAAAAAGAAACAGAAAAAGTTAGCACAGGATATAACTTCATCGATAGAATGCTTAATGGTGGATATGACAAGGGTGGTAATCTTATAGTATACGCTGGTGAACAGAATATTGGAAAATCAATATATCTGGCAAATGATGCGGCCAACTTTGTAAAAATGGGAACAAACACAGTTGTTGTTACAGCGGAAATGGCAGCACATAAATTTGTAAAACGTATTGGTGCAAACTTACTGACTATTCCAATCAATGAATATGGTGAGAAGGCAAAGAACAAAGATCATATTAAAAGAAAACTAGAAACAGTAGGTGATGGATTTACCCCACCTGGTTCCTTATTTGTAAAACAATTCCCAACATCACAAGCGACGGTACTTGATATCGAAGCATATGTTAGTCAGATTGAAGAAGAACGACAAATTAAAGTAGGCGCAGTAGTTATTGATTACATTAATATCTTAGCCAACTATAGAAACCAGAACACAGAAAATACTTATATGAAGATCAAGCAAATTGCAGAAGATCTTAGAGCTATGGGTATTAGAAACGATTGGTTAATAACAACAGCAACACAGATCACCAGATCTGGATATAATTCATCAGATATAACAATGACAGATATTGCAGAATCAGCTGGTCTTTCTCATACAGCAGATGTCATGTATGGTATTATCCAAGACGATTTGATGAGAGCAAATAATGAATATTGGTTAAAGGTCCTTAAAATAAGGGACGGAGAAGGTAAAGGAACAAAATGTAAACTTAACATTAATTGGAACTACATGCGATTAGTCGAAACAGACGATATCACTAATTCTAATTTACATAGCATATAATTATGGCAAAAAACGATAAAATATTTAACAATTCATTTGATTCACCAGATTTTGAATTAACAAACATAACATTTGATTTAGATCCTTCAGTAAAACAGGTACAAGATCAAGAAGAAAAGATCCACTACGACATGATAGCTAGAAGAATCCATGAATTAATTGGATTGTCTAGATTTAAAGTTTTTAATGAAGTAGATGAATTAGGGAAATGTAATAACTTAAAAAAGGCTGATATCAATGCAGTATATGGATTTATAGTAGACGAGATGGGGCCAATAAACAGTCGCATAGATCTGTTTAGTGAAATGTGTGTTTATTTTGATATAAATCCTTCTAAATTTTATAGTTCACTATCTAATGTATATAAAGAAGATCTTATACAAGAACTCGATGACAAAACAGGCATATTAGAAAGAAAAAACATAAAAAGATTATTTTAAATGATTGAACCGATTATCTTAAGAAAGGGCGCAAAGCGTGTTTGGATTCTTGGAGATTTGCATTTTGGTGTTAGAGCTAATTCCGTAGAATGGCTAGAGATACAAAAGCAATTCTTTGAAGAAGTGTTTATTCCAACATTAAAAAAACACGTTCAACCTGGAGATGTTTTAGTACAAGTAGGTGATACTTTTGATAACAGACAAAGTATTAATATCAAAGTATTAAATTATGCAGTAAATCTATTTGAGAAATTGGGTAAAATTCTTCCAGTACACATCATATGTGGTAATCATGACATTTGGGCAAAAGGTTCAAACGAAGTAACCTCGATAGATTCATTAAAATGGATTCCCAATATACAGATCTATAAAGAACCAAAACTGATGGAATGGTCGGGTAAGAAAATATTAATGATGCCATGGAGAAGAGATGCAGAACACGAAGCAGAAACACTTGCAGAATATCCAACAGCAGATATAGTATATTGTCACTCTGAAGTCAGAGGTATTTATCTTAACGCTAAAGTTAAAAACGATCACGGTACTGATTCTAACATATATGACAAATACATGAGAGTGTATTCTGGACACATACACTTTAGACAAAATAAAGGTAAATTATTAATGGTAGGTACACCGTATCAATTGACTAGATCTGATTCAAATAACACCAAAGGATTTGATCTCGTTAATTTAGAAGATCTGTCAGAGACTTTTTTCCAAAACGATGTATCACCTAAGTTCCTTAAATATAACTTAACGCAGTTATACGATATGCCACTTGGACAGTTTAAAAATCAAATAAAAAATAATTTTATAGATTTATTCGTTCCTTCTAAAATTGCAACCACAAATGCATTAGGAAAGTTAATTAATAAAATCCAACAAATTGGTAGAAAGTTAGAACCTAACATATACCAAGAAGAGAATTATATTGATAAAGATTTTCACGACATGGATCAAGTTGAGGAAATGTATAAAGATTACAACATCCTCAACTTATGTAACATGTATGTAGATGGTTTAAATGAAGATCCTCAAGCTAAGGAAAGATTAAAAAATAAGTTAAAACAATTGTACACACAATGTGCATATAATTACGATATCGAACAATGAGAATAGATTATATTGAATTTAGAAACTTCTCATCTTATGGTAATCAAACACAGAGGTTAGAATTTGAAGAAAATGAATCAAAGTTATATTTAACTTTAGGTAAAAATGGCGATGGTAAAACTACTATCGCTAATGCTATTATATATGCATTATATGGAAAAGTAGAAGGTGTTAAATTATCAGATCTTCCTAATAGAATCAACAAAGAACTCTATGTTAAAATCGGTTTAAAGTGCGGTACAACTACAATTGAAATAGAAAGAGGTTTGATGCCAAATAAATTTAGTGTTAAATTAAATGGTGTTGAATTTGATAAAGCCGGAAAGAAATCAGTACAGGATTATTTAGAAGAAGAGGTTTTTGGTATACCATACCATGTCTTTAAGAATATTATTATTTTATCAGTAAATGATTTTAAATCATTTTTAACCATGTCTAATCAGGATAAGAAGCAGATCATTGACAAGATGTTCGGTTTCTCTATTCTTAATGATATGCAAAAACAAATCAAAGACGAGAGAAGAGATATAAAATATGACATAGATTCATATGAAAGTGAATTGAATCAAATCATGGATTCTATTGGATCTGTTAAGGGTAAACTTAATACTCTTTTAGAAGAATCCAATACAGCTAATAAATCAAAGATTGAAGAATTAAAAACAGGTTTATTATCTCTTAAGGCAGATGTTGATAAATTAAATGAAGACAGATCTTCGGCTGCTAGTGAAATGAATAAATTTAATACTCAATATAACGACAAACATTCAGACGCTAAAGATATTAAAAGAGAAATAGATTATCTAAATAAAAAGCTTAAGCTATATGAAAGCGGTCACTGTCCAACGTGCGAGACTAAATTAGATTCAGAATGGCACACAAATCAAAAATGTGAATTTGAAGAAAATATTAAAACAAACATGGATAATATTAAATCTCTTAAAGTTGAGATGGATATTTTATCAGAAAAGGTAACAGATGCAAGATCATCCAAACTAGATTTAGAAGGACAAATATCAGATCACAAGGTAACAATGGGCCAATTAAAATCTGAATTACTCAAAATAAAAAATACACCTGCAGGTTCAGATTTTGACCACATGCGAAATTTAATTCAAGAATTCGAAGATAAAGAATCTGAAAAATCTAAAAACGTAGGAGAATTAAATGCCAACTATAATTTCATGGAAATTGTAGAACAGGTTTTAGGCGAAGATGGTGTAAAGAATTTGGCAGTTAAAACCATTTTACCAGGGCTTAATACCAATATAGCGGCAATGGCACAAACAATGCACTTGCAATTCCATATTAGATTTGATGAAAAGTTTAATTGTATTATTAATCATTTAGGTGAAGAAATAAATCCAATGACTCTCTCAACAGGAGAACGTAAAAAAGCAGACTTCATTATCATTATTGCAATTATTAAAATCTTAAAATTAAGATTCCCACAACTGAATTTATTATTTTTAGACGAACTGTTATCATCAGTTGATCATGACGGAGTTTACAATATTCTTAAAATATTAAATCAAGTTATTAAAGAAAATAAAATAAATACATTCGTCATTAATCACTCTGTACTACCACATGAAATCTTTGATAAAAAGATTCAAATCTATAGAGAAAATGGGTTCTCTAAATTTACAATAGAGAACATAGAATAAAGATGATATATAACTAATGGCAACATACAATTTAAAATTCAACAAAGACGATTCAGTTATTAGACACCTTGTCGTTGGACTGCTTGCAGATCTAAATAGTAAACTTAGTTTTTGGAGACAGATTTCCAATGACGAAAGGGCAATAATTGATGTACCTTTCTTTTATTCGGTCACTGGGGATGAAAACTTTTTAAAAGATAGTTTTTTATTTTCAAATGCAAATGGACCAGGATGTGATCCTGACGGAGCATTTGTAGACGGTAATTATGATAAAATACCTAGAGGAATAGTAAACTTAACATCATTCAATGTTGATCCTTCAAAATTAATTAATAAAAGAAATCTTGGTAATTATTCTATGATGAATGAACAGGGTTTAATGGAAGGATATGTAGCTGAATTTGAAATGATTCCAGTTGTACTGGGTGTTGATGTTGAAATATTAGTGTCGAGTCAATTAGATTTATTTAAAATAACAGAAGCTATCGTTAAAAAAATGTATAAAGCTAATTTTTATCATGTAGATGCAGGCCACTTAGAAGATGGAACATATAGAATCAGCTCAGAATATATGATGCCGGATGATTATACACAAGAAAGGCCAGTAGAATATAGTTTTGATGATAAAGAAAATCATAAAATTACATTTAGCTTAGAAATAAATTCTTTTATACCAGCTTTTGATTTTGAAGAAGATATTTATCAAAAACTTACAAAAAACTCATTTGCAGACGCTACTACTGGAAATTACACTGATCCAAATGGATTCTTAGATCCTACAGTAATTCCTTTTGTGTATTATGATTGTGATACAAATTCAAAATGGGTATCTGATGGAAAACAATGGACATTAGCTGAAACAGATATAGATTGTAGTGCGTTAGACTTGGGTAATCAATTAAATACTGAAACACACTTAAAGAGAATCAGCCGAAGAAGAAAACAATCTAATAGAATGTTCACAATAGGTAATAGCGGATTAAATGAAAAGGGATATAAAGATGAAGAAATTCAGAAAAATAATTCTCTATTAGAAGACAACTATAGCGTCACTGGAACTGAATTGCCATTCGACGAATAAAATAAAGATATATAATTAAAATCAAAGACCGAAAAATGGGAAAATTAAATAAAGCAATTTTATCACCAGTCATAAAAGATCAGGAATCAACCCTGTTTAATGTAGCTGGACATAATTTTAAAATGACAGGCGAAAATATAGAAAGAGTCAATAATATTGATCCTATATTTACATCACTTGTTGAAGCTAAAGATTCGTTTACATTTGAAGAAAACTCTATTTCTTTCTATTATGACTATAACAATAAAACTAGAATTTTTAAAGTAGAAGATGCTGCGTTAGAATCATTTAACGTACTTGTAGATTTAGAAAAGAAAGTTAAATTTTTAAATGAAGCTAGAAAGAAGGTAAGTTTAAATTCTACTACTAAAATAGCAGTTTCGAGCGTTGAAGAAGAATTGAAATTAACGGAATCGAAAATAGAAAAAATTAAAAAATCAAACATTGCAATCAAATGCACGTATAATGTAACTGAAAATAAATATTTCATCAACAACATGGAACTTTTAATCGGTACTGAATTAAGTTTAGCAGAATCAGTATTTACTTCAGGTTATATTAAATATGAAGATAAAGGTATTTTTAATTTATTTGAACTAGCAAGTAAAAACTTTTCACTTTTTCAAACTCTAGACTTTGTTACTGAAACAAAAGACGACGATGTTGTTTCAATTGCTATGAGATCAGGTAATAGCACGTATGTTTTTGATTTAAATGAATCTACCAAAATTACTGCATTTAAAAAACTATTAGCAGACGAAGCAATAGAATACATAGCTGAAAGAACAGGTGCAGATATCACATTTATGGTAGAAGACATAGTAGAATCTTTTTCATCTAGAAGAGAATCTAAAAGAAACAAATTGGCTTTAATGCAAGAAATGATTTTCTTTTTAAAAGATCAAAAGGGTCGTTTAGCTGAAGCTAATAGAAATTTACCAGATATCAAAGCTGCAGATAATTTACTAAACAGCGAAATAGAAAGAATATCAGAAGACATGTACGATTTAGAAAACGAAGAGTTTTTAACAAAGGCCGATGGTTATATTGATGCAACTTTAGGTAGAGAAATTAATGGATTCCCACAAGGTACTCAACTCAAAGTAGATGCACTCGAATACACAGGCTCTGGAAAATCAGATATATTAACAGTTTTCATAGATGACGAACCATCTAGAATTGAAAAGTATGCGATTAAAATTCCTAGTAGCGATACTATATAATACAATTTAAATATTTAAAATGAAGCCCGTTTGGAAACAATCGGGCTTTTTTTCGTATAACTATAAATTAAAACTATACACGTGCCCAGAAAAAAGAATTACTTAAACAATAAAGATTTATACAACGCGATTGTAGAATCTAAACAAGACGACAAGTTAACACAAACTGCAGAAAAAATGCTAGTGCTTTTAGCCGAACGTACAATTAGAAAATTAACATACGTCAGTGAAGACGATAGAAATGATTGTTTACAATTTGCTCTATTGGACCTTTTGAAGTATTGGCGTAATTTTAATCCAAAATATACTAATGCATTTGCATACTTTACAGAAATTGCAAAGAGAGGTTATGCTAAGGGTTGGAATAAAATTCACCCACAAAAATATAAAGGAACAATGTCCATTGATAGGATTACTACAGGAAAAGGTGGTGATGATGGAGGTGGCATGTTTAACATCTAAATGTCAATAAAAAACTTAAAACCTTCTGGAAATTCAGGGTTTATTCAAGGTTATTTTAAACCAACTAATCCTGATAAATACATTGGACCAACACCGATCATATATAGATCATCATGGGAACGCAAGTTCATGATCATGTGTGATACTAAAGATAGTGTTGTAAAGTGGTCCAGTGAGCCTGTAGAAATAAAATACATATGGTCAGCTGATAAAAGAGAACACAGATATTATCCAGACTTCTATATGAAAACAAAAACAGAAGAAGGATTTGAAGAATTTTTAATAGAAGTAAAACCAGAGGCCCAAATTAGAAAACCGGAGCCTCCTAAAAAAAGAAGTCAAAAGGCATTAAAATCATACAAATTTTTAGCTGAACAATTTATTAAAAACAGAGATAAGTATGCATATGCTAAAGCATGGGCAGAAAACAGAGGTTGGAGATTTGTAGTTTTAACTGAAAAGACACTTAAATAATGGGTCAAATCAAAAAAGATATAAAGCAATTAACTAAAGCAGCCGGTGGAAAAACACGAGCTAGGAGAAATGCTGAAGATTGGTTTTTTAAATCTTCTAAATCTATTAGAGAAAATTCAGTTTCAAATCACGCGAGGCCATTTAAAACTGGAATGATTCATGTTTTTAGATATGATAAACCAAAACACATGGAAAAACTTCCGTGGTGGGATTCTAATCCAGTTGTTCTTGCACTAGATCCAACTGAATTTGGAAATGACTTAGGAATTAATTTAAATTTATTACCAGTCGCTATTAAAGAAGATATGTTAGATATGGTATATGACAGAATGAAAGGTGAAATACAATCACAAACAAAGGGAAAAAGTAGTGGCAATGCCAAAAAGCAAGGGCAAATTAAATTCACATATGAAGGTGCTAAAAAATATCTAGAGAGATTTGGATTAGATTTTGCAATTAGACAATATATTCCCCAACTTAAAACAAATCAAAAAATAGTGTCGTACGAATATTGGGCACAGATTGTCCTTTGTGACTTTATTGATTTAAATGGGACTACTCTAGGCAAGATAAAATATGCGTTTAGAAACCACCTTAAAAAATAAGATATATAAAAAAGAACATAATAATAAAACAATATGGCAGGATTTACCGATAGAAACGGACCATTAAGCAATAGTTCAAACCCGTTTAGCCTTTCAAACTCATTGAAAACGCTATCTAGTTTTGGTATGCGTTATGACGATTTAGTACTTAGACAGTCTCAGGCAATTGGCCCAATGGAGGCAGAAATAGGATATAACCAAATGAATCCGTATGGAGTCGACAATGACGACATATATGGAGCATTTGCTGCAATGTCCATGACAGATACTAATCTTAAGAAAAACATTCCGTTTTTTGATCAAGATTATCAAGCAAAAAGAGATGAACTAAGATCATTTTCATTAAACGATGAAGTAGAAGATATTCTTGACATTTTATGTGATGAGACAATTGTATACGATGAGAAAAACTTCTTTTGTCAACCTGAAATATTAGGATTAGATGTATCAGATGATGTTGAAAAGGACCTTAATAAATATTTTAGACAAATATATCATTATTTTGGCTTTAATTCAGACCAATCAGCATGGTATTATTTTAGAAAATTCTTAATCGATGGTTATCTTACATTTGAAATAATTTATTCCCCCGATCAACAAGAAGTAATAGGATTTAAAGAACTAGATCCCGTTACCTTGATCCCTGGATATAACCACGATGATGGTAAGAAAGTATGGATTCAATACAAAGATGATCCAGTAAAAGAAAGAAAACTATATGATTCACAAATAATCTATCTTTCATATTCATCTATAACTACTGCCTCAAGAGTTTCATATATTGAAAGGTTAACTAGATCATTTAATCTACTTAGAATCATGGAACATACCAGAGTAATCTGGGCTGTAACAAATGCTTCGTTTAGAATGAAGTTTATTATTCCGGTAGGTGGTAAATCTAAAACTAGAGCAAAACAATCTCTTGCACAGTTAATGAACTCATATAAAGAAACTGTAGATTTCGATTGGGAATCAGCGACTCTTGCAACAGATGGTAAACCGATGCTACAATTCTCCAAAGAATATTGGTTACCTTCTAAAGATGGTGAAACACCTGAAATAGAAACATTAGGTGGAGAAGGACCAGATCTTTCAGATACAGAAGCACTTAAATACTTTTCGGACAAATTAAAACACGTCTCTAAAATTCCTTACTCAAGATTCTTATATGAAGATGGTGGTGGAGATTTTAATTTAGCGGCCGATGGTATGATTAGAGACGAGATCAAGTTTGGTAAATTTATTAAGCGACTTAGATCAGTGTTCATGGAAATTATGGTTAAGCCATTATACATTCAAATGTGTCTTAAATACCCTGAATTTGTTAATGATCCTCAGTTTAAAACTCAAGTTGCAATTCGATTTAATGAAGAAAATGTATTTGCGGAGTTAAAAACAATGGAAATAATGGAACGTAGATTAGATTTTATTGGATCTATGAGAGACAGTCTAATGACAACTAATCAAGAAACAATGGAAGAAGAATATTACTTCGATCAAGAATACTTAGTTAAAAAATATCTTAAATTAACTGACGACGAAATTAGAGCTAATAACGCTGCTAAATCTAAACAAGCTAAGGATGATGCTGAAGCACCAGAACCTGAAGATCCATTTGCAATGTAATGCTTAATATAAAAAGAATATATAAATCATGAGAATAATTAAAACATTTGAAGAATATACATCAACTCTTTCAGAAGATGCTCTAAAAGCAGGAGAAGATTCGAAGATATATGTCGACGACATGAAATTGGATTCAGGTCCAGAAATAAAATCAGCAGAAATTTTAGGCGCTGTTACTGCATCTAAAACTGAACAAGAATTTAAGGATTATTTTTACGCAGAATACGGTGAAGCTGCGTTTGCAGAAGGAGAAATGGACGTTATTGTTGGTTACTATTTAGACAAAGCTGCTGAAGATGCAGAAGCCGAAAAGGAAGCCGAAAAAGAGGATGAAGAGGCTGAAGAAGGCGGCGATGATCCGCTTGCAGATTTGTAATAAGATATTTCAATAATAAAATAGGATATATATTAAAAATAGAAAAACTATCAATATGAAAAATACAAACGATTTATTAATCGTCGAGGTTGCGTCATCTGCTCTTAGTTCAGTAGTGAATGAAGAAAAGGCGTACATTTTAGAAGGTGTTTTCGGTCAAATCGACCAAAAGAACAAGAATAACCGTATCTATACGGAGTCAGAATATGTACCTCAGATTGAGGCGCTTCAGGCTAAAATTTTAGCTTCTAAACTTTTAGGTGAATTAGATCATCCTACATCATTCGACACATCACTTAAAAACGTATCTCACATTATCGAAGAACTTACTTATGACAAAGACTCAAAAGAAGTAAGAGGTAAGATTAGATTATTAGACACAGACGCAGGTCGTCAAGCTAAAGCATTAGTAGATGCTGGTATTCCTTTACAGATTTCATCAAGAGCTGCAGGTGCAGTAGAATCTAATGGTAAAGTAAAAATCAAACAGTTATTTACTTATGACCTGGTTGCTGATCCTGGCTTTGAAAATGCAGAATTAAAAAGAGTTAACGAATCTTATGGTTTCGATAATGATTCTGGATTATGGATCTACGAAATGAATAGTGAAAGTAAAATCACAAAAGAATTAGAAAACAATACAACACAAATAAAAGAAAATAAAAACATGGCAGAATTTGTAAAGGCTGACGACTTCAACAAGTACTCAGAGTATTTAGCGAACGAAATCAAGTCTATTAAAGAAGGTATCAACGCTAAAGAAGAAACTTCTAGTGAAGATACAACAGTAGAGAATTTAACTTCTCATAACGACCACATTGTCGAAAGCGTTAATAAGCTATCGGAGTATGTTGGTTATTTAGCAGAAAAATTGGATGAATCTATTCAGTATTCAGAACACGTTGCTGAAAAAACAGATCAAAGTATATCTTATACTGAAGAAGTTGCTGGAAAAGTAGATAAGGGTATTCAATACTCAGAACATTTAGCAGAAGCAGTAACTAAAGTTAAAGACTTCTCTAATTATTTAGCAGAATCATATAACGAAGGTGCTACTACTCATGAAAGTCTAGTAAGTTATGTAGAATATTTGAAAGAAAATTTACAATCTGTTTCAGAGTATGCTGAATATATTGCAGAGTCTATTAATGAAACTGTAGTTACTGAAGAAGACAACGCTGAAAACCCAGGCATTGAAGAAGAAGATGTTGAATCAGCTGAAGAGATTGCAGATAATGATGAAGAAGGTGATGTTAAAGGCGAAGAAGTTGCTAAAGAAGGTGACGAAGATGCTGATGACGCTGAAGATGTAACTGAAGTTGGACCTGAAGGTGTAACTAAAGAATCTGCCGATAATGCAAAAGATATCGAAGACATTGAAGACGAAGAAGTTGAAGCTGGAGATAATTCAGTAGAAGGCGATGTATCAGATGCTGGAGAAGGTAAAGATGTTGAAGAAATTGAAGGTGAAGAAGTTGAAGCTGGAGATAATTCAGTAGAAGGCGATGTTAAAGGTGAAGAAGTTGCTAAAGAAGGTGACGAAGATGCTGATGACGCTGAAGATGTAACTGAAGTTGGACCTGAAGGTGAAACTGAAGAAGCAACTGCAGGTGAAGGTGAAGAAGAAGCCGAAGGTGAAGAAGGAGCACATGATCCATTAGAATCTTACAAAAACGAAATTTCATCTAAATTAGATGCATTAGTTGAAAATGCACAAATTAAAGAAAATGAAAATCCTTCATTCTTTAAAGTAGTTTCATCTACAACTAGAGACGCATATATTCAATTAAACGAAGATGCAAAATCAAAAGTAAGACACGCTATTTCAAAAAGAGGATTTATGACTGAAAAAGAAATCTTATCTAAAATTAACGAATCACAATTGATAGTTGAAAGTGCAAACGCACAACCAACATTCATTTCTCTTATGCCAACAGAATATACAGAGGCATGGGCTAATTTATCTGAAGCTAAAAAGAATCAAATAACAGCTCAATCTAAATACAAAACATTGAACACAGAATATCAAGTTACTAATTTCTGGCAAACCAGAGACTTGAGAGAAGCACCTGTTAGAATGGAAAAAGTAGAAATGGTAAAAGAATCTAAAGTAGTAGATGCTAAACCAACTTTAGGATATGATGTATCTGGAATGGCAGACGCATTTAAAAAGAGATTTAACAAATAATAAAAGGATATATAATACTATAATCGACGATAGGGTGACAGAAGCAGAAAACCCAAGTATGTCGAGTTTTTAACTAAACAACAACAACAAACAAAAAAAACGATCATTAAAATGGCAAATTTATTAAACGAAGCTGAGATCAGAAATACTTGGGCGCCAATCATTGAAGAGGCAACAGGTATTAATGAATCAGAAAAATTAGCGTGGATGTCGACTTACTGTCACAACCACAAACTGTATGAAGACGCGAACATCATGTCTTTATCAGATAACCCTGGACCTATGAACCTTTCAGGTATGGGCGCAGTAACATTACCAAGTGCTTATACACAAGGTGGTGCTGGTGCAACTGGATCTGGAGATAAAGCTCCAACATTATTACCTTTAGCAATGCAAGTTGCTGCACAAACTATCGGTTTAGACTTAGTACCAGTAGTACCAATGGCTGGACCAATGGGATTATTGTCTTACTTAGACTTTACTTATCAAGGTGGTACAACTACAACTGCGCAGGCTCCAACTTATGTTAAGACTGCAAAAGCTCCAGCTGACGCTTTAAAAGAAGTTGAAGTAGGTACTTCAAGAATCGATGGTTCAAAAATCTATTCAGTAGGTACTGAATTAGCTGCAGGTGAAACTGTTCTAGATTTATTTACTGGCGCTGAAGCTGGTGATGTAGAATTAGTTGCTGCACTAGAAGATCATATTCCTGGATTCTCAGGAGGTACTGATGTAAAAGATGGTGCAGATGTTCTTTACAGAAAGCCTTTCTCAAGAGAAGCTGGTGAATCAACTGCTGACAAAGTAATGGGTCTATCTTTATTCTCTAAAAGCGTTGCTGCTGAAACTTTCCAAGTTGCTGCTGCCGTAACAAGAGAGCAAATTCAAGATCTTAAACAATTCGGTGTAGATGCTGTTGCTCAAGTTGAGTCAGTATTAACTAACGAATTAACTCAGTCAATCAACCAACACATCTTAGGTAAAATGAGAGAAATAGCTAAAACGGATTTATTCGGAGCTGGATTTCTTGACTTAACTTTAGATGCTGGTGAAACTAGAGGTGATGCACACAGAAGAATCTTAACAAACCTTTTAGCTGCTGCTAACATTATCGCAATTAACGGAAGAAGAGGTGCTGGTAACTTCGCTGTCGTAGGTGGTAAAGTTGCATCTGCATTACAAGGTGTTGCAGGATTTGTACCAAACCCAATGTCTAACACTTTCAACCAAGTTGCAGGTGCTATTTTCCCAGTAGGTTCGGTTGCAGGTATCAATGTATACACTGATCCTAACTTAGCATTCGCTGAGCCTGAGATCTTAGTTGGTAGAAAAGGTGACGGAAACGGTCCTGGTCTAGTATTCATGCCTTATTTAATGGCAGAATCAGTACAAGCGATCGCTGAAGGAACTATGGCTCCTAAAGTAGCTGTGAAATCAAGATATGCTTTAATTGAAGCTGGTTTCCATACTGCTGAGCAATACCAAAAGTTCTCTTTAAATGCTTTGGCATTTACACTATAATTTATAGTTTAAATTAGACTTTTAAATATTAAAAGGCCCTCAATTCGAGGGTCTTTTTTTTGCTTGTAACTTTCGTAAAATTAAACGGATATATAATCTATAATTAAAATTAAAGTTTTAAAAAAAATACATTATGATGAAATTAACAAAGAAATTATTTTTGTTTGAAGAATTTGCAGCAAACGCTTCAGATACAAACAATACGCAGGCTAGTGCGCCAACAACCGCAAACTCAGTCTCACTAGACAAAACTAAAAATTCTGAAGGAACGCCAGAGGCAATTAGAACAGAAGTTTTAAAAGACGTAGACTCTATATTAACAAGATTATCTGAATTGTCAGATAACATTAAAGAAGGTTTAGATATACATGTTGGTTTTAACAAGTATGAATCTTTATTAGAGGATTTAATGCAATATTCTTCTAAAGCATATGGCATAGAATCAATAGAATCTATAGATGAAGGATTTCTTGATGCCTTAGGTAGTGTAGGTGCATTTGCAAGTAACCCAATAAAATTCACCAAAATCAAAAACAATATCAAAAAATATAAAAAAGCATTGATACAAATATCTATCAATGACGTTGATTTTGCAAAAAAGAAACAAGCGTCTGACGATGACGGTAAAGATAAACGACGAGCTGATACTTTAGATGCATCTAATAAAGCAAAAAACAAAGCATTAAAAGATCAAGCTGATGCTATTTCAGATAGAATGACTCAATTGGCTTCTACTGAACCTCTTAAAAAATATGTTTCTATTTCTAAAAATGGAGCTAAAATGGAAGCTGCTCAAATAGTATTGAAAGCAACATCAGGTGAAGAAGCAAAACAATTAAAATTAAAAATCGAAACTCTTGCTGATAGAATTGCAGATGATGGTAAATCATTGAAAGATTACGCAAAAGAAGATGGTAAAGAAACAGCACAAGACACTTCTATTGATGGAGGTTCTAAAGGTGAAGGTTCTAAAGGTGAAGGTTCTAAAGACAAAGGTGATAAAGGTGAAGGTGCTAAAGGTGAAGGAAAACCAAAAGTTGACACTGAGAAATTAGATGCAGCTGTAACTACAGCAGAAGAAGCAAAGACTAATTTACCGGAAGATGCAAATAAACAAGACAAAGCTAAAGCAGATGTAGTGATAATCACTGCAAAAATCGCAGCAGCTGACGCTAAGGGTGAAGATACTAAAGATCTTAAAATACAATTAGCAGCTGCAAAATTAACTGCCGCGATGGTACCACTTCCAGGAGGCGCAAACAATACTGGTGGAGCAGACGAGCTTACTCAAGATCAAAAAGATAGAATCAAAGCGGAAGAAGATCAGATGGCCGAACGTGAGCGTGAAATTGCAGAAGAGGAAGCTAAGGATGAACCAAATCAAGCTGCAATTGACGGTAAAAGAAAGGGTATTGAAAAGAACAAAAAAGACATTGCAGATATTAAAGCTGAAGTAGATGACAGTCAGAGCATAAATACTGAAGGTACATTAGTTGAAGCATCATTAAACGGTTTAATGGCAATTGACACAGATGAAGATGACTACGCATATCTAAAACAACAGGCTAAGAAATTAGGTGTTAAAGTTAGTGTAGATAAAGATCCATTCGGAGACGGTTATGATGAATTAGATTACAGTGGTGATAAAGCAGCTCTCTTAAAACTAGCTAAAATATCAGGTCACGATGCAGATCTTACAGGTGGACCAGATGAAGGTGGTTACTGGATTACTGAAACCGAAGTAGTAGAATTACCTAAAACTATTAAATTAGACGAAAATTTATCAGTTGCAGAGAAATTCGCAATCTTAATGAATAAATAATTTAAAGAGAGCGCTTAGCGCCCTTTTTTGCAAGTTTAAGAAACTCCTCTCGTTCTTCGAGTAGGAGTTTTTTGCATTCCTTTCGAAACTCAATTGAACTTTTTAGAATGCGACTATCTACCATAGGAGCAGACAGTGTATCATGATATTCTGGATGTACAAAGTTTTTTAGATCAAAATTCATAAACTTAGCTTTTATTGGTTTTAAACTAATTGCACATATCCATTTTATAGTATTGTAATTGGATTCTAATGTTCTATAATTAACTAATGTTTGAGATTCTCTATCCCAATATCCACGCTCGTTTAATTTTACCTGTTTAACTGGTCTTTGTGTTTTAAGAATACACTCTATAACCCTGTCGTCTTTAGCCCACTTTCTAACATGCCTGTGTTCTACTAAAAATTTACGATAAAACTTTTGTAAAGGTGCAAGTATAATACCATATCGATTGCGAGGATTTGGACCGTTTGTTCGATTAAGAATAATATGTAAATATGATTTTGCCATATATTATATTTATCTCTGAAACAAATCAGCGCTTATTTAGTATAACCAGTAAACAATATAACTATATGCAATCAGTGAATCAACTTTTTACAGAAAAATACAGACCAAAGAATTTAGAAGAGTTAATATTACCAGATAGAGTAATGTCTAAATTTAAAGACGGATTAGTTCAAAACATGCTATTATCAGGATCACCTGGTACTGGTAAGACATCGTGTGCAAAAGCAATTGTCAATCAATTTGAATTACCATATCTTTATATCAATGCATCCACAGATACATCGGTAGACGTTATTCGTACAAGAATAACAGATTTCTGTTCCACTGTTTCTATTATGGATAAGCCTGGTATGTTTAAAGTAGTTATACTTGATGAGGTTGATGGTGTATCGGATCAATTTTTCAAAGCATTGCGTGCTACTATGGAAACATTTGCATCCAATTCTAGATTTATTGCAACATGTAATTATATTAATAAATTACCAGATCCTATTTTATCTCGTTTTGAAGTTATTGATTTTGATTTTGACAAAGAAGAAGAAACAGAATTAACTAAAAAATACATTCGAAGAGTTTATGAGATTTGTGGTAAAGAAGAAATGACTATTGAAAAACCAGCATTAGTTGAGTTTGTTCGTAGAAACTTTCCAGATCTAAGATCTACTTTAAATAAATTACAAGGATATAAAACACAAGGAACAAAAAAAATAACGCTAGAGGATGTTAAGAAATTTAATTCAGTTTACAAAGATGTGTTTGAATTAGTGTTTAATGAATCTGATCCAGCTAAAAACTATCAATTACTTGTTAGTAATTATGCAAATAGAGTAGATGATGTTCTACAATCAATGGGCGAGGAATTTGTAGAATATATACAACAAGAACAATTACAATCAGTCAAACATATACCACAGATTATTATATCTGTCGCTAAGCATCAAGCACAAAGAGTACATGTGATAGATCCAGTAATTACAATGTTAAGTTGCATTTATGAGGTACAAGGAATAGTTAAAGGTTAAAATAAACAGTAAATAATTTTACCAAGTCAAATAATTTTAGTATATTGGCTAGGTAATATAATCATAAGAATATGAGAGTGGGAAAACACACATTATTAATAGACGGAAACTACTTTGTTTTTAGTAGATTATTTGTCTTACCAAAGCCAAAAAGTGGCAAATTACTAGGTGACGATAAACAAAAGTCACAATTCATGAGAAAGTTATCAATTGACTTTGCATCAGAAATGCGCAAACTAAAAATGTTTGTCGATGATGTTGTATTGACAGTAGATTCTAAATCATGGCGAAAGGATTTATATCCTGAAGCAGAATACAAAGGTACACGAAAACAAAGTTCTAATGTAGATTGGACTGCAGTGTATTATGTGTATGAAGAATTTCAAAAAATACTAGCAACACATGGCGTTACTGTACACCAAATACAAGGAGCAGAGGCAGACGATGTTATTTTTGGATGGTCTACTGCGCTTAACAACAGAGGTAAATCATGTATCGTATGGTCAGGTGATAGAGATCTTATACAATTAGTTAATTATTCTAAAACCAACGATGCGCATACAATATGGTACTATAATACTAGAAAATCATTATATGCATATCAAGGATTCGAACAAGACATGATAACTTCAGCCGCAGCAGAATTATCTAAAGACGATATGTTATTTAATATGGCAGGTGAACATATGTCTAGGGATCAATATCAAGACAATATACTAGGTTGGGTTCAAGCTAACAAAGTAGGCATTACAGAAATAGATTGTGATGAATTTATCTTTAAGAAAATATTAACAGGTGATAAATCAGATAATATACAATCAGTCGTTACTTGGCAGAAAGAAATGAAAACAGGTAAACTTAGAACATATTCAATTACTGATAAAACCGCAGATGCAATTTATAGTCAGTTTATTAAAGAATGTGATAATTTTACAATAGATCATCTGTTCAACAACGAACTTAAAGATAAGTTAGCAGATATCATTTATAGAGTAATTGGACACAGTAGCATTGGTTTAATCAAGATAGCCATTCAGAGTAATATTAATTTAATGTTACTTCATGTTAAAACCATTCCAGACCCAATTCAAAAGGCTATATATGCTGCCATAGAGAATGACTGGGAAGGCGCACTCGATAATATAGATAATGTAATGGACATGGAAAAGATCTTAAAGGACACAGCGTGGTTAAACAAGGACGCGTCTTTTGCACCTGATCCATTCGCAGGCATGGATATTCCAACTGAAGCAGCACCTCCGATGAAATTAGTAGGTACAAAAACTAAAATAGTTGATAAACCTAAATCTAAGAAATTATTTTAAAATGAAAGCTAAAGAATTAAGCGTAGAACAACAAATAGAAGAAATATTAGCAGAGGCAAACGCATATGGCCTTAGGATTGAAGTTGCAGACAGAGCGATTAAGATAGAACTACTCCATAATATGTCAAAGTTAGATGCACATCAAGAGGCATATAACGCTATCATAGGGTAAACTTTACTATATAATAACATATAACTAATATGCTAGACGAAACAAAATTATTTGACTTTGTAAAAATAATGTTTACGAAGAAGTCACTTTATTCTAAAATAAAGAATCATAATAAAAAAAGGCACCATTTTATGATCAACCGCTTTATGGCTATTAAATATCCATCAAATGCTAATCATTTTAATATAAATGGAATAAATGGCGCAAACGTAGTCGAATCTTGGGCAATGGTAGCCCAAAGATTTAAATCTGTTCCAGGGTGGTTTTATACTAAAACTAAAAAAGCTCAAAAAAAACAAAAAGATAGATATACTCCTGGTGATAGAGCAATTCAATTATTCTTAGATAAGAATGAAATAGGTATGAGAGAATTCAATGAATTAAAACACTTTGCCAAAAAAGAGCTTTATGCTGATTTACAAAAAATCGAAGAACAAATAAATGTCTACAGAAATTAAAGATACTTTTACAGAGATAGTTGATATTACATTATATAAATATAATTCAATTGATTTAAAATTATGGGGCATTATGTCAAGAGACACTGGTGCAAAAAAAGTATCTGACGATGCACTTTTAATAAGCGTCGAAGCACTAAATAAATATTTACTAAAACATTTTAGAACAGAGATTAATAGGTTTCAATCTGTTAGCGATATCACCATACATAAGGAAGCTACTTCAGTTTATTTTCTTTTTCAGTCTCTGAAAACTATGCCTAACTTAACTTGGATCAAATGTAATCTTAATAAAAATTCAAGTTACAATAGAGTAGTAAACATTGATCAAATAAAAACTATAAAATATAGTATTAAAATCCTTAGAGGTAGTTTAAGATTATTTGATATATTTAATGAACATGAGATGTATTTGGCTAATAAAATACTTGATCATTGTGGATTATTGAAAGAAGAAGAACACTATGCTGTTCTTAAAGTCAAGCGTTTTTTAAATATATTAGACGTTTATCTTTCCGAAAATAATACAGCAGAACTTTTTACTATATTAAACGTTTTAATACAGACGTTAGAGCCATATGAACCTGATGACCCTGAAATGTATTTAATAACTGATAGAAAATCAGATATATAAATAAAAATAAGACATTGCGTCATCAATTTTAATGGTAAATAATTTCACAGCCGATGAAATCGGAGATATTCTTTTTGCTAAATTAGTAGAACCATACGAAAACGTAACAGGTATTAATTCATGGTCTGTTTTAATAGGACTTAGTAATTCAAATACAATAGGAGGTTTGACTATGGTTGGAGGAACTAATATCATATATGGTATTAATACTAATCTTAATTTACAACCAGGTCATAAAATTATAGTAGTTAACCATATATTAACAGTAGACAATATATTAAGCGCTACTGAATTTACAACTGTGGAACCTGCACCATTTTCAGCGCAAAGCATCCAGTTTTATTTGATGCCTGATCCAAACAATCAGTTTGAGATAGAATTCAGATGGTCTCAAAATCCAATCACATCAGACGGGGGACAAATGTCAGAATTAAGACCATTGAACATAGGTGTAGGACCAAGAGATCTTTTAGGTTTAACTTTCGATCCGACAAAACCATTATGGATAGATCTTAAATTAACGGTAGATAGATTATCATCTCTTAGTAGTTTAACTTTAATTTCTACTGAATTTGAAATTCAACAAGAAAACGGACAAGTAACATCATGTCCTCAGTTCTGTACAGAGTGTGTTGATCCTTTTTTGGCAAACGGTTGTGCAAATATAGTAGCTGAATGCACAGACGACATGTTTAATCCATACAATTTAAGCAAACCTTCTAAAATGTATGCACAACTTAGTGATATTTCTACAGAAATGTGGGGACACGAAGTTAAATATTTTAGAGTAGAACCAGATAAAAGAACAAGTGATGTTATATTAATGGAATATTCTTTATATAATGTCAAAGAACAGGGGCAATTAAAAGTAATGGTACCAGATAATGAAATGCCATCTCAGATGTTTCAATATGATATCTTTGGAATGGGATTTGAAGACTTTGAAATTCATATTACCAAAACACAATTTGAATCAGCATTCGGTACCGATTTAAATCCTATAAGTAGAGATTATCTTTATTTTCCATTAATGAACAGGATGTATGAAGTAAGTTCAGTTGCATTTGCAGACGAATTCAACATGGATATGACATATTGGAAAGTAATGCTTAAAAAATATGAAGAGCGCACGAGTACTTTGTTTAATTCCGGAGATACATCGGTAGATGCAATTCTAGAACAAGAATTAGATAATTTAACAACTGGCATAGAAGAGGTATTTGGAGAAGAAATTCAAAAAGAATATACACAAACTAGTAAACCCGAACAATACCAAACTGTATTTTCACCAGTAGGTGATGGAATTAGAGATAGAATTCATAATCAATTATTAATTACAGATAAGCAGATTAGAAATAAATGGACTATAATTAGCAAAAATTATTATGATTTAAGTACCATTAAAGATAAAGGAATCGAAGCATTGGTATATACAAAAAAATCTACAGTATCTACAAATGAAGATTTATCAATTACAATGTGGTTTAGACCTAAGTTTGTTGCTAATAACGCCACAGATGTTTTAATATCTGGAAAAATAGCAAACGAAGGATTAGAATTATCAGTAAACGAATCTGAATTAAATATTAAAATAAACGGAGATACTGAAACCTATACATTAGATTCAGCATTAGAAAATGGCACATGGTATGGATTAGTATTTAATTTAAATAACAAGTACGGAACAATGACAACGGATTTATATAGATTAGATCCTATGAATAATTGGGAAACTGCAAATTCTACTAAAAAAACAATAACAAGCGTTTTACATAAAACTAAAGATTTTACACTTCCATATTCTTGGAATATTAATAAACAATGGTCATTGATGCCAGGTAATTTAGAATTAACAAATGTCAGATTATTCTCAAAACCTATAGAATTAGAACAACATACAAACATACTTCAACAGTATGTGGTAAGAGATAATCATTTGGCAAAGATCATCGATAACGCAATCCCTTCTATTCAATTAAGAAGATACAACCAAAACAGATAATATCTTATGACAGATACTTGTCATGATAAAATAAGATATATAAAATATAATATGATATTATGAGTGAAGAAAATAATAAAAAACGAACTATCTCTGCACAGGCAGATGAAATTCGCAAAGAGTTGGATGATTTAATAGGAGATAACATAATGTTAGATGTTGAAAGCGATCCAAAAGATTTACCCATAAAATCCAAACCAGCTGATACATTACCAGCAATAAGCTATAGCCAATTAAAGGCTAGCGCTACAACGAAGGCCCAAAAAACTATTACATCATTGATGAAGTTTTATTTGGATGCAGATATTATTGAAAAAGATGAATACATTGCAGCCAAAAAGAAAATGGATGAAATGACAATGTCATCTTTGATTTATCAATTACAGGCAGGTGAAAGAGCATTAACTACACTTTTACAAACTATAGAAGATGGTGAATTAGCCCCTAGAATGTTTGAAGTTCTTGCAACTTTACAAAAATCTATGCTAGATATTATTAAATCGCAGACGATGTATTTAATGGCAGCCGAAGAATCTACTAAAAGAATTGCCAGAGATATTGAGATTTACAAAAAACGAGATGATACTAGAGAAATAGAAGAATCTGGAGGATCAACAGAAAATAAAAATATTCAAAGAGGTACTAAAGATTTGATGGCAGCAATTCAGGCAGGTATTAAAAATTCGCCAGAAGAAGACATCGAAGACATAGAAGAAGCAACAGAATAATATATGAGTGATTACGTAGGAGATAATAGATGGATTCCCAAGGAAGAAGGCGCTCAAGCCACTTCTGATAGAATAGTATGGTCTACGAAACAGGTTAATGATTTATTGTTAGCAATGGACCAAGGTTATAGACCTAAAATTGCTATGCCATTTTATGAAGGTAAACAATTCTTACGCAAAGGCCAGATTGTATTTGAATACACTGATGAAGAAGTTTCTGAATTGGCTAGATGTGCACAAGATATTGTTTATTTTGCAGAAAAGTATGCAGTAGTCATGACTGATGAAGGTATAAAACAAGTTAAACTAAGAGATTATCAAAAGAAAATGCTTAGAAACTTTCAACATGAAAGATTCAACATAGTTTTAGCCTCACGTCAAATGGGTAAAACAGTAACTGCATCTATATTTAACGCATGGTATTTAACCTTTCATACAGATAAAAACACATTATTATTAGCAAATAAATCTGATTCAACAAAAGAGATCATAGACAAGGCAAAAACAGTGGTTGAAAATCTACCATTCTTTATGAAACCTGGTATTATCAAATACGATGTCATGAATGTTAGATGTGATAATGGTTGCCGTCTTATTGGACAATCAACTACAGCAAAGTCAGGTATTGGATTTACTATCCATAATTTATATTTAGATGAGTTTGCACACATACACCCGTCTATTGCAGATTCATTTTATGAAAATGTATACCCTACACTTTCAGCGTCTCAGGTTTCAAGAATTACAATTACATCCACACCAAATGGATTTAATAAATTTTATCAAATATATGCAGACGCAACTAAAGGAACTAACGAGTACAATCCAATGCGTATTGATTGGTGGGAACACCCAGACAGAGATGACGCATGGTATAAAAGAGAATTAGGAAACTTAGGATCTATAGAAGCATTTAATAAACAATATGGAAATGAATTCGTATCATCTTCAAATTTATTATTAGATCCAGTAGATATGAAGAAGATGAGAAAGAGAATGAAAGATTATGTTTTTCATGATTTTGAAGAATTTGAAAATATTTCTATTGAAACTGAAGGTTTTTTAAAGTGGAATCCTTCCTTTGAAACTGAAGAAACCAAAAGTAAAGGTAATTTTTGGTTATTTTCCGTAGATATCGCAGAAGGAAATGGAGGAGATGCATCTGTTATTAATATATTTCAAGTAGTTCCTATGAACAAAACAGAAATAGAAAATACACAAAATCCAGGTGCAATGTACGATTTCTTTAAATTAGAACAGGTTGCTGTTTTTAGATCAAACGAACATGTTATAGAAGATTTCGCAAAAGTCTTATATACACTGTCAGTTGATATCTTTTATTCAGAAAACGTGAAGATGATAGTAGAATACAATACATATGGATCCGTTTTATTCCAATACTTAAAATCTGTATTTCCACAAAAGAATGATTTTGATGATGAAATGATAGTTAAATTTAGACATAGGCATGATGCCAAGACATTAAAACCAGGTATAAAAATAAAATCAGATAATAAAGCAATATTCTGCCAGAATTTTGCAAAACTTTACAAGATAAATAGATTAGATCTTACAGAAGATGAAACCATATCTGAAGCCAGTTTATTTGGAGCATTACCAAGAGGCGGATATGGAGCACAAATGGGAAATGACGACATAATAATGACAGTTATTAGTTCTACTGAATTTTTTAACACGACTGATTATGCCGATTATATTGAAGAATTATTGGATTTTATAGACCCGGATCTTCATAATACTATGGAAACCGTACTATATAAAGACAGTGCAACAGATGGAGATTTACAATATGACATTTATGATCTCATATAAATAAATTCGAGAATTAGAATAGATATATAATAAAAGAACAAAAAAATAAAATAGAACAACTATGGCATTAAGTCCTCAATTACAACAGTTCAAAAGCTCAGGCGTGTATCGCTTAGAGTTTGACAAATCACAGACAGTTAATATCCCTGCGGAGACTATTAGATTAGTTGTAGGTAGATCTAAAAAAGGTCCTTACAACATTCCAGTCTACATCGAAAACGTTGAACAATTCATTCAAATTTTCGGAAGCATCGATAAGTCATTAGAAAAAAAGGGAATGTATTTCCACAGATCAGCGATTGAAACTCTTTCGAGAGGGCCAATTTTAGCTTTAAACTTAACAGTTGCTGATGCTTCAGATAGAGTTGCAATGGTATCACCAGTAACCAACTCTTCACAAGAAGGTTTAGGAGATATTCCACAGAGTGTACAATACAGTACAGTTTTCGATACCGATAAATTCTGGGTTCCTTCAGATTTAAAAGTATTACAAACTGCTGGAAACACAACTTCTGGTTCAAACAACGCTATAACATTCACAAACATCAAACAAGATCCTATTACAATTATTGTAAGACAAGCTGCTAACACATCTGGATTTGAAATGACAGCAAGAGAATGGTACGGTGAAGCTAATATTCCTGAAGGAATTGACGCACTAGAATATGTGTCAGATTACATGGTAGATATATTTATCTTTAAAGGTAAATTCGATGCCGTTGAATTAAATAACGATCCTACATATGGTGGAATGTTTACAGATAAAGGTTTATTAAGATCTGAATTTGCTAAATTCGCTGGATTAAGAGAAGTTACTTTATTAGCACAATACACAGGATCATTGATTCCAGAATTTATGGATAGTGAAGGTCGTCAATTATATATTGAAACCTTAGTTAACATAGAAGCTAGAAGAACTGGTTTATTCTGTGCAGTTAATGAAGATGCATTAGCACAAATCGATTTAGTAGGTAATTCATTTGATGTATATCAAGATTATCAAGTACTTTCACACAGAGTTGATCAAAAAATTGCACCTAATGCAATTGCTGGTTTAAATAAAGTTATTAACGTAGCTGGCTCTTCAATAGTTATTGAAGCTTATGATGGTTCAGGTGCAGGTGCAGATATTCTATTAGGAAGTTGGTTATATGGATCAGTTTCTGGAGAATATGTACAAGTTACAGATATAGATTACGACGGTGCTAATACAACATATACTTTATCAGGAACACCAAGTTCTTCATACGAAGAATATTCAACTGCAGGACAAACTGCAACTCAAATTGGTAGTTCAGTTGCTGTTTCTGTTGATGAAAACGGAAAAATAGTTATCGATATAGCTAGCTTAAGTGCAGCAAACGGACTAGCCGGTGGAGGAAAATTCTTAAAAAGTGTCAATAGCGGCGAATTCGTAGAAGTTGCACTAGGCGGTATTGCTGAAAACGTTGATTATGACGGTGTTGCAAAAACAGTAATCTCTCCAGCAGGTTCAATAGGATTTGATCCAACTGAGTATACTGGTAATTTAACACAGATTTTACCGTTTGCTCACGTTCCAACTCCAAACCTTGCTCAATTCGATATAGGTGAAAATGACAGAGCAGTATTATTCCCAGCAGGTGGAGGAGCATATGCTTATGATAACACTTCAGCTGGAGAATTTACAATTACAGTAGCAACAACATCTAACGTATTTGATTGGACAACAATCAAAGTAGGCATGTATATACAAGCTGATAAAGATGACGGTACTGCAATTAAAGCTGCAAGAATTACAAGAATTAAAAAAGAAACAGAAGGAGCTAACACATTATATAGATTCAGTGTTTCTAGACACAATGTTGTAAGACCTAAATATGCTCTTAAGAGATATGAAGATTCTACATCAACATATACTATGTTCCCATTAGTTGGTGCAACTCAAACTGAGAAATCAATTAAAGAATTATTAGATGTAATGATTCCAGGAACAGGTTTAGCAAATACATTAGTTGACAAAGACGCGATTACGTTTAGATATGTAATTGATACATTCGGTTCAGAAGGACTTGGAGGTACAATTCTTAATAAAGAACAATTATCTCAACTTTGTAAAGAAAGACAAAACGCATCTGCAATTCTTAATGCACCAATGGTGAAAGAATTTAAAGCTGCTACTAATCCTTCTTTTAAAGATAGCTTAGGTGTATTCCAAGCAAGATTAGTTTCAACTGGAGGTAATTTAGATCTTAACCCAGACTCAATTTATACATTACCAAGCATCAATGAAGGTGCAAACTTCGGATTCTATTATGGTCCTGGTTTAAATGTATTAGAAAACGGAAGAGTTAAGGTAATTCCACCAGCTGCATACGTTTCTAACAACTATATCGATAAATATTTAGACGCATTACCATGGTCTATCATCGCAGGACCAAGAAGAGGTGTTGTAGGTGGAACAGGTGTACAAGGTCTAGAATTTGCATTCGATAAAGCAGATAGAGATTTCTTAGAGCCATTCGGATATAACCCAATCGTCTTCGAAAGAGGCGTTGGTTTAACTATCAAAGGTAATAAGACTGCACAACAAGGTATTCAATCAGCATTGTCTTCAGCTCACGTGAGAGAAGCGATGATCTACATTGAAGACGGTTTAGCAGAAATCTTGAAAAACTATTTATTTGAATTTAACAATGCTCAAACAAGATTAGAGATTAAAACTTTAGCAGATTCATTTATGGAATCAGTTAAAAAAGACGGAGGTGTATACGACTATAGAAACATTATGGACGGAACAAATAACACTAACGAAGTGATCGATAATAATATGGGTATTTTAGATACATTTGTTGAGCCAGTTAAAGGACTTGAAATCTTAGTATCAAGAGTAACTATCCTGAACACAGGAGAAATCGCAACTGGAAACTTTGCATAACAAAATTAGATATATAAATAAAATAAGAAATTAAAGATATGGCTTTACCACATTATTCAGAGGACCAAACGTCCAAAAAAGGCAAAAATTTTGAACCAGTACAGGCTAACCTGTTTGAGGTGACAATATTACCACCAGACGGAGTTTCCGGACAGGAATTGTTATTACAACATGTTAAATCTATATCAGGTTTAGATGCTATGCATAAAGATGTTGCAGCAATTGAACAAAAATATAAATTTGCTACTAGATCTTACGCAGGAATGACAGATCAAACAGCATTAGATATTACTGTTGCATTTACATTAAACTTAAATGATTCTAACCAAGCTTACTTGTATAAAACACTAAGACAATGGTATAGATCACAATACAATCCAGAAACTGGCGAAATGGGTCTTAAAAAGAACTATGTCGGTACTATGGTAATTGTACAATTCAACAGAGAAGGTGACATCTATAGAAAGATTACACTTGATGATTGTTTCATCATATCTGGTTTACCAATGACTGGTACATTAGATTATTCAACACCTGATGCTGCAGAATTAGAAGTTCAATGGAGAGCTGATGTTTGGGCAGAAGAAATAAACTAATTACAATTAAATTTAAAATAAGAAGGTGTTTCGACATCTTCTTATTTTTTGTAAGATAAATATAATATATTATTAACATAATCAAAATATTATGACAAATCATAAATTAACAAAAAAACTCCAAGTCCTCCTAACAGAAGATGAGGTGTCTCGGGTTAATCGCGTCATTCTAAATGAAGCGCTAGAAACCGAACAGAGACCAGTATCAGTGAGCGCATGGATTAGACAGTTGATTCAAGCGGAACTGAGCAAACAACATATAGAACAAAAATCATTTATTAAACAAACTGTCAAAAACTTAAATAAAAAGTAATATGAGCGATAATAACAAAAAGAAAGATAGCGATGCTATGAAAGCTTTAGATGCTAAGGATCAAATCAATCAAAGAACTCAAGATTCTCCACAAGATACCGGAGCCGATGCAATGCTTGAAGAAATTTCTTCAACTGGATTAGGCAAGGTAAAAATGGATAATTTTGGTCAAGCAAGACCTGAAAAATCTGCAGATGCTACTTTAGGGTGGCATGTTCTAGATAAGTCAACGCTTCCGTCGACTGGTAAATTTTATCCTGAAAATCTATTAATTCAGATTAGATCTGCTAAGGCTAAAGAAATTAGACATTTTTCAACAATGGACGAAAATAACTATATCGATATGGAAGATAAGTTAAATCATATTGTAGAATCATGTACTCAGTTGATATACGATAATCAAAGATTATCATATAAAGATCTTTTAGAAGAAGATAGAATTATTATTCTATTAAGTATTAGAGATTTATCATTTCCGGAACCTGAAAATAAAATTATTTTAAAAGGTAAAACCGAAAAAACAAAAAAACATGTAGACATTGATCTTTCTGTTGCAAACTTAGTCCCATCTGTAGTCCCTAGCGAAATAGAAGCATACTATAGTTCTAAAGAAAGAACATATATCATCAAGACAAAATCAGCTGGTGTAGTTAGAATGAAGCCACCCACAATTGGTGTTATGGAAGAAGTAACTTCATATTTAAGAGATAGACAAGAAAAGGATATTGAATTAGATAAAGCATTTGTACAAGTTTTACCATACATCGCAGATGACTGGAGAAAATTAAACCTTCCAGGTATTTTTAACCTAGAAGTTGATTACAAATCATGGAACGAAAAGAAGTTTATGGTAATTTATAGGCTAGCAGAAAAAATGAAAATAGGAGTTGAAACAACACTTGAAATGGAATTCGACGGGGAGATTGCAAAAGCCCCTCTTGATTTCCCAGGTGGCATCAAAAGTCTTTTCATTATTTCAGATCTCGCTGGAGAATTACTTTAAGACTAAGTTCTACCTGGGTATACATCTTAGAATGCAGCCCTCGGAGATTGAAGAAATGTATTACTATGAATATTGGTATTATGTTCAGAATCTCCAAGAGTATATTAAAACTAAGAATAAGCAAAACGAGGATCAACAAGAACAGGCGAATGAACAACAGAACACAATGAGTTCTAAGTATAAAGCGCCCACGATGCCCAAGATCCCATCAATGAAAGCACCTTCTATGAAGATGCCGAAATATTAAAGATATATAATACAGTAGTAGGAAACACCACGCAAGTGGTGTTTCTATATATTTAAAAAATACTTAATATACATTTGCAATTTCCAAAGTTTTTACAAAGCGCCTTTGATAGACTAGGTAACGATCAAGAATCGATGAAGTCAGTAGCAGCTAATACTGCAACAACTGCCGCTTCGGTTACTGTGGGCGGTGATCTCTATGAAAAATTAGATCACTTAGTAACCGCTATTGAAAACATGAAAGGTGGTATCGGAGGTACCACAAATCTTAAAGAAGCATTAGCACTTAGAATAGTTACACCTGCACTAAAGCCAATAGGTTTAGGTTTAGGTTTTATTATTGATGCATTAAATAATGCACCTGGTGGTAAAGAATTAGGCAAAAAAATGGACGCCATAGTTGGTGGATTAGTTAAATTAGGCCAAGTCGGTAAGGCTATTTTATCATTTGCAGGTTATATTATATTAGCAATACCATTTCTTATGGTAGCTGCCGCAACTATTCCAATATGGGCACCCTTAATATTTATTATTACTAAAACATTAATGTGGGCTGCTAAATCATTAGATAAGAAAACACTAAAATCGTTAAATGATTTAGGTGAAGTAGGTATTAATCTTTTAGTATTAGCTGGTTCACTAGCATTAATTGGACTAATAGCAGTTCCTGCAATTAAAGGGGCGCTTACAGCTGCTGTAATAATATTAGCAGTAGGTGGAATATTTAAATTGTTACAAACAATGGATATTGCAGAAACACTAGAAGAAGTTGGACAAAATTTAATATCTGCAGGTTTAGGTATATTAGGTCTAGTGGTATTTTTAGCATTGTCTGGATTTATTTTAGAAGCAGTTGGATTTGAACCTTTAATGAAAGTTTTAGCGGTCGTTGGAGCAACAGCATTAACATTTTTTATAGTAGGTCTGTTTTCAAATCAAATAGAAAAAGGAGCTAGAGCGCTTATGTATGCCGCAGGTTCAATAATAGTCTTAGGGTTATCACTTTTATTTATTAAATATGTATTAGGAGAATTAGGAGGCGGTGCTGGCACTGGTGATTCTATGGATCTAATGAATGCGTTACCATCATTGGGTGTAATTATTGCAATTGGACTTATTTTTGCCATAGCTGGACAAGCAGCTGAGAGTATCGCTAAGGGTGCTTTAGCTATGATCGTTGTAGGTATTTCATTAATAGTACTTTCATTTGGTCTAGATTTTATTAAAGATGCTGTTCCAGATTTTGACACAGGACTTGGTATATTGGCAATGGTTGGAGGATTAGCTCTTGTATTTGGTATTGCCGGTGCAGGTCCAGTTCCCATGGCCATCGCACTAGGAGCAGGTGCATTGGCGTTAGTTGGGCTTTCTTTATTAGTAATTAGCTTAGGTTTAGCTGTAATAGGACCAGTTGTTAGTAAAATGACACTGCCACAAGCTGGCATGATTGCAATCATAATCGGTGGGTTAGCCGCTGGATTTGCAGCTGCAGGTCTCGCATCACCTTTGATTATATTAGGTTCAGTCGCGATGATTCTAGCAGGAGGCGCAACTGTTATATTAGCAGGTGCATTAAAACTACTTTCTTTCTTAGATTTTTCATCCCTTGGTTCAATTAATGAAACAGGTAATAAAGCCTTTAATTATTCTGGACAAGTTAGTGAAGGTTTCTTAGGATTCGGTGCTGGTAGAAAGAAAACAAATTTTGAAGTCGCGATGGATGCAATTGCAACGGGTATGTCACTCGGTCCATTACAAATAATGGGAATTTTAGCTGGAGCACCCACTTTAATTTTAGCTTCAACTGCATTAATAGGAATTGCAACAGGTCTTAGAGTATTTAAAATGATTATTGGTGATGCTGATTTACCTAGTCTTAAAACAAATATGAATTTTATTGTTTCTGGATTAGCAGAAGTATTTGCTAACGTCGGTGAAAAGTATGGAGGTGGAGGCGGTGGATTCATGGCTGCACTAAGAGGAAGTGGCGGAGAAGGTACATCAGTTGTAGCACAAGGTATTTCTGCAGTCGGCGGAATGGGTAGAGCACTTAAAGGTATTGCTAGAGGCGTTCAAGCCATGGCAGATCTTAAATTTCCTACAGGATATGATAAAGATGGAAATCCAACGGGATATGAAACTATTAATTTAACAAAAGCTATTCCAAATTTAGTTGCTAATACTAAAGAGATCGTTATTGGTCTTAGTGGAGCATTTGCAGAAGTCGGCGGTGCAGAAGCTGCAAAAGGTGGTGGATGGTTTAGTAAAAACCCATATGAAAAAGGTATAGCCGTAGTTAAAAAAATGGGTGAGCCTCTTGCTAATTTAGCTAAAGGTGTTCAAGCCATGGCAAATCTTAAATTTCCTACGGCATTTGATAAAGATGGAAACCCAACTAAATACGAAGCTATTGGTAATATACAAAAATTAAGTGGTAATTTAAAAACAAACACTAAAGCTCTTGTATTAGCATTATCTGGTGTATTTGAAGAGATTGGTAAATCAGATGCTGGAAAAGGAGGCGGCTGGTTTAGTAAATCTGATTTCGAAAGAGGTATTATGATTACAGAAATGTTATCTTCACCTTATTCTAGTTTAGCTGATTCTGTTAAAGACGTTCAGGAAATTGTTAAAGGTGTTACGAATCCTACTGAAATTAAAGAAAAAGTCGGTGCAATGATACAAGCAATCACAGCTGGCGAAGAAGATGATGTAAGTGTTATTGAGGCTAAAACAGGTTTCATTAGAGTTTTAGGTAACGTATATGAAAAACTAGGAAAAGCTATACCATCAATAGTAGATTCTATTGCTAAATTTACAATAGACAAAGCAAAAGCATTTGCAAGTATATTTGGAGGTGAATCACCCGCTAAATTATTTGAATCTAAAACTAAATTTATGAACTCGTTACAGACTTCATATCTTAGAATGGCGATTGCTATTCCATTAATAGTCGGTTCCATTAATTCAGTAGAGGCTGAACAATTAGAATCGTTTTCTTCAGTATATGGTGGATCTATGGCAGGCGTTGAAGACGCAACATTAACTACAAGAAACAACTTATTTACTGCAGTTGGAAGTGCTTATGAAAAAGTCGGTACTGCAAGTGGTAAAATAGCAACAGCTATAAATTCACTAGATGAAGATAAATTAGTAAAATATAAAGGACTATTTATAGGTGATGTTAGTAGACTTAGACCAATCGCGGGATATGAAGCACAAACAGAACTATGGGAGGCAATAGGTGAAAATACAGGAAAGGCTTCCAGTAGTATGCCTGGTATAACAGAAGCTATTAATAATCTAGATATGTCTAAATTAGTTGAATCTAGAAAAATGTTTGAAGCTCTTGGAGTATTAGCAAATGGAGGTTCAGCATCTGATATATTAGAAAAAATGGGAGAATCTTTAGAAGATGCAATGGAAAGATTGGCAGATATTTTAATGGAATTCCAAACTTCTGTCGGTGAAGCAAGTTCAGGACAAGAAGGTATGTTAACTCAATTGGCTAGTATGCCTGGAGATTTCTTAGGAGCTATAAGGCAAGGTGCTGGCGCTGGTGGCTCTGGAGACAGCGGCAAAATTACTAAAGCAATTACTGATCTTCGTAGAGCATTACAAGATACTGGAATTAAAGTAAAAGAATTACCTTCTAGTAATGCGTTAGATATACTGAATAGAGGATAAATTCTAAATTTTGAAACTTTTTATACTTATTGTGGTATAATTACTAAACAAAATAAATGAGAACATCGACTACTTCATATTATGATTCATCTACAATCACACATGCATCATATAATTTTACAACCAAAGACTTAACAGTACATTTTAATCATGCTACATATGTTTATGAAGATGTGCCATTAGAAGACTTTTATTCTTTTGAAGGGGCAAAATCTCAAGGAAAGGCTTTAAACGAATTTATTAAACCTAATTTTAAATTTGAGAAACTAACTAATCCAAACACAGTTCCGGGTAGTTTATTAAATGAATTACCACCGGCTGATTATCAATTAGACAATTAATACACATGACAAAAGCAAGTATTGTACAGAGATTATTAGATCAGAAGCATATCACAGCGGAAGAAGCAGTGATTTTGTTACAAAACGAATCTTCACAGATTCCAATGTACAGGCACGGACCTAATCCATATTTTACAGATCCAGCATGGACCGGATCTCCACCGGATATTTACTGTGAAACTAGTACAACCGAGAATATCGATTAAATAGTATACTAATGAAAAAACGCAGCAATTCGCGTGAGACAGATTTCAATCCTGAGGATAGAAAACGTAATTTGAATTTTAAAAGAAAAAAACAACGTGATCAAGAAAGAAATATCGATCATAAAAAAATGTCTAATTTAAAAGATTTTGATGAGTACGAATAACACATCTAAAGAAGAACGTGATTTTATTTACAAACATATTGAGAGCATCTTAGATGTTCCTGGTGATCTTAGTTCTGGGATCAATGGTTGTATACTCGCAAGTGCATATAGCAGAGCCTGTAACATCTTAGAATCCAATGGTTCTAATAAACCTAACATCGTCCACACAATAGATGATCCGGAATGTGAATTAACATATTTAGTAGAAAATGGACAATAAAATGATATTCTGGGATGAAATGTGGAATCAAAGTGCTCCCGTGCCAAATTCAGTTGATGGTATATGTTGTGGTAAATGGGATAAAGAAGGTAAATGTAATTGTAAAAACAAAAACAATGAAAATACAAACTAAAAACACAAAGTGGAACTTTAACTTTTCAATACCAACTATACTATTTGCAGTACCAACTGCATTAATAGGACATCATATTCATGGAAGTCTTTTTTGGGCATTTATAGATCTTTTATTCTGGCCGCTGGTTTGGATTAAATGGCTTATTTACCACGAAGTAACAGTTACAATAATTAAAGAAACATTTAGCTGGTTTTTCGTATAACATATATGATACTAGATTATTCCAAACTTAATACTGAATACATTGCGTGGTCAATTGATATTGGTAATGGTAGAAATAAAGAGGATCAAAGATTTGGTCAACACTTATGGGCTAAATATGACAATATGAAAGACTTTACTGACGTGTTTCATAAAGAATCATGCGAAGAAGCATATTCTATATTATTAAGAGACTTATATAAATTAGAAAAATAATGGGACTACTGCAAAAAATAGCATGGCGAACACGTAAGTGGAATGTTAAGATCAATTTATTAGATATCTTTTTACATGATGGAGACGGATGTTGGGGATTTACATTTTTTGAAGTTGTACATAATTTTGAAACAAGGGCTTTATTTTCTTTTGAGTTCAGATTACCTAACGGTGGCAATGTTAAACAATTTTCTATCGACAATTGGGATATTTTATTCACTAGACGTTTTTTATATAATTATTGGGAAAAGCTAGATGACAGAAACATGTGGCAAGGTAATCTCTCTAAAAGCGATATGTTTAAATTAAAAATACTTAGAAAAATACTTTAGCCAAAGTTTTTTTATGTCAATTATTTGTGGTATATTAGTAGTATAACAAATAAATAATAGCAATATGGACATTCACACACAAACAAGCATTGAGATTGATTTTAGTAGAGGACAA
>Ga0209192_10000445_pt1 | contig 40790 bp, 30 predicted proteins | sample ArcticOcean_MG_C_11_FD_187433 | JGI IMG/M metagenome (GOLD analysis project Ga0209192, IMG submission 187433) | Marine microbial communities from western Arctic Ocean - ArcticOcean_MG_CB2_154 (SPAdes) (version 2) | ecosystem: Environmental > Aquatic > Marine > Oceanic | place: Arctic Ocean... | reverse complement strand
TAGTGGTCTGGTGACCTCTATTAATGATGGTGGCACAGCGCTTGGCTCTGTCTCGGCCAATGAGCCTGTGACTTGGTCTATTTCTGGCTCTGGTGTATCTATTAGCAGTGAAGGCACGATTACACTAGATTCTCCGGCAAATTATGTAGAGGCCCAGTCTCATCAATACAGAGTTAGTGCAACCGATAAACAGGGGGGAGCCGGCCGTATTGGCTATGACTTTATTGTTGAGGTCATCGATATTACTGCGCCAACCTTTGATTACAGTGGTCTTTTGGGAACAATCTACGAGGGCACCACTGCCCTTGGCTCTATGTCGGCTAATGAGCCAGTGAATTGGACTATTTCTGGTTCTGGTGTATCTATTAGCAGCTCAGGTGTTGTTACTCTGGACTCCCCGGCGAGTTATGAGGTTGCTACATTCCATAAATATCGTGTTTCTGCGACTGACCAGCAAGGTGGAGCTGGGCGTACTGGTTATTTCTGGACCGCGGCGGTTGAACCTAGCACGATTACTTTAGTCATTCCTGATGATCGAGTGGTTAAAGCGGTGGGTTATCTAACGGGTGTGAACTTAGACCCAGAAGGTATTGCCGGTGCCACAGATGGTGATGGTAACGCGATTGATATAGTTGCTGATCAGACTGGTCCTTTCCAGTCGGGTAATTATGATATTGAGTGGTCAGCCACTAGTGCAGGTGGCACGGTGAGTGCCACGCAGAGCCTCAAGATACATCCTTTGGTCAATCTAGCAACCGCTATCAAGACCACGGAAGGGGACAGTCTTGATATTGAAGTACTACTGAGTGGTCAGGCTGCAGATTATCCGGTGACTGTACCCTTTGCCGTTAGCGGTACTGCGGTTGAAGGGGAGGATTACAGTGTGGGCTCAACTGGTAGCGTAACTATTACCGAAGGTACCATGGCTAGTGTTAGCTTGAGTATCACTGCTGATGATGTTGCTGAGTCCGAAGAGAGCGTGGTGATTACCTTAGGTGAGGCGACTAATGCGGCACTGGGTTTGAGTAGAGAGCAGGTTATTACTATTTTGGAGGAGAACCTACCACCGCGGGTGGCCTTGCAGGTATCTCAGGATGGTGTTGTTGGCTCTAGTATTGCCCAAGATGCTGGTACTGCGATGATTAACCCAGAGGTTGACGATGCTAACGCGACAGATACTTATACGGTTGATTGGACAAATGCTCTGCTAACACTACCAGAGGCTAGTGTGGTGGTAGTTGATGGCGACGGCGTTGGTTTCCCATATGAAATGCTAGAGTTTGACCCTGCCGATCTGACAACTGGGGTCTACGTAGCGTCAGTCGATGTCAGTGATGGAGTTAACAGCGTATCGGCTGCAGTGAGCATAAATATACTCGCCCAAGCGCCAGTGTTGTCTGAGGAGACTGATAGCGATGGTGATGGCATCTCAGATGCTGATGAGGGTGCGGGTGATAGTGATGGTGATGGTATCCCAGATTATGAGGATAATATCAATGTTGCCTATGTTGCCTATGTTGCCAATACGTTAGCCAGCAGTACTGGGGTAATCCAATCTGAGCCTGGGACTACACTGATGCTGGGTGGAATAGCGTTAGGCTTAGGTAACAATAATGTCATGGTGACTGAGTCTGAAATTGCTGCAACAGAAAACGTTGCTGAAGATCAAGGGTATGACTATATCGCAGATCTGATTGACTTTGCAGTGACCGGTGCTGAGTTTGGACATAGCTATAGTCTGGTTGTCCCATTAACAGTGGCTTTACCTGAAGGTGCGGTATACCGCAAGTACAGTGCTCCTGGCGGTTGGGTCGACTTTATTGAGAATGCCACCAATGGACTTAGCTCGACGATGGCTGTTGAGGGCATATGTCCAGAGCTGGGTTCTGACGTGTATATACCAGGACTAACTGCGGGAGATGACTGCTTGCAGTTATTGATCGAAGACGGTGGCCCGAACGATGCCGATGGTGTTGCTAACGGTACGCTGGTTGATTCGAGTAGTATCGCGATCAAGTACATTGGTACGCCCAGTGACAGTAGTGAAATTAACCTGTCCAGTGCGCAGTTAACGGCCAATGGTAGTGCTAGTACGACTGTTACTGTGACCGTGTTGGACGCCGAGGGCGTTGGCTTAGAACATATGTCTGTGTCTGCCAGTGTGGCTGTTTCAGGGGTAGGAGTTGGCACCTTTGTTGAGCAGGGCAGTGGTGTTTATACGGCGACCTTAACCGCGGGCAATACGGCGGGCAGTGCGGCGGTGGTGGCGGTAATCGACAATGGAGAGGCCAGTGTTACAGTATCTTCTGACCCGATAACGCTCAAAGCGGTAACTCCGCCCTCAAGTGGTGGCGGTGGTGGTTGCACTGTTGCTACTGACGGCTCAGCTGATGCCTCTTTGTTGTTGCTGTTAATCATGGCGGGGCTGTTACTGGCTCGCAGGCGTTACCAGCTGCGCTAGCAGATAGACAACTTGTTACATAAAAAGCCCGCGTAAGCGGGCTTTTTTGTTCACTAGGCAGCGAAGGTGTTGCTCTTGGTATCATCTAAGTCTTGAGCTCTGAACCTTGAGGTGGGTAAAGTAAAGTACTAGTTTTAATGGTCAAGCCACTACATGCGCGAGCGCACCAGTTGGGTGTCGGCATTGCGCCACGCATGTTCAAAGTCGATGAAGACTTTCTTGGCCTCGCTCGATTTACCCTGGGCCGCCAGACTTTGCCAGAGGCCAAAAAGAGCCCAACCATTATTTTTATGCCAAGCCAGGTCTTGCCGATAGACCGCCTCTGCCTCTGCAGCGCGACCGGCCTCTAACAATGCTGCACCTAGATAGTGCCGTATGGGTTGCGGCCAATCAGGTGGTTCGATGTAACCATTTTTATCTTCTATGACTATTGCAGCCTCATAGTCAGCAATTGCAGAGTCAAGATTACCGCTGGCCTGTTTAATCTCACCAGATAGCGCTAGCGCAGCCAGTTTCAGTATGGATGATACTGGGGTTGGGCCAACTCGACTCTCGTCAACATTGTTTAATGAGATTATTCGCCATATATCGCCTAGCTCGCGGCGCGCTGAATTCAGGTCACCTTTTGCTATGTAGGCTCCACCGCGGCAATAGCTCCAAATTCCATCGAGGTAGGGCGTACCTGTCGCGAGCGGTTGGCTATCTAAAATTGCATCCCAGTGCCCAAACATTTTGTTGAGCAAGCAAACACCAGAAATACGCTTTTGATTTCTTCCCTTGTGGTAGTTACTAGGTTTGATCTTGCTGACTAGTTTATTGGCAGCATCAATGGCTGTGCCATAGTCGCCTTGAAAGGATGACGCATATTTTATGAAATCGATGGCATGGGGCGCGTGAATTTTTGCGGATAAAGGATAGGTGCCGAGGTTAGGTAGGGGACGATCACCCCATAATTCTAAGAATTCTTTATCCACCTCTTGAGAACGCACATTACTGGCTACCGCTTTTTCAAACTGACCAACCCGAACATAGATGTGAGAGGGCATGTGGACCATATGACCAGCCATGGGCATGGTGGCGGCTAATCGATCAGCGGATGCAAGTGCACGTTCAGGTTCTCTAGAGGCTTCCATTAAATGAATATAAAGATGGTTGGCACCGGGGTGATCAGGTCGAGAGGCCATTGCATTCTCCAGTACCGCCGCCACTTTGCCAGTATCACCCACCGGAGAGCCATCATGATTCCAATAATTCCAGCGACCTATGTTCATAAACGAAGCGGCATACAGTGAGGCTATGTCGGGATCATTGGGGTACTTGTTTTGCAGGGCTCCGGCGGCTTGCATGTAGGCAAGATCACGTTGATGGTTGTCCGCTATTGAGTCTTGATCATACAAAATATACAGGGCATTGATCATTTCGCGCTCAAGAGCAGAGGCGTTGTTGATCAAGCTTAACGCTTTATTGATGGCTTTTAAGCCCTCGCCCTTTGGGTCATCTGGCATTCCGCCGTAACGGCTATTGGGGTTTGGCCCCATAGCATGGGCTAGTCCCCAATAGATCATAGGGTGTTCAGGGTCATACATTGCAGCTTGTTGATATGAGGCGATTGATTCTGGAAAATAAAAGCCCCAGGCGTAACGTAAGCCTTGGTCAAAAAACTGTTGAGCTAGTGTGCTTGATGTGGAAATAGTGCGGTGATACACGCCAGAGCCTTCGATTAAGATTGCTCTCTCAGCATTATCGTTATCGTTTGACATGGTATTAGCTGTTGGGGCATGCAACAGACCGCCAGTGAGCAATACCGCGAAAAACATCGATTCTGTGTAACGGGCCAATATCCTCATAGGAAAACCTTAAAATGGGCTAATTCGACAATGAGTATAATCGGTCAATATAGATTTGGTAAGTCGTTAGTTCTAACCAGCGGATAAACGGGCATTGGCAACTTTAGAGCCATTGGCTCGATTGAGCGCAGTGGATATGGTATTTCCAGCGAGCAATAATTTATCGATATTAACACCGTGCTCAATACCCATTCCATTGAGCATATACACGAGGTCTTCGCTGGCAACATTACCGGATGCACCCTGGGCATAGGGGCATCCACCAAGTCCAGCTACCGCGCTATCAATCACTGAAATACCCATTTGTAGCGAAATCAAGATGTTCGCTAGCGCTTGGCCATAGGTGTCATGCATATGCATGGCAAGCTTGTCGGTTGGAATACTAGCTAATAATTCGTTCAGGAGTGCCGATGTAGACGCGGGCGTTCCGACCCCTATAGTGTCACCTAGAGAGACTTCATAGCACCCCATATCTAGGAGTTGCTGGCTAATCTTTGCGACTAGTGTCGGGCTAACTTGGCCCTCATAGGGACACCCAAGTACACAAGATACGTAGCCACGTACGCGAATGCCGGCGGTCTGGGCCTTAGCCATTACCGGCATGAAACGTTCAAGGCTTTCTTGGATAGAGCAGTTAATGTTTTTCTGACTAAACTGCTCTGATGCCGCAGCGAACACAGCGACTTCTTTGAGGCCACACTCTATAGCTCTATCCATACCGAATTCATTGGGTGTTAGGGCACTAAAGAGGGCGTCTGGGTGAGCGGGTTGAATCTCGGCGTTGATCACTTTAAAAACCTCATCACTACCCGCCATTTGCGGCACCCATTTAGGGCTAACAAAACTGCCCGCTTCTATGGTTTTTAGTCCCGCGTCGGCAAGCTGACTGATGAGTTGAACCTTAGTTTTGGTGCTGACAGCTTGCTTTTCATTTTGTAGCCCATCACGAGGGCCCACTTCAACGATACGCACACTTTGTGGGGTGTTCATAGGTCATGGCCCTCAAAAGACAGTAACTCGGCGCCGCCCTCAACAAGAGCACCCGCTGGGAAATAAAACTCAGTGACTACGCCATCACTTGGCGCTAAAACGGTATGTTCCATTTTCATTGCCTCCATCACCAATAGGGTGTCGCCTCTTTTGACCGCAACGCCAATGTCGACCATCAGAGCAATGAGTGTCCCATGCATAGGGGCCTTAAGGTTGCCGCTATCTGTATCCAAATCATCTACGCCCAAGTCGGGGAGTAACTCACGACACGAAAAGTAGCCCTGCGGTGTAAACAAGCCAAAGCCGTCTTCCGTAGTGACTATGCTCGAGTGGCTTAGGTCAGTCTCGGTGTTTGCGCATAGGGTGCGCTGGCTATGCTGAATCTGCAATGTATGAGTGGGGTTGGGCCGCCCCCAGCTATTGTTTAAATGCCAGGGTGAGTTAGCCTCATTTGACTGCTGAGCTATTGTTGCTGCGTGCTCTTGGCGAAGTGTCAGAACAGCGGATGCGGCCAGCGGAGCTGCGTAGTTGATATCTTCCTCGCGCTGACGGAATATCTCATCACTGTGGTGTTCAATAAAACCCGTATCCACATCACCTGCGCTAAAGGCATTGCTGGTGGCTAGATTGTAGAGAAAGCCAATATTAGTGGTCACACCGGCAATGCGATAGTTACTGAGTGCTTCGGTTAAGCGTGCCAGGGCTCGCGTTCGATTGGTATCCCAAACAATGAGTTTAGCAATCATCGGATCATAATAGATACTGACCTCATCACCCTCCACTACGCCTGTATCTACTCGCACATGGCTACTTTCTGCCGGCGGATGTAACAGACTTAGGCGTCCGGTAGCTGGTAAGAAATCATTATCGGGGTCTTCTGCATAAATACGGGCTTCAAAGGCATGGCCATTAATTTTTAATTGCTCTTGTGAGCAGGGCAGAGGCTCGCCAGCGGCAACGATAAGTTGCCAAGCGACCAGATCTTGCCCACTGATCATCTCGGTGACCGGGTGCTCAACCTGGAGGCGTGTATTCATCTCCATAAAAAAGAAGTCACCACGGCTGTCTAAAAGGAACTCGACGGTACCCGCACCCTCATAATTAATAGCACGGGCTGCCTTTATCGCGGCCGCACCCATTTCCTGACGCAATTCAGGGGTCATACCAGGCGCGGGCGCTTCTTCAATCACTTTTTGATGTCGACGCTGCACCGAACAGTCGCGCTCAAATAGATAAACGGCATTTTGGTGGCTGTCACAAAACACTTGGATTTCCACATGACGCGGTTTAAGCAGATACTTTTCCACCAACATTATGTTGTCATTAAAGCTACTCAAAGCTTCACGTTTGGCGGCATTTAATGCCGAGTCAAAGTCTTCTGCTGAGTAAACAGCACGCATACCTTTGCCGCCTCCACCTGCCGCCGCTTTAAGCAGTACCGGGTAACCCATTGCGTCCGCTTCATTTTTTAGTAACTCAGGACTTTGGTCATCACCGTGATAGCCAGGCACCAGCGGCACATCAGCATTGGCCATGATGGTTTTAGCCGCAGACTTAGAGCCCATGGCTAAGATAGCCTCTACTGGGGGACCAATAAAGGTAATGTTATTAATGGCACACTGGCGACAAAATTCGGCATTTTCAGAGAGAAAGCCATAGCCCGGATGCACGGCTTGGGCGCCGGTCTCAATAGCCGCTTGAATGAGTTTTTCGACAACTAAGTAGGATTCATTAGAGGGTGCAGGCCCAATGTAAACCGCTTCATCAGCCATTTTAACATGCAGGGCATCTCGGTCTGCATCGCTGTAAACAGCCACGGTTGTAATGCCCATATGACGAGCAGTTTTAATGATTCGGCAGGCTATTTCACCGCGATTAGCAATAAGTATTTTAGTAAACATGGTGGGCGTTAGTCCTTTAACCAGTGAGGCTTTCGTTTGTCTAAAAAGGCGCTTAAACCCTCTTGTCCCTGAGCACTTACCCGAATGCCGGCAATCACTTCACAGGTGTGTTCAATCAAGCTAGAGTCAATGGCTTTGCCGCTGACCGCAAAGACCAGCTGTTTGGCGGCAACGACTGCTTCAGGGCCATTGCTCAGTATCGCCGTGATGAGTTGTTCTACTTTGTCATCTAAGAACTGTTCCTCAACTGCTTCGTGAACTAGGCTTATTTGCAGTGCAGTATTGGTATCAAAGCGTTCTGCCGTCATAAAGTAGCGCTTTGCATGGCGCTCTCCAATGGCGGCAATGACATAAGGGCTTATGGTTGAGGGAACTAAACCAATTTTTACTTCACTGAGGGCAAAGCTCGCATTGGATGAAGCTAGGGCTATATCACAACAACTAATGAGTCCGATGGCACCGCCAAAGGCCGCACCCTGCACTCTGGCAATGGTGGGGATAGGCACTTGATGAAGGGCTTTAAGCATTGCAGCTAATGCACGTGCATCGTTTAGGTTTTGTTGATATGAATAACTCGCCATGCGCTTCATCCATTCCAGGTCCGCACCGGCTGAGAAGCTTTTCCCCTCTGATTTTAGCAGCATGATGCGCACGTTTGCATTGGCTGCGAGGGCATTAAACGCATTGGTCAGTTCAATGATCATCTGATCATCAAAAGCATTGTGCTTGTCAGGATTGTTCAGGGTCACCTGAGCAACGCCGCGGCTATCAATTTGAGTGATGACTTTATTCATGACTATTTCTCAATCTAAAAATTGTCTTTATTTACATTCTAAAGACACCAAATTTGGTGTCCTCAATGACACGGTTATGACTGGCAGAAATTGACAGCCCTAAGACCATGCGAGTATCTGCAGGGTCAATTACACCGTCATCCCAAAGTCGTGCGGAGGCATAGTAGGGGTGACCTTGATGCTCGTAATTATCAATAATCGGTTGTTTGAAGCTGGCTTCGTCCTCGACACTCCATTGGGTACCATCACGCTCATATTTATCTCTGGTCACCTGTGCCAGTACGCCGGCAGCTTGCTCGCCGCCCATAACGGAAATGCGCGCATTGGGCCACATGAACATAAAGCGTGGGTCATAGGCGCGGCCGCACATACCGTAATTGCCAGCACCAAAAGAGCCGCCAATCAGTACCGTAAATTTAGGGACATTGGCGGTGGCAACGGCGGTTACCATCTTGGCGCCATGCTTTGCAATGCCGTCGTTTTCAGATTGTTTCCCAACCATAAACCCGGTGATATTTTGTAAAAACACCAATGGAATTTTGCGCTGAGCGCAGAGCTCAATAAAGTGCGCGCCTTTCTGCGCAGATTCACCAAATAGAATACCGTTGTTGGCGACAATGCCTACCGGATAACCAAAGATACGTGCAAATCCACACACCAGTGTGGTGCCATACAATGCTTTGAATTCATCAAAATCAGAGCCGTCAACAGTCCGTGCAATGATCTCGCGGACATCATAAGATTTGCGCGAATCTGCAGGCACGATGCCGTATATTTCTTGGGCATCATAGGCCGGTTCAATGGCTTCTTTTAGATCACCGTTAATGGGTTTAACTCGGTTGAGTCGGGCTACTGCTTTGCGAGCAAGATCCAGTGCGTGATGATCATTGTTAGCCAGATGATCAGCAACCCCTGAAATGCGCGCATGCACATCGCCACCACCAAGGTCTTCAGCGGTAACGATTTCACCGGTGGCAGCCTTGACTAAGGGTGGCCCAGCCAGAAAAATAGTACCCTGTTCTTTAACAATAATGGACTCATCAGCCATGGCTGGAACATAAGCTCCACCGGCAGTACAGGAGCCCATAACCGCGGCAATTTGCGGGATGTTGCGAGCTGACATGTTGGCCTGATTAAAAAAGATACGCCCAAAATGCTCGCGATCGGGGAATACTTCGTCTTGCCTAGGTAGATTGGCACCACCAGAGTCGACCAAGTAAATGCAGGGTAAGTTGTTCTCCGCGGCAATGGCTTGGGCACGCAGATGTTTTTTTACGGTAAGAGGGTAGTAACTTCCTCCTTTTACCGTGGCATCGTTGGCAACTATGACGCATTCTTGGCCGCTGACGCGACCAATGCCAGTAATAATGCCAGCGGCAGGAACCTCCTCGCCGTAAACATCATGGGCCGCTAATGCCGACAACTCCAGGAACGGTGAGCCCGGGTCAAGTAACCCTTGAACACGTTCTCGTGGTAATAATTTACCGCGGCTGATGTGACGTTCGCAGGACTTAGCACCGCCGCCCTGAGAAATATGGGCTAGCGTGGTTTTTAGATCGTCGACCTGGACTTGCATAGCCGAGACATTAGCGGCAAATTCTGCGCTCTTAGTGCTTATTTTACTGTTGATTACCGACATATGAGCTCCTTAAACACTCTCAGCGAAAAGTTCGCGGCCAATCAGCATGCGTCGCACCTCAGAGGTGCCGGCGCCAATTTCGTAGAGTTTGGCATCACGCAGTAAGCGCGCTGCGGGGTAGTCATTGGTGTAGCCGTTGCCGCCAAGTGCCTGAATGGCCTGCAGCGCCATCTGTGTGGCTTTCTCTGCTGTAAATAAGATAACTGCAGCAGCATCTTTGCGCGAATCTTGGCCAAGATCACAAGCTCTGGCTACCGCATAGAGATAGGCGCGCGAGGCATTTAAATCTGCGTACATATCGGCAATTTTGCCTTGCATAAGCTGAAACTCGCCAATCGGTTGATCGAATTGCTTGCGCTCATGAATGTAGGGCAGCACCACGTCCAGACAGGCCTGCATGATGCCTACTGGTCCGCCAGAGAGAACTGTACGCTCGTAGTCTAGACCTGACATGAGTACTGCCACTCCACGGCCTTCACCGCCAAGGATATTTTCAGCGGGAACCTGACAGTTTTCAAAGACAAGCTCGCAGGTATTTGACCCACGCATGCCTAATTTGTCGAGCTTTTGCTGGCGAGAGAAGCCCGGATAGTTTCGCTCGACAATAAATGCAGTGATGCCCTTAGAACCTGCGGTGGTGTCAGTTTTAGCATAAATGACATAGGTGTCTGCATCTGGGCCATTGGTTATCCACATTTTGCTGCCATTGAGTATGTAGTGATCGCCATGTTTTTCAGCTTTTAGCTTCATGCTCACTACATCGGAACCCGCGTTGGGCTCACTCATGGCTAATGCGCCAATATGCTCACCCGAACACAACTTGGGTAGATATTTGTGCTTCTGCTCCTCGGTACCATTTTTGTGCAATTGATTGACACAAAGATTCGAATGGGCGCCATAGGACAAGCCAACGGATGCTGAAGCACGAGAAATTTCTTCCATAGCAACACTGTGGGCAAGATACCCCATGCCCGTACCACCATATTGCTCGTCCACAGTGATGCCCAAGAGCCCCATATCCCCGAGCTTGCGCCACAGATCCATAGGAAATTCGTTGCTGCTGTCTATGCCGGCTGCTCGTGGACTGATTTCTTTGGCGCAGAAGTGAAAAAGGCTATCACGGAGCATGTCGATATCTTCGCCAAGATTAAAGTTCAGTGTGGGGTAGGGGGTATTCATTGTTTATTTATCTCCATTAGTTTTAAGCGCATCAATGCAGTTGGCTTCAGCTTTGTTGAGGTCCTTAAGAAGGTTGCCAATGTCATCCAGTTGCTGATTTAGTTTATCGCGCTGCTGACGAATGGCATCAATTAGGCTGTTGAGTTGGTCTATGTTGGTTTTTCCTGGCTCATACATATCTATTATTTGCCGAGAATCCTCTAGCGATAAGCCAAGACGCTTACCTCTAAGGATCAGCCTCAGCCGAGTACGATCCGCAGCGCTATAGATCCGAGTTTGACCGCGTCTAGATGGGCTGAGTAGGCCAATATCTTCGTAATGCCTGGCAGTACGGGTGGTAACGCCAAATTCTTTGCACAGATCAGTGATACTGTATTTAGTAGCAGAGGTAACAATATTTGTCATAAGTGTTGCTCGCAGCGTTTGGACCTTCGCTATATTTTAGGCGTATATTACGTTAACGTCAACGTAAGGTTTTTAGCTGTTGATGTATCTAGGCCACTAAAAAATATCGAAGTGTGTGATCGTTCTACCAAAACTACGCAACGGCACTATTTTTCTGGTAATTGATACTGGTGCAGGACTCTTGTACTTGCTTATATATTGGTTGATACTCGCGCAAAGTATTCGTTTCTCAGGTGGATTATCGTTGTGCAACTAGAATTAGATGATTTTGACAATAAGATTATCCAGGCATTAACAAATAATGCACGACTATCGGTGAGCGATTTATCTCGTCATGTAAATTTATCCCGTAATGCGGTAACCCATCGCATGAACAAGTTAGAAAAATCTGGCGTCATTAAAGGCTATAAAGTGATCTTGGGCGATGGCTTGCCGGTTAATGAAATAGTAGTTGCCATTATGATGGTTTATCGCAAAGACCGTATGCGAGATACCGAGGTAATTAAGTATGCAGCTAAGGTACCCGAAATAGTGTCTTGTTACATTATGAGCGGGGATTATGATGTGATACTTAATGTTCAGGCGCGCTCCCACGATCGTGTTCACGAAATATGGAAAGCTGTCAGCAGCCTGAAAAGCGTTGATGATACGCATACTACTTTTGCGTTATCTACGGTAAAAATGTAACAACTATTTTTACGTCTCATTTATTTCGCGCGTTTTTGTACGTTCTCACTCATATGTTTTTCTTTACTGGCATTTTTACTGTTCGTTTTTAAGATATTTAATTAATCTCTTCACTGCCGATTTTATATGCGCATATTACCCATCAGTATCGTCATTTTGACCATAGCTTTGGTGAATTCGGGCATGTCATCTAATATTTTCATTTGTAATACTAACGCTGAAAATAACGTATCTAGGATGGCACTATGTATTACAACATTGCACTTATTGGTTTTGGCGGCGTAAACCGAGCTCTGGCTAACATTATTGGGACAGACCCAGAGAAATTTTATCGTGAGATGGGCTTCAATTTACGTATTGTCGCTGTTTCGGATATGTTTTTGGGATCAGTTTATTCGCCAGAGGGTATCGACTTAGATTTGCTAACCACATTGCCTGCAGCTCAAGGTGCTTGCGCTACGTTACCCAATGGTAAAGCGACCGCAGACAATGAAGATATTATTAAAAACAGTAATGCAGATATTGTTGTGGAGGCCACCATAACTGATTCGATGACCGGTCAGCCTGCAACATCTCACTGCCGTTGGGCATTGTCTGCAGGCAAACATGTATCGACAACAAATAAAGGCCCTCTTGCTTTTGCCGAAAAGGAACTAATGGCATTAGCACTCAAAAATAATGTCGGTTTTGAATACGAAGGTGTGGTCATGAGTGGCACGCCAGTGCTTCGCTTCGCAGATAAACTATTGAAAGGCAGTGAGATTAACAAATTCGCCGGTATCGTGAATGGTACGGCGAATTATGTTTTAGGTTTAGTTGAGCAAGGCTACACTTTTGCAGATGCTATTACCTCTGCGCAGCAACAAGGGTATGCCGAGGCGGATCCTAGTGCTGACATTGAAGGTAAAGATGTGATGCTCAAGGTGATTGTGTTGGCGAATCGGCTATGGGATGCGAATTTGACCCGAGAAAATGTTCAGTGCCAGGGCATTACTGGTCTGACTGAAGCCATGGTAAAAGAAGCCGCGGCAGAAGGCTGTCATTGGAAGTTACTAGGTAAGGCGCTTAAGCAAGAGGATGGTTCTATAGTTGCTAGTGTGTCACCAGAAAAATTATCGATAGTGCATCCCCTAGCGGGCATTAGTGGTGCGGTTAATGCGATTACTTTTACCTCAGGTATGTTAGGTGATGTGACGGTTTCCGGCCCTGGTGCAGGACGCATTGAAACGGGATACGCTATCCTGTCAGACATTATCGCGATTCATCAGCGGAAGGGGAGTTAGTATGGAGTCCTTTGCCGCTATATCACCCAAGCAAACTGAACAGCATCAACAAAGGATTGATGTGATCAATCCTTTTACACAGGGCGTTGTTAGTTCTATTCCTACAGCAACTTTGACGGATGTTGAAGCCGCATTAATTAGCGCTAAACATGGCTTTGAAATCTCTCGTAACTTAGCGCGTTATCAACGCGCTAATATTTTAGCGGCAACCGCAGCGATTGTCCGCCAGGAGCTAGAGGCCTTTGCTCTATTGATTGTGAGTGAGGCCGGGAAAACTATTGTGCAGGCGCGAAAAGAAGTGTCGCGTTGCATTAATACGCTAGAGTTGTCTGCGGAAGAAGCTAAACGATTAAGCGGTGAGGTGATTCCCTTTGATTCTTTCGAGGGCGCTATGGGGAGGCAAGGCTACACACACCTTGACCCTCTTGGTATTGTGTTGGCGATCACTCCGTTTAACGACCCTCTTAATTTAGTTGCGCACAAGTTAGGGCCTGCGGTTGCAGCTGGCAATTCCGTTATTCTAAAACCGTCAGAGCTTGCACCATTGTCGGCTATTAAATTGGTTGATGCATTTGTGCGCGCGGGATTAGATCAGCAGATTATCTCTGTGGTGGTTGGCGATGCGAATATAGGCAGCGCATTAGTGTGTGCTGATGATATTCGTATGGTGTCTTTTACCGGGGGGATGAAAACAGGTGAGGCGATTACGCGCATCGCTGGGTTGAAAAAAATGACTATGGATCTAGGCGGTAATGCGCCAGTCATTGTGATGGCTGACAGCGATCTCGATAAGGCAATAGCTGCAACGGTATCCGGCGCTTTTTGGGCATCGGGGCAAAACTGTATTGGGACGCAACGTATTTTTATTGAACGCAGCGTATTCGATAAATTTTCGGCGGATTTTGTTGCTCAAACACAAGCGCTGATTGTTGGTAACCCGCTGAATGAAGCAACAGATGTAGGGCCTATGATAACGCCAGAGCAGTCCCTACGTATTCAATCTTGGGTGGCAGATGCGATTAACCAAGGTGCAATGTTATTAACCGGACATCAACGTAACGATAATCTATACACTCCAACAGTACTCACTCAGGTGCCCAATACGGCTAAATTATGCATGCAGGAAGTCTTTGCGCCAGTTGTCATTTTGGAACCATTTGATAGTTTCAATGAGGTGATCGCTTGGGCGAATTGTGTAGATTACAGTCTGCATGCGGGTATTTTTACTTCTGACTTAGAAACCGCTTTAAAAGCAGCAGATAGCTTAGAAGCAAGTGGCGTGATGATTAATGATTCTTCCGACTTTCGTTTTGATGCCATGCCTTTTGGCGGGTACAAGCGTGGCAGTTTAGGGCGTGAAGGCGTGCGCTATGCAATGCAAGAAATGACGCAATCAAAGGTAGTCTGCTTTAATAGGGGCTGATATTTTAGCGCTAGACACTTAACTGATTGCGCGATTTACAGTTTTTTATAGTCACCACGATAAAATATGAGAGGCTCTGTCCCTGAGTCAACAAAATTGGCAACGCTGCCAACCAAAATAACATGATCTCCACCATCATATTGGTGCGCGATCCTACATTCAAAATAAGCGCTGCATTCAGGCAATATTGGCACTCCGGCGTGGTTCTCTGTGCACTCAAGTCCAGCAAATTTATCACCGCCGCTCTTAGCAAACTGGTCAGAGATAAATTGTTGGTCTGCACTTAATACATGAATCGCGTAGTGTTCTGCCTGAATAAAGTCATCGAAACAATTAGAGGCTTTATCAATGCTCCACAGGACTAAGGCGGGGGATAGAGAAACAGAGTTAAAGCTGTTTGCAGTCATGCCTACTCTTTGGCCGTCTTTACCTAGGGCAGTCACTACAGTAATACCCGTAGCGAAGCTTCCAAGCGCATTACGCAGAGCCATAGGGTCTATATCGGATGAGGCATTGTCACTGTGTTTTTTGGCAGCCATAATTTATTGTAGTTAGTCGAGTGAATTTCAGGGCGGCAATCATGGTTTCAATAGGCTTTGGTTGCAAGCCATTTCATTCCGTATGAAGTGAATAACAGACTTTTCAGTCAGTATAACCAAATCGAAATACGCAGATTACCCCGGGTAAGCGACAAAATGATTATTTATCCACCTTCAGCAGGGGTCAAGGGTAGTAAATTGTCAAAGGTAGGTGCTCGTTTTTCTTTGGCAGCATTCATAGCCTCTAAAATATCCTGATTTTGCAGCATGCCGCCCTGCCATGTGGCCATGTGGTTTAGACTGTCTGCAACTGAGTGGTCACGGCTGTAGTTGAGCATTTCTTTCACACCGTTGACAGCCATTGGGCTATGTTTGGCGATGCTTCTGGCCAGCTGCCGTGCAGCGTCGAGCATTTCTTGTTGTGAATCATAGGCGTTATTAACGAATCCACATTTTAATGCTTCATCCGCACCAAAATTTCTACTGGTGTAGGCGAGTTCTCTGGCCAGTCCCGAGGGCATCACATGCAGAATTCTCTGCAATGTGCCTACGTCGGCGGTAATGCCTAGTTCAGTTTCTTTTATATTAAAAAAGGCGTTACTGGTGCATAGCCTGATGTCTGCCGCACAAATCATATCGACACCGCCGCCAATGCAGGCTCCCTGAACTGCAGCAATAACTGGCATCCGTGCTTTTTCTAATGCAGTAAATACATCCTGGAGAGCCATTATCCAGCGCCGCTGTTTCTCTGCAGCTCGGGCAGGTTCTGTATCATCTTCAGTTGTCATGCCTTCAAAGATTTGCAGGTCCATTCCGGCAGTAAAATGCTTGCCCTTTGCAGACAGAATAATGACTCTGACTGACCCCATATTATCCAGAGTATTAACAATAGCGGGCAGCTCTCTCCAAAAATCGGTATTCATTGCGTTTATTGCAGTCGGTCGATTAAGCGTAACTTCTGCAATTTGATGATCATCAATGGTAACCTCAAATGCCTTGAGATCAGAAAAGTCGTCAATATTCATAAATAGTAATTCTCGTTGCGGTTTACTGTGGTGGTTGCGATATTTTACATTGACTACATAAAGCAATAAAGGTAATTGGTGCTGGTGGACTTGACTAATGTGCCAGGTGGTTTAGCCTATTATTAGTCACTATTTTGGGTGGAAAGTATATTTCTGTAAAATGATGGCAGATAAACTGCTTATTTAGGTGACAATTAGTTGCTGATTAGGGGGTGCTGTGGCAAAATCCACGCCGTTCAGCAAGACAGGGGCTTACCAACCCTTTTTTAGCCGGTTTATCCGGTGTCTGTTGAATGTATCTCTATGCGAGAGTGGCGGAATTGGTAGACGCGCTGGATTTAGGTTCCAGTGGGGCAACCCGTGAGAGTTCGAGTCTCTCCTTTCGTACCAAATTTTAATGTCTTACCATGAGGATTGTCCATGCAGGTGTCTATCGAATCGAGCACAGGTCTAGAGCGTCAGCTGAAGATTGGTGTGCCTGCCGAAAAGATTGATCAAGAAGTCACTAATCGGCTTCAGAAAGCCACGAAAACCGTTTCTATTAAGGGTTTCCGCAAGGGCAAAGTTCCTCTCAAGGTGGTCAAACAGCACTATGGTAAAGGCGTCCGCCAAGAAGTTGTGGGCGAAATAGTCAACTCAAGCTTTTACGAAGCCATTCAACAGGAAGACCTTAAGCCTGTTGGCCAGCCACAGATCAATGATTTGTCTGACAAAGAAGGTCAAGATTTAGAGTTTATGGCTGTTTTCGAAGTTTTTCCAGAGGTGGCTCTTAAGCCGCTAACCAAGGTTAAACTTGATCGCCCGGTCTCTGAAGTGACCGAGGCTGATGTTGAAAAAATGATTGATCAGCTTCGCAACCAGCAGTCTGCGTTTAAAGTTGGCAAGAAAAAGGCTAAAGATGGCCATCAGGTGAATATCGACTACGTGGGAACTCGAGATGGCGAGGAGTTTGACGGCGGTAAAGCTGAGGGTCAGGACTTAGTTTTAGGTTCTAGCTCAATGATTCCTGGTTTTGAGAAAGGCCTCGAGGGGCTCTCCGCAGGCGAAGAGACTGTCTTGAAGCTGTCTTTTCCCGAAGATTACCACGCAGAGGAGCTCAAAGGCGCCGCTGTTGAGTTTGCCGTTAAGATAAATTCCGTTGCTTCAAAAGCCCTTCCGAAGATGGATGATGAGTTCTTCAAGTTATTTGGCGTAGAGTCAGGTGGCGAAGAGAAATTCAGAGAAGATGTGGTTGCTAATATGGAGCGTGAATTGCGTAATGCGATTCGAACCAAAGTTAAGAATCGCGTTATGGATCAATTGTTTGAGCTAAATTCGGTTGAGTTGCCGTCAGCGTTGGTCGCTCACGAAATTACCCAGTTAAAACAGCAGATGGTCCAGCAATTCGGTGGTGGTCAACAGATCGATCTGAGTATTTTGCCAGATGACATGTTTAGAGAGAAGGCAGAACGTCGTGCTGCTCTGGGCGTTATTGTATCTGAGATTGTCAAAGTTGAAGAACTTAGCCCGGATGAAGAGCAAGTTAGAGCTCGAGTTGATGAGATTGCATCCACCTACGAGCAGCCTAAAGAAGTTGTAGACTACTATTACAGCAAACCTGAGCTTTTAAGTTCGGTTGAAGGCGTTGTGTTAGAAGATCAGGTCACTGAACTGGTTTTAGCTAAGGCGAAGATTAAAGAACAAAATCTTTCCTATGAAGACGCTATAAAGCCAGATCCAGAGCCCGGCTCTGAGGCGTAGTTCTTATTTTCAGCGCTCAGAGCTGGATGACTGGGTGCTTAGATCCAGCTTACTGAAAATCATCGTATACACTTCAGTAAGCTACCCACGATTTAAATGAGCGAGGCAATAATGAATTTTCAGCAGTTTGGTAATGGTCTAGGCGGATTGGACGTAGAGGCAAGTGGTCTCGTCCCTATGGTGGTCGAACAGACATCAAGAGGCGAGCGGGCATACGATATTTATTCGCGACTTCTTAAGGAGCGAGTAATTTTTATGGTTGGCCAGGTTGAAGACCACATGGCAAACCTGATTGTTGCTCAGATGTTGTTTTTAGAGTCTGAAAACCCAGATAAAGATATCCATTTATACATCAACTCGCCAGGCGGCTCTGTTACTGCAGGGTTGTCAATTTACGACACCATGCAGTTTATTAAGCCCGATGTCAGCACAATGTGTATCGGGCAAGCGGCTTCGATGGGTGCATTTCTTTTAGCAGCGGGAGCACCAGAGAAGCGCTTCTGTCTACCCAATGCGCGGACTATGATCCATCAGCCAAGCGGCGGCGCGCAGGGTCAAGCAACTGATATCCATATCCAGTCTCAGGAAATCCTCAAGATTAAGGGAAGACTTAATAGCCTGATGGCTCATCATACTGGCCAGACTGTCGATAAAGTAACTGAAGACACTGAGCGCGATAACTTTATGAGTGCTGAAGAATCAAAAGATTATGGGCTTGTCGATCAGGTTCTAGACAAAAGATCCTAGAGTCGGTAGTCTTAGAAATGGTTTGTAAATAGCAGTAATCAGAATGTGCTGTTTTATAGCGGGAGAGAGTAATGAGTGATAGTGGTAGTCTAGGAGATGGCGGCAAACTTCTTTTTTGTTCCTTTTGTGGGAAAAATCAGAATGAAGTCCGTCGTTTAATTGCCGGCCCATCTGTTTACATTTGTGATGAGTGCGTTGACTTGTGTAACGATATCATTTCAGAAGAGTCACAGGCTGTAGAGTCGGAGTCTGCAACTGAGAAGTTGCCTGTCCCGACAGAGATAAAGTCGATCTTAGATGAGTATGTGATCGGTCAAGAGCGAGCGAAACGCATCCTTTCTGTTGCCGTCTACAACCATTATAAGCGGTTACAGGTGAGTGAGCAGTCCAACTCGGACAAGACTGATGTAGAGCTAGGGAAAAGTAATATTTTGCTGATTGGTCCAACCGGCAGTGGTAAAACGCTTCTCGCAGAGACCTTAGCGCGCCTTCTTGATGTTCCTTTTACTATTGCAGATGCGACGACGTTAACCGAAGCAGGTTATGTTGGTGAAGATGTTGAGAACATTATTCAAAAGCTCTTGCAGAAATGTGATTACGATGTAGATAAGGCCCAGAGAGGGATAGTCTACATAGATGAAATTGACAAAATTTCACGAAAGTCAGACAACCCTTCAATTACACGCGATGTTTCTGGAGAAGGTGTCCAACAGGCTTTGTTGAAGCTAATTGAAGGAACCGTTGCCTCGGTTCCACCGCAGGGTGGTAGGAAGCATCCTCAGCAGGAATTTTTGCAAGTTGATACGTCGAATATATTGTTTGTCTGTGGTGGGGCATTCTCTGGATTGGAAAAAGTGATCCGTGAGCGCTCTGAGAAGGGCGGTATTGGGTTTGGTGCTCAGGTTACTAGTAAAGATTCACAGAAATCCATCGGTGAAACATTGCTTGAGGTAGAGCCAAGAGATCTTATCGGCTATGGTTTGATTCCCGAGTTTATCGGTCGTCTGCCTGTGGTAGCGACGCTACAGGAGCTAGACAGGGAGGCGCTTGTCAATATCCTGGTTAAACCCAAGAATGCGCTGTTCAAACAATATCAGGCCCTGTTTGCGATGGAAGATGTTGAACTGGATATTCGCAGTGATGCTCTGGATGCAATTGCTGAAAAAGCGATTGATAGAAAGACCGGTGCGCGAGGTTTGCGTTCGATCCTAGAAACGGTATTGCTCGATACCATGTACAAAATCCCATCAGAGTCCAATGTGGTGAAAGTTGTCGTTGATGCCGCAGTGATCAATGGCGATAACGAGCCTATGCTGGTGTATGAACAGACGGAACCGAAAAAAGTCTCATCTGACGATGGTTAAAAAAAGGCGGCGAAAGTCGCCTTTTTTGTGTCTATTCCCAATAGTTAAATAAATTTTATCTTGTTAGCGATATCCCTATTGTTATTTAGCTTTTTGTCCCAATATATTATTGATGGGCTGCTCTTTGAAGGCGGCGGCAAGGAAGTACAAAAATACCGAGGTAAAAATGACTCTATCAACTCCTGATCCTAAACCAACAAACTATCCACTCTTACCTCTGCGTGATGTCGTTGTGTATCCGCATATGGTGGTACCACTTTTTGTGGGCAGAGAGAAGTCTATAGATGCCTTAGAGTCTGCTATGGAAGGTGAGAAGACCATTATTTTGGTCGCCCAAAGAGATCATTTAGAGGACGATCCGGGTATTGCAGATATCTATGAAGTGGGAACGTTGGCGACAATTTTACAAATGCTTAAATTGCCAGATGGCACTCTGAAAGTATTGGTAGAGGGCCTTGATAGGGTCCGTATAGACGCAGCATTTGAGGATGAAGCATTTATGCGGGCGACTGCCGGAGAACTCAACGGCAAGGGTCTGTTAGAAGAAGAGAGCGAAGCTTTGGTGCGTTCCACAACGGGTTTGTTTGAACAGTATGTGAATGCCAGTAAAAAAATTCCTGCTGAAGTAATAGCGACAGTGAGTGGCATTGAAGATGCAAATCGACTGGCAGACACCATCGCCTCTCATATGACGCTGTCCCTTGAACAGAAACAGGAAGTGCTTGAGATAGCTGATCTGACATTACGGCTTGAACACCTTATGAGCTTGATGGAAGCTGAGATTGATCTATTCCAAATTGAGCAAAGGATACGTGGGCGTGTAAAAAAGCAAATGGAGAAAAGCCAGCGCGAGTATTATCTCAATGAACAAATGAAGGCGATTCAAAAGGAATTAGGAGACTTGGATGAGGGTCTGTCTGAACTGGATCAGCTTGAAAGTAAAATTCAACTTGCCGGTATGCCAAAAGCAGCCTTAGAGAAGGCTCAGTCTGAATTAGGTAAATTAAAAATGATGTCGCCGATGTCGGCCGAAGCATCGGTACTGCGCAACTATATTGACTGGATGGTCAGTGTTCCTTGGAAAAAACGTACCCGAGTCAAACATGATCTTGTTAGCGCTGAGACTACTCTGAACGAAGATCATCACGGGCTCGATGAGGTTAAAGAGAGGATTCTTGAATTTTTAGCGGTCCAAAAGCGAGTCAAAAAGCTCAAGGGGCCTGTCCTCTGTTTGGTGGGGCCTCCGGGTGTCGGTAAAACCTCATTGGGCGAGTCTATAGCGCGTGCTACAGGGCGAAAGTTCATTCGAATGAGCTTGGGTGGGGTTCGTGATGAAGCTGAGATAAGAGGGCATCGTCGCACCTATATTGGATCGCTGCCCGGCAAACTGATTCAAAAGCTCTCAAAGGTAGGCGCAAAAAACCCTTTGTTCTTACTTGATGAAATAGACAAAATGGGTATGGATCAGCGGGGAGATCCAGCGTCGGCACTTTTGGAAGTGTTAGATCCGGAACAGAATCATACGTTTAATGATCACTATCTCGAGGTTGATTACGATCTTTCAGAAGTGATGTTTATCTGCACAGCGAACTCTATGAATATTCCTGGTCCATTATTGGATCGTATGGAAGTCATTCGTATTCCTGGATATACCGAAGATGAGAAAGTAAAAATTGCCGAAAAATACCTAGTGCCTAAGCAGCTTAAGGCCAATGGCTTAAAACCTGATGAACTGGATATCAGTGAAGATGCTCTCAAGGATACTATTCGCTATTACACCAGAGAAGCTGGAGTAAGAGGCCTAGAGCGAGACATTGCCAAGATTTGCCGCAAGACTGTCACCAAGCATGTACGTTTTAATGAGACTGCTGCTGAACACATCGGTTCTAGCGAGCTAGAAGACGCCTTAGGCGTTCGCAAGTTCGACTATGGTCGAGCTGAGGCTGAGGATCAAATTGGCCAGGTGACTGGTTTAGCGTGGACTCAAGTGGGTGGCGAATTATTAACAATTGAAACGTCAGCAATTCCCGGTGCCGGTAAAGTGATCAAGACTGGGTCACTGGGCGATGTAATGCAGGAGTCGATTCAAGCCGCATTGACGGTGGTTAGAAGTCGGGCGCAGGTGTTGGGTATCCGTAGGGACTTTTATCAAGAGAACGACCTGCATATTCATGTGCCTGAAGGGGCCACGCCAAAAGACGGCCCATCTGCGGGTGTTGGCATGTGCACCGCTTTGGTGTCGGTGCTTACCAATATAGCCGTCAAAGCGGATGTAGCTATGACCGGAGAAATCACGTTGCGCGGAGAGGTGTTGAAGATTGGCGGATTGAAAGAAAAGCTTCTTGCCGCTCACCGGGGCGGAATCAAGACGGTTATTATTCCACACGATAATGCCAGCGATTTGAAAGAAATCCCTGATAATATTAAAGCGGATCTCAATATATGCCCTGTTAAGTGGATAGATGAAGTGCTTGAAATTGCTCTAAATGAAAAACCGGAGCCTCTCAGTCAGTCGGACTTTATTAAGGCCAGTGCCGCTAAAACTGAGGCTGAGGCTAATCTGAGGCCTAGTACGCACTAGGTTTGAACTATTTTGGCTTATTTTAGAGAGACTGCTTGACCGCATGCCGCCGCTATTGGTATAAAGGTATTAGGGACTGCATGATTACTTGAGCTGAGGTGTTACCAAAGGGATCCGATGCGCCTTCTTTGTTATTAAAATTTACTTCTAAGAAAAAGGGGAATACCGTGAATAAATCTGATTTGATTGATGCTATCGCTGCTGGAGCAGACATTTCTAAAGCTTCTGCTGGACGCGCACTAGATTCTGCTATCGAAGGAATTACTGGCGCATTGAAAAATGGTGACCAAGTATCTTTAGTTGGCTTTGGAACTTACTCAGTTAAGCATCGCGCAGCGCGTGCTGGACGTAACCCTCAAACTGGTGCTGAAATCCAGATTAAGGCTGCTAACGTTCCTAGCTTTAAAGCTGGTAAGGCATTGAAAGACGCAGTAAATTAATATTTGTCTGGGAAATCCAGTTGGATTGTCCCAGACCTTAAAGGCGCATCTTTGATGCGCCTTTTTTACGATTAGGGAATACACAATGTTAGACAGTTTTAGAACCAACATGAAAGGTATGGCGATCGGTATTACCGTGGTTATTGGCGTTATATTCGCTTTCTCCGGTACAGGGACTTTATTTTTGAGTGGCAGCGGTGCTGATGCTGCACTGATTGTTAATGACTCAACGATTACCGAATTACAGGTAGTGCGTGCGATTTCCTCGCAGAAACAACGAATTTTGAATGAGAATGAGGGGCTTGACGCCTCTCTGCTCGACGACGATCTACTTCGTCCCAATGTAGTTGATCAATTAATTGGCCGAGAGCTATTAGCTCAAGCATCGCAACGTCAGCGAATGGGTGTGTCTGAGCAGACAATCAATGACTATATCCTCGCTAGCGAAGCATTCCAGTCCGATGGCCGCTTTGATCAAAACCGATATAGATTTGCTCTCCAGCAACAGGGTTATACAAGTGCAAGTTTTAAGGCAATGCTGAGTAATGACATGAGAGTTCAGCAATTGATAAACGGCATCACCGATACTGTTTTTGCCACAGACCTTGAATTATCTGCTCTAGCGTCTGTTACTGAACAGAAAAGAGATTTTTACTACCTAAGGCTCCCCGTAGCACCAATTCAAGAGTCGGTGGTACTGAGCGATGAACAAATATCTGATTATTATCAGGCTAATTTGGCCTCTTATCAGACTGATGCGCAAGTCGTTGTGGACTACATTGAGTTAAGTCCCGCACAGTTGGTTGACCCAACTCTAGTAACTAGTAGACAAATTGCGACACGTTTTGAAGAGGAACTTTTAACCTTAGATTTGGCTGAGTCTCGCCAGGTCGCGCATATCTTATTAGAAGACGCCAGCGATGAATTAGTCGCTGAAATTCAAGGTAAGATTATAGCTGGTGAAACCTTTGGTGAGCTTGCGCGCGAGTATTCAGATGATTTTGCATCGGCAGAATCTGAGGGTGATCTTGGCTATACCGCCGGGGATACTTTCCCTGAAGCATTCGAAAGTGCCTTGGCAATACTAAATCTAGGCGAGGTGTCTCCGCCGGTGACGACGGATGCCGGCATTCATTTCATCAAACTTTTAGATATTCAGCAGGATACTTATTTGCTGACAGATGAATCACCCCGCATTGAGCGTGAATTAATGCGTGAAGCAACTACTGATCAACTGATTGCCAAGCTTGAGCTGCTCAAAGAGCTAAGCTTCAATGCTGAGTCCTTGACTGAAGTTGCTGAAGATGTGGGCCTAGAGCTGAATACATCAGACGCATTCTCAAGGTTTGGCGGACAGGGCGTTACAGGTATCGCTAAGGTTAGTGCTGCAGCCTTTAGTGACGAGGTAATCAAAGATAAATATGCTAGTGAAGTTTTAGATTTAGGTAATGATCGATATGTTGTGCTGAAGCTGAATCAATATATTGATGTTCGCCAAAAAGAAATGTCTGAGGTGCGAGAATCGGTTGTAGTGTCTCTTACAGCCAGCGAGTCAGCAAAAAGGCTTGCTGACTTAGGTTCCGAGTTGCTGGCCGAGATAGTAGCAGGAAGCTCTGTCGAATCAGTAGCAAAAGCCCGTAAGCTTGAGTGGCAAGTTGGTAAGTCTGTAAATCGTCGTGGTATTGATGTGAATGCTGAGGTGAGGTCAATAGTATTTAACTTTCCGCTGCCTGGTGCAGAGTCTGTTATCGATGGATTTTATCTGAGTAATGGTGATTATGTTGTCGCTGAATTAACTAAAGTGGTCTCAGGTGATCTCAGTTCCTTATCCCAAGCGGAGATAGGTTCTTTGGCTGCAGCCACACGTTCAATGAACGCTAGTCGTGATATGTTGGCTTACCAAGATACTCTGAGAGAGAAAGCAGAGATTGTTCAGTAGGTTCATGATTTAGGTGACTTAATAAAGGCGGTTTATCCGCCTTTATTTTTGCCTGCCATAAAAGTTTTAAATACTTCGTGGGTTGATGTATAACGTCAGCCGTTGACCCGGCTGTAGAAATTTTTCCCTATTGATACTATTCCATTGAGTAATGTCAGAAATCGACAATGAGAATTTTTTGGCAATAACATAGAGCGAATCGCCTCGCCGCACCTTATAGGAAAGCTTTCTAAGAGAGGAAGCCTTGATTGATTGGGTGGGCATACGAATATCAAGTAGTTGGCCAACTTTTATAAAGCCCCCTCTCAAAGCGTTTAAGGAACGGAGTTCTTTTACACTACTGTCGTACTGGTTCGCCAGCGCCGATAAAGTGTCCCCGGCAACCACCTTGTGATTAATTATTTCATAGGGCCCGATTTTTTCCGTGGTAGCGTCGCCATCACCCTTAGATATAATTAACAACTGCCCGATTTTAAGGCGGTCATTAATTAGATTATTACTATTTTTGACAGTCTCCGTTTGCGTATCAAAACGCATAGCAATTTCTGAGAGAGTGTCGCCGCTGACAACTACATATTCCGTATATGGAATCCAATTCTTTGGGTCAGTGGTGGCAATAAAAGTAGAGAGTGCGGCAGATTTTCCGCTAGGTATTAAAATTTGATAAGCACCCTCTGGAGGGGTTATCGAGCGTCGATAGCCCGCATTTAGCTGACTGAAAAGCCAATCATCGGTATCTGTGATATTCCTAACTTTTGGTAGCGAGATCTGCTTTTCTATCTGAATAATATCAAAGTACGCTTCATCTTTAATCTCAGGAAGACTCACATTGAGTGTGCCCGCGTCTCGAATGATTACCGCTAAAGCCAGTAACTTAGGGACATAGTTGCGCGTCTCTTTAGGCAGCTTAAGATTCCAAAAGTCAGTTGGCTTACCTTTTTTTATGTTGGCTCTTATCGCCTTGCCGACGGTCCCTTCACCCGAATTGTAAGCGGCAAGTGCAAGTAACCAGTCATTATCAAAACGTTGATGTAAGTACGAAAGGTAGGCAATAGCCGCGTCGGTTGAAGCCACAACGTCTCTGCGGCCGTCATACCAACGGTTTCGGTCAATACCGAATCTACGTGCCGTCGTTGGAATAAACTGCCAGAGCCCAGCAGCGTGACTCGGACTATAGGCGAAAGCGTCATAGGTACTCTCGACAATAGGGAGTAAAACTATTTCTAAGGGCAGCCCCGCAGTGGATAACTGCTCGGTAACATAGTGAATAAATGGTTTCGCTCGACTTAAAACCGTAGAAATATACTTAGGGTTTCTAAGGTACCAGTCCCGCTGATCCAATACGCTGACCGGAAGATTTTCAAGGTCAAGCTGATAACCATCACGGATACGTTGCAAAAGATCAGAGTGGTCTTGCGCTGACTCTTTGATTTGATCAGATAAAGCGGAGATTGGTAAGCTAGGAGGAATCTCTTTTACTGCAGTTTGAAGGTCAATACTCTGTGAACGAGTAGTTGATGTTTGCTCAAGTTCGATGAGTGCCTGTGGTGCAGAAGTCTGCTCGTCCAGTGGCGGTCCAACTTTACAGCCGGGTATGCATGCAATTATTGATAGAAGTATGCTTGCATAGCTTAGTTTGGGCGCTGATATCACAGAAATCTCACAGATTTTTCTAACGCGAGAGTGTAACGAGGTTATGAGTATTAGACAAATAATTAACAGCCTGTCTCTTAGCAGTATAAATCCTGACCCCGGTGCTTAAATATTGCAGCTAACTCCGCACGAAGTATTTTGTGATGCTGAACTGCAGCTAGCGGGAGTGGTTTTTAACCTAAGCAACCGCCATACTATGCTTATAACCTGACCGGATAGTAAGGTCATTACTCAAAGTAACCATGAGATTTGAAAAACGAGTGTTAGAACGATTTTCCATAAAAGGCCTCAAAGCCACTGGCGAAAAGCTGTCACTTTGGTCTAAGACTGATTTTGGGAGCTATGTCTTGGCGGCTGAACGGGATCTTATCGCCGAGAAATATTCAGCATTGCCTGGGTATCGTGTTATGCATCTCGGGCTAACAGCTGATAGGCAGTCAGCGGATGAGTTTTCTCAGATACATCGTTTTAATTTCCAAGCACATACTGATCATTGCGGAGCGGGTATTTCAGCGGTTGCCGACCTGACGGAATTGCCGCTGCCTTCAGATGTCGTCGATGTGGTTTTACTTCAGCATACTCTGGAATTCTCAGAATCTCCTCAATCTGTGCTGGCTGAAGTTTGCCGAACGATAACCCCAGGTGGGCATCTTATAGTTTGTGTTTTGGACCCATTTGGGCCGATGGGAGTCGCTAAATTACCCATGCAGTTATTAACGGATAGTCCTCAATATCGGTTTCATAGTCTCCGTGCCGGCCGCTTACTCGATTGGTTAACGCTACTGAATTTCGAGGTAGACGCTATTAATCATGGTGCCCATCAGTTACCTTTTGCCTATAGAGTTGCGGCTTCTCAGATGTTAGAGGGTCCAGAAAAGCTTAGATTAGGTGATAGTTGGGATCGTGGATGCCAAAGAATTGGACTGCCCTTTGGTAATTTTTATATGATCCATGCAGTCAAGCGAGTTAGCCGGATGATTGGTAATCCACCGAGAAGCTGGAAGGCAGCGGCGCGTGGACGATTATCGGTCTCTACTAGTCAATCACTGGGTTCAACAAAAAAAAGTATAAATAAGCACTCTGCGGAGCATAAACTTTAGTCATAGAGGTCACTAATGAGTAATGTAGAAATTTTTACGGATGGCGCCTGCCGCGGTAATCCGGGGCCCGGAGGGTGGGGTGCTCTGTTGCGTTTTGGAACTGATGAGAAGGAGCTTTTTGGTGGTGAGCCTGAAACCACGAATAATCGGATGGAGCTGACAGCCGTTATTGAAGCGTTAGCAGCGCTAAAACGACCCTGCGAGATCAAAATAACGTCGGATTCAACCTATGTGCTTAAAGGAATTCAAGAGTGGATGCCCAATTGGAAAAAAAGAGGTTGGAAAACAGCCTCTAAAAAGCCGGTTAAAAATGTCGATCTATGGCAAAAACTCGATGCGCTAATTGGGGTGCATAGTATAAACTGGCAGTGGGTTAAAGGGCACAGCGGTCATCGAGAAAATGAAATCGCTGACGACTTAGCTAATCGTGGTATTGATGAGCTGTGACAGCCCATTTAACGCTCAAACCTATTCAAACTACAGATAGCGTAAAGACATGCGACAGATCGTTTTAGATACAGAGACCACTGGTTTAGAGACCTCCCAAGATCATCGAATTGTTGAGATCGGCTGCGTGGAAATGGTTAATAGGAAGCTTACCGGGCGTCACTATCATCAATATATTAATCCTCAGCGAAAAGTCGATGAAGGGGCCATGGAGGTGCATGGTATTACGGATCAGTTTCTTGAAGATAAGCCTGTTTACGCTGCCATTAGTTCTGATTTTTTAAATTTTTTAGATGGCGCAGAACTGGTAATTCACAACGCACCCTTTGATGTTGGATTTATTAATCACGAACTAAAAAAACTTAGTGGTAAGCACAGCCCTTTAGGATCCACTTGTAAAATTATAGATACACTCGCCCTTGCTCGGAAGAAACATCCTGGACAAAAGAATAACCTTGATGCCCTATGCAAGCGTTATGGCGTAGACAATTCGCAGCGAGACCTTCACGGCGCTTTATTGGATGCTGAAATTCTTGCAGATGTATATTTGTTGATGACCGGCGGCCAAGTTAATTTAAATATCAATCAACAGTCGGATGCAGACAGTGGAGAAATAAGTACTACCGCGTCAATTCGACGCTTACCGAGTGATCGAAATCCTCTCCCTATTGTCCGCGCGAGTGCTGCGGAATTACTATGCCATGAAGAAAAACTCGCGGCCATTAAGAAGTCTAGCGGATTCTGTGTCTGGCAGGAGACAGGCGAGTAGCGCTTTTTATGCCTCATCCAGATAGTTTTAACCTCACCAAGATTGTCCCCACGACTGCGGGTCAAATTGACCGGCTTGCGATTGAGCTCGAGCAGACTGTATTGAGCCCAGATTTGTTTGGCTTGACGCGCACCTTACTGACATTTAAAAATCGAACTTTGGACTCACCTGAAAGCTCAAGCAAATGGCTAAAACTCTGCTCAGCAGTGGCTAAATCGCAGGCCATTGCCGAGTCTAGGCGACTCAGACTTCCCTCAATTGAATACCCTGATTTACCGGTAAGTAGTCGCGCCGAGGAAATAAGAGGGGAAATAGAGAAGCATCAAGTGGTAATTATCGCCGGCGAGACCGGGTCCGGCAAGACGACTCAGATTCCTAAGATATGCCTTCAAGCCGGTCGCGGGGTCAGAGGGCTTATTGGTCACACACAACCTCGTCGAATTGCCGCACGGACAGTGGCGGAGAGAATCGCGCAAGAGCTGAAGTCGCCCTTGGGGGATGCGGTGGGTTATCAGGTAAGATTCTCTGATAAAACATCACCTAATAGTTTTATCAAGCTAATGACCGATGGTATTTTATTGGCCGAGATTCAACGTGACAGGTATTTGAGTAAATATGACACAATTATTATCGATGAGGCTCACGAGCGCAGCCTCAATATTGACTTTCTTCTCGGTTATCTTAAACAATTACTACTGAAGCGGCCTGAGCTAAAGGTCATTATCACCTCGGCAACAATTGATATAGAGAAGTTCTCGATGCACTTTGATAAAGCGCCGGTGATAGAGGTATCTGGCCGAACATTTCCTGTAGAGATTATCTATAGTGGACCCGACATAATCGACGTGGACCGCAATCGAGCGATCGTAGATTGCCTAGAAGATATCGAGCAGAATCAAAAATCAGGTGATGTGCTAGTTTTTTTGAGTGGGGAGAGAGAGATTCGTGAGGCGAGCTTAGCATTGCGACGAGCGCAATTACCTCACACCGAGATCGTTCCACTGTATGCGCGGCTAAGTCTAGCCGAGCAGAGCAAGATTTTTTCCCCTCACCGAGGTCGTCGGGTTATTCTCAGTACTAACGTTGCTGAGACATCACTCACTGTTCCAGGTATTCGCTACGTTATTGATACTGGCCGAGCAAGGGTGTCTCGCTATAGTTTTAGGACCAAGGTGCAGCGATTACCCATTGAACCGATCTCTCAGGCTAGTGCGAATCAGAGGGCAGGGCGTTGTGGTCGGGTTGCCGATGGTGTTTGCTATCGGTTGTACCAGGCTGAGGATTTTGAGGCTAGACCAGCATTCACTGATCCAGAGATTGTGCGTACTAACCTGGGATCAGTTATTTTACAGATGCTCCATTTACGCATTGGCGACATCCGTGATTTTCCGTTTATTGACCCACCTGACAGCCGATTAATCAGTGATGGCTACAAGCTCCTAGAAGAGCTTCAGGCAGTTAATAGTGGCGGTAAGCTGACTTCCTTGGGAAAAAAACTGGTCTCGTTACCTGTCGACCCTAGGCTTGCCAGGATGATTCTAGAATCCAGTAATAATGGTTCTCTGAATGAGTTGATTGTTATTGCCAGCGGTTTAAGTATTCAGGACCCAAGAGAGCGCCCAGGTGAAAAGCAGCAGGCTGCAGATCTTGCACATAAACAGTGGCAGGATAAAGAATCGGACTTCATGTCTTTGTTAAATCTGTGGACGCACTTTGAGGAAAAGCGCCAAAACTTATCAACCAATCAGTTCAGTAAATATTGTCGATCACAGTTTGTTTCCTATCTTCGCATGCGTGAGTGGAGAGACCTTCACCGGCAGTTGCATACGGCCTGTAGGACACTGAATTTTAAGGATAACCAACAACCAGCTGCCTATGGTGCTATTCATCAAGCGCTGCTGTCAGGTCTCTTAGGTCAGGTAGGTATTCGCGAGGACAAATGGGAGTTTTTAGGGACCAGAAATCGTAAGTTCTTTGTATTCCCATCCTCTGGTTTGAGTAAAAAGCCGCCGAAGTGGATAATGGCGGGTTCGCTGATGGAGACGACTAAACAGTATGCTTTGAATGTGGCTAAAATTGACCCAGAGTGGCTTGAATCATTAGCTGCACACCTTGTAAAAAAGAGCCACAGTGAGCCTTTTTATCATCATAAGTCTGGCCAGGTCATGGCCAAAGAACGGCAAACCCTATTCGGATTAAGCATTGTTGAAGGTAAGCGCGTAGTCTATGGCAAGATTGCACCAGTTGATGCAAGGAAAATCTTTATACAGCAGGCGCTAGTAGAAGATGGCTATCGGGGTAAAGGTCAATTTTACGCACATAATCAGGGCCTAGTGACTGATTTGCAAGCTTTAGAAGATCGGATTCGACGACGAGATTTACTCGCTGAGCAGGTGGTAATTTATAACCATTATGATCAGCGTCTCCCCTCATCTATTTATAACTTGCCCGATTTTGAAAAATGGCGCAAGAGCTCTGAAATAGATGATCCCCAGTTATTGTTTATGAGTAAAGATTCGCTGTTGTTACGGAATTTGTCGGCTAGTGAGGAGGCGCAGTTTCCTCAGCAACTGCTAATAGATGACTTTGAATATAGTCTTCGATATCACTTTGAACCAGGTCATGCGGAAGACGGTGTAAGTCTAATCATGCCGTTAGCATTATTGCATCAATCACCGCGGTACTTCTTTGATTGGTTGGTACCTGGGATGTTACGTGACAAGTGCATTGCCTTAGTCAAGGGCCTGCCGAAAAATATTCGCCGCACATTTGTGCCGGTCCCTGATTATGTTGATAAAGTATTGCTTAATATTAATGCTCAAGATCGACCTATTACCGAGGTCTTAGGTGAACAATTACATAAATTAACCGGGCAAAAAATATCCAGCGAGAGCTGGGGTTCAGACAACCTTGATCCCTGGTATCAAACGAACTTTATTTTGCAAGACGACCAGGGCCAGTTGATTGCTATGGCCAGAGATCTTGGTCAATTGCGCAGAGATTTTAAGCAACGCATAAACAGTAGTTTGGCTGAATCGGCGGAGCAGACTATTGCACGTAACAATATTACTGAATGGGACTTTGGAGAATTACCTGTTGAGGTAGTGTTGCCGCGTGGAAATATGAATATCAAAGCTTGGCCAGCATTGCGAGATTATGGTGATTCAGTGTCCATTGAATTAATTGAAAGTCCTGCAGTTGCGGATGCTATTACAATGGAGGGTCAGTTGCGGTTAGCGGTATTGCGCGGCAGAGATCAATGTAAATATCTGGGTAAAGATTTATTGCGTGGCAAGGAGCTTCAGCTTAAAGCTGCCGGTTTAGGTTCGCGCGATACTATTGTGTCGGCCATTATATTGGCAAGCTTTAAACAGGCTATTTTTTCAAAGAATTCTGTAGTCAGAGAGCAGCATGAGTTCGATGGTCTTTACACTGAAGGAATAGGGCAAGTTGTGGTGCTTGCTCGTCAGCATGGCGAGGCCATTGAATCAGTATTGGCTTCCTTACATATACAACAGCAACGCCTAAGATCGATGTCGGTGGCTGAGCAGGGCGCGAGAGACGATATTTTATTGCAGATTAGCTGGTTGTTTTCATCTCAGACCCTTGCGCAGGCAACGGTAGAAGATACTTTGCAATATTCAAGATACGTTCGAGCTATCGATTTTAGAATTGGAAAGCTCTTATCTCAAATTCAAAAAGATTCCGAGTACACCAGAACTATTAGCTCATTTACAGAACCCTTGCAGAGAGTTGAGGAAAAGAAGTATCCAATATCGACCGAGCTTAGTGAGTCGTTACTTGAATTTCGATGGTTGCTTGAAGAGTTCCGCGTCTCTCTGTTTGCACAACAATTGAAAACACGAAGACCTGTTTCAGAAAAAAGATTGGCTACACGATGGTCAGATTTAAATGATCAGCTGCGACGATTTTTGCCGGATTATCCGTAATATATCTACTGGTTAACATTTTAAAGTCGTTTGCTCTGTCAACAAGTGAGCAATATTGCATAGGTCTAGAGTATAATTTACATCTATATTGAAATTAGAGACAAGAGTTGACGTGAAAATGTTTAAACCGGTTTTAGTAATATTACTTCTGGCTATTACTAACTTTGCGTGGAGTGAAGAGCTTGAAGAGAATGACCCTTTTGAAGGGGTTAATAGAGTGTTCTATGAGCTCAACTTTAATGTGCTCGATCCATTGATAATAAAACCTATTGCCATCATTTACGACGAGGTCACGCCAAAGCCCGTTCGAAGTGGATTTAGAAATTTCTTTTCAAATCTGGATGAAATCCCGAGTTTAGTTAACAACGTTTTGCAGGGTAAATTTGCGCAAGCGGGCAATAATGGCGGACGTTTCCTTATGAACAGCACAGTGGGTTTAGGTGGCTTTTTTGATATCGCAAAACAAGCCGGCTTACAGCCAGGAGAAGATGAAGATTTTGGTCAAACACTGGCTGTATGGGGTGTGCCGGATGGTCCTTATTTAATGTTGCCGTTTTTTGGTCCATCAACGTTGAGAGATGCACCGTCTAACTTTGTCGACAGTCTGTTAGATCCGTTTAGTTATAACAATAGCCTACCTGTCCGAGTAGCCATAAAAGGTGTCGATCTAGTTGCGTTGCGCGCTGATTTGTTAGGTATTGATGATGTCATTAGCGGTGACAAATATTTGTTTATAAGGGATGTTTATCTGCAAAATAGAGAGTATGTTATCAGTGATGGTGCTATCGAAGACGATTTTGATGATTTAGATGACTATTAGATGTGGCGAGTCACTTTTGGATTTGCATTAGTTTTTCATACTACCGTTCGTGCTAAATTAATAATTATAAGATATTACTAAGTCGAGTTTTCATGGGTGAAGGTAAAAGTACGATATTTCTCATTGGTGAGAAAAACGCTAAGCTTGAACAGCTAATTTCAAGAGTCGAAGAGGGCGGTCGTGTTTGTACGAACCTATCTGATCTCAATGACTTGTCTGCGGTCTGTGAAGATGATTACTCACAAATAGTCGCATTTGCTCCTGCACAGGAACTGATCGAAGACTTGTCCAGTAGCGTGTTGCTAAAAGAGTACGCAGCCAAACACTTACTAACAGTCATACTTGATGACTTTTCCCGTTCAAAAGCCATAGATTTTTTTCGGCTTGGGGTTGCTGATGTGTGGTTTGATGACATGTCCAGTAGTGAACTCGTAGACTCTTTTGCTCGGCTTCAAGCATTGGCAGATATACGCCGTCAGAGAACGACCTATGGGCAGCAATTAGAGGCGGCTAACTCAGAACTTCAAGGCAGCCTGCAGATGCTCAAGCAGGACCAGCTCGCAGGGCTTGAGGTTCAAAAGAGTCTAATGCCCGAAAGTCCATTAACCTTTGCAGACTATGAAATATCTCATTCTGTCACGCCATCGCTTTATCTCAGTGGTGATTTTGTAGGTTATGAATTTGTACTGGGTCGCTATTTGGTATTTTATTTTGCTGACGTCTCAGGGCATGGCGCCTCGTCAGCGTTTGTGACCGTTTTACTGAGGTTTATGATTGGCCGCGTAATTCGACGGCATGTCGCTGAAAATGACTACGAGTCTCTTAGTGCGGCTCCTGAGGGCTTGTTGGAACATGTCAACAAACAAGTTCTAGCAACTGGGCTGGGGAAGCACCTGACAATCGTCGCCGGATGCTTAGATTCTGAAAAGAGCACTCTGCGCTATGTGGTTGGCGCCCAACTGCCGCGCCCCATATTGATTGTCGATGGGAAGGCCAATTACTTACCGGGCAAAGGTAAACCAGTGGGTATCTTTGAAGATGCATCCTGGCAGGTAGAAGAGATAGTCCTGCCAAAGCGCTGTGCACTAGTACTTTTGTCAGACGGTGTTTTTGATCTAGTGGCGGATAAAGATTTAGTCGATAAGGAGCAAACGCTACTACGGTTCTTTGGCCGCAATTCAGATAGTCTGGAATCCCTCAAGGATGCTTTGAACGTTGATTTCTTGGAAGACCCTCAAGATGACGTCTCTATGTGTCTGTTAGCTAGGGGTATGTAGCTTGAATTCTGGGAAAATATTAGTTTCTGATCAGCTTGGTAATCACCTGTTAAAGTTTACTGGCGATGTCCGTGTGACACTGTGTGGCACCTTAAACCGTTATATTGAGTCTATCTTTGGTAGTAAGAATGTAAAACGAGTAGTTGTTGATATGCTCGATGCTGAAGGGTTAGACAGTACAACTCTTGGCTTACTGGCTAAATTAGGACTGCATTGTCGGCAGCAATACGGACTAAATATTGAGGTTTTTTGTCAGAACTCTAGCATTCTTAGAACGCTAGAGAGCATGAGCTTTGATGAAATTTTTGATATTTTTGATCAGTTGCCCGATCTTGACGCCAGCGCAGACCTACATGAAATAGGTACCCAAAATTTGCCCCTAGATGAGATCCGTGAGCAGGTACTAGAGGCTCACAAAATTTTGGTGCGACTGAGCGAGGATAACCAGCAAGAATTCCAAGATTTAATTAAAGCGCTGGAGTCAGGTGACTGATCAACCCTGTTCTTGAGCGTTTATTTTGCAGCGTATGTAGTCGCTGTGCAGAATGTGCAACAAATCAGCTACTCGGCGCATTATGTTTTCTTCATATTTATCTAGATGACCATCGGCATAAGCAACGCGCCACATTCCGGTCATTAGCTCGAGCTTTTTCTGCTCATCAAAGTGATCATTAATTTCTCGAGTGAACTGATACAAAGAGGTTGCTTCAGTCACCTCTTCTCTGGAAAGAGCGATTAGTTCATCGACCTGTTCTTTGGTGGTCTCAAGCATGCTTGAGAGTGTCCCGGTAATGGACTCAAGCTCTTGGTCGTCAAGATTTCCATCGATAACCATCACTTCAATCAGCAGCGCTGCCAGGGCGATTTGCTCTGGGCTAGCGCCATCTGGTTCAGATTCAATTACATTTTTTGAGAAAAAATTCTTAATTTTATTAATCATTTAGCTATCTCTTTTAACCATAGTTCTAGTTTAATTTGATCGGCGACAAAGCTTCTAATGCCGTGCGCCAATTTTTCAGTCGCCATAGGGTCATCATTTAATTCATAGCGGAAGACGCTTTCATCTGCCATTGTATAATCAATTTTATCACCAGTATTCCCGGGGTCTAGCTTACGATCTAAGGTGCCAAAATCATCGTCTAATTCTTGCAGTAGCTGCGGGCTAATGGTTAATCGGTCACACCCGGCTAGCTCGGTAATCTCCCCGATATTTCTAAAACTCGCACCCATTACTACAGTGTCATAGCCGGACTGTTTGTAGTAATTATAAATACGCGTGACTGACTGCACACCAGGATCTTCAGTAGCTGTATACTCCGTTTTATTGGTATTAGCTTTGTACCAGTCCAATATCCTGCCTACAAAGGGAGAGATTAAGAATGCCCCTGCATCCGCTGCGGCAGCCGCCTGAGTAAAATTAAACAGCAACGTTAGGTTGCAGTTGATACCTTCTTTTTCAAGTTGCTGCGCTGCACGGATACCTTCAAACGTCGATGCCATTTTAATAAGCACGCGGTCTTTACCAATCCCGGCGGTCTCGTAGAGTTCAATTAACTGGCGTGCCTTGGCAATTGATTTTTGAGTATCAAAAGAGAGTCGCGCATCTACCTCGGTTGAAATGCGCCCAGGAATAACCTCAATGATCTTTTTACCGATGCCAACGGCTAATTTATCCATGCACAGTGACAATTGCTCATCACTGGAGAGTACTCCGCCTGGAACGGAACTAATGACTTCTTTAACCAGACTCTCATAACTGGGCATCTGAGCGGCTTTTAAGATCAACGATGGGTTAGTTGTGGCATCTTCAGGAGAGTACTGGCTGATAGCTTCGAAATCGCCGGTATCTGCCACTACAGTGGTCATTTCTTTCAGTTGTGTCAGTTTACTGATTGCGCTCATTTGTTAGGTTCCCCTGAAGTGGCTTTTAATGCCGTAGTCAAAACATCAATAGTTGAAGTAGGTTTATAGGCATTCTCACTAATATGCCGCCTAAATTGTCGTGCTCCGGGCATCCCATGGAATAAGCCCAAAATATGGCGAGTCATCGCGTGTAACCTAACACCTTTTGACATCTCATTATCCACATATTGAAGGAATTGTTCAGCGATATCTTCACGAGTTTTAATCGGGGTTTTGCTACCATAAATTAGCCTGTCTACATCTGACAGCAGGTAGGGGTTTGTGTAGGCTTCTCGACCCATCATAACGCCATCAATTTTATCAAGATGCAATGCTGATTCTTCTAAGGTGGTGATACCGCCATTTATCACAATCTCGATATTAGGGAAGTCTTTTTTGAGTTGGTATACCCGCTCATAGTTTAGCTCGGGCACTTCCCGATTTTGTTTTGGGCTAAGGCCTTTGAGCCAAGCTTTACGTGCATGAACCAAAAACGTGTTGCAGCCCGCATCAGCAACCGTACCAACAAATTGGCATAGAAAGTCATAGGAATCATAATCATCGACGCCAATCCGGTGCTTTACCGTTATAGGGAGTGAGGAGGCTTCAACCATTGATGATATGCAATTGGCAGTGACCTCGGCATTTTTCATCATAATCGCACCAAACATACCGTTCTGTACGCGATCACTAGGGCAGCCACAGTTAAGATTAATCTCAGCATAGGCGTACTTCTCGGCGATCTTACAGGCCGCAGCAAGGTCATGGGGGTCACTTCCGCCGAGTTGCAATGCAACGGGGTGCTCTGCGGTATTCATGGCTAAATGGCGCTCTGCATCACCGTGTAATATCGCGCCCGTGGTTATCATCTCTGTGTACAGGACAGCATGCGCACTGATTAGTCGCAAAAAGAACCGACAATGCCTATCGGTCCAGTCGAGCATGGGTGCGACGCAAAATCGTCGGCTAGGTGTACTACCCAGATTTGGGGCTATATTGGTCAAGGGCAAGATTTCTCTAGGGTTGGTTTGAATTATTCTTAGCTCACAGTATAAAAGTCAGCGAGGAAAAAGTCCCTTGAAATTGACTCTGCCCTAATTTTTTATTTAGATTTCTTCTGATACTCATGGCAGAGCTTACGACAGCTATCATCTGCTTTGTGTTTACACTACTATCTTTAATTCATAAGCTAAAATTCTTATCAAGAAAGGCTAGAAATATGCGAGGCAGCAGTATTCTCATCAAGACAATTAGACGGGGTCTGATTTTAGTGGTTGCAGGCTTTATGGCCAGTTTTTATTCAGTATCAGGACTGACTCACGCAGATCATGATAAAGCCCGTTATGTCTCTGCTGATGGTATGGATGTTGGCAAATGTGATGACCCTGCACAGCCATGTAAAACGGTTAACTATGCCGGATTGCAGTCTAACAAGGGCGACACTATCCGTATGGCTGCGGGTAATTATAAAATCGAAGATGTCGATACACTGTTTTATCTTCTCAGTGATCTTGTTCCCGTAAAAGGGCTATATAGCGAAACATCTGCTTTTGAGAAAACTGATGTGAACAACATCACACGTCTGACCGGAGTGCCCTTGGAATTCGCTGATAAACTCGCGAGCAAAGGCTTTACGGTGATTGTCGATACGAAAGGTTTAGATATTGAGAAAACGCAAAATATTCGCGAAAAAATGCAGGTTTATGAGCGATTGAAGGTCGCTAAGCCGGCGACTGTCTGTGACAACGGATTTGCTGGTGACCATGCTTGTGAAAAGATGGACTTACTCGCTCATGTTCCACTGTCCAGTTTTTCCACAAACCCCACCGCAGCTAATGATGTTTGGGGCTTTTACGATGTCAATGATGGTAGAGAATACGCCATTATGGGTCTGCGCAATGGCGTTGGCGTAGTCGAGGTAACTGACCCAGAGTCGCCGCGTATGGTGGGAAGCATCTCAAGTCAGTCAACCTCGTGGCGTGATATCAAAGTTTATCAACACTTTAATCTAAAAAGTGCCCGCTGGGATAGTTATGCCTATGTGACCGCTGATAGCGCATCAGTTGGAACCATGATCATAGACTTGCGATCTCTGCCTGAGACCATTTCTGTTGCCGGGTCAGATTCAAGCGATATCAGTGCGCACAACGTCTATTTGAGTAATGTTGATTACTCACTAGGCGTTGCGCTAAATGATGTGGATCCCTACCTGCATATTGCCGGTTCAAATCGGAAGGGTGGCTCATTTAACACCTATAGCTTGGATAACCCCCAATCACCAGTCTCAATCTATCTGAATAGTTCTTCCTCTCGCTCCAACTATACCCATGATGTTAGCTCTATGGTGGTGACGGATGAGCGAAAGGATACGCAATGTGTTTCGGGTGGGCCTCATTGTGAGATTTTCTTTGACTTCAATGAGGATAACTTCCAGATTTGGGATAAAACGCAAAACAGCGCTCCAACCCGATTGAGCACAACCTCTTATAACAATGTTTCTTATGTTCATTCCGGCTGGTATACAGAGGACAAGCAGGTTGTGCTTGTCCATGACGAATTAGATGAGATGAATTATGGTCTTAACACGACTGTCCGGTTATTTGAGATGTCAGACTTCAGAGCGCCTTCTCTTTTATCAACTTGGACGGGCCCAACAGGAGCAATTGACCATAATGGTTTTGTTCGCGGGAATCGCTATTACATGTCTAATTACACAAGAGGCATGACTGTTCTGGATATTTCTGACACCTCCGATCCAAAGGAAATAGGGTTTTTTGATACCTTTCCGATATCTGATAATACGTCGTTCAACGGTGCATGGGGTGTTTATCCTTATTTACCTAGCGGTGTTGTTCTGATTAGTGATATCAGTAGTGGGCTCTATATTGTTAGAGACAGAACAATTCAACCTGCAGAGGGCAGTACTAGTTTTGATGCCGTCAACTATTTGGTTGAAGAGGGTGAAACAGCCACGATTCTGGTTGCACGCAATGGTGGCTCTGAGGGTGATGTGAGTGTGAAGTGGGAGATTCTGACGGGTTCCACAGATAGTGATGACCTATTGCCGGTTGTTGATGCGGGATCAGATATAACGGCGAATGCTGGTGCCACTGTTAGCTTGCTAGGCTCGACGGCACAGTCGGGGTCATTGACTTGGGGGGATGGTGAAAGCCAAGCTCAGTCCATCAGGATCCCTGTGCTGACTGATACCCGCGGCGAACCGAAGGAAAGTTTTTTTGTTCGTCTCCACGAACCTACAGGATCATTATCTCTCCAGTCGCCAAGTATCGCTGTTGTGTCAATTGAAGCTAGCAGTGGCACGGATGAAGAAAGCATAGGGGCTGTCTCTAAGAACGCTGAGCTGACTTATGCCTGGGCGCAGCTTAGCGGGACAGCGGTTTCTATTACTCAGTCTGATGGTCTGGCAGCAGAGTTTACGGCGCCTGATACAGCCTCGGAGCTTAGCTTTCGGTTGACGGTTACGAATGACTCAGGTTTTGAAGCCTACGACTCTGTTGCGGTCAATGTGGTTGTTCCACCTCCGCCACCACAAGTTATAAGCCCACCAACACAGAGTGGCGGAGGAGGAGGTTGCAGCCTGTCTAATAGCTCTTCAAATGACTCATCGCTGCCAATTCTGCTGTTAATAGCGGGTTTGTTGATGTCCAGGCGGCTTTATAGAGTTGGTTAAGACGCGCATGTCTTTCAGGGTGAGTATTAACTGTTTTTGAGAGATGCAGAGGGTAAGGGCGCGTCTCTTTTAATCAGCTGATTAAGTATTATGGTTGATTCAATACCTTCTGCCATGGGCACATTGGCGAGCTTTTCTTTGAGAAATATTTCAAAGGATTGCAATGTTGCTGTACTAACGCGAAGCATGTAGTCATG
>Ga0209192_10000437_pt1 | contig 41574 bp, 67 predicted proteins | sample ArcticOcean_MG_C_11_FD_187433 | JGI IMG/M metagenome (GOLD analysis project Ga0209192, IMG submission 187433) | Marine microbial communities from western Arctic Ocean - ArcticOcean_MG_CB2_154 (SPAdes) (version 2) | ecosystem: Environmental > Aquatic > Marine > Oceanic | place: Arctic Ocean... | reverse complement strand
TAAAGATAATCCATAAGTTTCTAATCCCATATTTTCCTTTCCAGGGTTAAAATAAGGACGTATAGCAATTGTGCTATTTTTTTTTGTGTGTTGGTACTTCTCAACAATTGTGTAATCTTCCATTCTTTGGTTTTTAAAAATTAATAATTATTACTATAGTCAAATTATATACCGTAGTATACTCTTTTATTATTACTAATATTTCTAATAGCAAGATATTTAGTCTTGCTAAAGTTTTTGACTAGGTTGTTAATACAATATTAATTGCTCCACTACCTGTTTGAATATATAGGTCTCCCTTTTTTAATCCATCAGCTTTTGCAGCATCTTCATCAGCATATGTAGTAGAATCAGCAAGATCACGGATCCAACTAATTACTTCATTTACATGTAGCAGTCTAGCATTACCTGTCTGAGCTCTTGAAACTCCCTCATATGCAGAGCTCTCAAACTTTTGACTTAATTTATTTACTTGCTTAGGCTTTCCCATAATTTGTTTTTTAAAGATTAAAAATAAAAAAGGGAGGAAGTTTTAACCACCTCCCTTTTAATTATTTAGTTCTAGAATGATCCTCCTGTGATAGGATTTCTCATTACAATTTTAAGAACTTTAGTTGGATCTTTAACCCAAATTGCTGGCATAGTCTGAGTCATATAAACTCTGTATCCATTAAACTGACCAGTAGATGCAAACCCTTGAGTTCTTCCCATGTAGTCCATAGTACCATTCTGGTAGAACCACTTAAGTTGATTATCCCAAGAAAGTTTTAACAAGTGAATGTTATCATTTCCTTCATCAGTTACATCAAAGATAATAAAACTAAATGAACTTAAAGGTCTTCCATCAATTAATGGGTTCTCAATGTCATTTGTGTTTAAATTATCAAATGCTGGATTTAATACAAACTTAACGTTAGCTAAGAATGGAATAGTAAAGCTTGTGTAAGCAAAACCATAATCTAAATCCATACCTGAACCTTTAACAGCTCCGATATCAGATGCATTTTGAACTAAACCTGAACCATACACTTCATCAGCAATTGCTTTGTTGATTAATTGCATACCTCCAATACCTGTTTGTACAACAAGTGATCTTTGTGGGTCCGGCCCTTTAAATTCAACTTTACCTTGGTAGAAGTTGTAAAGTTCAGACTTAAACATATCAAGAGTAAATGATGACTTGTTATATACTCTTTTGAAAGAGTTATCTAACTGAGACCATAAACCTACAGATAATCTAATATCATCTGGTCCATCTTGTTTAATTCTACCACCTTTACCCCACATTAGGTAAGTTTCAATATCCGTTGCAATTTTAGATAAGTGAGCTGCTTCCATATTTGTAATGAAAGTTCTTGTAAGAGTTCCATTTTCAAATGCTTCTCTAGCACCAGCTTTACCCATGTTTGCAACAAGTCCTTCAATACTAGGTACCGATGGATTGTTTGGATCTGTGTTAAAGTTTCTCCAGATTTCAGTAACAGGTACAGTACCATCAGCGTTTAATCCACCTTTGATCATTAAATCTGCTCTTGAAGAAATTGAATAGTGTACATGTGCTTCTGCTCCTCCTACAAAGTTGTAGAATTCACGGAAACCAGAACCTGTTTCAATGTCAGAGAATCTTTCTCCGTACTCACCTCTTGCAGAACCTTTTCTGAAGAACTTTGTACCTTTAGCTAAATACTTGTTATCCAAGATAGCCGCGTTGTTGTTGTTAACTAATTGAACAGTATAAACAAAACCATCACCTGCTGGGATAATATCATCAGCTGTAATGTAAAGTTCTAGTCCATTATACTTGTCATAAGTAATAATATCACCGTGTCCAAATGTTCTTTTGTTAATCTTGATCTTAAATGTTGTACCATCAATACCTTTATTAGCAGATGCTGGTTCAATATCCGCTACAATGTACGGAAGATCTTGTGCAATAGGAGTTTGCCACTTGTACTCACCTCTAGCGTTATCCACCATGATTGTATTCTTTCCACCGAATGATGCCATTTGATATAAAGGCATTTCTACCTTTTGGGTCATTGCCCATAAATCAATTGGTCCCATATCCATAGGCTCAGGGTTACCGAGCATTTGAGTAAGGTGATAAGAATCAACATGTGAACTTGCTTTGTAGCTTGTATCACGTAGGAAAATCCCATTATTTAATACTGGAGTTGCCATAGTTTTTCTTGTTTTTAATTAATAATTGTTTTTGTTTATATTTAATTTACTTCTAATTAAATTCGTTTAAATATGTTGGTTGGTCTTTGAATTTTTCTTGTAGAACTTTTCCTAGTAGTTTCCTTTTCAGCTTGATTAACACCTAATGATGCTCCTCCTACATTTGATTGTTCACTTTTTAATTTTCTAACCGTTTTCTCAACACTTTTCTGCGCACCTTTATCCATTATCTTAGCTTTGTAACCTGTTGGATCTTGTAATAGCCACAGTGCTTCTGAGATTAATGAATAGTTTGGTTCCACAAATTGATATTTTTCTAGTAAATGACCTAATAGATTAGTATTACGTCCACTTACTGATGGGTAATTTGGTTGAACTAAGCCATTATATAACATAGCTTGAGTTTTTCTATCTACTTTAAGATCTCCTAATTTACCTTCTTTTAATGTTTCATATACATTTTTCATGTATTCTTGAGATGCATTCTCTTGTTGTTTCTTTTTAAGATCTTGTTCTTCAAGTTTTTGAGCAACAACTTTTTCTTGCATCTTATCAAGTTTTGGTTTAAACTTATTTGCTTGAGTTTCAAGTTTACCTAAGTCCTTCCAAATTTCTATTTCTTCTTGAATATCTTCTGCAGTTCCATAACCGGTTGCACTTAAATATTCTGTAATTACTCTTTCCTGTCCAGAAACTGATTTAGTATCAATACTTTTAGTTTCTTCAACTTGACCTAAAGTAGTAAATAACCCTTTTAAATCTTTACCTCCATCTGCTACATATCTTGCAGCAATCTGAAGTTCTTGTGGTAAACTATTAAAAAATTGTTTAGGCGTTTCTCTTCTAACTTCATTAGCTTTTTCATCTAAGTTAGCTTGAATTAATTCTTCCCAATCTTTTGCAGAGTAATCTTCTAATGCTTTGTCATCATCAAAAGCAACAATTTTATCTTCTTTAATCAGTTTACTAAATACATCTGAGATACCACTAATAGATTTTCTATCTCTAGTTTCTTCTTCATCTGTATTTTCACCAGTCAAATTTTCAAAAATATCTTCTACTGAGTCAGCAGGAATATCTTTTTTACTTCCTACTTTATCTTCTACAGATTCATCAGTATCTGACTCATCTTCTTTTTCTTCTGATTTAGCAAGAACATCTGTAGCCCCATTATCATCTGGATCAGCAAAAGACATATCAGCCTTTTCTTGTAATCCAGAAAAAATATTCTTCTGTTTCTTAGTGTTATCTTGAATCATACTATCACCGCTTGGAGCAGCATTAAATATTTCATCTAAGTTAATTTCTATGTTTTGTTCTACCTTACTTTTCACAGGCCCTGTTTGTGTTGTTGTACTCATAATTACGTTGGTTTTAATAATTAATACTTCTTATATAGATAATATACAAATGTTATTTTTATAATTAGCAAGTTAAACTTAAAATATTTTATAAAAGTTAAAAGTTTATTGCAGTATATAGCTAACGCTTATTTTTTATCTTTAGGATCTTTAACATCATACTTGTTTTTGTTTTCTCTAGCTATTTGTAGTTTAGTATCAGCTATCTGTTTTGATGCAGCTATTTTTTCTCTTTCAACACTTAATCTATTATTTTCTTGTGAAGATTGTGTAGCACTTTCTTGACGTTTAAAGTTCATTTGTTCTCTATACTGAGTAGTTTCTCTAATGTCTTTCATAGCATCTTGGAAATCAGACTGTTGATTTTGATTTATATCTGATTGTGATCCAAAACCAGCTGACCTAATCTCAGCAATAGTGATATCATTTTGTCTGTCTTTAGCATTTTCTTGCATCTCAGCTTGAATTTTTTGCTGATCTTCTTGAGCTTTAGCTTGAAGTTGTTGTTCTTGCATTTGACGTTGTTGAGCCATGTCTTGTTCTCTTTGGGCTTGTACTCTTGCTTCTGAATCTTTAAGTATATCAGATACCTCAGCTATAGAGTCTGCTTTAACAATGTTACCTAGCTCATATATACTAGCTCCTGTAGTATTATTAGTCAATGCCATTTGCTTTAAGTTTTCTAAGATAGCCCTATGGTTAGTCTTAGTTGTTGCAAATACATTAAAATCTCTAAGTAATAAATCTGTACCATTAATTGTAAAATTAACTTTTTCAGCTTCTGTAGATATATACTGTAACCTAATGCTTGGATTAGTACTATAGTAATATTGTGCTAAGTCAGTTCTCATTTGATGTATACGTGGCATCAAGTGATCAGAGTGTTGTACAAAGTACATCTCTGTTTGAGCATATGATTGTTGCATAGCTTGTACTACACCTGTTGCTGTTTGTTCTGATACAGCACCACCTAGACGTTGTGGGTTAATACCTATTGCATCAAAACATTGCTGTTTAAAATAGTTTGCAAGTTGAATTCTTGACATTAACCTGCTAGTCTGCTCCATGTTTAGAGTTTGATAGTGATTAAAGTTAGTAGCATTTTCAGTATTAGTAATAGATGTATCAAGAGGTAACATTTGAAAATCTTTCATTGCTACAAATGCCTTGGCATAATTGTTTTTACCCCAATCTTCACCCATTGAATGACGTGGTAAAGCATTCTGATCAAACATTATTATAGTACCTAATTCATCTATTAAGATATCTGCAATCTGATTATTAACCATATTGTATCCAACTTGATATGCTTTCATTAAATCTACTAATGAAGTAGATCTTGTATTTCTATCAGAAAATACTCTCCCTTCTACAGGTAGTTTACAACCATATAAAGAGTTATTTCCTTTAAACTGAAAAGGTAATCTACCAGGTTTAGTTCTATTAATTCCTATGTATATAGGATTAACATTACTACCCATTGAAGATTGCCACATTGCTGGTAAATTTGGTCCAATTTTTACACCACCCCAAACTTCATTAATCCATATCCAATCAATATGCTCACCTTCTAATAAATTTTCTTTTGTTCTTTGTTTAAATATAGATGTATCATAGATTGCATTCTTTGTTTTCTTAAAAGTTTCATCAATAATTTCCTGAGTTACTTCCCCATCTGATTCAATCTTAGTTAAGTGTCCAACTTTTCTTTGAGTTTTCCAATAGATAGTAGCAACTCTCATTAAGTTACCTTCACCCCACATTGAAACATCTTCATTTTCATTTAATATTTCACTAAGTATATCACCACCTTTTGCTGGATCATCCCAATAATTACTTGTAAATTGTCTATATGCTAATCCTGGTGCGTTTGTATTCCACTCATGTGATCTAGTTGCATCATAATATGCACCATCATTTTGATATCCGCTTACTTGATACTGTGCTGATCTAGCAGGATATATTTGTTGTAGTGACTCTAGTTGTTTACTATCCATTAAATATCCATATCTATCTACTACATCAGATACAGTCATTAAATCTACTTTTCCAGCATAGTTAGAATCTGCTATATATCTTTGATCTGGAGATTTTTGATAGAAAGTTAATACTGGATTCCATAACTCTACATCATAGTCATCTTCTAACATACGGAAATGCCAAAACTCTCTATCTGCAATAAGCATATCTTGAAATCCTCTTTCTTCAAGTTCTTGCATTTTGAATCTTTCTTCATCTACTGCAAGTTGGTGGGATGCCCACTCTTCTACCATACTTCTATAAGACTTACTAAAAAAGTCTTCTATCTCTGGTAATGATTTTAATCCTTCTGGTGATAATTGTTTTTGTGCTTCTTCTGATGCGGGATCCATACCCATTTCAATCATTTTCTGCACTAAGTTTTTTTCAGCATCAGCTAATAATGCTGATTCTATATCTACCTTTTTAGCTTCTAACATCTCATTATAAGATGCATCATCTACAGCTCTAAATTGAACTTTAGAATACCTTTTAGCAAACTCACCTGTTAATACATTAATGACATTAGGGACAATAGGATAAAACTTTAATTCTAGTGCTGATTCATTTTCAGCTGTAAGAGTATCCATTAGATCTTTATAATCATTATCTGGCTCAACTATATAATCTGTTTTATCAATTATACCTTTTGCAAGTTTATAATTTTTAAGTAATCTTCTAGCATTTACACGTAAAAATTCTATACCTTGAAGTTCTAACCAATCTAAATTCCATGCGGCCCAGTCATCTGTTTTTTCTTTATACGGTAGAAACTGAATAGGTTGTGTTAAGCTTGAAAATGTAGGACCTCCTTCAGCCTTGGCCCCATTTTTCATTTGCATTGCATTTAATACTCTCATATCAGTTTTCTATTTTATATTTTTAAATCCAGATCTTCTTGGTTTAGAAGATCCAAAAGACTTATTACGACCAATATTTCTAAAGGCTCCACTATACTTTAATTTACTCATTTTTTCTGAATTAACCAAGGAATTATCTTCTGATTCACGTCTCTTAGTATATCCTCTATTTGACTGTTGTATTTTAACAAATGCAACTAGTGCACCAAAAGCAACTAATCTATCTACGTTTAATCCAGGGTAATAAGCTAACATTTCTTTTAATAACATAGGATCTGGTATTCTTGATATACCTAATGTTTGAGTCATTACGTTACCTTCAGTATCAGTTTCTTCATCTATTACTTCTCTAAGAAATTCTATAGCGTAAGATATTAAATGACTTTTAAATAAGTTACCTGTATTTTTCCATCCGTATTCTTGATATACAGTTCTGTTTGATCCTAAATCTTTTAAAAATAAAATTTGTTGTTTAGGAACTAAGTATCTTTGTTTTTTTCTAGCAATCATGTGCTGGATAAAAAGAGATATGTTATTCTCTACTAATGTCCATGCATTATACCATTCAATAATTAATTCTAACCTTTCATGTGTTTTATTTATATCATCAAAACGTCCACACCATGCTGCAACAACTTTATCTTTTTCAATAAATTGTTCTACGTCACCTCCTGCTAAAGTTCTTGTAACTTCAACAGCATTCTTATAAACAAATATACTACATAATGAATCTGATGTTGTTGTTTTACCTTCTGACACAGGGTCAATAGAAGCATAATACATTCCAAATGCGGGTTTTGGTACAGGTCTTTCCCAAACAACAATAGTACCTGTTTTATCTACTTCCTTTTTGTTAACAGGAAAAGTTGTTATTGGTAACTTACTTGTACGCTTGGCTATTACACCTGTCTCATCCCTATCTAAAGCTATAAGTTCATATGAATATTCTTTTTCTTCAATTCTTTTAATTTGCTTACTTAAAATTCCTTGTGGAAATACAGATTCTTTTCTATATGCAAAAGCTTCAGCAATATTTAAAGGTTTCTGAGATATTCTTAATTGAAATTGTTCTCCGCTTAATTCATTTTTCCATCTATCTCTTTCTATATTTATAGCTATAACAGCTTCTTCAACCTGAGAGTTACCATAATTATCTATATAAGGTGGCATAGACCACTGTTCTGGAATAAATAATCCTGCCATACCTATTGTACCATCAGCGTCCATTAAGTTAGTTTCTACAGCATATATATCATTTGCCCCAGGATTTAAGATCATTTCTTTTAGTGGATTACATTGTTCTAAATCACCCACTGATCCAGCAGCTATAAATTGCCCAGTTGTTATCATACCTGAAGACATTGCAGGACGTAGGTATTCGTAGGTCTGCATCATGTTTTTAGCAATACCCGCCTCCTCATGAAAGAAATATGTACATGGTCCACCTACTCCTGTAGTAGCATTTTTTTCAAATGATGCACCTTGTATCTTTGATTTAAGACCTCTAGAAGTTTTTCTGTTGTTTATTTTAACTTCAATTTGTTGTTGCCATAATAATACTTTCTCAGGATTACTAGGTCTATACCATGCAGTATGTTCATTAAGAAATGTTTTATATTCTTCTAAAAACTTCCATGATCCCTTATCATTAATATAATCTTTTAGTGAAGCACCAATTTTACATATAGATCCTTCTTCAAACCAATATTGATTTATGATTTTACCCATATGAAAATAAGAAGAAGCTATCTGACGTTTTTTTAATATAGCAACATGCTGATTATTTAATTCAGATATTACTTCATACAATGCCATATGATATTGAGCATCCCTTACTTTAGCAAAACCGTAATGCTTTTCTTCCTTATCAAAAATTGGTAAGAAGTTTAACCACATATAATAATCTCTGGTTAGGTACCAAACTTTTTCTTTATCTTTGTATATAACACCTGTTCTACATTTATTCTTTTGATCTTGCCAATAAGCTATAAAATCTTTTGATCTAAATGGTGCATTACAATAAAATCCTTCTGAATTAAATATTTGAGCTTGTTCATTAAATAATAATGCTACTTCATTAAACTCATACATACCAGGTTCTTTAAATATAGACTCTAGGTATTCTCTAAAGTCTATATCCGTGGCAAACTCTGTAGTTCCCCATTCACCATTCTCATATGTAGGTATAACTCTACTCATCCACTAATATAGCATATACATCACCTTCTTGAATAAGTAAATGCTCTATTCCATCATGCATCATTGTGGTTGGTAAACAATGATCAGTATATTGTACCATATCACCTATTTCCATTTCACTAACATCTTTACCTTTACCTATTACAGTTCCTTTGTACTCTACTTTTCTAGCTATTTCTGGAATAAATATTCCACCTTTACTAACTTCTTCTTGTTTTTTTGGTTTCAGTAGAAGTTTCTTTCCTACTGGTATTACTTTTTGTGCCATGTTGATTTGTTTTTGATTTATTGTTTTTATAGTCTATTTCATCCCAATAACAAAAATGCCATTGTGTTTTGTCTTTACTCATTTAAATTTGATCATATGCTAAACCTGCGCCTCCTCTTACTGCACTTTCTTGTTCTTGTTGCATGTCTGTAAATGCACCTTTATAAGATTGTCTTATTTGTTCAAACTTTGCAGCAGCATTAATCATAGAATTCATGTTACCATCTCTACCATGCTCAATAGGGGTTACCTCCATATACCTGGCTAATCTGTCTAACATAGCTTTAATACCTACATACGCTCTATACGTAGGTGTTTCATACATTTGCTTACACATATCCATTGCATATCTTATCTTACCATCTTCTGGAGATTCTTCTAAGCCAATCTCTTCAATAATAATATCTTCTTTCTCATGTTCCGGAAGATTAAAGAATGGATTTAAATCTGGGTTAGGACATGACATATAAAATAAATATTGATATACTTGCATATGTGTGTCAGGATATTTATCTATAATTGCTTTTAAAAATGGTAAAGCATAACAATGTTCTGTTAATACAACTTTACTATTTTGGATATCAAATAATCTTATTACCATAATTTATATATTTTATACTGCATCAATATAAGCTTTTATTGTAGCATATGAATCAGTAACATATAATGCTAGTGCTGCCATATATATTACACGAACATTTATAATAGTTCCATCTGCTTGATGTGCTGATCCTACACCTAAAAGTGCAGTAGGATTTATTGCTAATAAAGATTCTGAACCTGGTACTATATAAAGTGTAGGGGGATTTGTTGCAGGAAGTGTTTGTGCTAAAATAACTTGTGTTAATTGAATTGATGCCATTATTGATTATCTTTTAACCACATTATAATTGAATTTACTTCATCTTTTAAATATGGTAGTTCATAAATTTTTATATCTTCTAATACAGGTTCTCCATTAACATGTTCATTGATTGGATAACCATTTGTATCTTCACCTACTTGTTTAAACTTTACATGTTGTATAGTAAGTTTACCTATTTTAAGTTTGGGGTTATGCTTCTTAATAATATACGCATAAATACTCAATTGTAAGCTATAGTGGTTAAGATTGCAGTCATCTAAATGATTAAGAGGCTTAAACATTTTATTAGTAATACCTTCCCAATTAGTAAACCCTTTTTCTTTTATTTCTTTATTTGTCTTATAATCATTGATATTTATATATCCATTTACTACTTCTACTATATCTGCTTGACCACATAAACCTACTGATTTTAAGTATGTTAAATGTTCAGGATATACACCATCTACTAACTTTTGTTTAGGTGCAAACTTAATACCTTTATCATCTATAATAGGTTTTATAATAGGAACCTCAACACCATGACGACCTATAGTATTTAACTCCATCATATCCGACTCTCTTTGGTTATGATAAAAATTACCTAAAGTAATTGCCCTATTTGTCTCTCCATCCCATGCTGCAATTATTTCTTTAGGTGTCATACCATACCACTTTGACCTTTTATTTTTTGATGATTTCTTTGCTTGACCATCTCTGTCAAATTTTGGTTTAAACTTTGCAATAAATGAAGTTACACTTAGCCAGTTTATTTTTTCTTCATCTGTGCTTTCATACACATGACCTTCTTCAATAAATTTTAGTCCCATGGTTTTGTTTTTAAGTACTTGTTGTTGTGTAAATAGGTGTCATTGGATACCCTGTATCCAAGTCTGTACTTGTTAATCCAATATATGGATTAGGTGGGTAATTAGTTATATAAGTAACACCTTGTTGAGTTTCATTAGTTAATAAAGTAACTGCTTCTTCAACAGATATTTGTTCCTCCGCTAATAATTCTTCTACTATTTGTTCTTTAGTTAACTTGCTCATTGTCTATTTGTTTAGTTATTATTTCTTCTTGTTCTTCTGTTGTATAAGCATCCCAGTATCCTTTTGGACACTCTGATGATAATGACCTAACCTTAAAAGCTAAAGAACAACCGCAGTCACTACAACATGGTTGAGTACCAGGTACTAAACAGTTATCACCCTTAGCATCAAATAAAGAACATCCTATACATATCTGAAATCTATGTGTTGCAGCAGCCTCAACGTGTTCTTTTTTAAATATGGTATTTGTAATACCATCTACAATTGCATCAGCATTTTTAAATGCATCAAGATATTTACTCCATTTAGTTTTTGACATTTTTAAATTCTTTTTTATTTATTATATCTTTTTCTAACTGAATCATTGCATTTTCCATTTGAAGTATATTTTTTTGTATATCTTCACTTTTTGCAAATCCATTATAAGTTCTTTTAGCTATATTTCCCAAAAGACTTTTATTCTTAAGTATAGACTTCTCTAACTTATTTTTTCTTAAGTGGAATGTACCTAATCCTTCTACATTAATTCTAGGAAAAGATAATACAGATAAATTCTGTCTAACTTTTGCATAGTAAAAAGATACAAAATCATCTACCACAGAAGGGTGCACACCCACTTCATCTGAAATTCCTTTTTTAAATTCTTTATGACTCTTTGGATTCACGTCCTAAAATTTTGTAATCTAATAATACTATTCCAGAAGATTGCACATTAATGTCTGGATTAAGTGAAATAGTTTTTTTGTTATTTCCTTTTTTAACTAATAAGTTTTTCTTTTCTGCTTTCGTAATAGCATTTCTAGCTGATTGAGAACTTTTAAATATGTCTTGATCAACTGTATAATTACAAAACTTAGTCATTTCCATATCCTGAAATTTTGCTAATTCCGTTAAGAATTTTAAATCAGAATTACTTATCAATGTATCATTAAAGAAACAATATGTAACTATTTGATACTTTATTAAAACATCAATATCTACTTGATGTTTTAAATCTACTTTATTTACTATAGCCATAATTATAAACTCATTATCATATCAACGAAATCAGGATCTGGATAACAATCCATTTTATCCTTTCTTACATTAGTATGTGTTAACAAACCTTTTATTTTACCGTAGTGTGCATCTCTTTGAAAATCAAATCCTTTTAGTGGACCGTATTTTTTTATAAATTGCTTAAGACCTAATCTAATATCTATGCTGTCTCTTTCACCTACGTATCTAATCCACTTTTCAGTTTCTTTAATTTGTGCTTCTGAATATTTATGCCAAAATAGTTTGCCTTTAAAGTGCTGAGGTAATTCACGCACTTGATCTGATATACATTTTGAACCTACATATGTAGTTTTATCTACACTATCTAAATATCCCATACTACATATTTCTAATCCAACTGAGTGACGGTTCATAAACCCTGATCCTGTTTTACCTAAATGCCATCCTTGAGATCCTTTAGGAAATGCTTGCACCATTACACCATCAAACTCATCATCTCCATTCCGGTGACTAATACCACCTAATACAAACTCAGTTGCTACTCTTCCTCTTTTATCTCTACTCCAATGATCTATTGTTCTATAAGGATTATTACTTCCTGCTGTATGATGTAGAAATATATATTCATTTTGTATAGGACCTTTAACATATTCTTCTTTAGGTAAGTAATGTCTATGTATTCTTTGATCAAAGTTAGTTTGAAAGTATTGTGTAGTAATATCACTATCTTCATCAATACCTAGTTCTGGAAAATATTCTATATTAAGTACAAGTACCCACATATCTGCATCAACTACTCCAGTTATCATTAAATCTTTGTCCAGTTGAAACTTCTCTACAGCTCTTTCTGTTATTGGTCCAAAGTGACCATCATCGGTAAGTCCTAATTTAGCTTGTAGTGTTTTAACATCAGAACCTTTGCTACCTAACTTAAGCTGTCTCATTGTCCATAGCTTTAGCCATTGCTTCTTGAAAAGCTTTACCATCTGCTGAATCTAAATCTGGACCACCTTCACCTTTTTGTGCAGCGTATTGTTGAGCCATATACATTTGTGCTTGCATACGCTCTGCTCTAGATTTTTCAATAGCAGCTAATAAACCTTCGTAATCAGCTTGTACTTCTAAGTGAGGGATATTGTCTTTGTAGAATGCAGTGATTTCTTCTCTGCGTTTTGCAAGTTCTTCTTTACTCATTTGAGGATCCTTGTCTTGTAATTCTGGGTTGATTTGTTTTACTGACATCTTTAGTTTTTTAAATGTTTATAAAACAAAGATATACAATAATAGTTTAAATCAAAAAAGTTTATTGGTTTATTTTAAATAAGTTTATTTTTTCTTAGATTTAGCTCCAGAACATTTCCAACGTTTACGAGATAAGTTATTCGGAGTGTTTGGATCATTTGCTTTTTTCTTAGATACTCTTTTCTTAATACCTAAACTTCTTGCACAGTAGCTATCACCTTTAGAGGTGCCAGGTTTTACCCGTGGCCCTCCTCCTTTAGCTTTTCCTGCTTGTCCGTAACTAACTTTTTTACCACTAGCTGTTACTTTAACTTTTGCTTTACCTTTTCTAGGTGTTGCCATTAGTTATATATTTTTATTTTAAATCTTAACAAATCTAATAAAATGAGCCCTCCTATTACCAGCTCCAGCAGTATTACCCGTAAGATAACCATTCCCAGAAGAAACAAGAAATCCCTGTGCAGCAGATATACCATCTGGGTTATTGTTCCAATATAATTCACCTGTACCAACAAATATGAATGAAAGCACCCCCGATGATATATTTAAAAACCCAGATCCATATCCTTGAATATTTAAACCACTATCTCCTAGTTCAGTTGTATCTGTTAATACAGATAAATCCCAATTACCAGGGTTTGCACCATAACGATTAAAATTTCCTACCCCAGTATAGCAAGGAGCGGAGGTAAGGGCTGCAAAATCAGACGGTGATGGAAGTCTATAGCCTGTTGGTGGTTGTATTGTATCCTTTGCAAAATAATTATAAAGTAACCCGTAGCTAGAATTATTGGCATCAAAGTTTACATAGCAAGCAGCTGGCGTTTCATTATCCCAAGCTGTTTTCCAAGCACTAGAACTATTTAAAATAGGTATATTTCCACCTGCAATTAACTGTGTTAGGCTAGAGTTTACTTCATCCCATTCTATATTACATACGTCTACAGGGATATCACTGGAGATAGGCCACACTACTGTAGATCCTTTATATATCTTAGATACATCTGAACTACCTACTTTTATTTTCCCTGCTGCAGGAGTTACACCTTGTATTTTTAAATTTGCCATTTATCCTATTATTATATATAAAGTATTAACATTCGGGGTTCCAACGTCATTATCATATTGATCTTGAGTAAGCGATATAACGTTAGTTACCTTTTCCTCACCATAAATATCTGTGGTATTCACAATTGCATCTGGAGCTGAGACTGTAACATTTCCAGTTGCAGAACTTGCTGAAACATTAGTACCTCCAATAATTGATGATACTGCACCTCCACCTGTATTAACAAAAGTTTTAAGAGCCTTCATTGTAACAAGTTCAGTTTGAACCTTTGGTTGAGGTTTCATTCTTTCTTGTGGATTTTGATAACGAGCTATAGTAATATAGTCATCGGTTTTTGGTACCACTTGTTGCTTTCTCCACAACATACCCATCATGTCTTGTAGTATCGTACTCATTTTATTTTTTATTTTTTGGTAAAGATTTTACTTTACCGTTAGTAGTTCTTGCGTATTTGTGAGTCTTAGTCTCTTTACTAGGGATTAACGTACCGCTATACGTTTTCCCTCCCCATTTCCAACTTACTTTTCCTGCCATAATTAATCTTCTATACCTTGGTTAATACTTTCTGGATATTTAATATGCATTATGTCACGAAGATTTGCGCATCTTTGATAATTTTCTTCATTAATATAAAAATCAATAATATTTTCTAACTCAACTAAAGTAGGACCTTCTTCAGGATCATAAGCCATTATAACTTCACCACCATTCTTAAATTGATTACTTATTAATTCTTGAAATGTGATTTCCCCGGAAAGTATCATCCACGCATTGTTATAAGCTGTGTCAATAAGTATTGCATCTAATTGCATTTGTTCTATTTCTGATATCTCTTTTTTTTCCTTCATAGTTTTTATTTCTTTTTGAAATGCTTCTATATGAACAATATACTAAATTTTATAGTCCCATAAAAATTTTTATGTAATAACCTGCCCCCCACCCTTTGAAATTTGTTCTCATGGCCCCCATAAAAGTTATGTGTTTGGCGTGCTTGAGAGGTATAATGGATCTGCTCCCCAACTATTTTTTGTAGCGGTGGTACCCCCTCTAACTTATGGAGGTGCCAAAGCTAAGTGTAGCAGGATGCAAACACGTGTACTAAAAAAACAAAAGTACATGTACTGTAATCCTAAAACATTGGAGTAGTATGTGGATAGTGTGTCTACGTAGATAACTACTGTATCAGTACAAAGTTGATAGCTTGTATGTGTACAGTAGATATATGTAAACGCACAATATATCTGTATAAGGCATTTTTCAATGCCTCTGCTCCCTAACTATATAATGCAGGTGAATGATTAGATTCATCTTGAACAACAACTTTCAGCATAAGGCTAATCACTTATGTAATCAAAATTAAATTTTAATAGTATGAACAACTTGGTAACAGTACGCAAATCAGAGAACGGAGCAACAGTAAGAGTATCTAACAATCCTGAGTATGGATATGTAGTGCTTGAGCAAATTGCATCAGAGCTTAAAGGTGGATGGATTAGTGATAAAACACTAACAACAATCATTCAAGGTAAGACCTCTGTACTTGAGTCTATGGACTTGAGTAAGCCATTGATTGGTAAGATTGTGGTTTTAGAAAGCCTCAAGCCTTTCAATGATAAGCAACCTGAGCGTGACTTAAAGTATGCTGGTGATACGGGAATAGTATGTATGGATGGAGATAACCCAATCTATAGAAAAACTGAATTCACGTATGATACTAATGCACACTCTGCATTCATTAAGCACACTAATGGTGCTGACATACGTAATGCAAACTCTGGTAATCAAGCCGTAGAGAGCTTGTCTGCCTTCAAGCAGGAATCTGTTGAGGCGTAATGTAAGTAGTGGCGTAGGCGTGCTTTTCAGCACGTCTGCTCCCTAACTACATATTGCACTGTAGAGTAACAAATAACTGTGTAACAACAGCATGTTACTCTATTTAACTCTATAATCACTGACTATAGTTACTAAACAATCATTATTAGTAATTAAAACAATAAAAGTTGTGGTAAAATAATTTATATGGACGTGTGTCTGTGAAGAGGAGGTCATTATATGCTATAAAAGCACCTTTCAACACACTTGTAATAATCACTGTTACTATAAATATAAATATAGCTAACGTAACAACAATACAGTTACAACAAGCAACAATATAACATAAGAGTATGTTGTCTCTCTCTCTATAGGATAAGAGCCATATTACCCGGAATAATAAAAAAGCATTGTAGGTAAGTAAACGGAGTGCTAGGGTTGGAAGCCTTTACCTATAATGTTTTATCATAACTAATCATTAATCAAATATATTATGTCAAACATTTCAGAATTACAAGTATTAAGATCAGCAGCTGGTTATTACATAGGTCGTACAGAGAATGGTATGCCTTATAGTCGTGAGTCAGGTTATTTTAGAAACAAAGATGATGCTGATTGGAAATTAAACTACAATTTAACTCAACCAGAACAAGATCCTTATTGGGAGGATGCAATATAAATCGTAAATCAATAATCAAATGAAAAAGAAATTCCTTTACCTTATGTTACTCCTCTTCATAGGAGGACCAATACTTCAATCATGTGGATCATCCCGTGGTTGTAAAAAAATGAGAAAGTATCGTAAATACTCTTATCAATCAGAACAATTACTAAATATCAATCACTTAAATAAACTATCATGAAAAAAACAATGAAATATCTCGTTAAACTACTATTCGTAATAATACTACCTTTAGTTGTATCAATATCTACTACCTATCTAGTAATAAGTAATTGGGAAGACACTTCTGTTATGATTATAATAGCATTTGCTATACTTACACTTTTAACTATATTTAATGCTGTGTTTTATAGTGCAGTACTAAGTAATACTAAGTTGTTACCTGAAATCACAGTTGAAACCGGTTTAGTAATAGGATTTTGTATTGCTTATGATAGGAATAGAATGAAACCAATTGTAACAGTCGTAATACCTTTCTTAGTTATAGAAATAACACCAAGAAGAAAATAAAAAGGACCATATATAGCCCACTAACAACACCAGTAATATTATATCTATAATAATACTAGTTAGTGAGGCTATGTTCATAAAATATAAAACCAATGGCAAAACAATATAACGTACAAGAAGAGATACTTGAAGGTATCTTAGAAAAACTATTTGATAGGCATGCTATAAGACAGCAAAAAAATATATTTTCTATTAGAGATATAATACACAGAGAGCTTTCAGAGTCTGCTTTAGAATCTATTACTCATCTTATGTTAACTGAGAAAACATTTATACCAACCAAAATTGGTGATTATGTTAGAATGATACCACCAGACTATCATGTAGGTAGAGAATTTGAAATAGATGTTCTAGAAGACATGGGTCTTTTAGGCAAAGGAGATAAATATAGCGAGTATTATGTATATGCACGTGTTATAGGTGACACATCTTGGGGTAGTGATCCATATGACCCATTTTATAAAAATATAAAAGTTAACTTAATGTATCATGATGAGCACAAAACACTTAAACATGTTGAAGCTCAAGTAAGTCCTCTGCATGCATTATATATACAAAAAAGATTTATACCTTTCCTTAAAGAAGAATCTCAAACTGAATTAAAATTAGAAGACAATGGCTAAAATATCAATGGAGTTATTACACTCAGAACAAAAATCGTGGGGTGATATAGATGTATCTCTTAAAAAAGCTGGAGGAAAGAATATTTCTTTTGGTAAGTATATGCAAGACAAATATGCTTTTAAAGAGAAAGATCTAGAAAATGAGCCTGATACCAATAGGGCCATGCTGATTATACTTAAAAATCACGTTGAAGAAATTAGATAGATTTGGTATAGTTAAGCATACTGTCTGTACTGATCCTGAATTGTCTATACAAGCTAAGGGTTTATACAGTATATTATGCTGTTATGCTAATAAGAATAGAATTTGCTGGCCATCTATAAGTACGTTAGCAGATGACTGTGGCTCAAGTCAAACATCTATAAAAAGATGGATAAGAGAGTTAAAATCACATAAATACATAAAAAGAATAGGTCAAAAGCTAATAATTCTATGAGCGTTAGCTATATTTATGCTTTTTATTTTTGAATTAATACCAAATAATATTATTAGTACTGTCTCAGGAACTGTTATATCCTTATCTTTGATAAACAAATAAGATAATGATTATACAACTTCCTAATGGCCGTATCATAGAATGTTCACTTGAACAGTACCTTTCACTTAGTGATCAAGAGTACAATGATTTAAATGGTCTTAGTTCCGCATACACAAAGGAAGTGGTTGATCCATGGTATAATAGGTTTGCAAATAAATCAGATAAAGATGATTCAGATGATTCAATAATAGATATTGAAGAATATGAACCTGGACTTGATGAAATTGACGCTTATGAAAAACTGGAAGACCCGTATTTTCACTCAGATGATAGTTAATCATCACACAAAATTATTTTATTAATCATTAAATTTTATTAAAAATGCAAAATCAAGTAGAAGTACTAGCTGATGACATGGGTAATGTTGTACGCTTAAGCAAAAACAATCCAGATTATGGATACATTAGATTAGGGTACAAAGAAGTATCAATTGGTAAAGGAGGTTGGTTAAAGCCAAGAAACCTTACAACACTTATTATGGGTTCAACAGATAACCTGACAGAGTATGCTAAAAATTTAGGTAAAACAATACCTGGTAAAATTATAGCTATTGAGTCATTAGAACCTTTTAATGCAGCAAATCCTGATAGAGACCTGAAATATGCAGGTGATACAGGAATTATATGTTGTGTAGACGGAGAACCTATTTATAGGAAAACAGAGTATACTTTTGATATTGCATCAACTGATACTTTAGTAGCTCACAATAATGGTGATGCAATCCGTGCAGCAAATGAAGTTTCTTTTGAGTCAAAAAAAGAACAAATTACAGCATCTACAGCTGAAGCTTTTGGTCTAAAAACAGAAGACACTACTGATGAAGTAGTAGAAGACGTTACAGATGAGGTTGAAGAAGTAGAAGTAGTAGAGGATGTTTATGAAGAAGAAACATTTGATCTATAACTAAATTGTTATAAGACTGGGGTGTAACAACCTCAGTCTAAATAACTTATTTCTTACTAAATTATAACTAAAAAATCCAACAATCATGCTATCTAATGAACAAATATCTAAATTAAATCTCAATGAACAAGAATTAAACTTAAGCAAGCGTATTGAGCGTTATCAGTACTTAGGTCTTTATGCTGAATATCAACTTCATCCAGCTTCTATTATTAACTCTTTTGAGTATAGTAAACTTAATCCATATCAACATTTTTTGTTTAAACGTGTATTGCATGGCCTTAATGTTTATAAACCTGAAGAAGTTACTAAATTACACTGGGATAAGAAAAGACGCATTACAAAAGTTTGGAAGCGTGGGCAAAGAGAAATCAATGCTTGGAAACAAACACTTTGTAATAAGCGTATAAATGCTTATCTTAAGAAAACATTTCCTCACAGTCCACTTGCATTATTTATTGCAAATATACCTGCTGAAGAAACATTAGATGACTATCAGAATAAAATGACTTTCAAAGATTTAGGAATTAACTATGAAGATCTAATCCTTAAATTCATGTCTGCTGGTTTATTACCTAACAACTTTTTTACTATTTCAGAATGATTAAGCAAAAAAGAAAACTATGTAACAATTGCAATACTGAACAGTTCATTTGGAAAAATGATAAAGGCAGCCGGTATTGCAAAAGTTGCTGGTATAGATCAATGGAAACTAAAAAACCATTGAAAGCTAGAAAACCTTTGAATCCAAAATCAAAGAGAATGCAAACCATAGATTTAGCATATAGTAAACTACGCAAAAAATTTATGGAACAGAAACCAATGTGTGAAGCAGCACTTCCTGTATGTAATGGACCATCAACTGATGTACATCATAAAAAAGGACGTGGGCAGTATCATTTAGTAGTTAGTACTTGGCTATCAGTATGTAGGCCATGTCACAATTATCTAGAAGAACATCCAAAAGAGGCCTTAGAATTAGGTTTATCTGAAAGAAGAACTTAGTATATGATTAGAATTAATAAAACTTATAAAAACTTAAACAATAGGTATGGAAGCAGAATTATATTACACAACACCTTCACAAGAAATATTTGATGAAGTAAAAACAAAATCAATTGAAGTCTGGAAAGAAAATTACTCAGATGAATTTGGATATGTTAAAGAAAAAACAGAATCCATCATAAACCTTAATAACATTAAAGACAATGTTATGAGTATTGTGGCTAGGTTTGATAATTCAAATCAATATAAACTTGCAACTAAATTAAGTGTGGAGTCACGTAAAGCCATTAGAGATAGGATGATTGATGGTGGAACACCTCAGCAGTATATAATGTTTTAACCACCATTATTAAAAATAATACAGTTTGATATTTAACATTTAGAGAGACTAGTGAAGCTGTAATTGAGAAGTAGAGAGAATTAATTAGTGAAAAAAGGTTTGTAGTAGCTAGGCGCCTTTAATTGCACTCAATCAGAAACCTTGAAAGACCCGAAGTCTCTCTTTATGTTTAAATATGTAAAATTAATAGTAATAATTAAATGATAAATAAAATGAAAATTTGGCACATTAGTGATACACATACATTTCATGAATTACTTGTAGTACCAGAAGGTATTGATATGGTTATACACAGTGGAGACTGTAGTAATCCAAGAGACCCTTATAACAACGAACCTGAAGTTAGAGCCTTTATAGATTGGTTTGGAGACCTACCTATAAAACATAAAATATTTGTAGCGGGTAATCATGATACAAGTATTGAGAAAGGATTAGTTACTAAAGATGATTTTGATCAAAATTGTATACACTATCTTGAAAATACCTCAGTAGAAATCGAAGGGTTAAAAATATTTGGATCTCCACATACTCCTCAATTTGGTCAATGGGCTTTTATGAAAGCTAGAAATAAGTTGGATAGAATTTGGGGAAGAGCAATCCCAGATGATGCTAGTATTGTTGTTTGTCATGGTCCACCACGAGGGGTGTTAGATTTATCTTATGATAGGTATAATGTTTTAGAATTTTGTGGTGATAAATCATTAATGAACAGGATAAAAGAAGTAGAACCTATATTGGTGTTGTTTGGTCACATCCACAACAATAAAGAAATAGTAAATGCTGGTACTAGAAAGGTATATGGATTAGATACTATTTTCTCTAATGGTTCCGTGGTTACTGATGGTAAGTTTGGTAAATTAAGTGGTAATGGAAATATATTTAAATTATGAATAAAAATAAAAAAGATATAGCAATAAAATTAATAACTTGGATAACAATCCTGATAATAACATCAACCTTATGGTATCAAATACTAATACATCTATTTCTAATAGAGAAATAATTCAAGCTGATGCACTCTCAGTAGCAGTAAAACATAAAAGGTGTGGCTTAGGTATATCTATGGGTGTGGGTAAAACTAGAATAGCAATACAACATATACAGGAACATTATAATTCTTTTATACAAGTCTTGATAGTGATACCAAAACATTCAGTAGCTCAATCATGGATAGATGAATTAGGTAAAATGAATTTAGAAAATTTAGTTAATCATATAACTTTTACCACTTATCTCTCACTAAAAAAATACAATCCTAATGATTATGACATAGTATATTTAGATGAATGTCATTCACTTAAGTATTCTCATGAAGTATTTTTAGGTCCATATTCAGGCAAAATATTAGGTTTAACAGGTACACCACCAAAAAGTTTAAATTCTGAGAAGGGTATGATGGTAAATAAATATTGCCCTATTAAGTATACTTTTACTGTAGATCAAGCAACAGACTCTAATATTTTAAATGATTACAAAATTGTTATACATGAGTTAGAATTGTCCAAGCTACCTTCTCTAAAAAAGAAAAACAAAGCTGGTGGGTTTTGGTATACATCAGAAAAGAAAGACTATGACTATGTAACCAATAGATTAGCTCAAGCTAATACTGATAAACAATTACAGTTTGGAAGAATTATGCGCATGAGAGCTTTAATGGATTATACAAGTAAAGAAAGTTATGTTAAAAGTATATTAAGCAATGTAAGTACTAAATGTATTGTATTTGCTAATACTCAAAAACAAGCAGATGAAATATGTAAACATAGTTATCACTCTAAGAACTCTAAATCAGAAGAAAACCTTGAGTTATTTTCTGATGGTAGAATAGATAAATTATCATGTGTTTTGCAATTATCAGAAGGTGTAACTATACCAAATCTTAAGGCAGGTATTATTATGCATGCATATGGTAATGAAAAGAAAACTTCACAAAGAATAGGAAGATTGCTTAGATTAAATCCAACAGAAACAGCAACATGTCATATACTAATGTATAAAGGTACCCAAGATGAAAAATGGGTTAATTTAGCTATCTCAGGATTTGATCAATCAAAAATTACAGTTTATAATCCATTAAAAAGATAATGTGTAAGCCAATTATTAAATGTAGCAGGTGTGAAAAAGTATTTTGTGGTGGATTTGACTACAGAATGCATTTTGATATACATATGGATGAATGGTATAAAACAGAAAATAAACAAGAATATATTAAAAAAACAACACAATGGGAAAAATGAAAGAGCTCTACATAGAGCACCAAGAAGAACAAGCATACAAAGGATCACATGATGCTATGATACATAGTTTGTCAAGAAAAACAATAGAAGAATATATAACAGAAGGTGATACACCTTGTCCTAATTGTAACGAACCTTCATTATTACGCAATGAAAACAATGCAAAATGTTTAGAGTGTGCTCAAGAGTTCACTTATGTTGGTTCAGCTTTAAGATTCTTATGAGTAAGATATATAGAGAAGATATAGAATATTTAGGTTATGACGCAGAAGTAGAATATACTTTTGACCCGGGAGAACCTGAAGTACATACAGAAACTAATGGAGATCCTGGTACACCAGGAACTGGACCATCTGTAGATGTACATCGGATTTGGGTAGAATTAGAAAGCAATGAAGGATGTTCAGTAGTGGTAGACATATCTTCCGTCTTTTATGAATCATCTATTGAAGAACACATATTAGAAAAGTATCATGAATGAAAAAAGAATTAGATGCATAAGCACCAGAACATATATTTTTGTAGATGGTAAATGGATTAATGAAAGATCTAATGTAGAATTAGATCCTCATGATCCAGATTACTGTGTAGTATGGGATATAAAAAAAAAATCATAATAAAAATAGAAAAATGAGTAGAACAAAAAGAAAACCATACACTGGAGCTAAAGCGGTAGATAAGTCTTGCAGAGGTAAACGTGGAACTTGTCCTACTTGCAGTGAAAATAGACAATATAAAAACACTAAACGAGAAGTAAAAACGGAACTTAAATAAAGGTTATGACAGCAAAAGAAAAAGCAGCAGAATTATATGATGTATTTAATAGTATTACACCATTAGATGCAAGATTTACAGATACAGTTGAAGATGCAAATAGAAAATGTTTAGCAGATATAAAATTAACTAAACAATGTGCATTGATTTGTGTAGATAAAATATTAGAATTTGCATACGATATAGAATGGGAAAAGAAAGAAGAGGCTATATCTAAATTAAAGTTTCTTAAAGAAGTTAAACAAGAGATAAATAAATTATGAAAAACAAACAAAAAACATTAGTAATATTAAAATTTATTTGTATAGGTTTTATCGCATTTTGTGGTATTGCAGTTTTAATAGACATTATTAGAAACGGTTCTAATATGTTATAAATTAAATAATATGAAAGATAACTTATACATAAAAGCAACAGTAAAAGATGGGCAATTACATTTTCCCATTAAAGCAGTGGGTACTAAATATAGAAAATTCTTTGAACAGTTACCTGATGATTCTAGATTAGAAATATTTATTGGTGTAGGTGGTGATAAAGGTAGTAATCCACAATTAGCACGTATACATGCAATGATTAGAGAAATAGCACAAGAAATTGGCTATACTTTTGCAGAAGCCAAAATTGAAGTGAAAAGAGCCGCTGGATTATGTTTTGTAAGAGATAAACAAGAGTATTGCAAGTCTTTTGCAGATTGTGATAAAGATGAATTAAATTTAACTATACAAGCATGTGTTGAGATAGGAGACTTTAATGGTATGCAGTTAAGATGATTTATCATCTTTTACTACTTTCATTATTGGCTCCACTTCTTTAAGTACTTCTTTTAAATTACTAAATTTATCACCTAATTCAGTTAATTGATTAACAAGATCACCATTCATAACACCGTTTTTTATAGAATTTTTTGCAGATTCAAATAAGTCATTATCAACTTCAATTTCTTTTTTAATTGTGATACCTTGACGTTCTGCTTCAAACTTTAAATAATTAACTAAACCAAATAGAACATATAAATTTTGTTCATATGAATCTAATTCAATAGCAGGAAGTGGATTACCAGATTTTGGATCATATGCCATGATAGTTTCAAACTTTTTCATAGCACCTGGAATCTTTAACTTATCTTCTTCAGTTGCATTAAGCATAAACACTGAAGTTATATTTTGTAAACCAATAATAAAAGATGGATTAATTTCTATACCTGTGATATTTTTTGTGTAATCATAAGTTGTAAGTTCCCTTACTGTTGAATTTTCTGACATAATAAAAAGTTTTAATAAACAAATATAGTAAAATAAATGGAAATAGATATAAATATACTAAGAGATAATTTAAATAATAAATTAAAAGACAGCGGTTGGGACCGGATGCTTTCACCGTATGTTAATGGTTTAAGTTTTGATCATATAATAAATACATTAGTTCAAAATGTTGAGAACGGTAAACGTTTTACTCCTAAATTCAAAGATGTATTTAATGGATTTTATGAATGTCCATACAAAGATCTTAAAGTTGTGATAGTAGGTCAAGACCCATACCCTCAATTAGGTGTGGCTGACGGTATAGCATTTAGCTGTAGCAGAAAAGGTAAAACAGAAAAGTCATTACAATATATATTCAAAGCACTTTACGGAGAGTATGAAGGTTATAATAATGATTTAAGACGTTGGTCTAATCAAGGTGTTTTACTAATTAATACTGCATTTACAGTAGAGATTAATAAAATTGGTTCACACTATGGTATATGGAAAAGCTTTACAGAACACATCTTTGATAATATTAATAAACACAATCCAAATACAATATTTATATTAATGGGTAAAAAAGCAGAAGAATGGATAACATCAATACCTACTGCTAAAATTCTTAAATGTTCTCACCCAGCATCAGCTGCATATAGAGGTGGGGAATGGGATTGTAATGATGTCTTTAATAAAGCAAATGAAATATTAAATAAGCAAGATAAAACTTGTATAAACTGGTAATAATGGTTATATTTGTAACCCTGTAATTTTAATTAAATGATTGAAAATCAAAAGATTAGACAAGAACGTGAGATAAAAGCTTTTAGGCTTAAATTTTTAAAAGAACATGATGTTAAACTTTTTATTATAGTTCCAAAATTAAATATAGATCATATTTGTACATTAGAAATATATAAAAAAATTACTTTAGAATGTATAAAAGAAGATCATCCAAAATATAAAAAATATACATTTAAAACAAAATCTAAAGAGCGTGATTTTATTACTTATATACAAGTAATGAGTTTTTTAGCTAGTAATGATGGATATTCTTTAACTGTTATTGGAAAATCAATATTTAGAAATCATGCTACTATTATTAATTCTCGTAAGATTATTAGTAATGGTATAGAAACCAGAGAACCTAGCATTAATAGAATAATTACAAAAATACAAACTAAAATAGAAGATTATGTGGGAATTATTCCAGAAGATGTTAAAAGCAAACCTATCACCAAACCAGTGCTTGATCCTATTTGGCATGAAGCAAAAGATCTCATTACCGGATGCAATAACCGCAGATAGAGACATACTAGTTATTAAAGGTTTTATAGAATTAAAAGATCATCAGTATGTAATGACAGCACAAGCAAAAGTATTTTGTGCTACTCTAGATAGTTACTTTATTAAAGCTAAAAAGAAAACTGACATCCAACTTATGGGTAAAGATTTTGTAGAAAAAATAAATAGTTATAGAGAAATATTTCCTCCAAGAAAACTACCTAGTGGTAATCCTGCAAGAAATAATGTTAAAGCTCTTGGAGAATCATTTAGATGGTTTTTTGAAACCTATGATCATACATGGGAAGAGGTAGAAAAAGCTACAAGTATGTATGTTAATGAGTATAGAGATGCTGATTACTTATATATGCAAACCAGTCAATATTTTATATGTAAACAAGATAAGCATAAAGTCAAACACTCTAGACTAGCTGATTATTGTGATATGATTGTTGATGGAGTTAGTACAGAAGATGAACACTTTAAAGAAAATGTAGTATGACACCAAAAGAAAAAGCAAAGGAGTTAGTAGATAAGTTTACACTTTATTTAGGTACTGATGTTAACGGTGACGAATGTTATGTAGATGTAATAGAAGCTAAACAATGTGCATTAATTTGTGTAGATGAGAAGATTGAAACATTATTGCCTTATGCCGGGTTATTAGATATTAAAAAAACAATTGATGAATTAGAAGAAGTTAAACAAGAATTAAATAAACTATAATGACACCAAAACAAAAAGCAATAGAGTTGTTAGGTAATTTTGATAACATTAATTTAATAGCAACAAGAAATACCAAAGGGAATTTAGTTTCTCCTTACAAAAGTAAATACCTTGAAAATGAATGTTGTGTGCATAATTCAAAAAAAGGTGCATTAATTTGTGTAGAGGAATTAATTAAACTTTACGAATTTGAAAACCCAAACAGAGGGTTTAAAATAAGCTATTGGGATGAAGTTAAAGAAGAAATAAATAAATTATGAAGACAGCTCGTTTTTTAATTAAGAAAGAAATAAAAGAAGTATTAAATAAATTAAACCTTGTACGTGAAGATTTTCAAATGCTAAGAGATGGGAAATGGGTTCCAGATAAACAGTCATGTAATGACAGCATTGATAATATAGAAAGTATTATAAACATAATAGATGATGAGTAAAAGTGATAAAATAGTAGAAGATTTAAAAAAAGAATTTGATATAAGAAGTTGTGTTGGTATAGATAAATATAAAACAACACTACAAGATAATAACAAAGATGATTTTTTGCAGCACTTAAAAGAAGAACTTATGGATGCAGCATTATATATTCAAAAACTACAAAGTAATGAGTAAACCAACACCAGCATGGGTGGGCCAATACACAGCCTTCAATGATGCACTTAAATACATGTATGCTAGGTCAACAGGAGCTGAGAAATCAATATATACTCCATGGCCCAAGTTTAATGATGCTGCAACTGACGGTTTAGAATGGAATACACTTACTGTTATTGGTGGTAGACCTGGTTCAGGTAAAACTCTGATTAAAGATCAGATAATACGTGAGTCTTTTATGCTTAACCCTAATGATGACTTTAGAGTATTAGAATTTCAATTTGAAATGGTTGGTAGAACATCAGCCATTAGAGAATTTAGTTCTATTACTGGTAAAACATATAAAGAACTGTGTAGTGCAGGTTCTGTATTAGGTGCAGATGTAATGACTAGTTGTCATCAGTATGCAAAAGAACGTGTAAAGTACCCGGTAGATATTATATCAACACCTTTGACTGTTAATCAAATGCGTGAGCAAGTTGATGCTTACATGGTTAAACATCAAGGTAAGAAAACAATTATTACACTAGATCACACTATGCTTGTAAAAAGAGCTCCTTATCAGAATAACTCATTAGATATGTTATTTGAACTAGGTGAATTCTTTACACAATGTAAACGTGATTACCCTTGTTTATTTATTGCATTGTCACAGCTTAATAGAAATATTGATAACCCTGACAGAGCAATTGACGGTAAGTATGGTAATTATATTCTTGAGTCAGATATATTTGGATCAGATGCTATGTTACAACATGCAGATATGTTGATTGGTATTAACCGGCCAGCAAAACAAAAGATTAGGTTCTATGGACCTGATAGATATATTATAGAAAATGATAGAACCTTGGTACTTCATTTCTTGAAAGCTAGGAATGGTGATGCAAGAATGAGTTTTTTCAAAGCAGAATTTGAGAAAATGCAAATTGCAGAAATGGCTACACCAGGACAACAAGAACGCAGATGATAAGCACTAAAAAATTAAAAATAGAAAATATGGGACTGACACCAGACCAACGTAAAACTAAAGTTGCAAAACTAAGAGAAGAACATGAAAATTATTTTCAAATAGGAGGTAATATTAATGCTCAATATATACCAAAGATGGCTTATAGACCAAAAGGAAAAGATGAACTACACGTATCATTCTTTCCTAGTGAGCTAGAAAAAGAGGAAGACATATATACTGAATTTGTTAGTATAGATTATGATTCAGAAGATCCAAAAAGAACATTATATTTACATAAGTATAATCCTCATTGGAAATCAGAATATGAATTAGTTACATCTGGTTCTGGATTTCAAAGACATCTTATTCCAGTAAATGAATTAAAAGTTATAAATGATGTAACTTCAAGAAATGATAATCATCCAATTAAAAATATAATAACTCTTCCATCGTCAACAAGTACATTATTTGACTTACCAAATCCAGATGGCATTAGCCCTACTGCATTAATTGATAAACTTGAAGAGATTAATCAAACATTAATAACATTAACCAAAGTAATAAATAAATTTAACAAGTAAACATGGCAAACAGCGTATTAGTTATTGCTGATTCAGGGACAGGAAAGTCTACCTCAATCAGAACATTAGATCCAAAAGAGACTTTTATTATAAATATAGCTAACAAACCTTTACCGTTTAGAGGTTGGAAGGGCAAGTACACTCAGATAACAAAAGATCATCCAAAAGGAAATCTAACATCTGCAGCTACTGCACCTGGTATCATTAAAGCAATGAAGCATGTAAATGATAAGATGGGCCATATCAAAACTATTGTAGTTGATGATTGGCAATATATGAGTTCTTTTGAATATTTTGATAGAGCACATGAGAAAGGATATGAAAAGTTTACACAGATTGCTGCTAACTTGGCCATGGTTGCTAAGTTACCTAAAGATCTAAGAGAAGACTTAAATATTATTTTCTTAACTCATTCAGAAGATTCAACTGATTTAAATGGAAACAGAAAAGTTAAAGCAAAAACTATTGGTAAGATGATAGATAATACTTTAACTTTGGAGGGTCTATTTTCAATAGTGTTGTTTGGTAAAGTAAATAAATTAGATGATGGTGAACTTGAATACGGTTTTGAAACTCAAAACAATGGAGAGAACACATGTAAATCACCAATGGGTATGTTTAAGGATAAATTTATTCCTAATGACCTGCAATTCGTAATAAGTTGTATTGAGGAATACAACAAATAAATTAATTTAAAAATCAAAAATTATGTTAAGTACTAAAGACATGTCTGCCGGATCAGGCGGAACAAAACCAGTAATTGGAACAGGAAATCAAAAAGTAAAGATCAATTCAATTACATTTGATCAAACGCCATATGATATGAATGCATACAATATTACATTGCATGTAGAAAGTGAACCAATTACCGGAGAATTCAACGGATTCTTAAAAGATGTAAATAATCCTAATGGACCCAAGTTTGAAGGTCAAGTAGGTAGAGTAAGATTCTCTCCATATCCATTTAAAGATGCTACATTAGCAAATGGTAATGAAATTAGTAGAGATACAGAAGTATTGAAAGCTATGGTATTTTTATCAGAAGTAGTTGATAAGAGAGATGAGCTTGATGCTATTCAGGCAAACACTATTGAAGATTTCATGATGAAAGCTTCAAAGATTTGTTCTGGGACTGGTTACATCAACGCATGCTTAGGTGCACGTGAGTGGGAAAACAAAGAAGGTTATGTAAATAATGATTTATTTTTACCTAAAAGAAACAGAATGGGTGTACCATTAGAAGCTTTGGATACAGAAAATTCTAATTTAATTTCTTTTGATAGTGGTGATAAAAATCATTTCAGAGGAATGGAAAAGAAAGAATCAACTCCAGCAAGTAATTTTGAACCGGCTCCTACTGCAGGATCTGATTTTGAATTATAATATCCTTAATTAAAAGAATGGGCTCAGTATATTGCTGGGCCTATTTTTTTTTAATACATTTGGTTTATGTTTAACACAAAAAATATTGTAGGAGAAGGACATGACGTACCAAGCACTTGGATTTTTCAATATTACTTAGACCTTCCTGAACAACTTACAGGACAAGACATAAAGATTAAATCAATATTTAATCCTAATGAACGTACTCCTAGTTTTTGCATATATGTAGATAAATCTATTATGCAGTATAAGTTTAAAGACTTTTCAACAGGAAAAAGTGGTAATAAAATAGATTTAGTTAAGTTAGTTCTTAACCTGGAATTTCATGATGCTATGACAAGAATAGTATCAGATTATAATAAGCATGTAACGTCATCAGACTATATACAACACAAATTTCAACCAGAAACTAAGTGGGAAATTGATTTCATTAAAGAAAGAGGATGGACTACTGAAGATAGAAAGTTTTGGTTATCATTTAGAATAGGTCAAACCATGCTTAGCATGTATAATGTAAAACCTATTGATTATTACAATCTTATCAAAGATGACTCAGGTGAAATAAGAAAGTTAACAATTGGTAGCAAATGGTGCTATGGTTACTTTGACAAAAGCGGTGAAGTTTATAAAATTTATCAACCTTTTAGTAAGAAATACAAATTTTATAAAGCTAAATCATATCTACAGGGTAAAGATCAACTTAAATTTGATCAACCTTATTTAGTCATATGTTCTTCACTTAAAGACGCTATGTGTCTTAAAGGTATGGGGTATAACCTTGAAGTTATAGCTCCAGACTCAGAAAATACTATGATTAAACCTCATATAATTCAACATTTCAAAAAAAAATATAAGAAAGTAATAACACTTTTTGATAATGATGAGGCTGGCCTCAAGGCTGTAGAGAGATATGCTGATGCATATAAAATCAATGGATTTGTACTAACTATATGTAAAGACATATCAGACGCTATGAAGTCACATGGTTTTGATAAGGTTCATGCAATGTTAAAACCATTATTAAAAGAAACATTAAATAAATAAAAATGAAAAAAAGTAAATTAATTAGTAAAGTAAACAGGTATTTAGTATTATCAAAAGAGTTTGAACAAGATGTAGATATATTATTTGAAGATAGAGCGATAGAAGCATCATCAATGGTTTTAAGATCATCATCAGGAAACGTAAGTTATATTGGGAGTTCTGATAGTTTTAGTTTAAACAATGTAGTAGTGGAAGCCAAAACAAGAGCGGAGGTTATTCTAAATAAGGCATTGGAAGAGGCAAACCGCTCAGATAGATATGATGAGTATAAAAAACTTCAAGATACTCTTAGTATGTATGTTACATTTTATATTGATGAATTAAATAAATAAATAAAAATTACTGATGAAGAAACCTACTCTTAACCAAAATTTTAGATGGAGATGGGTATTATTAATATTATATATTATTTTTTCAATAATATATACAACAGTAGATTTAATAATTAAATTAATAAATGGGGGTGGGAATTTTAAAGATACGTTCAAGTTTTAGACCTTAAACTAAAAACTATAAAAGCCCCTATTAATAAATTAAATAAATATGATAGAAGCAATAGGTTGGCTAACAATAGCTGTAGTAGTAATGATAGTTGGTAAAGCAATAGCTAAGAAGTTATGGCCAGAAGACTGGAATAATGATCCATTTTCATGAAGAAGAAGGAAAAAATAATAACAAAAGATCAATCTATGATTGATTTGTATAATTCTTTAAAAGACCAAGATCAAGGAGAAGGTGTTTATTTAGGTGATGATATGTATTTGCAACCTGATGGAGAAATAATCTAAAATAATATGGAATTATATAACGTACCTAGAAATAGTAGAATAAAAGTGGTTACTCAAGATAAAGTACCACCCGGAGCTCCGCCCGTTGATGAAGGAGAAGAACTTAATTTTAGATCTATAGATGGAATGTATAGTTACTGCACTAGAGATAATGGTGAAGTAGTACATTTAGTAGCATGGACTGAAGTAGAAATAATAAAAGACTATGTCAAATAAAAAATGGTGGATACCAGGAAATGTACCTTCTAGTAAAAACGGAAGAAGATGGACAGGTAAATACTTTATTGCTAGCAAAGCTGTAATGACTTATAGGAAAGCAACTAAAGATATTTATGCTGAATATACTGAAGAGTTTAAAAAGGAATTAGAAAACCATGAACTTCCAGTAAAAATATCTTTTGAATTTGTTAGAGGCAGCCGCCATAAATTTGACTATCTAAACCCTGCACAAACAGTACAGGATGATATGGTTAAGTATGGTTGGATTGAAGATGACAATGCTGAATTTATAATTCCTGCATTTGAGCAATACACTTATAGTAAAGAAAACCCAGGAGTATGGATAGAGATCCTATCAAAATAATTGAATTAGAAGAATTCTTTAAGTTAAAAGAAATGTTTCAAGGCCTGCCTGATGATCAGGAATTGGCATGGGTAATTTATGAAAATAACTATAAAGATGACACAGCTGATTTATTAATGCATAAAGCATTAGTATTTAAAAACAGAAAAAAGTTTGCTGATGCTGTAAAATTCATTGATACACCAATACTTGGCAAACAACAATTATATATTTATATAGAAGAAAAGAAAATGCATTCTATTTATAAAAAAATATTAGATAAATTATGAAAACATGATTAATATTCAAGATCAGGTTGCTAGATCAACCAAAAGTTTAATATTTACAGAGCCCTTTTACGGGCTCTTTTTAATTGGTATCAATAAACAATACAGTGAGCATATTTCTACAGCAGGAGTAAGCATGCGTGGTATTGGTATGCAATTGACAATAAACCCTGAGTTCTTTAATGGACTGAGTGAAGACCACAGATTTGGTTTAATAAAACATGAACTATTGCATATTGCATTTGGTCATCTATTATTAAGAGATCTATATTCTAATCATAAACTATTTAATATAGCTGCTGATTTAGAAATAAACCAGTACATACTGGAAAGTAAATTACCTGACGGTGGTTTATTATTATCAAGTTTTCCTGAACTAAATCTTCCTACTAAAGCAGGTACTAAAAAGTACTATGAGCTTTTAGAACAGGCACAAAAAGATGGGTCTTCTCCATCATTAGGTAACCTAATGGACCAGATGGATGGTAATAGCCAACATTGTCATAGTACATGGGAAGAGTTTGATGCATTACCTGAAGCAGATAAAAAGTTAGTTCAAAAACAAATTGAACATCAATTAAAAGAAGCCGCTGAACAAACAGAAAAGAAACAAGGATCTATTCCTGGTGAGTTATCTGATCTTATACACAGGCTTATGCACATTGAACCTGCAAAGTTTGATTGGAAAGGTTATTTAAGAAGATTTGTTGGTAATTCAAGTATTGTGTTTACTAAAAAGTTGAGACGTAAGTATAACAAACGTTATTCTGGTAGTCCAGGCTTAAAAATTAAATTCAAAAATCACATTCTTGTTGGTGTTGACACAAGTGGATCTGTAAATAATGAAGAACTAAAAGAATTTTTTAGTGAGCTTACGCATATGCATAAAACAGGTCATAAAATTACAGTAGCACAATGTGACACCCGCTTAGTAAGCGTGGAAGAATTTAAACCTAAAAAAGATTGGGAAATACACGGTCGTGGTGGAACTAGTTTTCAACCAGTAATTGACCACTTTAATGAAAAGAAAGGAGTTTATACAGCTCTAGTATATCTAACAGATGGTGAAGCATATAATCCAGATAACTGTCCTAAGAATACCTTATGGGTTCTTAGTAGTATATCTAATATGAATAATGAGTTACCAGGACAAGTAATTAAATTAAATTAATAGAAAATGGCACAAGTAAATTTAAATGTAACAGAATTAAAAGGATTTGTAAATCACATAATTACAAACAATAGATTTTTGCAAGAAGATGGTAAACAATCTGTATCAATAGAAGTAGTAGGTGAATCAGGAATAGGTAAAACTTCGTCTATTGTAGAAATTGCTCAAGAAAACAATCTTAAGTTTGTTAAATTAAACTTAGCTCAGATAGAAGAGTTAGGTGACTTAGTAGGTTTTCCTGTACGTCAATTTCAGATGTATAAAGAAAAAATAGTGCAAGCAAATAAAATAGATGACCTTAGTTACACAGCGGCTCAAAGAGCTGCAGCATCAGCTGATATAGCAAATATGGCTACTCCTACTACAAAAAAAGTAGGTATGTGGGTTGATGAACTTGCCGTACAAGAATATCTTAAAAATGGATACAAAATGACTGGGAAGAATAGGATGTCTTACTGTGCTCCTGAATGGATTGCAGATGCAAAAGCGGGTGGTATTTTATTATTAGATGACTGGAACCGTGCAGATACTAGATTTATTCAAGCAGTTATGGAATTGATTGACAGACAAACTTATATCTCATGGTCATTACCAAAAGATTGGCATATAATTTTGACAGCAAACCCGGATAACGGAGACTATATGGTTAACAGTGTAGATAGTGCACAGAAGACTAGATATGTAACTGCTAACCTTAAGTTTGATGTTAACATATGGGCTCAGTGGGCAGAGAGTGCTGGAATAGATACTAGATGTATTAACTTCTTATTGCTTCATCCTGAATTAGTAACGCAAGAAACTAATGCAAGATCAATTACTACATTCTTTAATGCTATTTCAAGTTTTGAAAAGTTTGAATATAACTTAAGTTTGATACAAATGATTGGTGAGGGTAGTGTAGGAGATGAGTTTGCATCTATGTTTACAACTTTTATTAATAACAAACTAGATAAGTTAGTAACACCAAAAGATTTATTAACTCATGAAAATGAATCATATATTTTAGGTGAACTAAGAGGATCTATTGGTCAAGATGATACATACCGTGCAGATATTGCTGCAACGTTAGCTACTAGGCTTGGTAATTATGCTGTTGTATACTCTAAAGAGAATACAGTTAGCCAGAAAATTACAGATAGGTTAAAAGCTTTATGTACTAAAGATTATTTTACTAATGATCTTAAGTATTTAGTTGTACGTACAATCTTTAATGGTAATAAAAAGAAGTTTAACAAATTAATGATGATTCCAGAAATTATCAAAATGACAATGAAATAAAATGGAATATTATTGTAAAGATTGTCAAGATGATTGGATCACTGACAAAAAAGAAACAATGTGTACTCAATGTTTAAGTAGTAATATTATTAAAACCGAATAAAAATGGCAAATAAATCAGTATATCAAGATTTTGATACTGATGCTTTAATTCACTTTGGATTAGAACAGGACACTATTTATGGTGTCCTTTCTACTTCAGGGGAAATAGATAAAGTATTATGTACTCAAGATAAAACTACATATGAAAAAATAAGCACTATACTAACAGTACCAACGGAAGACGGTACTACTTTTATAACCAAAAAGAAAGCTTTTATATTACCTAAGTGTACTGTATCTCAGGATAGATTAAAAGCAGCTCTTAAAGAGCACGGTATAACTGTAACAAATGATTATACATTAGCAGATTTAATTATAGGGCATGAAGAAATAGAAGGTGGTACATTATCAAACGCTGATAATATTCCTTCTACATTAATGCTAAATAAACTATGGAATTATGAAACTACTAAAGGTAGGAATCATGCAACTCATTCTAAAGAAATAGCAATTTACAACTCAGGATTAGAAGTTATAGTAACTCCTAAGCTGACAGAAACTGTGAGATACTATGATTTAGATATTGAAAATAGTCTTTATGATGAGTGGATGTTAACAGGTATGGCTGTTAATTTAGCTCATATAATTGACACTACTGATGTAAGTGTAATTGATCCTGAAACAGTACTTCATAGTTCTGCAAGTAAAATGGTTCTTGATGAGCAACTTCTTAGTGATCTAAAAGTACAGTTGAAATCTTATGGTGATGATAAAGCTTTAGCTCTTAAAATTATACCTACAATAGATTACAAGAAAAATTATCATTTGTTGTGGCAGTTTGCACAAGATTGTAGTAATATTACTTATGCAGATAATAGGGATAAGGATTTAAAGTATTGGATTGAAGCATCTAAATTTACTTCATTTGAAAGAAAAAGTGCTCAGGACATGATACTTTGGTTAGAAGAAAATGAATATCTATGTAATACAAGCTTTAGATATCTAGAACCTATTGTAAGAAGAGAAATAAGTATAAATAACCGTGATCTTTACACATTTAAAGTAGCAGTTAAAAAAGAATATCAAAAATATTTAAAAAGATGAGAAAAAGATTTGAAATAAAATTAGATATAAATGTTAATCACATTGATAAAGATGATAAAATTAAAGGATCGGGTGTTACTTGGTTTGAAGATGAGGACATGTTTATGTGGAATAATGATACTTGGGAAGTTACACCCAAAGATCTTATTAATGCTGGTATACCCAGTGTAAGTTCAGATGCTGTTAATTTACAAGATAAATTAATTTATAGATATCCTCAATTAGATCTACCAAGAGAAAAAGTAGATCTATTAAAAGAAAGATTTAATTGTAGAGTTATCAGAGATGAAAAGAAAGCAGATGTTAGTATTGTATCTATGAAATTTATGGATAATTTATTTCATAGAGAATGGGTTTCCTCTAAAGATATGCAGACTACATATAAATTTTTTAAGTATCTCAAAGAAGATCTTAATATATTAAGTGATTCAGCTTTAATTGTACTAAGAGATTTTATGAATGCTGCTCCTAAAGATGCTATGGTTAATATAAAATATAGTAAAACCTGGGAAACACATTTTGTGGTGGATAAACTTTATGCTCAAGTTGAAAATTATTTAAATTCTGATGTTTATGGTAGTATTAAAGGAAGAGATTGGCTTTTAGCTCCAACAAAATTTAGAGCTTACAATGATTTAATAACTTCTACTACACAAATAGTTCTTGACACAGAAATATGTAATATTATTGATGAAGATCTTGCTGTTTTAGGTAATGAAAAATACAATGAAGTAGAGCAAATGGTTACTAGTAGTGATATGGATAACAGATCTCTTGCTTTAGAAATGCTTGCTAACTGTAATATTGAAAAATCATTTGATATTGTATCTGGTATATATTATTGGCATTATGATTGGCTTAAAGCTACTACTAACTGGAATACTGTTAATGTAAAAGCTTTTAGAAAAAGAATGAAAGCATATGAAGGCAATCATGGTATACAAGGTATATATCCTTTTAATCAATATTTAAATACTTTGGCTAAAGATAGAAAATTAAGTAAATTTGCTGTAGATCATACTAGAACTAAACTGCATAATACATTTCTTAATAGTGTAGTAGGTTCTGAATCAGATGTATTCAAAGTAGATTTAAGTTCTATCTATATTAATGAAGAATTAACTAATAAAATAATTACAAATGAATAGAAATCTAGAGTTAGAAGATAAGTTTTATGCAAACACAAATTTTGCATTTAGTTACTCTTCTTTAAATAAGTTATTATTTTCACCATCTTTATTTTACAAAGATTATATATTATGGGACCGTGAAGTTAGAGCGGATAAACATTTAGTAGAAGGTAAGCTTGTTCATTGTCTAGTATTTGAACCAGAAAACTTGACAAAAAAGTTTAATATTGTACCGGGTAAAGCACCATCAGATAGTGTAAGAAAAGTATTAAAAGACATGTCTTTGTATACAGATGCTGTAAAGCTTGCTGATGTAGATGATAAAGTAATTCTTGATTCTTTAATAGAGTTTAATTTATACCAGTCACTCAAAGCTGATGAAGCTAGAATAGCAAAAGTGAGAACTTTAGATAATGAACCTTATTGGGAATTTTTATCTAACAGTGCTGTTGACGTAATAGATCAAGATACTTTATTAAATTGTAAAACAAAAGCTGAGGTAATAAAATCTAATGAAGAAGTTATGTCTTTATTTAAAAATGAGCAAACAGATTTTGATTTAGATCCTATAAAAACTTATGCAGAAAAATATCTTAAGTCAGATTTAGAAGGTTATCCTTTTAAATTACACGGCTATGTAGATTATTATACAGTTGATACTGAGGCAAAGACGGTTACAATTTGTGACCTTAAAACTTCAGGTAAAACAGTAGATAAGTTTAATGAAAGCGTAGACTTTTACAATTACTGGTTACAAGCAGCTATATATTCTAAAATAGTATATGATTCTCTAGGGGATGACAAAGATCAATACACTATTACGTTTAAATTTATTGTTATAGATAAATATAATCAGGTGTATGTTTATGATGTATCTCAAGAGTCTATGTCTAATTGGGCAAATGGCTTAGGTGGTGTATTAAAAACTGCTGGTTATCACTACAAAGAAAGAAATTATTCATTACCTTATGAATTGTTAGTGAAAAGAGTTAAATTATAGTATGGGAGTATACACTGAGTATTTTCAAAAAAGTAAAGTATTTCTTTATCCTTTACTAAAAATAAGGAAAGGCATAGCCCATGTTCCCATACAAACGTATGTGGCATGGGATAATGTCTATTCTCCAAATGATCTTAAATTTTTTTGTGAATATAAAACTAAAAAAACCAGGCTTTTTGAAAAGTTTGCTAAAGATTATTTATTAGGACATCCTCTTTTTGAAGAAGCAATTGAATTAAATCAAGACACACAATTATTTATTTATGACTTTTCTGAATACAAAACTGATTTTAAAAAATTTCTTGAAGGAAAATACTCTCAGTTTACATTAGACAGTAAAGTTAATATATTAGATTTCTTTGGTAATAAAGAACTTATTTCAGGTTATGTAGAAGGATTTTTACAACCAGAAGGAGTGCATGATGAATATGCAAAAACATTAGCTGTAGATGTAGAAAATATACAAGATATATATGAAGTATGCACACCTCCAGATATTAACAAAGAAACTTTAGTTGATAATAATCACATTATTGATCAATTATTAAAAAATAGTTCCATATATTTGACAAAATAAAAACCATTATGAATAAACAAATTGGCCAAAACATGATGTTAGTAAATTCTACTTTTAGAAATGCTAAATCATTTACATTAATTCCAGTGAGTATGGACTCACCATATACAGAAGCTATGTTTGACCCTGCGTCAGGCATTTTAGCAGTTATTAGTAAAGTAATGAAGCAATCATATCACATGGTTCCTAAATTAAATGATGATGGAGAACCTATTAGGTTAAAATCACCAAATCAACAAACAGGTAAAACAGTTAAAGAAGAAAGAAGGTTGGTAGATACTTTTTCAGAATTCTATTTAACTGATAAGGCTGATATAGATACTTTCATTCATATGTTTGCAGTTAATGCAGAGTCATTTGATTATGCAAAATTTACAGAAGTTGATGTTAAAGAAACAACAGTTTCAAAAGTTATATTACCTGGTCAATAAAGGTCTAATACTTTAATGACTAAAAAAAAGAAAGCTCATTGATTTGGGCTTTTTTTGGCACTAATATTTAAAAAATATAAGAATGAAACATTGGGTAATGGATTATGAAACTCTATCTAATTGTTTTACAGGGGTATTTGAACATTATAAGACTACTGAAAGAAAGGTCTTTGTTGTTCATGACTTACGTAATGATTTAGATGATTTTATAAGTTTTCTTAAGGAAAACATTAATAACAAAGAGTGGCACATATCTTATAATGGATTAGCCTTTGATGGTCAAGTTACTCACTATATATTAGATAATTACTTTTTATGGAGTAGTTTAACAGGATGTGAAATTGCTAAAATTATATATAAGTATGCACAACGTACTATATCTATATCTAATGCTAAAGAATTCAGTGATTACCCACAATGGAAAATGCAAATAGGTCAAATAGACATATTTAAGCTACACCATTGGGATAATCCGGCTAAACGTTCAAGTCTTAAATGGATACAGTATAGTATGGATTGGGAAAACATTCTTGATATGCCTATTCATCATGAGACAGAAATTAAGACTCAAGAAGAAATAGATATTATTCTAGAATATTGTATTAATGATGTTAGATCTACTAAAGAAATTTATAATAGATCTAAGTCACAAGTTGGTTTAAGAAAAGAATTGACAGGTACATATGATATTAATATGTTTAGTGCTTCAGAGCCAAGAATTAGTAAAGAAATATTTGGTTATTATTTATCTAGAAATTTAAACATATCTACAAGGGACCTCAAACAAATGAGAACTTACAGAGATACTATAAAAGTTAAAGATATAATATTACCATACATCTCATTTACATCTCCTGAGTTTAAACTTTTACATGAAAGGTTTAAATCTCTTGAGATAGATGCTTCTAAATTAAAAGGTAGTTTTAAATACCACATTGATTATAAAAATGTAAAAACTCATTTTGGTTTAGGTGGCGCTCATGGTGCTGCAAGTAAAGGTGTTTATGAAAGTTCAGAAGATATGATTATAATGACGTCAGACGTTACTAGTTTCTATCCTAATCTTGCTATTAAAAATCAATGGTCACCCGGTCACTTCCCAAAAAAAGCTTTTAGTGATCAGTATGAGTGGTTCTTTGAGGAGCGTAAGAAGATACCTAAGAGCAATCCAATGAATTATGTATATAAGATTATACTTAACTCAACGTTTGGTCTTAGCAATGATGTAAATAGTTTCTTTTATGATCCTGAACTTTGTATGCGTATTACAATTAACGGTCAACTAACATTGATGATGTTGTATGAGCAAATAATGGAGAGAATACCTGGTGCAATTGCATTGCTCCAAAACACAGATGGTATAGAAACTATTATACCAAAAGAGCACTATGATTTATATATGCAAATATGTGAAGAATGGGAACAAACTACAAGTTTAAACTTAGAACATGATCAATACCAAAAATTGGTACTTTCAGATGTAAACAATTATATTGGTGTAAATAACTATGTAAAAGTTGACATTACTAAGTGGAGAGAAGTTAAACAAAGTCAACCTCATTACCTATTTAAGGTGGAAAATGATAAGTTTAGTTTTGCCCCTGTTAAGTTAAAAGGTAGATTTGACTTTCATGATTTACAGTTACATAAAAATAAATCTAAATTGGTAATACCTAAAGCATTATATCAGTATTTTGTAAATGATATATTACCAGAAGATTATCTAGAACAAAATAAAAATATTTTAGATTATTGTATTGGTGGTAAATCAAAAGGCCAATGGCAACAGATAGCCCGTAGTGTAGAAAATGGTGCCTTTAAAGAAGAGAAGCTCCAGAAAATCAATAGGTATTTTATATCTAAACAAGGTGTTAAAATTGTAAAGG
>Ga0209192_10000427_pt1 | contig 42241 bp, 42 predicted proteins | sample ArcticOcean_MG_C_11_FD_187433 | JGI IMG/M metagenome (GOLD analysis project Ga0209192, IMG submission 187433) | Marine microbial communities from western Arctic Ocean - ArcticOcean_MG_CB2_154 (SPAdes) (version 2) | ecosystem: Environmental > Aquatic > Marine > Oceanic | place: Arctic Ocean... | reverse complement strand
CCATTGAGAAAGAAAAACGATCAAATAGTGGGGCCCATAGAAATTTCCATGTAAAAGGAAACTGAATTAATGCAAAAAGACCTATAGCCTTTAGGTCTAAGCCACTCTCCATGAGCCAGGCTGGCAGCAGACTTATTAAAATAAATAAGGGGAGGCCAGAGGTAAAGCCAGTAAAAAAACAAATAATGACTTTTTTGGTTAGAAAGCTATTTAATAAATTAGTGGGTTTTACCATTGGCTTATTTTGTAACTAATTTATATAAAGCTAGAGCTCCAAACATATTGGGAAAAATTTCTACAGATTTTTTATCCGTTAATATTTTTCGGTCAGTAATTTTAAACTTATACTTATTACAAAAATTATCAAAATCTTTGATCGTGCATAAGTGAATATTAGGCGTATCAGACCAGGCGTATGGTAGTTCCTCAGAAATAGGCATTTTCCCACTTAATATTTGCAATCTATTCTTCCAGTACCCAAAATTTGGAAATGTAACAATTACCTGCTTACCAATTCTTAACATTTCATTTATTATCATTTCAGTATTTTGCATAGATTGAATTGTTTTAGATAATATGACTACATCGAATGAATTTGTTTTAAAGTCTGAGAGACCTGATTCAATATCAATTTGAATGACGTCAATATTATTCTTAAGAGCACGCAACCAATTCAATTCGTCTTTTTCAACACCAAATCCTGTGATATTTTTCTCTGCCTTTAAGTAATTTAGAAGTTCACCATCATTGCAGCCCAAATCTAATACTTTTGACTGAGAAGGAATCCAATCTGCGATGATCGAAAAATCATATCTTGATAATTTTTTAGTAATGCTCATTTAGCCTCTAACATTCTTTTGAAATAAGATCCTAAAATATCATGGTATCTATCATCAGACATAAGAAATGCATCATGCCCACTTGCTGCTATTATTTCTGCATAACTAACACTAATATTATTATCTAGTAGAGCCTTAACTATTTCTTTCGAGCGTTTTGGGGAAAAACGCCAGTCACTTGTAAATGAAATAATTAGAAACGACGATTTTATTTTTTTAAAAACAGCGCTTAATTTTTTCTTATTGCCATTTGTGGGATCAAAGTAATCTAATGCTTTAGTCATACGAATATATGTGTTTGCATCAAATTCATTAGCAAATTTGTCCCCTTGATAATTTAGGTATGATTCAATTTCAAATTCTGTATTAAGGTTGTATTGATAGTTTATTTTTTTTATTTTCCGCCCAAACTTTCGCCCCATAACATCATCGGATAAATAAGTAATATGACCTAGCATCCTTGCAATTCTCAAGCCAGTCTTAGGGATAACTCCTAATTTATAATAGTCGCCTTTATTAAATGAAGTGTCAGTTACTATTGCCTGCCGAGCTACTTCATTGAATGCAATATTTTGAGCAGTTAAATTAGGGGCTGCAGCAATTACAATTGCATTCTTTATTTTTTCTGGATATTGGATGCTCCATTGTATTGCCTGCATTCCCCCAAGACTCCCACCTAAAACACCAGATAACCTAGAAATACCAAGATAACTTATTAATTCGTTTTGAGAGCTAGTCCAGTCTTGAATTGTTACTATAGGAAATTTTGAACCCCAGGATTTTTTTGTTTTAGGGTTAATTGATTTTGGCCCCGTACTGCCATGATCACCCCCTAAATTATTGACACCAATTACAAAAAATTTATTTGTGTCGAGGGGTTTATTTGGCCCAATAAGACTATCCCACCATCCAGGATATTTATCACTGGAAGAATATCGACCAGCAAGGTGGTGGTTGCCTGATAGCGCATGACAAACTAAGACAGCATTATCACATTTAGTATTTAATTTTCCATAAGTTTCGTAGGCCAACTCATACTCGTTAAGCATGACTCCACAATCTAACTTTAAAGAATTCTTGCATTTAAAGATTTTTGATTTGACGATACCAACTGAATTTTTTTCACTCATTTTTAAATTATACTATTTGAATACCAAAACAGCATTAAATTAAATTAAACCCGATGTTACTCGAATTTTTGAATTTATATCCAGATGTTGTTTAATGGACAAAAATTTTGCTTTGGCAAATATCGATTTCACTTGGCTTGATTGATTATAGCCGTGTTCAACCATAAGTTGCCCACCTTCTTTTAAATAATTAGGAGCATTATTTACTATCATTTCAATATCAGCATAACCTTTATTCTCTGAAAAAAGAGCTGCCTTTGGTTCGTATTGTAATTCATCTACCTTTAAAAAAGGGTCATCAATATCAATATATGGAGGGTTGCTAACAATAAGGTCAAATTGAATTTTGGGAAGTTTATGATACCAATCACTAAAAACAGTCTTGGCATTTGTAAGTTTAAATTTATTAATATTATTTTGCGTAATGAGCAGAGCTTCTTTTGAGATATCGCAAAGTATAACCTGCGAATTATTATAGTGCTTTGCTAGGGTGATTCCTATAATTCCGCTGCCTGTACCAAGATCACAGATATTCATCTTAATTTCTCTTTTATATTTATTTAAAACAAGATCAATTAATAGTTCGGTATCTTGTCTTGGTATCAATACATGCTCATTAATACAAAAGGTTTCCCCGTAAAAATCCCATTCTTTAAAAATATAAGCTAAAGGTTTTTTTTGTAACCTTTGGCTAATAATATTCTTAATATTAATTTCTTGGTTCTTAAGTAAATCAATAGATTTATCTAAATAAATTTGAGCATATGGTTTTTTTAAGACATATTCCAAAATAAATTTTGTTTCAATTAAACTTTCTCTGGAGGAGAGACCTAAATTCGTAATAAGACTGCTAGTTATTTCTTTTTGGATTAAGTTGAATGTGCGCATTCTTTAGTCTTGGTCAAGTTGAGCAAGAAGATCAGCCTGATGTTCGGTTGTTAGCGCCTGGATTAAATCATTTAAATCACCGTCCATAATAAAGTCTATTTTGTATAAGGTTAAATTAATACGATGATCTGTTATTCGGCCTTGAGGAAAATTGTATGTGCGAATTCTTTCACTACGATCCCCACTTCCGATTAATGATTTACGTTCTGTTGCAATTTTCGATTCTTGGTCTCTGACCTGCGCATCTTTTATTTTTGCAGCAAGAATACTCATAGCTTGAGCTTTATTTCTATGTTGAGATCGGTCATCCTGACACTCAACAACAATACCTGTTGGCGAATGAGTTATCCTAACTGCAGAATCAGTTTTGTTAATATGCTGACCTCCTGCCCCAGATGCTCTATAAGTGTCAATTCGTATATCGGCTGGGTTAATTTCCACATCACTTATTTCGTCTGCTTCTGGAAGGACTGCGACTGTACATGCAGAGGTATGAATTCTGCCCTGCGTTTCAGTATCAGGGACGCGCTGGACCCGATGGCCACCAGATTCGAATTTTAATTTTGAGTATGCCCCTTGCCCAATAATCTTTGCAATTACTTCTTTATATCCACCAACCTCAGATTCATTTATCGAGATAATTTCAAGTTGCCACTTCATGCGCTCAACAAACCGACTGTACATTCTAAAGATATCTCCGGCAAAAAGTGCAGATTCATCACCCCCTGCTCCTGCCCTAATCTCAAGAAAAATATTTTTATCGTCATTGGGATCTTTTGGAAGGAGAAGGGCTTGTAATTGAGTATCAATTTTTTCTAACTGTTCTTTTCCTTTGTCTATCTCATCTTGTGCAAATATCTTCATTTCAGGATCTGATAACATTCCCTTAGCATCTTCAATGTCTTTAGATCGTCTAATAAACTCTTCATAGATTTCTACTGCGGGCTGAATATCAGAATGTTCTTTAGATATTTTTTTGAATCTTTCCATGTCTTTAGTTACTTCGGAGTTACTTAATTCTTTATTTAATTCTTGAATACGATCTTTAAGAACAATTAATTTATTTTGCATTGAGGGCTTCATAGTTTTTTAGTCTTTTAAGTTGTATATTTTTTTAATTAAATCTATGGCCTCATGATTACTTTCGACCGCTGATTTGCTTAATGCTTTAGTAGGGAGATGCAAAAATTTCTTAGATAGGCTCTTACTTAATTTATTAAGGACTTCGTCTATGGGCTTACCTAACTTTACATCTTTTTGAGCCTTTATTAACTCTTTTGTTCGGAAGCCTTCAAACTGCTCTGTCAGTAACTTTATGCTGGGACTAATTATTTTCTGATTTATTTTATTGTTATATTCATCAACATATTTCTTGATAATATTCTCAGCATCCTGAATAGCGCCTTTTCTATTTTGCATTCCATCTTGAGCCATTTCAGCTAAATTATCTAATGTGTAAAGAAATATATCATCAAGCTCATGTACTTCAGCTTCAATATCTCTAGGCACGGCAAGATCAATTAAAAGCATAGGCTTATGCTTTCTAAGTTTAATAGACTTTTCGATTAGCCCAAGCCCAATTATTGGAAGTTGACTGCCTGTGCAGCTAATTACAATGTCGTATTGATGAATTTTATGATTTATGTCTCCAATTAGTATAGCTTCTGCATTAATTTTACTTGCTAGTCTTTTTGCATTCTGAATAGAGCGGTTCGCAATAGCAATTTTTTTTGGGCTATGGCCACAAAAGTATTTAGCACAAAGTTCATTCATTTCACCTGCGCCTACAAATAAAATATTAATTTCATCTAAGTCTCCGAATATTTTTTTTGCTAGCTTAAAAATGCAGGAGGCTATAGTTGTGCTGCTAGCACCTATAAGTGTTTCAGTTCTTACTTTCTTTGCAGTTTCAAAAGTTTTCTGAAATAAATGAGATAATATTTTTCCTTGAGTACCTGCATACTCTGCAAGCTTTGAGGCTTGCTTTATTTGACCTAAAATTTGGGTTTCTCCCAGAATCATACTGTCAATCCCAGAAGCAACTCTATATGCATGAGATACTGCGTTAAGATCTTTAAGGTGGTATATATATTTTTTAAGGTCAGCTACGGAAATTTGATGGTAATTAGCAAGCCATAGGACAATTTGGCTGGCTTTGTTAGAAGTAAAATAAATCTCAGTGCGATTACAAGTCGACAAAATAACGACTTCAGTTGAGAAGGTTTTTTTTAGTTCGACTAAAGCCTCAGTTAAGAGATCTGTTTGAAAAACAAATTTTTCTCTTAGCTCCAGCGGCGCTGTTTTATGATTAAGTCCAATAACGTTTAAATTCATATTATTATATTGCACTCGCTTTATCTTATTTGTTAAAAAAGGGTAAAATAGTTATTTTACAATAATTAATCACTTTTAAATTAGGAACACACACTATATGGATAAAACATTTAGAATCGCTCCAAGCATTTTATCTGCAAATTTTGCAAAGTTGGGACAAGAAATTCAAGATGTAATAGCATCTGGCACAGATATTGTACATTTTGATGTAATGGATAATCATTACGTACCTAATTTGACGATTGGGCCATTAGTTTGTGAGGCAATACGCCCTATCACTGATGCAATCATTGATGTGCACTTAATGGTAAAGCCTGTGGATCGAATTATTCCAGATTTTGCAAAAGCAGGAGCCAATATTATTACATTCCATCCAGAGGCATCTGATCATATCGATAGAAGCCTTTCATTGGTAAGAGAGTCTGGTTGTAAGTCAGGATTAGTGTTTAATCCAGCGACTTCATTAGATTATTTGGATCACGTGATGGATAAAATTGATATGGTTCTTCTAATGTCAGTAAATCCCGGCTTTGGCGGGCAAAAATTTATTCCTGAAACATTAAATAAATTAAAATTGGCAAGGAAAAAAATTGATGCTTATACGGAAAAGACTGGTAGAAAAATTTGGCTTGAAGTTGATGGGGGAGTTAACCCAAATAATATCGCAGATATAGCAAAAGCTGGAGCCGATACGTTTGTAGCAGGATCTGCTATATTTGGCGCAGGCAAAGACACTGACCCAAATCGATATGACACCATCGTTAAATCTTTAAGAGAATCTCTTTCTAAGGCTTAACTTTGAGCAATATTAAAAATATTAAAGGTATTTTCTTTGACCTTGATGGTACATTATTTGATACCGCTCCGGAACTTTCGGATGCTACAAATCATATGTTGGCCGATTTAAATTTGAATAAATTAGATCCACTCGATATTAGAAATTTTATTGGGCGTGGAGCTGATAATTTAATAAGAAAATCGATTGCTCTATCTTCTCAGTCAGACCCAGAGCTATCTTTTGAGGAAGGCAGAAGATTATTCCATCAACACTATATTATAAATGCTGGCTATAGCAAGCCCTATGACGATGCTAGAGATACGCTTAAAAAATTAAAAGAAAAAAATATTTATCTAGGTTGCGTGACCAATAAACCCAAAATTTATACTCATGAAATATTAAGTCAGTCTGGAATTTTAGACGTTATGGATATTGTGGTGTCTGGAGATTCCCTTAATAAAATGAAACCCGACCCACTCCAAATAGAGCATGGATGTGAAACTTTGGGTTTACAGCCTAATCAGGTAATCATGGTGGGAGATTCTATTAACGATATCGAGGCGGGCTATGCCGCTGGTACTTATGTAATTACAGTTCCTTATGGCTATAATCATGGGCAGTCAATCGATTCTCCGAAAGTAGATTTGGCGATTAAGACCTTATCGGACCTAACCCAGGTAATTAATTAAATATTTATGTTTTCTTCCATTTCAAGCGAACAATTCGATAAGTATAAAAGCCAGGGCTTTAATCGCATACCAATCGTTTTGGAATGCGATGCTGATCTAGCAACCCCCTTATCAATTTATTATAATTTGGCTAATAAACCATATAGTTACCTTCTTGAGTCTGTTGAAGGTGGAAATAAATCTGGTCGTTATTCAGTCATTGGATTACCCTCAAATTTTGTAATAAAAATTGCTAAAGAAACAATTCATGTATTCAAGGATGGTGCCTTAGTCGAAGAAATTGACAATCAAAATCCATTAGATTTTATAGCAGATTTTATGGCTAACTTTAAAGTGCCTGACGATCTTAATCTTCCTAGATATTCTGGTGGGCTTGCAGGCTATTTTGGTTATGAAACTATTCAGTATATTGAGCCTAAGCTTAATAAAAGTTTTTTAGAGGACCAGTTAAACCTGCCTGACATACTATTAATGCTATCTGATGAGATTATTGTTATTGATAATTTATTAAAAAAATTATTCCTTATCCGTTATGCTGACCCGAAAATACCTGATGCTTATGCCTTGAGTATTCAAAAGTTAGAAATGTATATGGAGAAAATTCGTTTGTCACCACTCTTACCAAAGACGCCTAGTTCAGAAGCATCTGTTTCGCAGTCTGAGTTTGGGGAATTAGAATTTAAAAAATCGGTTATAAAAGCTAAAAAATATATTTATGAGGGCGATGTGATGCAGGTAGTTTTATCACAGCGTATGAAACAAACCTATAAATCTGACCCATTGTCACTTTATCGAGCTTTAAGAGTATTGAACCCTTCGCCCTATATGTTTTTCTATCATATGGGTGATCATTTTGTTGTTGGTGCGTCACCTGAGATTTTGGTGAGATTAGAGAAGAATAAAGTGTCTGTGAGACCAATTGCTGGAACAAGGCCTAGAGGTAAAACTAAAGCAGAAGATTTAAAATTTGAAGTTGATCTTAAGTCTGATCCAAAAGAAATTGCTGAACATGTTCAGCTAATGGATTTAGGCAGAAATGATATTGGGAGAGTTTCAAAAACGGGGACTGTTAAAGTGACCGAAAATATGAATATTGAAAGGTACTCACATGTTATGCATATTGTATCTAATGTTGAAGGCCAAATGAAAGATAATTTAACTGCTATGGATGTTTTAAAAGCAACTTTTCCAGCAGGTACTGTCAGTGGAGCCCCAAAAGTCAGGGCTATGCAAATTATTAATGAATTAGAGCCAACTAAGCGAGGAGTTTATGCTGGAGCGGTAGGATATTTAGGATTTAATGGTGATATGGATGTTGCTATTGCTATTCGAACTGGGGTTATTAAGGACCAGACTCTTTTTGTTCAATCAGGAGCAGGAATTGTTGCGGATTCTGTTCCAGAAAATGAATGGATTGAGACGCAAAATAAAGCTATGGCAATTTTAAAATCAGCTGAACTTGCTCAATCTGGATTGGACGAATAATAAAATGTTACTGATGATCGACAATTATGATTCTTTCACTTATAACTTAGTTCAATATTTTGGAGAGTTAGGCCAGGAAGTTTCTATATATCGTAATGATCAAATTTCTATAGAAGAGATTAAAAATATCAATCCAAAGTTTATTGTTATTTCCCCTGGACCATGCTCTCCAAACGAGGCAGGTATTTCTTTGGAGGTTGTAAATCATTTTAAAGAAGAAATCCCAATATTAGGTGTTTGTCTTGGACATCAAACTATTGGCCAAGCCTTTGGAGGTAAAATTACTTATGCAAAAACGATTATGCACGGAAAGACTTCATTAATTCACCATACTAATCGGGGGGTATTTAAAGGCATTAATAATCCCTTTACGGCCACGCGATACCATTCATTGGTTATTGAAAAAGCTTCTTGCCCAGATTGTTTTGATATTACAGCATGGACAGATGATGAAGAGATTATGGGAATACAGCATAAATCCCTACCAATCGAAGGAGTACAATTTCACCCTGAGTCGATTCTGACAGAATTTGGACACGACCTTTTATCTAATTTTATAAAAAAATATGAGTGAACACTTTAAACACTGTTTGAATAATTTATCGAATGGAAATAATATTTCCTTCGATGATATGTCGTCCTTGATGAATGAGCTTATGACAGGAAGCTTCACTCCAGCTCAAATTGCAAGTATATTAATTTCCATAAAAATTAAGGGTGAAAGTATTGACGAGATTACAGGAGCTGCTTCTGTAATGAGAGAACACTCTAATAAGGTTAAGATAAAAGATACTAATCACCTTATTGACACTTGTGGAACAGGTGGGGATAGCCTTCAAACGTTTAATGTGTCAACTATGAGTGCAATTATTGCAGCAGCAGCAGGCGTGAAAGTAGCTAAACATGGAGGTAGATCAGTTTCTTCAAAGTGTGGAAGTGCAGATGTTTTAGAGGCGTTAGGGGTTAATGTTAATTTAAATAATTTACAGATTGCCGCGATTGTAAATAAAATTGGTATTGGTTTTATGTTTGCTCCCAATTACCATCCTGCAATGAAGTATGTGGCACCCATAAGAAAAGATTTAGGTGTGCGAACAATATTTAATTTGTTAGGCCCACTGACTAATCCTGCTAGTGCAAAACAGCAGATTTTAGGCGTTTACCATAAAAGTTTAACCAACGTGTTGGCTAGGGTTTTAGAAAAGTTGGGCAGCACCCATGTCATGGTAGTGAGCGGCGAGGATGGAATGGATGAAATTTCTATTACAGGAAAAACATTTGTAGCTGAATTGAAGAATAATGAAGTTAAGCAATACGTTATTAATCCAGACGACTATCATCTTCCTTTGGGTAAGCTAGCCGATATTAAAGTTGATGATGTGGCTCATTCTAAAACTATGATGTTGGATATTTTAAATGGAAAATCTTCTACAGCAAGGAATATTTCGTTACTAAATGCTGGTGCAGCCATCTATGTAAGTGGTTTGGTTGATGATATAGAAGCAGGTATCGAAAAGGCAAATAAAGTTATTGATTCAGGAGAAGCATTATTCAAATTAAAAGAATTGGTAAAATTGTCTAATGAATAATATTTTAGATAAAATATTAGAAACAAAAAAGATTGAAATTGCTGCGTCTAAAGTTACTTTATCGAAAAGTGCATTAGATGATCAAATTTCTCAAATTTCCGACGAAAGAGATTTTGTTAAAGCAATCAGAATAAAACAAGGGATTAAGCTATCTACTGTAATTGCAGAAATTAAAAAAGCTAGCCCGTCTAAGGGTATTATTCGCGCAAATTTCAATCCGAAAGAGATTGCAAAATCATACCAAGAGGGAGGCGCAAGCTGTTTGTCAGTACTGACAGATGTTGAATATTTTCAAGGTAGTCCCCATTACATTCAAGATGTAAAAAAAGTATGTCAGTTGCCTGTGCTTAGAAAAGATTTTATTATAGACCCCTATCAAATATATGAATCAAAAGCATTGGGAGCAGATTGCATTCTTTTGATTGTTGCGGCTTTAGATTTATCTCAATTGAAGGAATTTGAATCCATAGCACATAGTTTAGGTATGTCAGTTTTAGTAGAATCTCATGATGAAAAAGAATTAGAACAAGCCCTTGAACTCTCAACCCCATTGGTAGGGATAAATAATAGGAATTTAAAGACATTCGATGTGGTACTTCAGACAACAATAGATCTTGTTGCACAAGTGCCATCGAGCAAAATTCCAATAACAGAATCAGGAATATTTAATCATAGTGATATACGTTTGATGAACGAACATGGTATTTTTACTTTTTTAGTAGGCGAAGCATTTATGCGAGATGAAAATCCAGGACAATCATTAAAGGCATTATTACAAAAATGACCATTATGAATCGACCAAGGCGCATGAGAAATAATGATTTTTCTCGTAGATTAATGAGAGAGAGTCAATTGTCTGTTAATCACCTTATTTATCCGATGTTTGTAATTGAAGGCAATGGTGTTCGCCAGGAAATTCAATCTATGCCTGGAATTTTTAGACAAAGTATTGACCAGATTATTCTTGAAGCTAGCGAATGTTTTGAACTAGGAATTCCAGCAATTGCATTGTTTCCTGTGATCGACAATAAATATAAATCTGAGAGTGCTACTGAATCATTTAACCCAGATGGATTAATTCAGAGAGCGGTAATAAAACTTAAAAAAGTTCTACCCGAGTTAGGTATTATCACTGATATTGCATTAGATCCTTATACATCGCATGGCCAAGATGGCTTGATGGATGAAGAAGGTAATATTCTGAACGATGAAACAGTTGAAGTTTTAGTTAAGCAAGCTTTGTCTCATGCAAAGGCTGGGGCAGATATCGTTGCTCCCTCAGACATGATGGATGCTCGCGTTGGGAGGATTAGAAAAGCCTTAGAAGATAAATATTTTTTTAATACGAAAATTCTTTCCTATTCAGCAAAATATGCTTCTGCATTTTATGGTCCTTTTCGTGAGGCAGTGGGCTCAAAAGTTTCATTAAGTGGTGTATCTAAAGAAACTTATCAAATGGATCCAGCAAATAGTGACGAAGCTTTGTATGAGGTGGAATTAGACATTAATGAGGGGGCTGATATGGTAATGATTAAACCAGGTATGCCTTATCTTGATGTTCTTTATCGTGTTAAGGAAGCCTTTGGAAAACCTACATTTGTATACCAGGTTAGCGGCGAATATGCCATGATTAAAGCAGCCTCTAAGCAGGGATGGCTGGACGAAGATAAAATTATAATGGAGTCCTTAATAGCGTTTAAAAGGGCAGGCGCTGATGCAATTTTAACTTATTTTGCATTGCAGGTTGCACGCAATTTAAGGGCTTAATTTATCTTTAGAGTTTTTAAGGTCTTGCAAGTTTCTTCCTCGTCCATTAATAAGATTTAGATTATTTTTCTTTAATTTAAAGTCATGTTCATCAAGAATCTTTAATTCTATTGGAAAGCAAGGACCCTCAATTTTAATAATAGGAATATTTCTGAGAGACTTTTTTTTCGTTCTTTTCTCTGAAATATTTTTATCCTTTAAATTAAATTCAATACTGTTATTTAAAAGTAAATACTCTATTTCCTTCATATTGTCAGTATATAAATTAATTTGTAGAACGGGGTATTTTGGAATTAGCCCATCAATTAATTGACCTACAAGATGAGGATTAAAATTTTTAAATAATTCCATTGTCTTGAGAGCCTCACTTTTAATTTTATCAATAAGCAAAGTATCAATATCAGTTTGGTAAATTTTTTGGTATTCCTTTAAAGCCTCATCAATTTCGTCGTTTGAAGGTAGAAAGTCTGAAGATTGATATCCCAAATATTTTGCGGCTTTCTTCTTAGCAAAATGATAATCTGTGATGCCCTCTTCCATAATAATTTCAGCTGCTCGATTTGCAATAATTATTCTTGCTTGTTTTATTTGACCTTTTACCATGTTAATTAATCATGAAATAAGCATTACTTTGAGGCTGAAATTCATCATAAAAGTATTCGTAGAAACCCTCTTCAGAGGGCTTAACGATTAAGCTGTTGTCTGGATTAATTTTAAATGGTGTAATTCCTTCTGGTTCAGCCAACATTTTGATTGGATACTGGTCTAGAATAGGTTCCATATAATCTATCCATATTGGAAGGGCAGCTCGTGCACCTGTCTCAAATTTTCCTAGTGGTTTTGGTTGGTCATAGCCCATCCAAGCCACAGTTACAATATCAGGATTGAACCCTGCAAACCATGCATCGATTAAATCATTAGTAGTACCGGTTTTACCTCCAATATCTGAACGCTTAAGTCGCTTTGCTTTTTTACCTGTTCCTGTATTAATGACTTCTTTAAGCATATCTGTCATGATAAAAGCATTTCTTGGGTCAATAATACGAGGGGTTTCATCATTCATGAGCTCTGAGCTATTTTTTATTTTTCTACCTTTAGAATCAATAATTTTTTCAATAAAGAAAGGTTTTTTTAAGTAACCTCCATTAGCAAAAACTCCATAGGCAGAAACCATTTCTAAGGCAGTAACTTCACCAACTCCTAATGCCATCGAAAGGTATGGAGGGTGTTTTTTTGGATCAAAGCCGAACCTAGTAATATAATCTTGTGCATACTCGGCCCCAATGTAGCGCAATACTCGAATAGCTACTAAATTTTTTGAAAGTGCGAGTCCCTTTCTAATTCGCATTGGTCCTGAATATTTTTCATTGTAATTTTTTGGCTCCCAAGCTTGATTGGTATTGAGTTCTTTTGCACTAATAGAAAGAGGACCATCATTAACTAATGTGGCTGCATTGACTCCCTTTTCAAGGGCGGCTGAGTAAATAAAAGGCTTAAAGATAGACCCTGGCTGCCTTTGGGCTTGGGTAATATGATTATACTTATTACGATGAAAATCAAATCCACCAACCAAGGCTAGAATAGCTCCAGTTTGTGGGTCCATTGAAACTAAGGACGCCTCGACCTCGGGGAGTTGAGTAGCAATCCACCTACCATAATTCTTAACAAAACGAATAACGGAGCCAGGTTTTATAATTTTTTCATCAATATTTTCTTTTTTTAAATCATTTTTTAAAAGGGTTAACCCTTTTCTAAAGACGCTAATTTTTTGACCATTTTTAAGAAGTGCATCAATCTTTTGTGGCTGAGTAGTTAAAATTATTCCTGGGATAAAATTATTGTAGGTTGGAATCAATCGAAGTTTACTTACCAAGTATTTATTTTTTTCTTTTTCATTTTTGAATGACTTTTCATCTAAATCAATAAAGCTCTCGTTGGGCAATAATTCATGGCGGCTAATGAAATTAATAATGCCATTTTGTACGGCTTGTTTTGCGTAGCGCTGGTTTTTTTTCTTAAGGGTTGTATAAACTTTTAATCCGCTAGTATAAATCTTCTCTCCCAATTCTGCATAAAGGGTTTTACGAACCATCTCTGCAACATAGTCAGCCTTTAATTCTCTTTTTTGAGAAGAATCTCTTAAATTTAATGGTTCTTCTAGAGCCAATATATAAGTTGAATTATCAATAAATCCATGCCTTTTCATGCTAAATAAGACTGCTTTTTGTCTTTGTATTGCTCTATCAGGATTTACAAAAGGATTGTAACGACTTGGTGCTTTAGGGAGTCCAGCCAATAGAGCGGTTTCTCCTAAATTCAGCTCGGATAAACTTTTGTTAAAATAGGTATCTGCGGCAGCAGAAAATCCAAACGAGCGTTGACCCAAATAAATTTGATTAATATAAAGCCCTAGGATTTCTTCTTTTGTTAAATTTCTTTCAATTTTAATAGCAAGTAAGATTTCATTAATTTTTCGTTTTAACGTTCTTTCGGAAGAAAGGAAAAAATTTCGTGCTACCTGCATTGTTATAGTGCTCGCACCCTCATGACTTTGACCGGTTATATTTTTAAGAGCTGCACGCATAACGCCAATTATATCAATACCGGGATGCTCAAAAAAACGTCGATCTTCAATGGCGATGATGGCATTAATCATTTTTTGAGGTACTGTTGCAATATATGTGAATTCTCGTCGCTCTTCACCAAACTCAGCAATTAAAGCTCCATCGGAAGAGTAAATTTGAAGAGGTTGTTTGGGTCTATATTCTGATAAGCCATCAATATTGGGCAACGACGGATAAATCAGCAACGATACAAAAAATATCATAGCTATTGCTGAAAGCCCAGCGAGAAGAGCCCGAATTAAATAGTTTTTTAATGTTAATAACATTAGATGAAAAAATATATTTTTACAGATAAACGTTTATTATAGTGATTAAGCATAATAATACTATGACTAAATATTGCATAATGCAGAAATTTTAATATGAAGAAAAATACAAATATAAATATAAATAATATTTATCTAGTAGGGTTAATGGGATCGGGGAAAACAACCATCGGCAAATTAGCATCTAAAAAATTATGTAAATCATTCATCGATAGCGATCATGTGATTGAGGAAAGCACTGGCGTTAGGGTCCCTTTAATTTTTGAATATGAGGGAGAAGAGGGCTTTAGAAAAAGAGAAACAAAGGCGTTAGAGGAGCTAGTAACGAAGAAAGACATTATCTTAGCAACCGGGGGAGGAATAATCCTTAAAAAAAATAACCAAAAACTTTTAGTGGATAATGGTTTTGTGATTTATTTAAAAGCAGACTATGATTTATTGGCAAGCCGGTTAAGAAGTGACAGGACACGACCTCTGCTTCAAGGTGTTGATATTAAGACAAAATTAAAAAATCTTTTGGAGGTGCGTGACCCTATATATAAGTCAATTGCAGATTATGTGATTGATACAAAAAATAAGCGCGTGACTGATATTGTTAACGAAATTGAAAAAATTATTAAACAACTATGAAAACATTGAATATTAATTTAGGTGATAGGAGTTACCCTATTTATATTGGCCAGAGCCTATTAAGTGACAAAGAAATTTTTCATCGCCATGTAAAAGCTAAGACTATTGCAATTGTGTCCAACGATATAGTTGCTCCGTTATACCTAAATATACTTATTAAAACTTTAGGTAAAGATAAAAATATCATTCCTATTGTCTTGTCAGATGGGGAAGCTCATAAAAATTTAGATACACTCAACCTAATATATGATGCACTTCTAACAAATAAGGCAGGGCGCAATGTTCTTCTTATAGCACTTGGTGGAGGTGTGATTGGCGACATTTGTGGTTTTGCTGCCGCTAGCTTTATGCGCGGCGTTGATTTTATTCAGATTCCCACTACTCTATTGTCTCAAGTTGACTCTTCTGTTGGTGGGAAAACGGGCATTAATCATCGCTTAGGAAAGAATATGGTTGGCGCATTTTATCAGCCCAAATGTGTAGTGGCAGATATTGATCTCTTGAAAACTTTGCCTCAAAGAGAGTTATCGGCAGGATTAGCTGAAGTTATTAAATATGGACTGATTAGAGATTCAGAATTTTTTTATTGGCTTGAAACTAATATGGGCCAACTAATCAATAAAGACTCGGCCACTTTAATTGAGGCAGTTGAACGCTCATGTTTAAATAAAGCGGAAGTAGTGGAGGCTGATGAGCTGGAGTCTGATAAAAATATTCGTGCAACTCTTAATTTAGGACATACCTTTGGGCATGCGATTGAAAATGCAGTGGGCTATGGTAAATGGCTTCATGGTGAGGCTGTCGCTACTGGAATAACTATGGCTGCCTTTATGTCAAAAGAACTAGGATGGCTTAGTTCATCCGACTACCAAAGAGTTATCCAATTAATTAAGCTTGCAGGACTCCCAATTACTCCCCCAGATATTTCTGAGGAAAAATTTCTTGATCTTATGCGCTCAGATAAAAAAACAAAAGATAATCAAATCAATTTGGTTTTACAAACTTCAATTGGAAGAGCTTTGCTCACTCATGAATATGACCCAGAAATTTTAAGCAAAACCCTAAACAATAATTTCTTTTAAAATCATTCAATGATATTAAAATCTTATGCTGCTGACCCACTGAAAACATTAGGTCGACAATGTATAGAAACTAAATCAACTACTCGTAATGATTTTCAAAGAGATCGCGATCGAATTATTCATTCATCCGCCTTTCGACGGCTGGAATATAAAACTCAGGTTTTCGTTAATCATGAGGGTGATATGTTTAGAACTCGTTTAACACATTCGATTGAAGTTTCTCAAATATCAAGGGGAATTACTAGAACTTTGGGATGTCACGAAGATCTTGCAGAGACAATTGCTTTAGCTCATGATCTAGGACACACGCCCTTTGGGCATGCTGGTCAGGATGCTTTAAATAATTGTATGAAAGTACACGGCGGGTTTGAACATAACCTTCAGTCGTTGCGCGTAGTAGATTTTTTGGAGAGAAGGTACGCTAGTTTTGATGGTTTAAATCTTACCTTTGAGTCGCGTGAAGGTATCCTTAAGCATTGCTCAATCAATAATGCAAGAAATCTAGGCTCCATTGGTGAACGTTTCATCAATAAAAAACAACCATCACTTGAAGCTCAGATTGTTAATATTGCTGATGAGATTGCTTACAATAATCACGATGTTGATGATGGCTTTCGCTCTGGCCTCTTAGATTTCAAAGCTTTGATGCAAAATACCTTGTTTAGTCGATGTGCAAAGGTTGTCAATGAGACATACTCCAATATTAATGATGGTCAAAAAATTAACGAAGTTGTAAGACGTATGATTCATTTATTAATTAAGGATGTCTGTACTCAGAGTCAAAAAAATCTTGATAATTATCAGCCAAAGAGTATAAATACCGTCAGAAATTTGCCTCATTTGATTGATTTTTCAGCAAGCATTAAAAAAGAACAATATGAGTTGAAGCAATTCTTAAGGCATGCAATGTACGAACACCCTCATGTTGCAAAAATGACACAAGATGCTGGAAAGACAGTAGAAAAACTATTTACTCATTATATAAAAAAACCTCAAGCCATCCCAGAAAATTTTTCTATGAATAGGCCTGCTGATTCAGCAAGGATGGTTGCAGATTATATCGCTGGCATGACGGATAGATTTGCAATTCAAGCTGCCTCAGAGTTATAGAATATTTATAAATATCAGTAACTTATAATATATTGTTGTTTTTATACAACAAAAAAAGTCTAAATGTAACAAAAAAGTCACAAAATGCTTGATTGTAAGTACGGTTATTAGTCATAATGTATCCAACGTTCCTAGTAAAGCAATTTACTTTGGAAATGTTTTGAAAGATCTTAATTATTAAATTTAAGTTTTTAACATTAAGGTCATTTTAAATTTTATGGAGAAACAAAATGAACAAGAAAATTAATCTAGCCGTTGCAAGTGCAGCACTAGTATTGGGTGCATCAGCAGCCAACGCTGGTATTGTAATTCCAGCAGGCGAATGGACATTAGATGTTAATGGTAATGTTAATGCATATGCAACAATGCATAACTTTGACGATGATGCTACTAACTCAATTACTGGTGGTTTATCAGGTTATAAAGATGTGAACGGTGAGTCTGACTCACAAAGTATCAACACTGGTCTATTACCATCATGGTTAGGCTTTACTGGTACAACTCGTCAAAATGACTTAGATGTATCATTTACTATTTCACTACAGCCAAATGTTTCAGACAACGGTGCTGGTGATGCTAAAACACCTTTAAATCGTCAAGCGTTTATAACATTTGGTGATAAATCATGGGGTACTGTTAAGTTAGGTAAAGATTTAGGTATCTTTGCTGCTGACGCTATTCTTAATGACATGACGCTTCTTGGCTTCGGTGCACCTGGTGCATCAGCTACATCTGGCGCTTCTACTTCATTAGGTGGTATCGGTACTGGTTACATCTATCCAGCATGGAAAGGCCAAGTTGCTTATACAACTCCTAACATGAATGGTTTCCAAGCAACAATTGGGATTACTAATCCGAATCAAAACTTTGGTTCTGCGTATCAAGATCAATTCGGCTATGAAGGTAAAGCTTCTTACGACTTTGCTGCAGGCGATGCTAAAGGTAAAGTTTGGGTATCTGGTGCTTCATATGACGTAACTACAGCTTCTTCTGCTTCAAGTGGTAATGTTACAACTGCTGCAGTTGTTAAGACATATAGCATACTTCATCTTTTAGCAGCTTCTGCAACTGATACTGGTAGGGGTACTGTTTCCTTCCTAGTAACTATATCTGATGCTTCTGTAACAGCTACTGTTGCTGCAGTTACAGCTAAATCATACGATGCTCAAGTAGTTGATATTGGTGCTTCTGTGTCATTAGGTAACTTTGGTTTAACTGGTTACTACTATGATGGTGAAGGTGTTGGTACAACAATCTTCGGTGCTAATGGCGCTACTACTGCTGGTCTAGAACGTGATTCAGACGGTGGTTATGTTCAAGCTACATTTGTTATCCCTACAGGCACTAAATTAGGTGCTTCATATGGCGTATCAAATCTTGATCTAGCATCTGGCGAAGCTACTTCTTCACTAGTTGAAGAAAATAAACGTTGGACAGTGGGTGCATACCATCCATTAACTAAGCATCTGAATTTAGTTGCTGAGTACAACAAGGTAGAAGCAGAATCACATAACAATCTGAAAGCGGAAAGTGATTCATTCTCACTTGGCGCGATCTTATTCTTCTAGAATTTTATTTTAAAAGAACGTGATATAAAAAAGGCTCCTTTGGGAGCCTTTTTTTATTTTTTGATATTTAATTCTTTAATTTTTCTGGTGATAGTATTTCGTCCAATCCCAAGAATATTTGATGCATCCGCCCTACGGCCCTTAGATTGTAAAAGTGCTGCTTCAATAAGAGCTTTCTCCGCCATTCCAATGAATAATTCATGAATATTAGGTGTACCCTCCATTATTTCCTTAGTAACATTTTTATATAATGCCTCCGTCCAAGACATACTATTGCTATTAATACTCACTGGCTCATTTTTGAGTTCAGAGGGGAGATCTCCAATATTTACAGTCTTCCCTGCGGACATTACTGTTAACCAATGGCAGACATTTTCCAGTTGCCTAACATTACCCTGCCAATGTAAATTTTTAAAATAATCTAATACCTCAATAGATAAAGTTTTGGGTTCTACTTTAAGATGATGGGCGCTGGATCTAAGAAAAAATTGAGCTAAAATAGGAATATCATCTATTCGATTACGTAATGGAGGAACCTGGATTCGAATTACGTTGAGCCGATGAAATAAATCCTCCCGAAATTTATTCTCTTTAACGTAAGATTCTAAATCTTGATGCGTAGCAGCAATGACTCTAACGTTAACTGCAATAGAATTCTGTCCGCCAACCCTATAAAATGTACCCTCGCTTAATACCCTTAAAAGGCGGGTTTGAAGTTCAATGGGCATATCACCAATTTCATCTAAAAATAACGTACCTTCATTTGCTTGCTCAAATCGACCTTTTCTTTGTCCATCTGCACCAGTAAATGCACCTTTTTCATGACCAAAGAGTTCGGCTTCGAGAAGATCCTTAGGAATGGCGGCAGTATTAATAGCAATAAAAGGCTTATCCTTACGTTGGCTATTTTTATGGATAGCTTTTGCAACCAATTCCTTACCTGAGCCAGATTCACCATTTAATAACACCGTGGCATTAGATTGCGCCAATTTTCCAATTGAACGAAATAATTCTTGCATCGATTGAGCTTGCCCAATAATTTCTGGGAACACCTCTGGTGTTTCTTCTAATACTTTATCATTACTTGATTCTGAGATAGCTTGACGAATTACCTTAACCACCTTATCGATATCAAAGGGTTTAGCGATATATTCAAAAGCACCTGATTTAAAAGCAGAGACAGCGGTATCTAGATCTGAATAGGCTGTCATAATGATAATAGGTATTTCTGGGAACTTGGTTTTAACTTTAGTTAGAAATGTAAGGCCTGACTCACCCGGCATTCGTATATCACTTACAATTACAGAAGGTGCTTCATGATTGAAATGATTGATAGCTTCATTTGTATTTGAAAATGTTTTGCAAGGTAAATTTTCTTTACTCAATGCTTTTTCAAATACCCAGCGGATTGATTGATCATCGTCTAACACCCAAATATCATTCATAGTTCTTGTGTTTCCTTTAGCTCATTTTTTATCGGAAGTAGAATTGAGAACTTAGTATGTCCCGTTTGACTCATAAAGGTAATCATTCCTTTATGCTGGGTAATAATATTTTGTGATAATGGAAGCCCTAGACCAGATCCCTCTTCATTACCAGAAACTAATGGGTAAAAAATTTTGTCTTGAATATTTAGGGGGATACCAGGCCCATTGTCTTCAATATCGAGGCGAATAGCTGTGGCATGCTTTTGCTTATGGAAGACTATCTGTCGCTCTGATCGGGTCGTTAGTTTGAGTTGCATATTTTGAGTGCTATCATTTAGCATGGACTGTATTGCATTTCTTGCAATATTTAAAACAGCTTGAATGAGTTTCTCTCTGTCTGCTACGATTTCTGGTAGGCTCACATCGTAATCCCGAACAAAAGTAACTTTCTTTCCAAATTCTGATAGAACTAAGCTACGCACTCGCTCGATTACCTCATGTATATTTGTTTTTTGATAGGTTGGAAGCTGGTGGGGAGTTAGCAATTTATTCATTAAGTTCTGGAGGCGGTCAGCCTCTTTAATTATAATTTGGGTGTATTCCTCTAAGGCCTTATCACCTAACTCCTTTTCTAATAATTGTGCAGCACCCCTTAGGCCACCTAAAGGGTTTCTAATTTCATGAGCTAAATTCCTTAACAATTCAGAATTGGCTTGCTGTTGTATAAACATTCGTTCCTCTTTAGCTACCCGAAGATGTTGATCCATTTGAATGAATTCGACAATAAAAGCATCTAATTCATTATTCAATTGGCTTATGGTAAGAGTCACACAAATAGTTTTATTTTGTTTAGACTTAATAAAGTATTCATTTTCACGATAACTGCTTTGCTGTTTTGTGGCTAAATTCAAAGCTGTTTTAAAAAAATCACAATCTTCAAAGAAAATTTCAACGCTCTGATTTATGGCTTGCCCATGACTTAGCTCCAATAATACTTCTGCGCTAGGATTTATGTATATAATTTTTAGGTTTTTATCAAATACAATGGCTGCAGTTGCTAATTGTTCTAGACCTTGATGAGACTCTTTAATTAATGGCGGTGTCATTTTTCCTCCTTATGTTCTTATTAAAGCAAAAATTGAGCCAACTTTTATCCATCTGAATAAGCCTAATATTGGGCGATGCCCTCCAAAAATATTATATAACTATGCACTATTACCGTGCATTTTTTTTAAGTAAAAAAAAAGGTAGGTATTATACCCACCTTTCCTTATATTACTTAGAGGCTATAATACATATCAAACTCGACTGGGTGGGGGGTCATTCGCATGCGAGTGACTTCTTCCATTTTAAGATCAATGAAGCTATCTAAAAAGTCATCGCTAAAAACTCCACCTTGTGTTAAAAACTTACGATCTTTTTTTAACGCCTCAAGAGACTCTACAAGAGAGGCACTAACCTGAGGTATCTTCGCTTCTTCTGATGGAGATAGACTGTATAAATCTTTTACTGCTGCTTCTCCTGGATCAATTTTGTTTTGAATACCATCAAGGCCTGCCATCATTAATGCACTGAAGGCTAGGTAAGGGTTTGCAGTAGGATCAGGGAATCGAACTTCAATTCTTCGGGCCTTATCAGAATTTACAAATGGGATCCTAATTGCAGCGGATCTATTTTTAGCTGAATAGGCCAGCATCACGGGAGCTTCAAATCCTGGCACCAATCTTTTATATGAGTTAGTAGATGGGTTGGTAATAGCATTTAAAGCCTTACCATGTTTAATAATCCCACCAATATAATAAAGAGCTATATCACTTAAATTGGCATATTTTTTACCCGCAAATAAATTTTTACCACCCTTCCAAATTGATTGGTGAACATGCATTCCCGAGCCATTATCGTTTAGGACAGGCTTCGGCATGAAGGTGGCTGTTTTGCCAAAATTATGAGCAGTATTCATGACTACGTATTTTAGAATTTGAGTCCAATCAGCTCTTTGCGTCAAAGAAGAAAATTTTGTACCAATTTCATTTTGTCCAGAACCCCCTACCTCATGATGGTGTACCTCTACTGGGACACCCATTTCCTCTAACGTTAGACACATTGCAGAACGTAAATCTTGTAAAGAATCTACCGGGGGCACTGGGAAATAACCACCCTTAACTGCAGGTCGATGACCAACATTGCCTCCGTCATGTTCAGTATTTGAATCCCAGGATGCCTCTTCAGAGTTTATTTTTACTGAAGAGCCACTCATATTTGACGTCCAAGTAATAGAGTCGAAAACAAAAAATTCAGGCTCTGGACCAAAGTAAATGGTGTCACCAATACCTGTTTTCTTGAGATATTTTTCAGCGCGATCTGCAATTGTTCTTGGATCTCGGTCATAACCTTTACCATCTGTTGGGTCGACAACATTGCAAGTAAGTAGAAGTGTTGGCTCTTCCATAAATGGATCAATATTAGCAGTTTTAGGGTCCGGAAATAGCAACATATCAGATGCATTTATTCCCTTCCAACCTGCGATAGAGGAGCCGTCAAATGCATGGCCGTCAGTAAATTTACTTTTATCAAAAGCAGAGACTGGAACAGTCACATGTTGTTCCTTACCTTTAGTATCTGTGAATCGTAAGTCAACAAATTTAATGTTGTTACTTTTAATCTTTTTCATTACGTCAGCTACCGACATACTTCACTCCCTGGAAATTTTTAAAATTTTAATATAATTTTTTATAATCATAAACTGTGTTAATTATTTTAAAGCTAAAATACATTATTTTTATTCTAAAATACAGTAATTTGAGTATATATGCACCATATAAAGACATAATTGTATAAAATATGCACTATTTTAGTGCTTTATATTTGATCTATGTTTTTTATTATGGCTTTATAATCTTAGTATGAACCTCGAACTCAAACAATTTTCTGTAATTGGTCATCCAATTAATCATTCACTATCACCTCATATTCATTTGTTATTTGCAAAACAATTCGATTTGCCAATAAGTTATGAAAGAGTAGATATAAAGCGAGAGGACTTATTGTTAAGATTAGCTGAGTTTCAAGCTAAGGGCTATAAAGGTTTAAATGTCACACTTCCATTAAAGCATGATGCTTATTTGTTATGCCAGGAATTATCAGAAAAAGCTCAACTCTGCGAATCAGTCAATACGATTAGCATCAAAAATAACAAACTTCTAGGTGACACGACGGATGGCATAGGATTAATCCGAGACCTAGCTAACAAAGGTATTAGCCTCAATAAAGCCAGATGCCTTTTAGTGGGGGCAGGTGGTGCAGCCAATGGGGTTATGGCAGATTTAATTGAATGTTTACCCTCCATACTTTATCTCACAAACCGAACTATTGAGAAATCGATGATAATGGAAAGTCACTGGAAAAACTTTGCAAAAAAACATTCCGTAGTATTGAAGGTAGCTGATATTAATGGGACTGATTCTTATGATTATGATGTCATTATAAATGCAACCTCTGCTGGATTATCTAGCGATGTATCCCCTATCAAATCGAGAATTATTAAGAAAGAGACATTTTGTTATGACATGACTTATGGGAGGAAAACTCCTTTTATGAGACAAGCAATTAAGATTAATGCAAAAACCTTTGATGGTCTGGGGATGCTAATTGAACAGGCTGCCGAAAGCTTCCGTATTTGGCATAACATGACGCCCCATACTTATAATATTAAGAGTGAGCTACAATTATTAAAACTAATTTGAGTCTTACACATTAAGTGGCAATAACAAAAATTAAATAGAAATATTTTTTAATTTAGTTTGTAATTTATCCAGCGCCGGAATAACTGACAAAGGATTTTCAGATTGTATCATCTCAATTGATGGGTACCACAAGCTCTTATTTGTTTCCTTATACTTCATCCAATACCAAAACTGACCTCGGCCCGCGGATAAAATTAAATAGGTTTTTTTGCCTAATGAGCCTGCTATATGTGCTGTTATATTACTTATTGTAATTACTACATCACAGCTTTCAACTAAGTTAAATAATCCCTCTAAGTCATTAAATTTATCTAGGTCATCGTATCGATTAATTTGAACATTATTACTCTCTTCTGCAGCAATTATATCGCTCTCATGATCGCCATATTGAAGGTTAATAAAATCAAAATCATTATCACTATTCGACGCTTTAATAAGATCTTTAAGTTCTATATTTTTCATATAGCCAATTCCTGCATTACCGCTGTACCATGAAACTCCACATCTTAACTTAGCTTTTCTCGTGGCATTGGATTTGTCAGCTAAAAGGAATTTATTAGGTTTGTCGGCCAAGAGAAATTTATTAGGATCTTTAATATCATTCTCAGAGTCAACAAACAAGAATCCCAGCCTAAATATAGCTGCTTGATAATCAAAAAAACCTTCAATACCAATTTTATGATCAGCAAAAACAAAGTTACTAGAAGGGAAAGACCTCTCTAATATAGGTATTAGTCTTTTATCAACTAGAATAGTAAATTGGTTACGAAAATTTTTTATTTTTGTTAATAATTTTGCGAGGCATAATTGATCCCCAACGCCTTGCTCACCATAAATGATAATATTAGTCGGCCCATTACTTCCGTCCCATTTCGGTAACTTCGTATTGTAGAGTATGTATTTGTTTGAATGATTTCGATACTGTTCTGTTAAGAGTCTATACTCGTAATGTGGCCAGGCCTGTTTAAATTTCTTCTCTTTGAGAAGAAGTATCCCAAAACCAACGTTAGCCATAACACTTGTCTTATTAAGTGACAGGCATTTTTTTAAGTAAAATTTGGCCGATTCAAAGTCACCAAGATTTTGGTAAGCCACGGCAATGTTCTGCCAAGTTGCTGCAGATTTTGGGTTCCGTTTAAGTGATTCACTATAAAGAGATATTGCATCTTCAAAGCGCCTTTCATCGTAGGCTTTTTGAGCATTCAATCTATTTATATTATCATTATTTGGAAATTCTTTCTCAAATTCAGCGATTGCTTTATCTTCTTTTTCTCCTGCATTTGAGGCTTTAAGTGAGCGAATTAGTCTCATATAAAAATATTCTTTGCGATACGTTTTTTGATAAGCGGGGTCGTAATTTTTATAATTTTTTAATCTATCTTCGTATATCGGGCAAGCAAGCTCGGGATGTCCAATCGTGTCACATATGGTTGCTCTTATATCCTCAACTTCTCGATAGAAAGGCGAAGATGGTGCAAATGTATCTAAATCCTCTAGTGCTCTAATATACTTCAAGGCTGAATGATAAGATTTTGCACGATTGAGAACAAAACTATCATTTCGCCATATTTTTATTGCTTCATTAAACGAAAGTATTGCTTCATCAAATTTTTCACTTTGGTGCAAGGCATTGCCTAGATTGTTATAAGCATCTGCATTTTTATCATTTAAAGATATACTTTTCGTATAAGCATCAATTGCCTCAGTAAATTGATTATCTTCAAAATATGCAATTCCAAGATTTTGGAAACAATGATAATTTTTAGAGTCTGCTTTAGAGGAATTTTTCAGCTGAATAATTGCATCCTTATATTGCTTTTTTTGAATGAGCAATGTGCCAAGTATAAAAAGACAATGAGAGTCTTTAGGGGCAGCCCTGAGGTATTCTCTATATTTTTTTTCTGCATTTATAAGGTCATTTTTTCTATGAAGTTCAACAGCAGCTTCAAAAATTTGGTTTAGTGTATCCATTTTTAGATTAAATAAATTCCTTTAAATATTTTCCGGTATAGCTTAGTGAGTTTTTACAAATTAATTCTGGGGGACCTTCAGCAATAATCTCTCCTCCTCCATCACCCCCGTTAGGACCTAGATCAATTATCCAATCAGCAGTTTTTATAACATCTAAATTATGTTCAATACTACTAATGTATTGCCATCATCTCGTAATTTATGTAATACATCAAGAAGAAGTTGTATGTCAGAAAAATGAAGCCCTGTAGTTGGCTCGTCTAATATATATAATGTTTTTCCAGTATCACGCTTTGATAATTCTAATGCTAATTTTACTCGCTGTGCCTCACCTCCGGATAATGTAGTCGCATTTTGTCCAAGCTTAATATAGCCTAAGCCGACGTCGAGCAATGTTTTCAGTTTTCGAGCGATTGTTGGAATTGCTTCAAAAAAGTCATACGCCTGCTCAACAGTGAAGCACAAAATTTCATGGATATTTTTACCCTTATATTTAATGTCTAAAGTTTCTCGATTATATCGATGACTGAAACATACGTCACATTCGACATACACATCAGGTAAGAAATGCATTTCAACACGGATAACCCCATCCCCCTCGCAGGCCTCACATCTGCCTCCCTTAACGTTAAATGAAAATCGTCCGGGCCCATATCCCCTAGTCCGACTTTCTTGGGTTTTTGCAAATAGATCTCTAATGGGTGTAAATAAACCAGTATAAGTTGCAGGATTGGAGCGGGGAGTTCTTCCAATAGGGCTTTGATTGACGTCGACAACTTTGTCAAAAAAATCTAAGCCCTCCATGCTTCCATGTGTTGCAGCATCAAGATTACTTCGATATAGATGTTTGGCAATTGCATTGTATAAGGTGTTATTTATTAATGTAGATTTTCCACTACCAGACACCCCGGTAATACAAGTAAATAAACCAATTGGTAAATTTAGATTTACCCCTTTTAGATTATTTCCTGTTGCATTAAGAATTTTAAAAAAATCTTTTCCTGGTACATGACGTTTTTTTGGTAGAGGAATTTTTTTTCGTCCACTGAGATATTGTCCTGTGAGCGATTGTTCATTATTTGCCACTTCTTTAGGCGTCCCTTCAGCGATTATTTCTCCTCCATGAATACCTGCTCCTGGTCCAATATCAACTACGTAATCAGCACTCATAATGGCATCAAAATCATGTTCAACAACGATAACTGTATTCCCTAGATCCCGAAGGTTCTTTAGTGTTTCGAGGAGACGGTCATTATCTTTTTGGTGTAAGCCAATAGAGGGCTCATCTAAAACATACATAACACCTGTAAGACCACTTCCGATTTGAGAAGCTAAACGTATTCTTTGAGCCTCACCGCCAGAAAGTGTATCTGCTGATCGTGATAGGGAAAGATAGTCTAGACCAACATTAATTAGAAAGTGAACTCTATTTTTAATTTCTTGAACAATTTTACTGGCGACCTCTGCTTTAGATCCAGCGAGTGAGAGGGTGCTGAAAAATTCATATGCTTTTCTAAGTGGAAATTCACATATTTCATGAAGGTTATGTTCGGAAATAAGTACATTTCTTGCTTCAAGCCTTAATCTTGTGCCATTGCAAGATGGACATGACTGTAGGCTTAAATATTTTGCAAGCTCATCTCTTACGGTATTTGATTCTGTATCTTCATATCTTCTTTTAAAATTATTTACAATGCCTTCAAAGGGGTGTATTTTTTTGAATACAGTTCCTCGCTCACTAAAGTAACTAAATTCAATCGATTCATTTTTGCTGCCATGTAATATTACTTCCTGTATTTTCTTTGGCAAGTTCTCATAAGGTGACTCTATGTCAAATTTAAAGTGGTCAGCTATACTTTTTAGCATTTGAAAATAAAATTGATTTCTTTTATCCCAGCCCTTTATTGCTCCTGAAGCAAGAGAAAGTTGTGGAAAAGCGACTACTCGGTTTATATCAAAATAATTTTTATTCCCAAGACCGTCACATTCTGGACAAGCACCCATAGGGTTATTAAATGAAAATAATCGAGGCTCAAGTTCTGGAATAGCATATTCACAATGAGGACAAGAAAATTTAGCTGAAAAAAGTTGGAATTCTTCCGTATCCATATTGAAGGCAATAATTTTTCCATTTGCAATTCTGAGTCCCGACTCAACAGATTCTGTTAAGCGCTGTTTAATATCAGGATGAATTTTAATGCGATCAATCACCACATCTAGTTGATGCTTAATATTTTTTTCTAGGGGAGGAATATCATCAATTTCATAAATTTTCCCATCTAACCGAATGCGAATAAATCCTTGTGCCCGTAATTCATCAATTAAATCAAGATGACTACCTTTCCTGTTATTGACGACCGGAGCCAGAATCATAAGTTTTGTATCAACTGGGTAAGTTAAAATTTGATCTACCATCTGCGAGACTGTTTGTGCTTGAAGTTTAATTTTATGTTCAGGGCAATAAGGGTCCCCGGCTCTGGCAAAAAGCAATCTTAAATAATCATGAATTTCAGTTACAGTACCTACAGTTGAACGAGGATTATGAGATGTCGCTTTTTGTTCAATTGAAATTGCAGGGGAAAGACCTTCGATAAGATCAACATCAGGCTTGTTCATTCGGTCAAGAAATTGTCTTGCATAGGCTGATAACGACTCGACATATCGACGCTGACCTTCTGCATAAAGCGTATCAAATGCAAGAGAAGATTTCCCTGATCCTGACAATCCAGTTATTACAATTAATTTATTTCGCGGTAAATCCAAGGAAATATTTTTTAAATTATGGGTGCGAGCCCCTCTAATTTTAAGGTAGTCCATATATTCTATCTTTTTCTAAGAGCAACCTGATAATATACGGAATATTCTTAAAATTAGAAACCTATTAAAAATATAAAATCTATGAGTAATAATACAAAAATGTCATTCTTTGAAATACGTGCAAGTTTATTTTTAGCATCAGTATATGGCCTTCGCATGTTAGGAATGTTCCTAATCCTGCCTATATTTGCTATTTATGCCTCAGGATTATCAGGGAGCCCTTCACAGCTGCAGATTGGCATAGCATTAGGTATCTATGGGCTAAGTCAGGCTATTTTTCAAATTCCTTTTGGTATGAGCTCAGACTTTTTTGGGCGAAAAAAAGTTATATATCTCGGGTTAGCTATATTTGTTTTAGGCTCAATAATTGCTGGGACCTCAACTCAGATTGAAGGCATTATTATCGGCAGAGCAATTCAAGGAGCCGGTGCAATTTCTGCAGTTCTAACAGCGTTATTATCAGATCTTACTCGTGATGAACATCGCACAAAAGCTATGGCTATTGTGGGTGCATCGATTGGCCTTACGTTTGCTTTGTCCTTAGTTATTTCGCCCTGGTTGAATGATAAAATTGGTGTCTCAGGAATTTTCTTCATGATGGCAATTTTGGCGATATTTGCAGCCATCATTATTCATTTATTTATTCATGAACCAAAAATAACTAATAAAAGAGCTGTTTTAAATCTAAAAGATTTGTATGCTATTTTAGGGAGAGTTGACTTAGGCCGATTAAATCTGGGTATTTTTGTATTACATGTTGCTCAAATCTCTATGTTTATGGTGATTCCATTTTATTTAATTCAACAGGGGAATTTGCCTCTTCATGATCATTGGATGATTTATCTGCCTATATTATTAGTATCTTTTATTCTAATCGTCCCTATTATTATTTTTTCAGAGAAGTTTAAGCAGACAAAACTCACTTTTTTATTATCAATTTTTATTTTATTTGCAGCTCAATTCTCATTTATTTATTTTTCTAATGATTTAGTAGGCATTGTGATTTCTCTCTTAATTTATTTTGTGGGCTTTAATTTTCTAGAGGCATCACTTCCAAGTCTTGTGAGCAAGATAGCCCCCACGAATCAAAAAGGTTTGGCATTAGGCGTGTATAATACATCTCAGTCTTTAGGTATATTTGTAGGCGGTTTCGCCGGAGGTTTAATTACAACGATTTATGGTTTTTCTGGTACGTTTTTATTTTGTGGGGCACTGATCTTTATATGGTTTGTTTTCTCATTAAATATGAGTGCTCCAATTAAGAGGCAATAGGATTTAAATCAACAATTAAAATATAATGGCAGCATTATAGTTTTAATTTAATATTAGTAAAAAAGTGCTAATTATATATATTCTTATTTGGGAGATTTGTTATGTCAGTAAATAAAGTTATTTTAGTTGGAAGGCTAGGTCGAGATCCAGAGGAAAGGTATACCGCAAATCAACAGCCTATTTGTAGCTATGCAGTTGCAACAAGTAGAAGGTATAAAGATAAAGAGGGAAATACTCAAGAACAAACAGAATGGCATAACATTAGTATGTTTGGAAAACTCGCTGAGATTGGTAACCAATACTTAAAAAAAGGAAGCCAGGTGTATTTAGAAGGAAGATTGCAGACTAATAAGTCAGAAAAAGACGGTCAAACTAGATATTTTACACAAATAGTTGCAGACCAGATGACTATGCTTGGTTCTAAAGATGGTGGAGGAAGCAATAGTAATGATTCGGGTATGAGCCAAACAGCATCGGCTTCATCAAGCAAACCAATGCCCTCATCAAATGAGCCAACAACGGCTCCAGCGGCATCAAGCTTCGATGAATTTGAGGATGATATTCCTTTTTAAGGGAATATAAAAAATGGCGATTTATGAATTTCTATGCAGTGAATGTAGTTATCAGGATGATTTAATTCGTAAAATGGATGATTCGTCGGTTACTATTTGCCCAAAATGTAAAAAAAATACTTTTGCCAAGCAGGTATCAGCACCAAATTTCCAGCTATCGGGCTCAGGTTGGTATGCAACTGATTTTAAAAATAAATCCACAGATAAAAAAGAGTTACAAACAACTACTAATTCGGAAGCCACTAAACATAATGATTAAAAAAAATTTTCTTACAGGTCTTTTAGTATTAATTCCAATAATTCTAACAATATGGGTTTTGGCGACGTTAATTACTTTTCTAGATCAAGTCATATTACTTCTTCCAGAAACAGCCCGACCTAGTAATTTTTTAGGCACGCCTGTGTTTGGTTTTGGCGTAATTATGACCTTTCTTATTATTTTATTTACCGGATTTCTCGCTAATAATTTTTTTGGTAAAAAGCTTATTTTACTTTATGAGAATTTAGTAAATCGCCTACCTTTTGTAAAGACAATTTATGGAGGAATTAAACAGGTATCTGATACTTTATTATCAAGCTCAGGAAATGCATTTAGTAAAGCAGTATTGATTGAGTTCCCTATGGCCGGAACTTACAGCTTTGCATTTATTACTGGAGAGCCCAATGAAGAGATTAATAAAAATTTAAAGGGTAAATTTGTAAATGTCTATGTTCCAACTACACCAAACCCAACCTCAGGATATACCTTAATTGTTCCAGTAGAAAAGGTAATTGATTTGGATATTAGTGTTGATCAGGTTTTAAAATATGTTATTTCGATGGGGGTAGTTCCAGCCAAAAAAAATAAAAAAATAAAAAATATTTCTAAGAAAAAGAGAGTTAAATGAGAACGCATTACTGTGGGGAGTTAAATAAAGAGAACCTTGGGAAAGAGGTAACTTTATGTGGATGGGCACATCGAAGAAGAGATCATGGAGGTGTAATTTTTATCGATTTGCGAGACCGAAAGGGGCTGGCGCAGATTGTTATTGATCCAGATACAGTTGAAGCATTTAAGACTGCGGAATCTATTCGAAATGAATTTGTTTTAAGAGTTACATGTAAGGTTAGGCTAAGACCTGAAGGAACAATAAATAAAAATTTACCTACCGGGGAAGTGGAAATGCTTGCATCGGAGATTGAGATTTTAAATGCATCCTTAACGCCCCCTTTTATGCTAGATGATGACTCAATAACAGAGTCTATAAGATTAGAACATCGTTTTATTGATTTACGTCGCGATGAAATGCAAGGCAATCTTCAGTTGCGCTACGACATATCAAAAAATATTAGACAGTTTTTGGACAAAGAAGAATTTATTGAAATTGAAACGCCAATTTTAACAAGAAGTACTCCCGAAGGAGCACGAGATTATTTAGTGCCTTCTCGTGTTCATGAGGGAAGATTCTTTGCTCTTCCGCAGTCCCCCCAGCTATTTAAGCAAATTTTAATGGTATCCGGTTTTGATAAATATTTTCAGATAGCAAAGTGTTTTAGAGATGAAGATCTTAGGGCTGATAGGCAGCCTGAGTTTACTCAGATTGATATAGAGGCCTCATTTGTTAATGAAGCAGATATTATGTATATGACCGAAAATATGATTCGCGAAATGTTTTCTAAGGTTATGAAAATAGACCTACCAAAAATATTTAATTCTATTACTTATCAAGAGGCAATGGATCGCTATGGTTCTGATAAGCCAGATTTACGAGTGACTTTAGAGTTAGTTGATATGACAGAAGTAATGAAGGATGTAGATTTTAAGGTATTTTCATCTGCGGCAAATATGAAAAATGGCAGGGTGGCTGCTTTGAAAATTCCGGGTGGAGGAGAGCTTTCGCGTTCAGAAATTGATGCCTACACAGAGTTTGTGAAGATATATGGTGCCAAAGGGTTGGCTTATATCAAAATTAATAACAAAGATCAGTTAAATGAAGAAGGCTTACAAAGCCCTATAGTTAAAAATATACATGAAAAAGCGCTAGCATCAATTATTGAGTTAACTGCTGCAGAAAATGGAGATTTAATCTTTTTTGGGGCAGATAAAAAGAAAGTAGTCAATGAGGCGCTCGGAGCTCTTAGAGAAAAAATAGGACATGATAAAAAACATTTAACTGGTGAGTTGTGGGCACCACTCTGGGTAATTGATTTTCCAATGTTTGAATATGATGATGAGGGTAATCGATGGAATGCACTGCATCATCCATTCACTGCACCTAAGGACGGACACGAAGATTTATTAGACTCTGATCCTGGAAGTTGCTTATCCAAGGCATATGATATGGTCATTAATGGCTGGGAGGTTGGCGGAGGTTCTATTCGTATCCATCAGCAATTACTTCAATCTAGGGTATTTAAAGCATTAAATATTTCTGACGCTGAAGCAAAAGAGAAGTTTGGATTCTTATTAGACGCATTGCAATATGGTGCGCCGCCGCATGGTGGTCTTGCTTTTGGACTGGATCGATTAGCTACATTACTTGCTGGTGCTGATTCGATTCGAGATGTGATTGCTTTCCCTAAGACTCAAAAAGCACAATGTTTGCTAACTCAAGCGCCAAACCAAGTTGACGAAACACAATTGCGAGAACTTCATATTAAAGTCAGGTCAACTAGTAAGACAGAAAATAAAAATGATTAAAGGTATTAATCATTACAATCTAAGATCTGATGAAGTAACTATGAACACTCTAAAAGATTTTTATATAAATGTGGTTGGCTTAAGTCTTGGTACGCGACCCCCATTTAAAAGTAAAGGGGTTTGGTTAAATGCAGAAGGAAAGGATATTCTACATCTTAGTTGTACTAAGAATGGGGAGATAAAAGACCATCATGTTAATTCAACATTCGATCATTTAGCTTTTAATGCATCAAACATGACTCATTATGAAAAAATTTTAACTGATAATAATATTAAATATAGTTATAGAGAGGTGCCTGAAATTGGAACCAAACAGCTTTTCTTTAAAGATCCTGTTGGTAATGGTATCGAGTTAATATTTATTTAAATTTCATTTGATAATTACTTAAAAGATGGAGAAAAAATGAAAAGTTATAGAAAAGAATTATGGTTCGAAGCCCCAGAAAGAATGCATTTTACCAATATCACTTCAGATGTCATAAGTTGTTTGTCTGAGAGTGGTATCGATGAAGGTTTTGTTTTAGTAAACGCAATGCACATTACCGCAAGTGTTTTCATTAATGATGATGAGTCCGGACTTCATCATGACTATAAAAAATGGTTAGAGCATTTAGCTCCTCATGAACCGGTTAGTGGTTATAGGCATAACGACACTGGCGAGGATAATGCAGATGCCCATATGAAGAGACAGGTAATGGGCCGGGAGGTTGTTGTGGCTATTACAGAAGGACAATTAGACTTTGGACCATGGGAGCAAATTTTTTATGGTGAGTTTGATGGGCGACGAAAAAAAAGGGTACTAGTAAAAATTATTGGTGAATAATGCCTGGAACTTAAATAAAAGATTGAAGTTTAGTGCGCAGTGTCGTGCTAGATTGAATAGGAACATCCCTCTCGATTAGTAATAGTCAATAGCTACTAAATTTACAAAACATGAAAAATAAAAAAATACTGGCTGTTGGAGGACTCTTATTAATGTCCATTATATGGGGATCAAATATTCCCTACATGAAAGTCGCTTTAGATTTTTCAGGGCCAGCAGAGTTTGCCTTTTTACGAAATTTTTTTGGTGCTATGGTTTTATTTATAATTCTATTCATTCTAAGAAAACCTATCCTTATAAAAGAGGCTCCAAAGTTATTTGTATTAGGTCTTTTTCAAACGGCAGGGTTTACGGGGTTTATTATTTGGGCATTAGTGGAAGGTGGAGCAAATAAAACTGCAGTATTAACATTTACTATGCCTTTGTGGGTTGCATTAATGGCTTGGCCCTTATTACAAGAAAGGTTGACTTCATCTCAATGGATTTCTTTACTTATAGCCATTTTAGGTATTGGTTTTATTTTTGATCCCCTTAATATCGATAATAATTTTCATAGCACTTGTCTGGCATTAGCAGCAGGTTTTTCTTGGGCTATTGGAACTATTATGTCCAAAAGAATTCATCGAAAATACCCTAGGATTGACCTTTTAACAATGACAGCATGGCAAATGTTATGGGGCTCTATTCCTATACTTTTAATAATATTACTCATGGAATCACAACCAATTTTATGGACTCCATATTTCTTAAAAATCGTTTTATTTAATGTTGTGTTTGTTAATGCCATTGCTTATTTATTATGGTTTTATGCCTTGAAGCACCTAGAAGCATCCTTAGTTTCTATGCTTGCCTTATTTACACCTATTTCTGGCGCAATATCTGCTTGGCTTTTATTGGACGAGGTGCCTAATTCTTTGGAAAAGATTGGATTTAGTCTTATATTATCTGGTATTTTTTTATTACTGTTCTATAAAAGCAAGGAAAAGCTATCTTAGGTTATGGAAAATGAATTAGCTGTTAAAATAATTATTTATAAAGTTTTCATAGGCATTTAAATTATGGCAGGTCATTCAAAGTGGGCAAATATCCAGCATCGAAAAGGAAGGCAAGATGCAAAGAGAGGAAAAATATTTACTAAGCTAATTAAAGAAATTACTGTAGCTGCTCGTATGGGCGGAGGAGATATTAATTTCAATCCTCGTCTGAGGGCGGCAGTTGTTACTGGTAAAAAAGGGAATATGACTACAGAAAATATCACTCGAGCTATTAAGAGGGGGACTGGTGAGTTAGAGGGTGTAAATTATGAGGAAATACGTTACGAGGGATATGGGACAAATGGCGCAGCAATTATTATTGATTGCTTAACCGATAATAAACAACGAGCTGTAGCAGATGTTAGGCATGCATTAAATAAAAATGGGGGCAATCTAGGGACAGATGGCTCAGTAGCATTTTTATTTAAGCATTGTGGAAGTTTGTTTTTTGCGCCAGATATTGATGAAAATAGATTGATGGAAATTGCAATTGAATTAGGGGCAGAAGATATTATTAATAATGAAGATGGTAGTTTTGAAATTATTACATCCCCAGCAGATTTCTTATCTGTTAAAGATGGATTAGACGAGGCAGGTCTTGGTTCTGAGTTAGCGGAAATAACTATGAAGGCAGAAACTGAGATTGAATTCCAAGGAGAAGCGGCAGAAAAGATGCAGAAAATTTTGGATGCGCTTGATGATCTAGATGATGTTCAAGAGGTTTATACAAATGCTGTCATTGAGGGCGTGTAATTAATAAAGAAATTAAGATATTGGGGATTGATCCTGGATTAAGAGTCACAGGATATGGGGTAATTTTCCAAAAAAACCAATCAGCAACATATATCGCAAGTGGGGTTATCAAAACTTCTAATGACGAAGGAAATCTTGCGTCTAGAATTAAAATTATATTAAGCGGTTTAACTCAGGTAATCGAACAATTCCAGCCAGAAGTTGTGTCAATTGAAAAAGTATTTGTTAATACGAATCCTCAATCCACTCTATTATTAGGGCAAGCAAGAGGTGCTGCTATTGCTGCTGCAGTCTCAAAAGATTTAGATGTATTTGAATACACAGCCTTGCAGATTAAAAAGTCAGTAGTGGGAAAAGGGCATGCTACTAAAAATCAAGTTCAGGTAATGATTCAACGACTACTTAATTTACCATCAATCCCCTCTACTGATTCTGCAGACGCTCTCGCATGTGGAATATGTCATGCTAATATTAGCAATAGCTTATCAAATTTTGGAGTAGGAAATCGTATGAAAGGTGGACGAATTATATGATTGGCAGAATAAAAGGAAGGTTAATAGATAAATCGCCCCCGATAATTTTAGTGGATTGCCAAGGTGTAGGGTATGAATTAGAAGTCCCTATGACTACATTTTACGAGCTCCCTGATATTGGAAATGATATAACGCTATTAACGCATTTTGTTGTTCGAGAGGATGCTCAATTGCTATTTGGCTTTGCTTCACATCAAGAGAGAAAAATATTTAAGCAATTAATAAAGGTTAATGGTATTGGTGCTAAGGTTGCATTGTCAATATTAAGCGGAATAAGTCTTAATGAATTAATGAGGGCTATTAATCAATCAGAGTCAGATTTATTAGTTAAAATTCCAGGCATTGGCAAGAAAACAGCAGATAGATTAGTTTTAGAATTAAAAGATAAATTCAAAGATATTCCAGCTGATGGTTCAAAAGACAGCATACCTTCCCAAGTTGATGATATACAAAATGCGCTGCTTGGCTTAGGTTATAGCTTAAAAGATGCGGTAACTGTTATACGTGACTTGCCTGATGAAATCTCCGTTAATGATGGTATCCGTCAGGCTTTAAAAATGTTATCAAAAAACCTTTAATGAATGGATATATATGATTGAGCCAGATAGATTTATAAATCCTAGTCCAACTGACAATGTTGAAGAATCTTTTGAACGAGCTCTAAGGCCAAAAGAACTTAATGAATACATTGGTCAGGAAAAAATTCGAGAACAGCTTAATATATTTATAGATGCAGCAAAAAATCGAGATGAAGCATTAGATCACGTACTTTTATTTGGACCGCCAGGGCTAGGCAAGACTACTTTAGCTCATATCATATCGCGTGAAATGGGAGTCAATCTCAGGCAAACATCAGGTCCTGTTTTAGAAAAAACTGGTGATTTGGCTGCTCTTTTATCAAATTTAGAAGAAAATGATGTTTTATTTATTGATGAGATCCATCGTTTATCCCCAGTGATTGAAGAAATACTTTATCCAGCTATGGAGGACTATCGACTCGACATAATGATAGGCGAAGGACCGTCAGCCCGTTCTGTTAAATTAGAATTGCCTCCTTTTACTTTGGTGGGAGCTACCACAAGAGCTGGTATGTTAACGAATCCATTAAGAGATCGCTTTGGGATTGTTTCACGACTTGAGTTCTATAATAATCAAGAATTAACTAGGATAGTTGAAAGGTCTGCAGGATTACTGTCAGTAGATATTGATCAAGATGGAGCAAAAGAAATTGCAAAACGTTCAAGAGGGACCCCTAGAATTGCAAATCGCCTTCTTAGGCGAGTTCGAGATTACGCTGAAGTAAAAGCAAAAGGCAGTGTGAATAAGAAAATTGCCGATGAAGCACTAAAGATGCTAGATATTGATTTAATTGGATTTGATTTGATGGATCGAAATTTACTTAAAGCGATCATTGAAAAATTTTCCGGTGGCCCTGTAGGCTTAGATAATTTATCTGCGGCAATTGGGGAAGAAAAGGAAACAATTGAAGATGTTATTGAGCCTTATTTAATTCAACAGGGATACCTTATGAGAACACCGCGAGGTAGAATTGCGACTCATAAATCATATGTTCATTTTGGATTAACACCGCCCGAGAAAAATGAAGATTCATGACAAAAGAATTTAATTGGGGGGCACGAGTATATTTTGAAGATACAGATAGTGGGGGTGTGGTCTACCATGCTAACTATTTAAAATATATGGAACGTGCCAGGACTGAATGGTTAAGAAGTTTAGATGTCGATCAACACCAACTTAAAAATGAAAAAAATATTATGTTTGTAGTGCATAGGATGAATATAAAATTTAGAAAGCCTGCAAGATTTAATGATGAATTATTAATTAGAACCAAATGTATTAAGGTTAAATCTAGTAGCCTTATTTTGAATCAATTAATAGAATGTAGTAATATTTTATTGGTAGAAGCTGAGGTTGAAATTGCTTGTATCGATGAAGTTTTTTTTAAACCAACTTTAATTCCTAAGAAAATTAAAGAGCTTATGGAGACATTATGAATATAGGAAGTGATTTATCCTTCTTTTCTTTAGTTTTTGGCGCAAGTATTCCTGTTCAGTTTGTAATGCTTATTTTATTATTCGCATCGATTGTATCCTGGAAATACATTTATCTAAAAGTTAAAATACTAAAAGAGTCTGAAGAAAATACTAATGAATTTGAAAGGTTCTTTTGGTCTGGGGGGGATTTAAAAAATTTTTATGACCAGCTTAATTCTACCAATAGAAATCTGTCAGGCCTGGCTGAAATATTTAGATCGGGATATAAAGAATATATTAGTCAAAAAGAAAGAGGATCATTTGATAATAAAAGTGTGGAAAGTGTTAGAAGGGCAATGCGGGCAGAATACAATAGGGAAGTAGACATCTTAGAAAGTCACCTACCATTTTTAGCTTCTGTAGGTTCGGTGAGTCCTTATATTGGATTATTTGGAACAGTTTGGGGCATTATGAATGCATTTATTGGACTTTCAAATGTTGCACAAGCATCACTATCTCAGGTTGCACCAGGTATTGCAGAAGCATTAATAGCTACTGCTATTGGTTTATTTGCTGCTATTCCTGCTGTTATTGCTTACAATCGGTTTGCAGCAAAAGTCGATCGATTATCTTTAAGATTTGAAAGCTTTATGGAAGAGTTCATTAACATAATGGACCGTAAAGGCTAGATAATGAGAAAAAGAAGATTAATGAATCAAATTAATGTGGTTCCATATATTGATGTGATGCTAGTTCTTTTAGTTATCTTTATGGTGACAGCTCCAATGAGTAATCCTGGTGTGGTTGATTTGCCAAAAGTTGGTCAGTCACTTAAACAAAAAATTAAGCCTATTATCATTTCAATAAAAAAAGATGCAAGCACAGAAATTAAAGGAAAAAAATATAAGCGCGATGAATTATTGGCATATCTAAAAGTAACAACAAAGAAAAATCCAGATCAATCTGTCGTTATTGCTGCTGATAAGAAAGTTAGATATGAAGAGGTAATTGCTATCATGGATTTGCTTAAGCAAAATGAAATTAATAAAGTCGGTTTATTGTTAACCCCATCAAAATAAAAAATGATTTTTACAAAGTTTAGTAAAATGAAAATTATTTTGAAGCTTCAAGATAATTATGACCTTCAAGCAAATTTATTTTCCTTTGTTATTCATTTTGGCCTATTTATCTTTATGTTGGCATCAATTCAGTGGCAAATGAAGGATGTGTATTACTCAGAGGTTGAGTTATGGGATGCTATGCCAATGCAAGTTAAGGCTCAACCGGTTGCTAATAAAAAAAAGTCAGCCGATATTAAGAAGTTAACTCCCAAAGCTATTGAAAAACAAAAACAACTTAAAATTAATGAAGATGCAGAAATTAAACTAAAGAAAAAAAGAAAAGCAGAAAAAAAGGCAAAGATTAAGAAGATACAAAAGCAAGCTCTAAAACAGGAGAAAATAGAACAACTGCAGAAAAAATTATTAGAGCAGGAGAAAATAGAACAACTGCAGAAAAAATTATTAGAGCAGGAGAAATTAGAAGAAATACAAAAAAAATTATTAGAGCAGGAGAAAATAGATAAATTAAAGGAATCAATTCTAGATCAGGATGTTAAAAAAAATGCACGAATTGCAGTGGAGGCCGACCAAGAACTTTTTGCTGGATCAAATACTGGAGAGCTAAATAAATTTAAGGCAATGATTCAACAAAAAATATATCAGAATGTTAATAAACAATTGTGTGGTTTAGATTTAGTCGAGCTTGAGTTTGAAATTCAATTAATGCCAACGGGCGAGCTATTAGGGGAGCCAAAATTAACGCAATCAAGCAAAATCGAAAGTTGTGACCAGGCCCTAGAGCGGGCAATATTACAATCACAGCCTTTACCAGTTCCTAAAGATGCTAAATTATTTTCAAAGCTAAAAATTTTAACGTTAAAGTTTTCACCTAATGCTTACACAGAGTAATATTTGTGTATGATATTTAATATGAAAATTATGCTGAATTACATCCATCGTTTTATTTTTTTTGTAACACTCATCACATTAAGTCTTTCATCAAATTCAATTGAAGTTATTGAAATTTTGGGGGGGAAAGCAAGTCAAATTCCAATTGCAATTACACCCTTTAATGAAGAGATAAGAACAATGGGTGAAGTGCCAGACAAAAAAAATGCTTTTCGCGAAAAAATGCATGAAGTTATTGCGAATGATTTAGAGCGATCAGGATTATTCACCTCATTGGATACCTCAGGTATTTCGACTATTCCTGATAGCGACATACTCATAAATTTTAGTAATTGGTCGGCACTTCAGGCACAATTTTTGGTGGTTGGAAAAATTATTACAATTCAAAATAGACTAATAACTCGTTGGAGCTTAATTGATATTTATAAGGAAAAAACTGTCCTATCCATGGAGTTTAGTGGCAGTAAAAAACAATACCGAGGGATTGCTCATAAGATATCTGATCTTATCTATAAGAAGTTGACAGGGAGTCCAGGCGTATTTCACACTAGAATCACTTTTGTGAAGAAAAAATCACAAAAAAATTATAGTTTATATGTCGCAGATTATGATGGCTTCAATCAAAGAGCAATCGTTAATTCTTCACAACCTATTCTTTCCGCACGGTGGTCTCCAGATGGGAAAAAAATAGCTTACGTTTCATTTGAAAAGAAGAAGCCAGTGATTTATGTTCAGGATCTAACTACAGGAAAAAGAGTCCTTGTGGCTAATTTTAAAGGCAATAATAGTGCCCCGGCTTGGTCGCCTGACAGTAAAAAGTTAGCAATTGTTTTAACTTATAGCGCTAATTCACAAATTTATATTATTAATAGTGATGGGAGTGGGATTAAGCAATTAATGCGCACTCGATCTATTAATACTGAGCCTGCATGGTCACCAGATGGCAAGGAAATATTTTTTTCTTCTGACCGGGGCGGAAATCCACAAATATATAAAGTTAATGTGGATGGCGTAAGTGATGTTAATAGAGTGACTTTTGAAGGAAAAAGTAACCTAAGCCCTAGCTTGTCACCGGACGGAAAGTTACTTTTATTCCTAACTCAGGATAATGGAAAATTTCGGGTAGCTGTTCAGAACCTTTTATCTAATCAAGTTTTAAAGCTTACAAAGGGCCCGCATGATGAGTCGCCTGTATTTTCTCCAAACGGGCATATGGTATTATTTACCTATAAAGACTATGGGAAAACGACAAAAATTGGTACAGTGTCAATAAATGGGTTAAAGGTAACTCCTTTAAGAGTTGGTTCCGAAGCAATTCAGGAATCAAGTTGGGGGCCAATAACAAGTAATTAACTATAATAGGGAGTTTTTTTAATGAAGAAATCATTACTTTTAGGAATGTTAATGACATCAATGTTAGTGGGTTGTAGCTCAACTGATATGAAAGAATCTATGGGTTTAAATGCACCATTTCCTGAATTGACATCGCAAACTGCTGAATTGTCACCTGCAGCTACTGACGAGCTAGCTAGTAACCCTTTATTATCTGAGAGAAGTGTCTATTTCAAATTCAACAGTTATGATGTCGAATCACAATACAGCGACATGTTAGCTGCACACGCAGAATTTATAAGCAAATATAATGTTGCTGTAGCAATTAATGGCAATGCTGATTTTAGAGGCTCCCATGAATACAATCTTTCCTTAGGACAAAAGCGTTCTGTTGCAGTTAGTGATTCATTAAGCGGACTTGGTATCGGTAGTAATAATGTTGAGACTGTTAGCTATGGCGAAGAAAATGCTAATCAAGAATGTACTGGTTCTGCATGTGATCAAGACAGACGTGCTGATATTGTCTACGTAGGCGAGTAAT
>Ga0209192_10000426_pt1 | contig 42274 bp, 32 predicted proteins | sample ArcticOcean_MG_C_11_FD_187433 | JGI IMG/M metagenome (GOLD analysis project Ga0209192, IMG submission 187433) | Marine microbial communities from western Arctic Ocean - ArcticOcean_MG_CB2_154 (SPAdes) (version 2) | ecosystem: Environmental > Aquatic > Marine > Oceanic | place: Arctic Ocean... | reverse complement strand
AACACGGCAAAGGATAACGGCGTGACGCCGCTGTTCATGGCCGCTCAAGAGGGACACGAGGCGGTGGTGCGGGTGCTGATCGAAGCGGGCGCGGACGTCATCACAGCAGGGGATGCGGACAAGACGCCGCTGTATATCGCTGCTGAAAAGGGCCGCGAGATGGTGGTGCGAGCGCTGATCGAGGCAGGCGCAAACGTCAACAAGGCGGCGGTTAACGGCGATACGCCGCTTTATAGGGCCGCTGGAGCGGGCCACGAGGCGGTAGTGCGGGCGCTGATTGAGGCGGGCGCGGACGTCAACAAGTCGAGGGTTGACAATGGTGCGACGCCGATATGCATCACCGCTCAAAATTTCCACGAGGTGGTGGTGCGAGCGCTGATCGAGGCAGGCGCAAACGTCAACAAGGCGGCGGTTAACGGCGATACGCCGCTTTATAGGGCCGCTGGAGCGGGCCACGAGGCGGTAGTGCGGGCGCTGATTGAGGCGGGCGCGGACGTCAACAAGTCGAGGGTTGACAATGGTGCGACGCCGATATGCATCACCGCTCAAAATTTCCACGAGGTGGTGGCGCGGGCGCTGATCGAGGCGGGCGCGGACGTCAACAAGGCAATGGATAACGGCGCGACGCCGCTGTACATGGCCGCTCAAATTGGCCACGAGGCGGTAGTGCGGGCGCTGATCGAGTTTGGCGCGGACGTCAACAAGGCAAGGGATAACGGCAGGACGCCGCTGTCCGTATCAGTAAATTCCGTCAATAACATCGCTCAAGGGAATCACGCGGCGATTGTTCAGCTTCTCAGGGATGCCGGCGCGGTGTGACGACGGAAACCATAACGACGCCGCGCCAAGGGAAATTAGCTTTGAAACAACTTGACCCAGACATGACACCTTTTTTATGGTACTAGTTTTCTTTCCGTATTAGTACTAGTGTATATGACGGGTATAGTAGGTACTGTATGTAGTAGGTACTGTATGTAGTGTACATGCCTCTTTTATAAGAGCATTAACAACAGCGCGCCTATTTTCCACACCCCAAATGCGTCGCGCCGAGGTTCCCCCGCTGCGCTCCTTTTCTCCGCCACGCACGTTTCCTCGATTTTTCCGTCTGCACAGTTCCCGCTTTCATTTCCGTTTTCCGTACGGCACTGCTCGATTAAAGCGACGCAGCGTTCGTTGGTGTTAGTCACAGCACCACCCCTCGTTACTTTCGGTACGAGTTCCATGTTGCCCAAACTCGCGACGTCCCAGTTAGTGTCTTCTGTTGTGTCATCCACGACTTCCACGTCCGCGCAGTTTTGCCAAACTTGCGCGCTTTGTTCGCAGTCCCAGCGCCAGGAGAGTTTGTAAGTACCGGTGGCCAAAGTCGCGGGCACCAGCACTTTGTCCAGAACAGACCAGGCCCAAATACTCTTGCCGTACCCGCTGTATTGGGTGGCGGTCGTGTTCCCGTTAGCTATATCGTCACCGTCGTCGCGGATATTTTGAAACTGCGTGGAGTCGGGACAAAACCCGCCTTCCGTGAATTTGCTCACGCTGGACCCGGCGCACGCCGCGTAGCAGTTGACTTGGCGATTCCAAACGGAGCCGTAATCCAACCCGGGCGTGGGTAACAACGGCGAGCCGCACTGGTCGTACGCACTTACGCATACACGACACGTCGGTACCGGGACCCGCTTCCATTCCGAGCCGCGCGGGTGGGTACCGTTTTTTACTATTTTGTTTGGAAGCACGAAGCGCGAGCCGTTTGGCCACAGCGCAAACGAGTCGTCCTCCGCGAATCGTAAGTGCCCGGCTTGGAAACACGATTCGGTTACTTCTGATGCATCTTCCGTTTCTCCCTCTGTACCATCGATCACTTTACAAAGCCGCCAGGCGTACCCCCCCGCGTGGTTCGCGCTCATCGCCCACGCAACTTCCGCGGTTTGTCCTTTTCGCCACCGCGCCGGCGCCACGTCACCGACTTGCGGTAAAAACGCACCGTCCAACCCTATTGGAATCCCGAAAGGAGGTACACCTCCGTTGGCGAACGAAAGCGTGGGATGTCCTCCCGCCACGCCGCACCCACTGCCGAACACCGGTGCCGTACCAGGTGCCCTCCACGGGTGTGTTCGCCACACGTCGTACTTGCCTCCCACAACCTCGGGCTCCATGCTCCGCGCTGTTTGGGGAAGCGTCCCGGGACCGGGGATCTCTACGTTGTTATTAAAATAGAAGCATTCGCCTCGCGCGCAATCCGCAGCCGCGTGTACGTTGCCGCCGTGCCGAGTGCTTGGAGGCCACGTTATTTGGCCGTGGCTGCTGCTACCTGGGAGCTGTAGTAACAGCAGAAAGACGGAAAAGGCCGCGGCGCCGCGCATCGCGAGCGCGCCGCCGAGTCAGGTAGTGCCGTCTTGCAAAAAGGCCAAAAAGTGCTTCCAAGTGGCGCCAATAAAAGTCTTCGCGCAAAATGAGAGGTCGTCGACGTCATCGGTCGCGTCGACGCCCGCAAAAAAAACGCATTCCAAACACACATCACAAGGCGCGCGACCTGATGATGTCACCCAAACGCCACGCCCTCGCGGCACTCGTTCTGTTGGCGAGTGCCATGGGCGCCTTCGCGGCGTCTTCGTCACCCTCCCCCTCAGCCCCCCAGGGTGCGTGACGCCTCCGAGACTTTCCTTTCTTTCCCCATCCACTTTTCGCGCCGAACGCAAAGACCGACATGTCATCTGACCGAGCCACACCCCTTCCCCTTAACAAAACCACCGGGCTGATTCCCCAGTGAACTGCGTGATGAAAGCTTTTTCGTGCTTGTCGACGTGCTCCGCAACCTGCGGCGGCGGAACCTGCGACGCGAAACGCAGCGTGCAGACCGCCGCGTCGGGTGGTGGGAGCTGCACGGAGGAGAATGACTTGACACGCACGGATTACGAATGCAACGCGCAGGCGTGTGCTCCCGCCACCGCGTCTGTGTGTGACAGCACGCTTGTCTCAGCCGCGAACGTGAGCGTCACATCGACGCTGACGCTGGTATCCGGCGCGTGGCCGTCCACCGAGAGCTCCGGTGACTTTGTCGCCTCTGTGAAAACCGCCGTCGCCGAAGCAGCGGGGTTGTGCGAAAAGTACGTCACCGTCGCGACGCCGGTTCGCGTGGCGGGTGCCACGAAAAAACGAAGAGCGCTGTTACAGGACGCCACCGTGACCGTCGTTGTTACCGCATCGTTTCAAGTCGGCGCGAGCGATGCCACAAAATACGCCGCAATGGACGCCTCCAACAAATTTGTCACGCAAGCCAAGTACATGACTGACTGGGTTTTACCCGTCGCCAAGCGCGACGTCGCAAACGCCGGTACCGCGACGGTCGCCGTCGCCGGCGCGAGATTTGTCTGTCCTGCGTCCGTGACGTACGCCTCCGCGGTTGCGCTGGCGACGGCGGAGTCGTACACGGAAGCGTCACGCGCGCTGAACGACATCGCGTACTGCTTGTTTACAAACGCCGACGCAAAAGTGCTGGACGTCGCCGCCGCCGCGGACGTGTTCAACATGCTTGGCTTCGCGACGCGCAAGTCTTCGAAGCCGGACACGGACGCGTCCGAGCTGTACTACAAAAGAGCGCTGCAAATAAACCCCGCGCACCAAGGCGCGGTCGGGTATTTAGGCGAGCTTTACGTCCAGACCAACCGCGCGAGCTTGGCGAGGGAAAGCCTGGACAAGCTGAAAATCATGTGCCCGCCCCCGAACGACTGCGACGCGTTGGGGGTGCTTCGCTACGCGCTCGCGAGCGCGGGGATGATCGAAGGCGCGCTGGTGCGGGTCGTGGATTGGACCAACTGCTTCGCAAACACGTGTTCCCCGATGAACATCACGGTTGGTGACTCCCTTAATTTTCGGTACGGAGCCGCGCACGACGTGGTGCAGGTTTCCAGTGCGGACGCGTTTAACACGTGCGCCTCCGGGGACACGCTAGCGGGGACGTCGCAAGGCGCCGACCTTGGGGTCGAGCTCAAGTTTGAAACCGTGGGTGTGGAGTATTTAATATGCTCGCAATCCTCGGGGGCGCACTGCGCGGGAGGCCAGAAAATGGTCGTCAACGTCCACACCGCGAGGGATGTGCCTTCCATCGGTGGCGCTGCGCCCTCGTACTCGCTGGAGGCGGTGGAATCGAGCGCGGTGACGTTTTTCACGGGCGCCGTGGTCAAAACGTGCGTCATCGCCGTCGCGCTACTCGTTATTTACTCGTAATTTATGTTTCTAATCTTTATATTTACTCTACACTCTACTTGTACGTACTGCAAGTTAAAGCCACGGTGGCCGCAAAGAGTTCGGCGCAGTGCGAGAAGCTTTTAGAGAAGGAAAGAAAGAAACAGGCGCGACGGAAAGAAATCGACGCGGCGCTGCGAGACCTGGGGGCAGATGATGATTTGCTCGCGCTCGTTACGCCTGGCGTGTTGCGCGCGCACACGGCGGAGGTGGACGAGACGGGCGCGACGTCCCGGCGGCGGAAAAATGTTCGGCGTCGGCCCGGTAAGAATACGCAAAAGAAAAAGAAGTCGCAAAAGAAAAGAGGGGGGCCGTTTGACCGGCGCCGGCGGAGCCGCGGAGATGGCGCTTCAGGAAGAAGCGAGCGGCTCGTCCGACCTGGCGCTGGTGTACGTGGTGTGCGCGGTGCTCTTCGCCGTGCTCGCCGCGGTGCTGGTGTGGGCGTATAACAATTTGCTGTGAGTCGTGTGTGACACGTCGATCTTTTGATAGACACTGATTTGGGAAACCTTTCCTGTTCCCTCTACTCTGTACTTCGACTCTTTTCCTTTCCGCTTAGACGGCGCACTACGCCGAAACTTCTTGGACGCGCCGAAAACGCGGCGTGTCCGCGTTTGCCTCGTGTCCTTTCGTTTCGGAAAGGAAGCGTCGTTCGTTTCGGCAGTCGCGGTCGGAGCTGTGCCCAGGAATACGATGCCCAGGCAGACGAAGATGACACCACAGTCGCTGTCGGAGCTGACGACGATGCCCAGGAATAAGATGCCCAGGAAGACGAAGATGACACCGCAGTCGCGGTCGGAGCTGACGACGATGCCCATGAATATGATGCCCAGGAAGACGAAGATGGGCGGGAAAGGGCACGATTTTTCTCGTTGCTCCTCTTCGAAGCCTTTCGGAAGCTTCCCGACACACCACGACGCGCGTGACGCGGACGACAACACCTCGACCGGGGATTGCTCCAGCACCATGTGTTTAACAAGCACCGCGAACAACCAATCGGTGTTCCTCTTGACCGCGTCCGAGGTCGACAGCACCGGCGGCGGCGCGTCTCCGGGGGTGTCGGGAGACCGCTTCGGGGACTTTTCCCCGTCGTGGTTCGCGACGGAAGACACGCCCGCGTCCCCGGTGGAAGGCGCTCGACGCGCTATTGTCAACCCGACCGTGTTCACCATGCCCCCCTCGCTCGGCCAACCCGTCTCCGATGTCGACAACGCGCTCGAGGCGCCGCGCGTGGACGACAAGGACGTGGACGTGGACGCCGCGCCAAACGCGTTTGACGCCGAAACCCTGGAAACGACGGCGCGCGAAACCCCGCACGTCGCCGCCTCTGTCGCCGCCTCCGTGTTTCCCATAACACCAAGCGCCTCAAGCGCGGATTTCGTGGCGTACTCAGCGGGAGAACCCATTGCAGCGTACGTGACGCGCACCCCGCCGCCGGCGCCGTTTGCGCAGATCGCAGCGGCGGCGAGGCTCGGGCGGCGAGACCACACGCGCGGACGCTGTGGTTTTTCCGTGGAACCAAACAACGCACTTTTTAACGTCACAAACGCGCCCGCCGCGGACGACGAGTGGCGGCTGGACGACACGGAATCTCGACCCCCGAGGCTGTCTCACGGAACAAAAGAAGGCATGCTCCACGGAACCGGCTCCGCGTTAAGAGCGCTGATCGAGCAAATCGCCAGGCCGGGCCATCGGCTGTGATGAGTAGGACGCGAGCGGTGATCATGTTATTTTTTTGGTTTTGGCAATTTTTGGCCAGGCGAAAAGTATTGCCAAAAAAAACGCCAGCCGGCGATTGCGACGAGTAGCGACGAGTAGCCAATAGCACACAGCGCGCGGTTTCGACACCACGATTTTTAGGACGAGGTACCCGGTGCATAGCTAGTTATTCACACCGGGAGCCCGCAACCTCGGCGGAGGTCGAGATAGTCAATGTGTTTAAGTGTATACATTAGCACATTAGAAAAAAGAAATCAGTTTGTTACGCCGTGACTTTCGCGGCTGCTCCCTCTCCCTCACCTGCCTTTCGATTCAGTGACCCATCTTCCATCTTCGCCCCTCCGCTGATTGCGGCGATGACCACGGAGATGAACGTATCCCCGAACGCTCCGCCGAACCCAAATACCACCATCTGAGCTGGCGCGAGCCCCATCGTGGTATTTATAGGGTTACGTCTGAAATTTGGGACTTTTGTGCCAAACTTTTCGCGGCGTCTTTGCCGCGCCACTTCCGATCGCGCCCCGCTGGGCGACGTCCAAGCCGCGATCCGAACCAGTGTGTTGATACCCCCAAGTCATGTGTGCGGATCCCGTTGCTCTGGTGAGCAGAAGCAACGCGGGCGATGCGGCTCGCCAAAGCGCGGTGCCCGCGCTCCCGGTGGGTCCCGAACTCCCGCTGCTTCCCGGCGTCCCCGCCGACGGCGCGTCGGGTTCGCGCCGGAAGACCACGGCGCCCGCGCGCGCGTCGTGTCCGTGTATCGATACCTCGCGCGTCGCGATTAACCCTCCGCGAGTGTCTCACCTCTGCACCGCGACGACGCGAACGAACGCGCGATACCCCGCGCCGGCGGCGGGGAACCACGACGGCCACGCCGAGGGGACAACAACGCGAGTCCCGGACCGTGGTTCGCCGAAGCAAAGACCTGATCGCCTTGTTGACCTGAACCCTGAATCGGGGTTTGGGTTTGGCTGAGATCAAGAATTCCGTTGCCAATCGTTGTTTGACACCCCGGCGCACGACCAAACCCAAACCGTCGTCAGCTCCGAGGGAACGAAAAAGCGACGGCGTTTCGAGGAAGCCGAAAAAGCGAAGTTATGTTTGCGAAACGTTTCGCCCAAACCGAAACCGCCGCGACAAAACTCCCTCGACTCGTACGCGTCGCAATCCATGCACTTCGGGTCGCTTCTCGATCTCCTGGAAGGCGCGCCTGAGTCGCTGGTGGACGATAGAGTATCGCGTTGCCAAACCAACGAATGCGACGCCTCCGAAATGGTCGTCGACGACGACGACTCTTCCACGTCCCTGTTCACGGACGAGGGCGATTCCGTGACGGACAGCGGTTTGTGTGACCACAGGTTCGGAGGTTTGAATCCCGTGGACGACTCACTCGGCGACGCCGTGGATGCGCTGTTCGCGCCGACCGAGACGCGATGTGTCGACCGCGCTTGGGACGGCCAAGCCCTGCGGATAACCCCGCCCACGCCCGACCGACGTTTGCGATGTTGCGGCCCGGAGCTCGATTCCAGGAAGAAGCAGCCCGGTGTGCAAGGAGTGCGGGAAGGGAGAGTTCCTCAAGGGACAGTTCAAGATGCTGGTTCGTTACCCAGAGATGGATCCGGGTCCGTACTTCAAGACGTACCCGCGTTCAAAGGCATTCAAAACATCACCACGTTGCGCGGCCGCCGAATCGAAAACCCGCAGTTTTCGTCCCTCGTCTTCGTTCCTCGCGAGCGGTGCGACTTGTGGACCGGGAACACTGGAAAACTACCGTCCGCGCGTGAGGTAATGCACGTGCTGGGCTTGATGGAGACCAGGCAGGGAAAGGTAGGACTGCCCGAGTTTTGAGACACGAAGCGGGAGCGGGAGAGAAGGGGATACTTTTACTAGGGGTTGAGGGAAGGTGATTATGTTTTACTCTCTCAACTCACAATATCTCAATCTCTCTAAATTTACTCTACACTTTACTCTAGTTACTCTCTCGTAAATGCACTACTCTCTCAACTCACCTACTCCTACTCACACTATGCACACTATGTTCCCTACTCTCCCTGCATCACCCGCTAGTGCAGCAACAGGGGGACCCACTTTTTATCTTCGTCCGTTTCAAACCCGAGCCACCCGATTTCGTCGCGCAGCGCCTCCGCGCGCGCCCGGTTCCGTGGGCCGTTGATACAGCCTTTTTGGAAACACCCTGGCGGTGAGACTTTGTTCGTTTGCGACCTCGCGCTGAACAGCACTATCCGGCTTCCGTCATTTTTGAAGTGAAACTCGTAAGTGTCGACGCCGTCGGGGTATTTCAGGTCGGCGCGTATGAACCCGGTTGTTTCGTCCGCGTACACCGAGCCTGGTTGCGCTTTCTCAACAAGCAGCTTCTCAAGACTCTTGAACGCAGCAGTGTCGTCTCCTAAATACTCCCAAGGCGGGAGGTAGTTCGCGGGCGTAAGGAATGCGCTGGTGGAAACACAAGACGTGCCCGTCGCGCAAGATGCGGGTCGACGCGGTGCATCGGGAGCCGATGCGTTATCCGCGCGAGCGTTCGGACAAAAAGTCCCGAGGCAGATCCCGAGCAGCACATCGCGCCTTCCCCGCCCTACCCCTGCGTCGCTCACAGACGCCGCTCGAGCGCAGCCGCGCTCGGCACGACGCGACGTGGACGACGCGGCGAGGGTGGCGAAGAGCGACGCTCGTATCGCGGACATGGTCACACGTGTGCGCGCGGATGAGTGTGGAGACACAAAGAAACAAATGACCAAATCCTTAAAACCTCACAACGACCTGCGCGGCGGCATGCACGCCGCCGCGCAGGTGACCCCGCGAGTCGTCGAGTCGCGGACCCGACACATGTGTCACATGAAACGTGTTGGAGACGTACGCGTCCGGCGCCGATGCGCGGTAGCTTCATCACCCGGTGACGCACCACGCGATGCCGATGCGGACTCCTCGGTATCGCTGCTCGAGTTTTACAGCGGCTCGGGGATGATGCGTCGGGCGCTTGCGAACGCGGTTTCTGGAAGTACTCCACGCCGCGTCGTGCGCGGCATCGGCGCGATTGACAACTCGCAAGTCGCGAACGCGGTGTACGAGGCGAACTTCCCTGAGGACCAACCGGTTCGAAGAAACGTGGAGCATCTGACGACGGATTTTTTAGAAAAGTTGGGCGACGCCGACGTGTGGACGGCGTCGCCGCCGTGTCAGCCGTACACGCGGAAGGGCCTCGAAAAGCACGGAGAGGACGCGAGGGCGTTATCGTTCATACACCTTCTACAGTTGTTTCCGGAGTTGGCTCCCGGGAAAAAGCCACACCGAATTCTGGTGGAGAACGTGGTGGGCTTTGAAACCTCAGCGACGCGCGACTTGCTGGTAAACACGCTACTTCCGGGGTACGACGTTCGCGAGTTCGTGGGGGTTTCGCCATCGGACATTGGCGTGCCGAACACGCGTCCGCGGTACTACCTGCTGGCGAAGCGAAAGGGATTGGGGTTTGTGGATACGACGAAACCGTTTCAAAGCGGTGAGAACGTGAATGGTACACCGGATAACTCGACAAACGCTGGTCTAAACCGAGGGACAAACAAAGAAAAAGAAAACGCAAAACCGCTCGGCGCGTACCTCGACCCAAAGTTGACAAAGAACGAGCTGGATGCGTTAACCGTGCCGTTTTCGGTGACTGGTAAGTACTGGCGGTGGCTAGACGTCGTCACGCCAGGCAGCACTACGTGCCAGTGCTTCACGGGAGGGTACGGCAAAACCCCGTTCGGCGGGTCCGTGTTGGCCGTGGACCCGCGCGGGTTCGTGGATGGCGAGAATTGTTCAGAACAACACGGCGGCGGTTCACGATTTCGTCTGACCCGCGCGCCGCCTCGCGGCGCGCTTCGATACTTCGCGCCAAAAGAAATAGCTGCAGTGCACGGGCTGAACGAGGACTGGATTCTTCCCGAAACCCTAACCCGAAGACAGCTTTATTTCACACTGGGGAACAGCATCAGCGTACAGGTGGTGGAGACGCTGATGCGGTGGCTCATGGAAGACGCGGTGACTCGTTGAAGACGCGGTATCTCTTTGCTTGGCCAGAAGGGAAGTGACCCGTGGGGTGTTGCTATTTCTAAAATCTTCGCTCCTTGCAAAACATACGTGATGACTCTACGACTTGTCCAAGACTCTGCACAGACACCAGCTGTACAAATGTACTCTGCTGCAATGGAAACGAGTTGAGAACTTTGCGTTTCGGTCGTCCCGAGGATTTTGATTCCCTCGGAAACTCCCTCGGAACGCCGAGAATTCTAGCCACAACGACGCGCACCCAAACCATCCACTCTTCCAACGCGATGTCCGGTAAGAAAGCTCGCGCGCGAAAGGAAAAGCGCGAGCGCGGCCGCGATGCTAACGCAGGCGACGCCTTCACCCGCCTCCCCAACCACCTGGTCGTCACTCACATTCTCAGATCTGAGTATTTCGACGATGACGCAGATCTCGCACGGCTCCCAGCGGTGAGCCGCGCGATGCGCGACCTGGTGGCAGAAACGGGGCTGCGGTTTAAGGAGCTTGATGAAAAGCGTGCCGTGGAGCTCGGATGTGTAAGCGCGGTGCAGCGCCGGCAACGGCAAGGTCGCCTGTCGCGTCAAGAACTCCTTTGTGCGGCAGCGGCGAGGAGCGGACAGCTCGAGAAGTTGAAGGTGTTGCGCGCGGACGGCTGGCCGTGGAACTGGGACACGTGCTCGGCGGCGGCTTTGGGCGGGCACCTCGAGGTGCTGCAGTGGGCGCGCGCGAAAGGCTGCCCGTGGGACATACGCACGTGCCATAAAGCTGCGGAGGGCGGGCATCTGAAGGTGCTACTGTGGGCGCGCAAGAACGGTTGCCCATGTGACGTGAACGAGCTGCATATCGCCGCTCATCAGGGCCACGAGGCGATGGCGCGGGCGCTGATCGAGGCGGGCGCGGACGTCAACAAGGCAAGGGATGACGGCGTGACGGCGCTGCTCATAGCCGCTCATCAGGGCAAAGAGGCGGTAGTGCGGGCGCTGATCGAGGCGGGCGCGGACGTCAACAAGGCGGATGATGACGGCGTGACGCCGCTGCTGTGCGCCGCTCAAAAGGGCCGCGAGGCGGTAGTGCGGGCGCTGATCGAGGCGGGCGCGGATGTCAACCAGGCGACGAATGACGGCGTGACGCCGCTGTACATCGCCGCTCGAAAGGGTCACGAGGTGATAGTGTGGGCGCTGATGGAGTTGGGCGCGGACGTCAACAAGGCAATCGATAACGGCGTGACGCCGCTGCTCATTGCCGTTCATCAGGGCAAAGAAGCGGTAGTGCGGGCGCTGATCGAGGCGGGCGCGGACGTCAGCAAGGCGTATGATAACGGCGTGACGCCGCTGCTGTGCGCCGCTCAAAAGGGCCACGAGGCGGTAGTACGGACGCTGATCGAGGCGGGCGCGGACGTCAACAAGGCGACGGATAACGGATGGACGCCGCTGGCCATAGCCGCTGAAGAGGGCCACACGGCGATTGTTCAGATTCTCAGGGATGCCGTATTGGTCCAGATGCAGCATTTGTCTTTGTAAATACCAGACGCACGCTTTGGTATACCCTAACATCGACATTAAAGCTTCGCCGTCGCCCCCCCACCCTCCTTTTTCGACGACAACCGCTCAATCACCCCCCCAAGCGCGTTTCCCACCTCCGGCGTACACAGCATCTCCCACCCAGCTCGGGCTTCTGTTTCAATGAACGGCTGTCGTGGGACTAGAACACGGTCTTAATTTCGAAAAGGAAGGTCAAACCCGCGCTTCGCGTTTCTCCTGGAACACCCCGACCGCGCCGTCGTCCCACCCCACGGCCAGCGCGTCGCCTTCCGCCGCGACGGCCAAGCACGAAACCGGCGAGGGTGATACCGAGCGCACGACGACTTTTATTTGCGGTTCATTTTCGCCCCAAAGCCGCTCCGACCACCGCCACGCCGCGACGGTCCCGTCCGCGCCGCCGACGAAAACGCGGTCGTCGTTTTCGTTTCCCGCCAAACAAGACAACGCGGTGTCAAAAAAAATCATCTCGCGAACTTCCCCGCACCGACGCAGATCGAGCAAAGAAACGCCGCCGTCCGCGCACGCCGCAAACGCGACCCCCTTTGAGGACGAGACCGAAAGGCCGACCACGCCTCCATCGACGGCTCTGTGGTTTCCAACAAACGCGCCTGTGACCCACGCCGCGCGCGCGCACCGCGGATCCCACGCCGTGATTTCCGCGTCGGTACCCGCGACGAGCACCAGTGTGGCGTGCGGGTCGCAACACAGCGCCATGGTGTTTGACACGCGACCTGGATGTGCAGCTGACACCAGCTCGGCGACGTGCAACGGCGGTCCCGCGCTCGCCGCCGCGGGTGAAATGCCAGCCATTGGCGACGTCGCCGCGCGTAGATAGGCGCTGTCTATCACCGCCGCTCTTGTTTGCGTCAGCACCCCGGTCGTGCTTCGAAACACGCCGCTCACGGAAACCAAACCGGCGGCGCTTATCGTCTTCCCGACGTCCACGTCCCAAACCCGCACTAAACCGTTTCTAGAAACGCCAAACAGCAAATCGGGCCGCAGCGCCGGCGTCGCGAGCGCGGCGACTTCCGAACCGGTGGGTACTGTGGGTATTTTTTCCCCGACGCCCCAACCGTTTAGTCGGCCGAGCACGCGTCCTTGGTCCGTGCCGTACGCGTACACGCCGCCGTCGGTACACCCGACGCACGCCACGGGCGTGCCGTGAAACGACGCAACATTTTCATCGAAAACTCCGTCGCCGAAAACCTCGTCGCCCTTGAGCGGACACATCGCCGGCGCCGCGCCGAGCAGCGCTAGTGACGTCGCGAAAGGCGCGCCGCCGCGTCCGGTTTTGCGTCGACCAGAAGCGTTGGCGTGCTCCAGCGCGCCGTCGCGCGCCGCGTGCGCTTTCACGATTGCGGAGGCGCACACGCTGAGCACGGAAGTGGAGCACTGACCGGAGGGTTCGTTGGCGAACTTGATTCCAACGATCCTCGTGTTGTGCGCCGCGCGACGCGTCCATCGTTGACACCAAACGCGGTCGCGCGAGTCCGGTGTTGCCTCTTCTTCTTCTTTTTCGTGAACACGCCCGAGCGTAGCCGAGTCCGGTACGACGCGCGTCTCGTTTTCACTCCGCGCTTTTTCGTTTGTTTTCGTAGTACTACTCTTCTCCGCGAAGGCGCGTACTTCATCCGCCACCGCGACGGGCGCTTCCACGTCCTCCTCCAGACCGTCCAGGACTTCGCCGCCGGTAGTGTCTCCTTCCTCGTCCGCTTTGAGCATCGACACGAGTGTTTCCAGAACGTCCCGCGCGCGTGACGCCGCGGTTGATTCGGACGTACATGCGTTTCGATCATCAAAATCGTCATCAGCTCGGTGCGTCCATTTTTCGTGCACCCCCGAAACGCGCTGCGCGTGCGGCGACGTGAACAAGCGTTTCGGCGCCCTGCCAAACTCCTGGATTTGCGCTTCTTTCGCCTTGCGCATCGTGGGGTCCTTCGTGTTGCTGAGCTCGGTAAGCGCGCCTTGGTAGGTCAGGGGGTGGAACACGTTGTTGTTTTTGTCCGCGAGCGGCCCGGTTTGCATAAACCCGAAAATCAAATCGATCCAGTGGTTTACGTGAAGAGAAACGTACTCGCTCTCCAGCGCTTGCCTCATTTTCGTTAAAAACAACGCAGGCGACCCTTTCGCCCAATTTGGGAGCTTGACATCACCCAACGCCTCGCCGTCCACCTGTCGCGTGCCGAGGGGCAGGTTTTTTCCATTCACCAGAAACGACGACGAAGTGTCGTTTCTCTCGCGAACACCGGAGGAGACGTAAAATTCGGGAATCAGCTCCTTGACGTCTGCCGTCGACAACAGCGCGCTTTCCCAGCTCTCGCCTATCCCGTGGAACAGCCGGTCGGGGGCGTCCAATTTACCCCCCTGCAGACGCAGGTGGTGCGCTGGTGAGGACCGTAGGAGCCAGTAAAGCACGTACCCGGGGGCGCTGTAGTGCGTGCCGTACAGAAATGAATCGGCGCCCCCGACGTGTTTTTTCATTTCTATTTCGCGTTTTCGAAACGCGGCGAGCCGCGTCACATTCAGCGCCCCCACCGGCCTTCGCAAGTCCCGAAACACGCACCAGTCATCCACGTTCACGTCATCGCTTTCGTAATCCCGAAGCACCCAGGGCATCACCGGGTACTGCGTGAGGTCGTTGAAGCTCCGTCCGGATGCGAGGTTGAGGAAAAGCAGATACTCCAAATTCGATACGTCGCCCTTTTTCCACCGACGCGTGGTTTTTGTTAAAACGTTCTCGTCGCCCGAGTCGTTACTCGAGAAACCTCCCACACGCGTTTCGTCCGCGTTTACCAACGAGGACCCGAGAACAACGTCGTGGTTGACCTCTGCAGCCTGCGCGATCGCGGCCGTGCAAAACGCCTCCCTCTCCGACTCACCGCGCAGCGTGAACAAAACGCACGGGCGATTGGCGAGGTTGTTTTCGTGGCTTTTACTTTCCGAGGCGTTTCGTCGCCGCTTGAAAAACAGCTCCGCCGAGAGCGGACGCAACGCGTGTCTTCGTCGCGCCACGGCGACGATATCTTCCAGTCGCGCCGTACGCACGCCGCCCGTGTCGTGCACGAGCGTCCACAGGGGTTGGAAATACACGCGCGCATCGGTGATCACGAGCCGGCCGGGTTCCCGGCACAGGGGCGTTATTTGCGCGGCGGGGGCGTCGAAGAGGATTTTTTCGGTTTCCGCGAAAAGCTTTGAGGTGTCGAAAACGCTCCGCGCTTCGCGGCGGTCACGCATCGCACCTAACGTCGCCTCCACAACGGAACTAGGCTGTTTCGCGACTTTGAGCAACCCGCTTGTTGTTTCGAATATTTTGGCGAAGTCCTCGGCACTCGTGTGGAACCGCCAAGGCACGGAAGGTTCGCCGCGCACCGTTTGATGCGGCGCGTCCAACGATCCTGTCTCACGGACGCACACCACTTTCGGGCATTCCATCTCGAACCCAGCGCGTTTCGACCCGAGCGCTTCCAGTTTCGTGACGTTGGAAAACGGGAACTTCACCACCGGTGCGTCAAGGTTGTCGCTTTCGAACACCAGGGACTTCGTGAGAAGCCGAACGCGGCCACGCAGTGGGCCACGCCACGACGGCATTTTCAATTCACCCAACAACGAAAACGAGTCGGGTGCCGTCATCGAACCCACAACGTCCAAAACGTAATCCTCGCCGTCGTCCAAGTGAAGCAGCGAAAAGCGCGGGGTCCCGACGCCGCCTCCGGCCCAGAGCATCTCGGACATGCCCCGCCCACCCCGCCCCCCAGCGCCGCGAAGACTGCGAGATTGAGGCGCGTGAAATGACGTCGCGTAAAAAATCGAAGATGGAAGTTCCCAGAAGACGAGAAAGGTGTCCAGCATCACTGCATGCGACGTCCGTCCGATTATATCCTTTCAGGTGTCAATTCATTAACGCATTCAACGCACTACAACTAGATCCTATACACCGTGACTCCTCTCGCCGCCGCGACGTCCGCGGGCGATTGCACGCGCTCCAGGGCTTCGAAACACGCGCGCACGGTGTTGTGTGGGTGGTGGCTGCCGATGACTTTGGCGCTGAGGTCGGTGATGCCCGCCATCTCGCAGATGCTCTCGACGATTTGGTTACACCGCAGCCCCTCCCCAGCCTTCGCGGGCATGAGCCGTATTTTCGTCTTGCAGTGCTTCGCCTCTTGCGCGTGAAAAATCGTGCTCTTTTCGAACCGCTCGATGTACACCAGCGACCGCGACGCTCGGAGGTACGCCTTCTCCACCGCTAAACTCACGTCCTTCCCCTTACCGGTGGCGAACCCCACCACGCCGTCGCCGTTGCCCACGATGATGAGCGCGGTGAAGTTCATCAAACCGCCGCCTTTGGTGACCTTGCACGTTCGGTTCACGTCTATCACCCTTGTTTGCAAATCCCGCGGTTTGAACTCGTCGTCCTCCTTCAGCAACTCCCGCTCCGCCGCGATCAGCGGTTTCAACCGCGTGCCTTTGAGCGCCTCGGTCAACAGAAACCGCTGCCGTTTCTTCGGCGCCTTGCCAATCTCCACCGCCAAGCGCTCGTACTCCTTGTCCATCTCGGGGGTTTCGAACACCGGGGAGAAGCGGTCGTCCGCAAAGCGCGGGAGCGTGGACGACACGTACCCGCGCGTCGCGGGTCCGAACGCACCCAATCGCGTGCACTGAGTAGGGTTTGCCAGATTAGCATACCACCCGCCCGTGGTGGAGGGTGCGCCTCCGCGCGCGGTCTCCGCGACCGAACCCAACCCGCGGCGAAGCAGCGCAGCCCCGACGCGCGCCACCTTGTCCATAGTATCGTCTGCGTCACCCAGCGCGGTCAGGAGTGACCGACCGCCCGCGCGATCGGGTGAGGTGGCACGAAAACCATTGAAACGATGAAAAAAAAAGGAAACTGAAAATCTTGGACAAACTTGACAAGCACTCAAAACGAGTCTGCCGGTTGCCCTTCCCGTCACACTCCCCGTCGCCACGCGGCGCGTTCCGCCCACGCCGTTCCGTGAGTGTGAGACGAAATGGCCCGACGCAACGGGTGTACTGGTGAGACGGAGTATCCCAACGGATGTACGTTCTCGGGATACGCGTTGTCCACGGTGTTGACGCTGATGCTTTGCGTCGTCGTTCCGGTGCTGCACCATTTCCGTTTTAGTAACGCCCCGCCGTCTCCCCTCGACGCGTGTCTTTCCAGGGTGGGCCTGACCCCCGAGACGCACGCCGCCGCGTTGTCGCTGTACTTTCGATACGAAGTTAAGGCGCAAAACGAGTGCACGTTCGAAACCAGGATTCTGCGCGGGTGCGTGGAGGACCGCACCGCACGCATCGGGTTCGTGCGGTACCCGCCCGGCCCTTTGCGCACCAAAAACAAGGGCGACGTTTACGAGAGTTTCGAGTACATCTCGAGGGATTTCACGCGATTCGATGACAGAACAGTTCCTAACGATGACGCGTGTGCGCGTCCAGGCGCGATGCTCGCCACGACGCTCCCCAGGCTCATGTCCGCACCGTACAACGTGGCGCTACGTGACATACTGCCGTTTTCCAAGCTTCACACAACTGGCTCCAACGAAACCGCCGCGAATATCTCGTATCACCACTACGCGTGCCTCGCCTCCGTGGAGCGCGGAGTGCGGCTCATTGAAAGCGCGCTCGCGGGGAACAAAGCGCAGACCCCGGATCTTTCCACGAAACTGGCGCACTTCTTTGCCGATCCACAATTCGTCCCCGGGTTGTGCCACCTCGCCGACGAAAAAAACGAAGGAAACTGCCCCGGCGAAAAAGACACGCGCGAAGGATCAGTCAAAGGGAGCGACGACGGACTCGGCGCGTGCGACTTCGTGGAGTACGCAAACGTGGTCTAAGGTATTAATATTGAGGTATATTGAAGGTATTGAGTAAGGAGATGTATGGGTAAAGTAAATAGGTATTTCTTGTCTACCTAGCCGCACTAGTTAGCTCGATGTTCGAAAGAAAAAAGAAAGAAAAAAAGTATTTCTTGTCTTCATTAGTCTCCACAACTGCTACTTCTCGGGAAAGCTTTCTCGCAGCGCTTGAATCAGCGCTTGCACGTCGTACTCGGCGCCCGTTCCGCTTTGATTCTTTTTTGCGGCCACTTCGATTACGTTTGTAATACCCATCGCGTGTAACACGTCCACGTCCAGGGGCATACCCCCCCCCTTTGGTGCGATGACCGTGGTGACGTATTTAGAAACCGGGTTTTGTAACCGTCGGGCAGGGTCGGGTTCCCCGCTGCGATTCAGCGCGTCGCAAACCGCGGCGACGTACCCGCTGGCGCTCATGTCGCCCGTCTCCCGGTCCCGCCCGCCGTTCAAAATCAAAACCTTGGGCGCGTCTTTCTGCGCAAGCGCTTCTCCGACGCCCTGTAGAATCAAGGATGGCACGATGCTGGTGTACAAACTGCCCATGCCGTACACCACGCCGTCACACTCATTGAGTTTCCTCAAAATCGTGGGGTTGGGCTTGGGGTACACGGGGGACACGGATGTGGGGTCTTCCGTCGACAAATAAAACACGCGCTTGATTGGCGACTCCAGGTTTTCGTACCCGGAAATGACTTTGTCGATATCCCACACCGATAAAGGCCTTGTCGTCAAATCGTACAAACGCGAGTTGATTAATTCGCCGGCGCTCCATATGTCTCCCTGTTGCAACGCATCACGCACCCTTTGATGGCCTTGGCTCGACGTCTCAAGGCCGCCCCAAAACTCGGTCCCGTCCACGTTTGGAATTGCGCCGCGCTCGATGGCGGATTTCCAAAACTCGCTACTCGCCGCCTGCGCCTTTCCCGACTTTTTCAAAGCCCGGCCTTGGTTGATGAACACGCGGGCTTTCTGAACGGTTTTGCTCTTCTTCACCAGGTCCGAGGTTTTCGAATCTAACAGGAAATCGAAATCCTTGGAGAAGGATTTCGGATCCGGGGTGGGGTGCGAGATTTGGTTCTGCCCCCTGATTGTGTGTCCGTTTTGAAGCTCTGCGCCCAGCGCCACGCGGACGTTTTCGTCCAACACGATGTTCGGCACCACCACGGAGTCTTGTGGGACGCGTGAAATCCGGCTGTACAAAAGAATAGCTGCTTCCATTGAGCGGAAAAACATCCGCGCGCCGGCGAAGAAAAAATTCCCCACGCTTCCGTTTACGAAATCAAACTTGAAATCCGTTTTCGCCGCGGTGACTTGGCTGTGAAAGTAAAGCAGAAAGCTCCGGATGATGTCCGCGTACGGTTCGCTTATGTTCAGCCACAGCGGGTGGTCGCCTTCCTGTATGCGGTACCACTCTTGTTTCGCCAGGGACGAGTCCGTGGCGTGCAAACGGTGCGCCAGCAGCGCCTTCACCGCGCGCGCCTCCGCCGTGCTTTCGTCGCTGAGCCGAAGACACCGGCTTCGCAGGTCGCCGACCGCCGGGCCGCCGAGCACACGCACGATTTCCGCGGTGCTTCCGCCGTCGTCAGACACGGGAATGACGTGCGTCACACTGCTTGTTAAATCGAGCAGCTCGTCGATGATTCCGTTGAACGCGGTGCCTCCCGTGAACGCGACAAGCGCGGGTTCGTATTTCGGGACAGGGCAGTTGCTCGGGACGGATTCGTCGTTCGCACCGATCGATCGGTCGGCCAAGCTCGCGGTCGCCAGGGACACGGCGAAGCTCGCGGGGGTGCTCGCATCGTTTGTTTCGCTCAAAGCGCGTCCAGGGTTAGGGCTGCGAGCGCGTCCGCCACGCGCGCGACCACCCTCGGTGCCAACGCGGGCACCGAGGGATGACTCGACAGGTGGCAAACGCGCAATCCCGCGCCAAGCGCGACGCGCGACCCGGGACACGGAAGCCTGCGCGCCCGTCACAACGCGCGCCTGCGACATCGCGGACGGCACGGTGGCGCGCATCGTGGCGGCGCCTCTGGCTCGACCTTCGCGGCGCGGAGACCGAGAGGAGCGCGTCGCGATATGCCGCGAAAGCTATAATATATCCGCATAGTCCTCGGAAAGAATAATTGCAGTCAGATTTTCGTTTTTTTTTGCTTCGGTTTCTTGTTTTCAATGCAAGATGGGTTCACTGCATAGAGTTCAGCCCTCTTTCTCTCATCACTTCTTCTCTCGTGCATCGCTCATCCAGCGGGAACAGCAGTGCTATCGTTTTCTGATTTCTAGAGCGAGTACGCGCGAGAACACGCAAAGGCGCTGTTTTTACTCCTCTTTTGTTTTTATTTCAGCCGTTCACAGTAGTAGTTCCATCGCCGTAGGAGTTTCAATCAGCTTTAGCGTTTAGAGGTGGATCAGGTACCGTAAAAATACTTTGGCCAAAAAGTCTTTCTTTCATTTTCTTTGCTGTGTTTTTCTCAATAGTTTGCACAAATTGGCGCCCTTTGAAGATGATTGGGTCGCTATTGGGTAGTACACGTTTCAGCGATTTGCACGTGCAGCACTTCCAACCCCGGTTGGGAAACAGCTCGCACTCCTCCGCGGTTTTCCCACCCACGTTGGAGCACAGGCACTTTTTGTTCCCGGACCCGCAGATCTCGCAATCCAGAACCAGAGCCAGAGGAAGGCCACTCGCGGCAGCCGCGGCAGCGCACGTGTTGTCGCAATCGTCGTTCCCAGAGCCGCAGGATTGCGTGCACACCCCCGGGGCGTCGTCGCCCGACACGCACGTCGCGCCCGTCGGCCCGGGTTCAGGCATCGGGTCGATGGCGCCGCACTCGCCGTTAACGAGACAGATGCGGCCGGGCTCGCACGCGACGCCTCCGCAGCACGTCGAGGTGACTTCGATGCTATCGCTCCCTGGTAATTTGTGGAAAAGTTGCGCGAACGACCCGTCGGTTTTGCCCTCGCACCCGCCAAGCGGCGTCACGGGTTCCTCCGGCTCCGCGATTGTCTTTTCCAGCGCGGGGCACATCGACTCCACGCCCGCGTAGTTCATGCACTGCATCTTCGCATCGCCCACGGGTTCGGTTTCGCACGAGCCCCAAACGGCGCTGTACTCGCCGTTCGTAACCGCGGCGGGTGGCAACATGCGGTTGAACCACGGCCCGCCGGGTTCGCGCAGGCAGGTTCGCTTTTCGTACTCCATGAAGAAAAAAGGCGACGCCGACGAGCACTGCTGCGCGTCTCTCCAGCACGTCACGTTGTGTCCTTCGTAGTTCGGGTCACCGGGCTGCGTGGTGTAGTCCGCGGTGTCACTGTCGTACCTGTGGTCGCACAACTCTTGTTCCTTGCAAAACGCAGGCGCGTCTTCGGTGGGGACGTTGCACCCCGGTTCGTGCTCCACCGTGCACCCAGCTTCGATCACGGCGAAGCCGAAGGAATCCCCCGCGCCGTACTCACTCGTCGTCACCGTGAACACGTTCCGACTCGCGTCCGTGGGCTCCATCTCAATGCCTTGGTGGTACCTCCAGCGCCAGCAGTTTCCCGTGGACGGGCACCCCACCAGTTTCACACGGCACACGGGCCAAGGCACGTGGCGGTTCCAAACCTCGTCGGGGACCCCGCACAGGTGCACGGTGAAGGTGACGGGCGAGACCCCGGAGCCCAAACGCGCGAGGGTTCGCATCGCGCCGTCGTTCAACTCCGAAACGCTTGAAATGCCCATCGCGGCGCGCACGGTGGTGGACGTGACCGCCGCGACGAGAAGCATCGCGCCCGCGGCGAGGCCGAAAAGCCCCAACCCGCGAGTTACGGACAATTCCTTGTCCCCCGACGCGGGAGTAAGACGCACCGTCTCGGGGTTTTGCGTGCGCACGGCGATGCGTGAGGGGGAGGGGGTACTTGACGACAAAAGAGACACGTCTCTGTACTCGTGCGTGCGGGTAAGGCGCGCGGGAGAGTGGCGGATCGGGGCATGCCACATGCCACATGCGAAAAAGAAAAAAAAAGAAAAAAGTGACTTGGGTGTTGGAACAGTCACAATAATGCGGGCTTGTGATTGGCCAGCCGCTCGGACGCGAAAACAGCTCGGCGGAAGAAGGAAGAGGCTGAACGCAAAACGTGCTTTCCGAGAAATCCGATCCAGAACGAGGAGGCGCCCGCCGCCGCCCCCACGTCCCGCCGGCGACATGGGCCGCGGCGACTCCACCGCGCGTGGCTACCTCACGCTTGCGAAGGGAAGTTCCACGTTTGGGCTGGATGATTGCGACGTTGAGACGCGCGATGCGACGCTTTCGCTTCGTCGCGACTGGAAGTTCTACGCGCTGGTTTCTTTTTGCCACACGTTTCGCGCGGTCATGCGTTTGCCCGAGTTCACCAGCGACCAGCTGGAACGAGGGCTGCTTGACCCGACAGGGGAGGTGGTGGTTATCGAGTTGTTGTTGCGGCTCATCGAGACCGGCCCACGAGGGGCGAAGCTGGCGGTGAATGACTGGGAAAAGAGGCTGAAACACGCGGTGCACCAAATCGCTCAGGAGTCCGATTACTTCGAAGACGGGTATCCCGACCCCGAAGTGGATTCGGGGGATGACGAAGAAGCGGTTCCGGGAGAGGAAACCGGGATCCCCGGGACAGAAAATGGGATCCCCGGGGATACGCGAGATCCAAAAACCGTCCCCGGGGATAACGACGAAGACGACGCCGAGGACGAAGACTTTCGAACCGAGGAAGACGACGAAGATAACGAAAACGAAAACGAAAACGACGAAGAACGCGACAAACCGCGCGGCCACCCCCTTCGCGGCGCGGCCTCGTTCTTCACCCTCACACCTACAACACGTTTGGACATCCTGAACGCCCTTTGCGAAGAGCGCGTCGAGTCGGACGAGTCTTTGGTGGATGAAGTAGAGGCGATGGCGGCGGCGCACGCGGCGAGTTCCGGCGACGCCTTTGAAGGGCACCCCGAGGCGCACGGCTTGTGCGCCGGCGCCGATTCCGACAACCGTTCGTACTTCTCAATTGATGCCGACATCCGTGTGTGGCGGTGGGAAAAGCCGGCGGGCGCGCCGTTTGGACGCAAGGACGCGTCCGGGCAGAAAGACCCGGGGTTTTGCACCGTCTGCGTGTCCCTCCCCGAGTGCCGCGCGCTCGCGAAGAGTTTGGAAAGCAGCATCCGCGCCAAGGACAAGGCGTTTTTTTTGTGGATCACGGAAACGCACATGCCTTACCATGAAAAACAGGAGGAGAAGTCTTTGAAGGCGTTGCGGGTCGCCCAAACCAGGCAGGAAGACCTGGACAGGCGCAACGAAAGGAAAGAAGCGTACGACCAAATGGACCGCAAACGCAGCGGGCGGATCGCGCTGAAAATTGCAGAGGACGCCGAGCGGCGGCGCGTCGCGGAGGAAGCGGACGAGTCTTTGGCGGAGGCGGAGGCGATCGCGACTGGACGGGACCTAAAGGTACACGACCTCCGGGTGCGATGGATGCTGCTTCCTGCTCGTTTGCGGTCGGCAGACACGCCGGAAGGCATGGACGGCAGTACTTCCGACGCGGCGATGGACGGCGGCGCATCCGACGCGGCGACACAAGCGAAACGCGCGGCGTTAAAATCTGAAACAAAATCGGTCGAAACTGAATTGAACGGCGAAAACCTTTTATCGGGCCCCGAGTCCATAGGAAGGTATCTGCGTCTTCTTTGGGACGACGACGGGGCGTGGTACGACGCTGTTGTTGAGGGATTTGATTCACACACGAACGAACACACGGTTCGGTACCTGGCGGACTCCACAAAAGAAACGCTCGATTTGGGAAACGAGCGAATGACGTGGGTGGCGCGTTCGGAGTACGTAACGCCGAGCGGCTCGCTGATTCCCGTCCCGGAACGGGAACCGGTTGGGTTGCAGTTCCGGGGGGTTAGGTCTGGCGCTACTACGCTCTTTGTGTGGCGCCCGAAACAGACTGTGGCTGTGGAAGAGGTAACCGCAGCCGCGACGAGTGCTCCCGTGCCAAGCGCGGGTGATACACACGGCGACGGCGAGACCGAGCGCAAACAACACGCGTGCCGCAAGTGTCTTGAAAACGGCGTCGTCAGCGCGGACCACAGTAAGTTTGGCAAGAAATGTCCGTTCCACCCGGAGTTTGTGGCGGAGACACCGACACCGTTGGACGCGATGGACGCGATGGACGCCGCGGGAACACCGGATAACGCGATGGATACTGGCACGGCACACGAGCCGCGGTGGGTTAGCGATACTTTGCAACCGTTTCAAACCGCGGCGGTGGGGGTTCCCAGAGAAACGTTGGAGCGAGCGTGAGGTAGTTTGTCGCCGAAAATAACAAGTCTAGAGGTCTACCGACCAAATCTGCCAAACGTGTATGAAGAGTGACTCTTCTCGACTTCGTCGTGAAGACTCGCTCAGACACGAGCTGTACGAAAAGACGTAGTGCTGACAAAACAGACAATCTTTTCAGACGTTTCGTGCTTTCCTAAAGCAACGACCTCGGTTCCAGCCCCACAGATGGACGGACGCCCGCCTCTATTGGAAGCCGTCCGGCGCGACGCGCGCGGTGTGGCGGCGGCGAAACGCAAGACATGGACACTACGAGCCCTCATCGCGGCGTTCGTGTGCGCGCTCATGTACGTGCACTACCGCACCATGCACGCGCTCGCGGCGTTCAGCACCCAAGCCTTTAGCGATGCCGAAAAACAGGGGGCTCGAGCGGTGGATGACCGTGGGGCGCGCGCCGGGGCGACGCGCGGGGGGTTGTACGGCGACCAGGCAGGTGGTGGGTACGATACGAATGCGGAGTCGGATACGGATGCGGACGGGAAAGACGTGCCAGACGACACGGAAACATCGCCCGACGCTCCGGGAGTTCCGGATCCGCCTGGGGTGCCAGATGTCCCTCCGGTGGGTTCCGAAAAACGCGCGCCCGACGCGACCGGCGAAGCATGCGTGGACGCCGCCGGAGGTTCGTGCCTTAAGTGGGTCAAGGACGGGGAGTGCAAGACAAACCCGGAGTTCTTACTCAAAAACTGCAGGAAGAGCTGCGGGGGATGCGGTGGCGGTGATAGTGATGGTCGTGATACTACCCGAAAGCGCGCGCCGCGGATGGTTGGGGACGAGGACGGGGATAACAATGAAAATTTCGTCATCCTGAACACCGGGACGCGAATGCCGAGGGTCGGGTTCGGCACCGCGGGTCTTGGTCCAGGCACAACGCAAGCCGTTTTGTGGGCGCTACAAGCCGGATACCGGGCCATCGATAGCGCACAAGCCAGGGAGTGGTACCAGGAAGACTTGGTCGGCGTCGCCATCGCGGAAAGTGGAATCCCGCGGAGTGAGTTGTTTTTAACCTCGAAACTGCACCCGAAAAATCTAGGCTACAATGCCACCCTTAGGGCGTTCCAAAACTCCTTGGATGACTTAAACACCGAGTACCTGGATTTGTTCATGTTGCACTACCCCAAATGCTTTGGCACGCTGTGCGTCACGGAACCGGAGGGGACGTGGGGTGATAGTTGGCGCGCGCTGGAGGACCTTTTCGGGGCTGGCAAGGTAAAAGCGATTGGGGTGAGCAACTTTGACTTGGGCGAATTGCGGGAGCTGGCGAAAACAGCCAAAATCGAACCAGCGGTGGTGCAGCGAAATTCGGATATTTTCGCGCAAGACTTGACCACGAACGTTTTCGTAACCTCAAAAGGGTGGCAGTACCAGGCGTACTCGAGTTTGGGGAGCCAGTGGCTCATGAAGGGACACAACACCAACCCGGTTTTGTCGTCGCCGGCGGTGATTGCGATTGCGGAAAGAAGAGGCGTCTCGCCGGCGGTGGTGTGTTTAAAGTGGGCACTGCAGAAAGGACAAATCGTCATTCCGCGGTCGTCGAACGAACAACGGATACGTGAGAACCTGCGGGTGCTGGAAATGAATCGGATGACGGAGAGTGAGATGGATGAGCTAGATAAGCTGGATGGGCACCCGCCGTTTGTAGAATTTTGATTAGAGGTTGGCAATAAAGGCATTAAAGTCTTCCTCCTCGTCCTCCTCGTGCTCTCCTACCGAGACTACACCACTTCCAACTCCGTGTTCCTAAAAATTCCCGGAGTTTCGGTGGTACGCCGATCTTTTGTCCGACGCAGACGTGGAATTTGTTCGAGACGAGCTCGTCGCGACGTACCTCCCGTCCACGTGCGCGGAGAGTTGCACCGAGAGAAGAGCCAGGTTCGAGTTCAACGTGTAGATCGGTTTGTGAGTTGGTGATATATTTATTTGCCATTTCATACACTTCAAATCGCAGCATTTATTTACAAAACACAGCGAAGAGAAGACGGACGAAAGATCGCGCGTCCTTTGACCTTCACCGTTACCTCATGGAAGATGCGAAAAGAGATGCAAGTTCATTCTATTTTCTTCCATTTTCCCACGCAAAACAGACAATGGCTTGGTTGCCCTGTTAGCTACACACTTGGGTAAACCTTTCCCAATGGCCAATCCCATTCCTGTCACAGATAATCCGAGTACCTTCATCCGCACACCATTGACCGTTCCTTCCCCCTTTTAGGGCAACCTTACCATCCCCAATACTCACAACTGTAAATTTTTCCCAACCCCCAATCCCGTGCCTGTTACATCTCATTCTATCAGGATCATCAGCACAGTATAAACCTGCCCTTCCCCCCTTTAGAGCAATCTGACCACCCCCAATATCCACAGGTGTAAACTTTTCCCAACCCCCAAGCCCGTCCCTGTTACAGTTAACTCCGTCGGAATCATCGGCACAGTATTTACCAGCGTGCCCCACCAGTGATAAGACACGCGAAAGGCACCCCGGCGGCGGCGGCGGCGGCGACGGCGGCGGCGGCGACGGCGGCGGCGGCGCCGGGGGCAACGCGGGACCTGGTCCAATGACCTTTGTAAAGTCGCCGAATGCACCGGCCAAGCTCGGTCGTGTAGCACGGGGATGTTCTTTGCGACGCCCATCTTGGAATCCGAGATGCATTGCGGAGAACCGCCGAGGCCGAGCGCGGATTCTTCGTCCTCCGCTTCGCAGGTGGTTAAAACCGCTGATGAACCGCCGCCTTCACAAGTCGGGTCGAACAACGCGCCCAGGAACACGTAGGGGTCGTCGTCCTCGCCGTACATCAGCTTCTCAATCTCGAAGTCCTTCCACGGTGCATCCGCGCCCTCACCATCAACACCCAGACTCGTGGTCATCACCAAACTCACTGCCAAACGAGGTATCTGCATGTACCCTCCGAAGAGGAAAGACCCGTCTTTTTTGAGCTGGCAGCGGTCCTTGTCTGCCTGGTGGTAGTCCCAGTCCGTGAACGTCGTCGCAAGCTGCGTGTTTTGCACCAATCTTTTGGCCATCCTCGGAATTCATCCCGAGCGTCTCTAAATCGTGCTCCAACAACCGTCTGCCGAACACCCCCAGCGCTTTATCCATCAAGCCACTCAAGTGGTTTACTACGCCAGAAATACACTGGAGTTTCGCCTGCGCCATTTCTGAAGCTGCTTTGATGTGCTCGGGCTTCACTTTTTTCACCGCGTCAAACCCTGCGTTTATGGAGTTGCGGATCACACCGGCGAAGCTGTCTATGAATGCCTTGACCAAAACATCACCCGCATGCAACGGGAGCTGGAACTCAGATTTGAAACACGTGGAGACTGTGAATTTTGGCAAACAGATTTCAAACGCTTCAGGGGCGTGCACGTCGTTCCCCAGCTTCTCCGGCCACGGCATCTCATACTCCTTTGTGGACAAATACTCGTCGAAGATGGGAATGTCCATGGGGAAGCACGAGCCTTGGTCCTTGTCACCCCCCAACGCCGCTTCCATCTCGGTTGCCAAACGCGCGTGGTGTTCCGATACGGACTCGAGGCCGTAAACCTCGGTAACGTTTTCAGTCTCCACGCCGAGCGCTTCACGAATCAAAAGGCGTAGCGCTTGTGTGTTGTCTGGGTGAAGGATCGCGGGCGCGCTCGCTCCAAGCGCGGCCGTGCCGCCCGCGCTCGCGGCGTTCAAATCAGGAACCTTCAGCATGGTGACCAAGTTATACGCGTTTGTGGGAATCACCTTGTCCAGCAAGGCGGTGAATAATTTATCAGGCGCCTTGGTGACGGCGTCGACTAACAAAGTAGATCCAACCACGGCGTCGGCGACGAGCTGTGTCGTAGTTCCTATTTCTGTAAACAACGAAACCACGTCGCGTTTCACGCCGTGTATGGAGTCCACCACCGTTGAAACCGCGTTTTTGATATCGGGCGGGATAATCGCGTTGTTTTGCAAATCAGAAAGCTTGTGCATGTTCTTCACGGCGTTTATGACGCCCGTGAGATCGGTGATCTGGTGTTTGAGTTGGACGATCTCGTTCGCCTTGCTGGTGGCGTCCGCCTTGGCGTCATTCATCGCTTTCTCAAATTTGTTGGCTGTGCCTTCCTAATCAAACTGCACGACGTTGGAAACCGTCTCTGTTACTCTGTTCCATGCACTTCTCCACCCCCCGAGGTGGCTGGAGTCGCCCGCGGCGTGTACCGCGGCCGCATCGTCGAGGTTCCCGGACACGCCCATGTCTTGGTTGTTCCCGGACACGCCCATGTTTTGGTGCAAGTTCCCGGACACGCTCAAGAAAATAACACCCGCCAAACAGGTAACCATCACGACCGCCCAGACCCAAGCGGCAGGCTTCATTACTAGAGCGCGAGGCGTGATGAGCGGCGTGCGCTCATCATTCGTCGTCACGGAGACGTTCGGTGTCTCGACGTCCATCGTGACGTCTCGAAACGCGCGTCAGGGCGCGCGGTTTCGTTGTGTCGTCCTAGATGACAAGCGTTCAACAGTTTTCGCTTTTCGCGTTTTCGGTTACAAAAAAAAAACTGTCTGTGCGAAAAGGCTAAAAAAGACGCCGCCCTGCCCACGAGGACGCCACAGCCATAGACAGGCTCGCTTTGAGAGGAACGAAGAGAGAACACGAAACACAGCGGCACTAACGAAGGACCATCGTGTGCACGGTTGGGAACGATGAGAGAACACGAAACGCGGTTTCGTTGTGTCCGAAGAGACAGACAAAAATAAGCGTTCAACAACCCGAAGCCTCTTCGGAAAAGTTCGTTCACCAGTGACTCTCTTTGATTTCGTCATAGAGACTCTCTCAGACACAGGCCGTGCCAAACGTACTGAAAACAGAAGTGTTTTGTCCCAAGCTGAATTCGCCGAATTCCCCCGAGCGTCAGCAAGGAAGACGCGGAGAAACACAGGGAGTGGCTGTGCGAGTTCGGAAGCACGTAAGGATTAGATTCGAGTGAGAAAACATTTATTACGCACGGAAGTTTTACGTCACATGGATTCTGACAACCTTTCTATCCAATAAGCATCAGCCCATGGTTGCTTTCTTCAGGGGCGCGTGTCGTTACGGTGGTTTCACAAGGCGTTCAACATCGCTTTTACTGTGTCCGTAACTGTTTTTCGCTACGACAAGGCATGACCGTCTGGGAAAAGTGTTGGCCAAAAAAAATGGCGCCAAATCTTCCAGGCAGAATCGCGAGGGGGGAACGTATCGTAATGCGGATTGATGACCCATCCAATCGACCCGGGGCGTCACTTCGTCGCGCCCGAGGTACCTCCGCGGCACCTCAGCCGACCCGCGTTCGCCATGGTTGCGACGCTCTTTTCCAGCGCGGTGCTCACCATGGACCACCGCACCGCCCCCCTGCAAGGCGCGCTTTGCTGCCTCGCCGCCTTGGGCTGGGTCGCAACCAAGGCGTACGAAACGTCAACGTTCGACGCGACCGCGTTCGCCGCTGGGTTCCCCGTGTCGTACGTCGCCGCCATTGGCAAAGCCAAGAAAGGCGCCGCTCTTCCTGCCGGCAGCCCAGCCGACATCACCCTCTTCGCCCCCGTCGTGCTCGTCACCGCGGCTTGGGCGCTTTTGTACTACGCATTTCTGTGGGACCAATCCGCGACCGCGTTCGTGGTGCTGAAAGACGCGAAGAAGAAAGCCAAAGCCGAGGGGAAACCGCCCCCGAGCCTGGCGGACGTTAAGTACGGCAGGTACTCGAAGTCCGCGCGCGTGCGCGCGGCGGACCGAACCGTGGGGAACTTCCTGGAACAATCACCCGCATTTCTCGTCTCGCTGTGGTTACACTCCGCGTTTGTGTCACCAGTAAACGCCTCCGCGTTCGGATGGACGTGGCTGGGATTCAGAGCCGTGTACCCGTGGGCGTACCGCTTGCGGTTCCCGGGCGTGTTCATCAGCACCATGCCCGCGTACGGATGCGTGTTTTACCTGCTAGGCGAGGTCGTCCGGTGCGCGCTGAAGATGTGAGAAAAAATACGTACATGACACATACATTCGTGGGAGAATGATTTGGCGAATGATTGAAGTCGCACGAAAGTGAACAAGTGGACACGACTGGACACCACACTTCGCGCCACAGGGAGAGCGTGTACATTAATACTTATTGAGAGACCTCTTATTTTCTTGGCATTGTCTAAAACGTGAGCTCACACGCGTCTTCGCACTCGCCGCGCGTTTGTGTTTGGTGCCCGAACTTCGCCGCCCACCGTTTCGCATCCGCCCTGCCCATCGCCGACAACTCCTCAAGGGTGTCATCGCCTTGCGGCAACAGCGCCCACTTCCCGAGGGTGGTGTACTCCACCGGTGAGGTACCGTTCGCGCCGTCCGGTGCGATGAGCAACCCGTTCGAGTCGCCAATCCCCCAGTCGCTCCAGAATTTCGCTTGTTGCTCGAAGTAGTTTCCGCTTTTCGTTCCGTCCCCAGGCGGCGCGGTGGCCCACGCGTCAAGCAGCGGGAACGACGCGACTCGCGCTGGATTTACACACCCACCAGGCACCGGGGTCAAGTTCGTCCACCCTCCATCTACGCACCACTTGCCCCGGAACCGCCGCGCTGGCCACCCGCAATACACCGGGATGTGGCACGACGCCAGCAGCGCGCCGATGAGGTCGTCCCTGGATTCGAATTTGGAAATCAGCGTGTTTTCAAGAAGCATCGGGCCTTTGTTGAACCCGGCGACGTCCCCGTTTCCGGTCACGAATCGCGGCGACGTGATTGACACGAACAAGTTCCCGTTTGAGCACCGCACGTGCGCATCAGTTGGGAGCTCCTTTCTCAGCGCGCCCTCCAGCACCACGCCCACGCGGCCGAGCACGCCGTTATCCCGGCAATTCGCAAGCACGGAGAGCAAGATCCTCTTCCCTTCTTTTGGGGTGATGCCGCACGCATGCATCGCGGCGACCAGCGCCCCCGCGGAGGCGCCGGCGACGGGGGTGTCTGGAGTAAGCATGTTAAGCTCGTCAAGCACCTCCCACGCCCCGCAGTGGTACGGGAAGATCATGCCAGCCGCGCTGAACCCGAACCCATCCGGACGGACGGCACTTCGTCCGGAGGTCGACGTGGACGCCTCGGCCTCGGTGGAGGTGGTTGTGCCGCTGGTCGAGGCGCGACGCGCGGAGACCGGTTCGCGACGAGGCAGCGCGTGTCTTCCAGGCCGCGAGGATCTCGCCGAAGGCACGGGGTGCGGCGCCGAGCGGGCGACGACGGACGCGAGCATAGCGGCTGCGCGGGCGAGAGTACAACACGCACGGCTGCCACGTTCTGAGCCTCTCGTCGCGTTCGAGTGCTACTTCGATTTCGTTCGTGACTGCGATGTCGTCCGAGTCTCGGAAAAGGAGCACAGGAGCACATGTCACCTCCGGCACTCTCGTACCGCGCCCTGTCTCGACAGGGTAGAAGTACATGGTTGGCCAGATTCACACTGGTACTGCCTTTCGCGCGCTCTTCGCCGGTGGAATCGCCGTCTGGTCCAAAGCCGCCGCCGTCGCCAAGGTACGTCTCCCGCGCGGATCACGTCGTCACAAAAAGGGCACCTGATTGCCCGCGGCTCCGTGGCTCCGTGGCTCCGTGGCTCCGTGGCTCACCGCTCCACCCCCACCCCTCTCGTCGCAGGCTGGAGGAGGCGTCGCCGGGAAAGTCGCTGTCGCCGCTGGTGCGAGCGCGGCAGGGTACACCGCAGTCACAGCGCCGACTGTTAAGAAAAGCGAGCTTCCTAAGAAGCCCCCTACTACGGCGTAACAGGTGTGGTGATTAGGAGTTTAGTGCAGGGTCGTAGAGCAGAGGCGAGATGAAAACCAAATCCACCGGTCGGCGTCAAAACACGCAGACTTTGCTCATCGTCGCGTTTTCGCTTCTATGCTCGTTATACGTCGCGAGTCGCATGCTCGTTGGGAGTAGCATTCGTAACGCGCTGGTGGATGATTTGAACGACGCGGACGAAGGCGGCGCACGGGTGTCACGGGGTGGGATAAACCTGGGAAACTTGCCTCGGCTCGTCGACGACGCGGCGGCGACAATCGGCGCGAGGAACGTGGATGATTCAACAGACGGTGACCAAAACGACGACACCCCACAACTAGCAGGCCAGGTGGACGGCATATCGCGCGGGGTGGTGCACGGCTGGGGATGCGAAACTGACGCCCTGAAGCCGTCCGCCGTCGTGGTGTACATGGATGGCTTCCTCGTTAAAACCACTCGGGCGGGTTTAGTGCGAGGCGACGCCACGATTGGCCGCATCTGCGGACGCCGCCCGGCGTCGAATCCCAAAGCTGGATTCTCAATTACGCTGCCCACCCTGCTTCCGGGGAAGCACGAAGTCAGGGTCTTCGTGACTGACACGACGACGAAGTACAAATCCGAGCTCGGCGGGTCACCGTTGAGTTGGGAGGAATCACCAAGCGCGCTTGGCGTGGCGGAGGAGCTGCGGCGCAAAGACCGCACGATTCGCGACCAGAACAAAATCATCAGCCAGCTTCAAAACCAGCTGGGCGGGGATGCTGACTTGTGGTCGAAAACGGAGGGGTTCGGGGACGGGTCGTCTGGTGATTGGGTCGGGGACAAGTTAGACGCTCAATTCGGAGACGCCGCGTCGACGAAGACGCAGAAGCACGCGCTTCACGAGTTTGACGCCGGGGCGAAGCACGCCGGGGTCAAAAGCGACGGGAGCGTTACGCACGCGGTGACTCTGGCGAGTGACGCGGGTAAGCCCGGGGGTGACGAACGTTTGCTAGCCTTCATCGGGGTGAACACCGGGTTCTCGTCACGCGCGCGGCGTGACGTTTTGAGGGCGACCTGGTTCCCGTCCGGGCCCGCGCTTAAACAAATGGAAACGCAGCACGGCCTTCTGTTTCGGTTCGTCATCGGCGAACCCCATAAGAGTGACGAAATTCTCAACGCGGAGCTCAACGCGGAGATAGGGGAGCACGACGACTTTTTTCGCCTGAAACACACGGACACGTACGACAAGTTGAGCGATAAAACCGTGATGTGGTTCAGCGCCGCGGTTACCACGGTGGATGCCGATTTCTACATGAAAATCGACGACGACATCCACCTAAGGGTGACCGAGCTGGAGCGGTTCCTCGTGAGCCACAGGCTTACGCGCTCCATGTACTTCGGGTGCATGAAGAGCGGCCCCGTGTTGAGTAATCCGAAACAACGGTGGCACGAGCCCGAGTGGTGGCGGTTCGGCGAGTCCGGCAACCGGTACTTCAGGCACTGCACCGGGCAGATCTACGGCGTGTCCCGGGTCGTGGCGCAGTACGTGCACGACCACCGATCGATTCTGCATCGGTTTGCGAACGAAGACGTCAGCGTCGGGAGCTGGGTCATGGGATTAGACGTGGAGTTTGTGGACGAGCGGAACATGTGTTGCCAGGACTGCAGGGGCAACTCCAAGTGCATCGCGACGTTCCAGTGGCGATGCTCAGGGGTGTGCGACCCCCTGACCAACATTCCAGTCATTCACAACTCGTGCCCGCAGTACCCCACAGCGCGCGAAGCCGAGCGAGCGGCGCTGGCGTGAGGGGGGATTATTTTCCAATAGACACACAGGAGAAATTGTATACACCACAAATACTCGCGTCAAACAAATAGTAACGTCAACTACTCTCACACCACTCGTTCAAGCCTGCTTCGCAGCCACCACCGCGCCCTCCACACGTCATCCGCGCCGAGTTCGTGCCCGCGGTCCTCGCACACGGTGAGTTCCACCCTGGTGTCGTCGACGCGCAGCGCGGAGCGCGCGGTTCGCAAATCGTCAGCCGCCACCCGCGCCCACTTCGTCGGCGCCACGTCGTCCTTGCCGCCTTGGCACAGCAGCACGGCGGGCGGGGTGTTCTTTGCAGTTGCGGGCGTGCTCGTTGCTGTTCCCAGTTCTGTTTCTGTACGCAAATCGTCTGAATTTTCACATGCACCCAATGCGTCGGCAGCAAACAAATCCCCCCCCCGCGCTAACTCCGCTCGCTTGGGGAGGTACCCGCGGAAACACAGCACGCCGCCCAGCGCGCGGCGCCACGCCTTGTCCGCCGCCGCCGCTGCGAGCGCGAGGGCGGCGCCCTGGGAGAACCCCGCGACGATGACGCTCCCGGGATGGGCGCCTTTCTGTTCAAGGTCGCGCAACAAGTCTTCCATCCACGCGATCGCGGGCTCGATGCCGCCGCAGTGCCACACCTTGCTCCCGCCCGTGTGCTGATTGGATTCGGATTCGGAAGCGGAGTGATTGGATTCAGAAGACGAAACCGGCTGCGCGCGATGATTCAACCTCGGTTCGAACCACGCTCTGACGTGTCGATGTACCCCGCCCACTACGAACGGCCGGACCGGGGCCTGCGGTAACAAAAGCTCGCACCCTCCGGGAACACTCCGTGTCAAGAGTTCCGCGAATTCGCGCCAGTGCTCGGCTTGGTCGCTGAACCCGTGAAGAAACACGAGGGTGGTTTTTGTTTTGGTTTTTTTGGTGGTTGCATCCTCAATTGTCGTCATCCTCGGATGGTCCCACCTCGTTTCCAAACACCGCGAGGACTCGGGCATGGCGACGATTCCAGTTTCAATCCTGCGATTCACGCGGCGCAGCACCCGGTCCACGTCACGCGGCGTGACGGACCCGACCCAGTCGTGCCACGCATCCGACGCCGCGTTTGTTGACGAACCCACATCGGAAATTGAAGAAACATTCGTGGTCGTGTGGACACCGCGTGACGGTAGGTCACGCGCGCTTCCCCTCATCGCGACGCACCGCGCGTCGTCGAACCGAGGCAGCCACGTCGACCGCCACGACACGCCGCGACATCGCCGGAACGCGTGTCGGGAGAGGCTCGTCATGTGGCGACGTGAGGAGTGTGAGGCCGGCCTCTTCGTCTCGTTGGCAAAAGGATATCTTTCGCTCAAATTTGAAGTCAAGGTCGTTGTTCGTTTGTTTCAAACCCGCGGACTCTCATCATAGAACGAGGCACTCGCCTCGTGGCACTAGCGCAGCGGGAAGGCGTTTGAGTTGACGAGGCATCGGAAACCATGGCGCCCGCTGAAGTGGGTGGCGCGGTGGAGGGGGTGGATGACGTGAGAACAGCAGCGAAGGCGCGCAAGGTGCGTGTCCCTCTAAATCGCTGGATCGATTGAGTTTGTTCCCCCCAAGAGTTCGTAGTGCCGAGTTCGCGATCCCGCGGTTTTGAACGTCGTTGACCATCCCCCCCCCTCCCTGTTTCCTCTCAGGCCTCAAACGCTGCCGCGGACTGGGCGCAGAAGCGTAAGCAGGCGTTAGAGCGCGCCACCGAACTTCGGGCGCAGCGCAAGGCTGCGGAGCGCGCGAGCGTTCAGGCGGTATCGACGCCCGTGCGTGGTTTCGAGAACGACCCGTTGCCGTTACCGAAACCCGAAGTTTCTCATCATGATGTTTCTCACGACGGGCGTTCGGCTGGCGGCGCGGCGCCAGAGGGGAACGCGTCACCGGGCGGACGGCGAAGAGCGCAATGGGGTGAACCCACTGTGCCCGCGGGCGCGAACCGGTTGCGCACGAAAGAGAACCGCGACCCCAGGACGCCGCCTCGCGCGGATGACGAGTCGCGGTTGGTCGGCGCCGGAGGCGGACGGCTGATGCCGTGGGAACAAGAGATTTTAGTCAAGCAAGCAACGGAGGAAGCGACACTGAAGGGGCTTCCTCCGACACCCTCGAAGGAAGTCATCGCGCGTGTGTTTGGAGATTTCGGGGAGGCGCGAGACGGAGACGACCCGGAGGTTTGGGGACCGCCGTCGGCTCGACCGTCGCCGACGCGAAACGCGTCGTCGCGCGCCTTCGCGTCGCCGGCGAAGCGACCGGCATCCGCGGCGCCTCGAAGTCCTAGTGGTGCGACGCGTCTTGTGGCGTCCGTGACTGTCGCGCCGCCTATTACGGTCGCAACTGCGACGGCGCCTGCCAGAACCAAACCCTCGGTGCAAGCAGCGGCGCTGATGGTGAGGGAGAGCAGGGGAGAATCGGGTGGGTCTTCGGCGAGCGCGCAACCGCCGCAATCGACGCAAACGACGTCCCCGCGAACCACCATCCGCCCAGCCACGGCGCGAGCGCAGGTGCCACGCAAGTTCCCGTACGCACCTGCTGCGGTGCCGGGGTTCACGGCTGCGTACCGGAAACAAACCGCGACTGTGTCAATCAAAACCGCCGCTCCGGCGTCGGCGCGACTGCAAAAAGCAGACACGCCGGCGGTGCGGGACGCGCACGCCGCGATCGCGGGCGCGTTGACTCCGCCCGGTGCTTTACGCGAGCGCGATGGCGAAAAAAGAGCCGCCGCTTCCGGCACGGTGGATATCACCTCAACACAGGATGCCGGCGACGTCGCGGCGCTGCTTGGCGCGTTCGCGAGACGCGCCTCCGCCGTGACGCGCGGGGAAATTGACGTGAACGACAAGTTCAAGTCGCCCAAAAGGCAGTCGGCTGCCACACAACAGAACGCTGCAGGTCGCCAGAGCACCTCTGTTGTCGCTCCCGTTGCGGGTGCTTCTGTGACAAACTCTGACAAACTCACGACTGACGTGAGTCGTGGAGCGGACCAACCGCCCGGCGTTGCTCCGCGGAGCGCGTCGAAGAAACCGCGGTTACCCACGGAGGTTGTTTCGAAAATTGTCTCCAAAGCCGTGGAGCAACGCTTGGTTGAGAAACGAGGAGGGTCACCTGTTCACTCGCCCAAAGCAAAACAGGTACCGACAGCAAGGCGTGCGCCTGTCTCGCCAAACGCTTCGTGGTCCGCCGTGCCTGGCTCGCCGGTGTTGTCGCACGCCCCCGCGGCGAAGCAAATCGGCTTTGACGAATTTTTAAAGCTCCAGGAACAGACAGAAGCCGAACCCGGTGTGCTTCGCAAGTCGCCGCGAAAGCAAACTTCACTCGCAACGAAACCACCGTTTCAAACCGACCACCTCGTATCGGAACTGGACCCCGGCGCCGCGGCTGAGGCGAAGCAAAAGATCGCCGCCGCCAAGGCGCCGAAGAAACCAACCGCCGCCACCGCGCCGGAGGATTTCGTGGTTGCCAAAAAGTCGCCGGAAAAGGGAAACGCGGAGAAGTCTACCCGGCAGATGTTCGACAAAAGGGAGTCGCGTCGTATGAACGCCAAGCCGTTCGCCGCGGCGGTGCAACGGTGGAGACGCGCTTTGGTTACTTCAACTGAAGCCGAAGGGACGAAAGGACAGATACTGGGCACTAAAAAGACTACCACGCGACCGTCATCGCCGCCGGGCGACTTCAAAGTGTTCGTCCGCAAGCGACCGCTGTTCGCGCACGAACAAGGTAGGGGCGAGTTCGACTGCGTGACCGTTCCGGGGGGGTCGCGAACCACCACTTCCTCGACTGGACAAACTTCCAAAAGCGCTGTTAACCACGAAAGTACCCCCACGAAGATCGTGATTCACAACTGCCAGATGCGCGCTGATTTGAAGCGCATGTTCGTCAAGCACTCCTCCTTCGACGTGACCAGGGCGTTTGGCGAAACCGCGACGAGCGAGGAGGTTTACCAAACCGCCGCGGCGCCCATGGTGGTGGGCGCGCTGTGCGGCAAGGTGGGCGCGCTGTTCATGTATGGCCAGACTGGGAGCGGCAAGACGCACACCATGGAGCACCTGGAGCGGACCGCGATGGGGGCGCTTTTTGCGGGAGTGAACCAACGTTCTGATTGCGATTCGGGAGGGAACGCAAAGTCCGGGAACGCAAAGACTGGTACTAAACAAGTCCCGGGCGCTTTGTCCGTTCGCGTGGCGTACTTTGAAATCGCGGGCAAGAAGTGCACCGACTTGTTATCGCCGTCGCGGAACGAAATCTCGCTCAAGGAAGTGGGGGGGGGCGTCATGCGCAACGGCGCTCATGAACTAGCCCCGGAGGAGTACCGAAAGCTGGACGTGCAGCTCATCGGCGCGGTGGAGCCCACGGTTACCTCGGCGACGGAGCTGGAGCAAATCGTGGCGGCGGGGAAACAGAGAAGAGCGACGTCGGCGACGCACTGCAACGCCGCGTCGTCGAGGAGCCACGCGGTGTTGCGGTTGACGTGCGTTTTGGCGGACGGCGCTACTGGTCGTTTGACCTTGGTGGATTGCGCCGGCAGCGAACGCAAGGAAGACAACGTGTATCACAGCGCGGAGCAGCGCAAGGAGACCGCGGAAATCAACGCCTCGCTGTATGCGCTGAAGGAGTGCGTGCGGATGCGCAAAATGCAGCAACGGCGGCTCGTGAGCGTGGCCGACGGCGGCGCGGTGAGCGGCGGCGGCGGCGGACACGTCCACGTCCCTTACCGGTCGTCGCACCTCACAAGAGTGTTGATGGAGTGCTTCGTGCGTCCTGACGCGCAGCTCGGGGTGATTGGCACGGTGTCGCCCGCATCAACGGACACGGAGCACAGCATGAGTACGCTGAAAACGGTGGGTTTGATTGGCGGGTGCGACGACGGCGACGGCGTTTTCGAGGTGAAGGAGGACGTTTCCAGACACTTGAAGATCGAAGTGGACGGGCGGGTCACGGAAACTGCGGTGGAGAGAGTCGTCGCCCCGGTGCGATGGTCAAACGCGCACATCCGGGCGTTCATGCAAAGGGTGGGGAACGAAAAGTTCGCGGGGGTTACCGTGCCGCTGTCGCTGGTGGGGAGGGACGTAGTGCGGATGTCGCCGCTGGCGCTGCAGAAAATCTGCGGCGGAGACAAAAAACTCGCCGAGGCGCTGCACGACAAAATCAGGGACGAAATCCAAAAGTGTTCGAGCAAGACGAAGTAGGACTGTTGTTGCGGACTGTTGCTGAGCGGCAGGGTGAGGAGGGGGGGTGAAATCAGGGTGCACAGGCACCCATAGAGGGGGAATGCGTAGTATGAGTTGTTGATCCAAAATTTGATCACGTTCTGGAAGACACTCCCACGCATCGCGCCGACGACCCTGAGTGTGCATCCACCGCGGCGCGACGATCGTCGCCGTGGCGTTCTCGAGCCGGAGCTTCCGAAGCACGCGAGGGATCAGGTCCCACGGTGGGTTTATCCAGCATCGTGCCTCCTTGTTCCATGGAATGGCGAATGCGTCGAGCTCCACTGCGCGTGGCGTAGGCCAGCGGGTGCAAACGTGAGCTGGTCCTTTTCCCACGGCTTTTTCTTGACAGATACCACGGACTCGGGCAACGCCGCCCGTGGGTCAGGCGGCTTATCGTCGATGTCGCGAATGACAGGCGGAGTCATGCCTTTGTCCAGCATGGCAAGCACTTGTCGGTACGACGCGGGGTGCGGAGGATCTTGTAGGGTCCCATCGTCCCGCTGGAAGTTGTTCTCGCGCAACCATTGAAGTATCTCGGGTTGTTGGTAATCCGCCGCGAGGGTGCAATACCAGACGGAGCTGTTATCCAGATCACCTCGTTGATGCATAAAGAGCTGCAGCCCGCTTGCGTCTCCGAAGTGTATGGCTTTCCCAGCTCCCAGTTTGTACACTTCACGCCCCGTCGCCGCCACCGCATCGCGCATCTCTCGACTCACCATTCGGAGCCTTGCGAGATCGGGCAGATTGCCCGAACTTAGGACGTGCGTGCTGAGGATGTGGGCGGGCAGAGGCGCGAAGGCGTCACCAGCGTCGCGTTGATGCACGATATTACTAACAAACGCGCGAATTTTGTGGTAGCAGGTCAGCATGGTGCGTCGTTGCGCAGGCGTTAGTGTGAGTTCGCAAACGTTTTGGGGCATCCGATGAAAGCGTTTCTCAAAAACCGAAAATAAAACGCGATTTTCGAGAGGGGAACGTGCGACCGAAACGAAACGAAATCAACAACGAAATCTGTTGCCCACACTCCTAACACTTCACACGACGCCGCACGGCCTACGCATACCCCTTGCGTTCCGCGGTAGGCCTTCGCGGCATTTGGTGAAGGGTCGGAGGTCATGCCGGGTGCTCCGGGTCACGACGCGCATGGCAACCCCAAGCGTCGCAAAACTTTGGAGACTTTGGCCATGAACAACCGGTCCCGGCGCGGGGTCGGTCCCGTCCGCGCGCCTTTCGGCGCGGTGGACGGCAACGCCCTCGCCGCGCGCTCCGCGTCTTTCCGCGCCGACATCAAGAAGACGGACAAGCAGATGTCCCCCGTGGAACGCACCCGAGGTCTCCAACCAACCCGCACCCACACGTCGTCCCGACACGACTCGTTTTCGTGTTGGACCGCCGATGCCGGGTCCCCGATGGATGCTGATGAGACGCGGGCGTGGGAAACCGGGGACGACGCCGATTTCGGCGTGCCCGAGTCTTTTCACGACTGGCTCACCTTGGTTGGTTTGCACGGCCCCCTCGACCCCAACCGAGGTGGCGTCCCGGTTTCCGCACGGCAAAGGGAAGAGCTGCACTTGGTGTGGGCGAACGCGGCGGAGACGGAAACGCTACGGCGGTTGGTGGAGAACCTGAAAGACGGCGAGCTCGAGATGGCGAAGGACGAGCAGATGCGCAACGAAGGCTGGGCCCATACGTTCGAGCGGGACACGGAAACGCAGTGGAGGGACCGGGTGGCACGTGCTTTGGAGGCGGAAACACACGCGCGGCACCAGCTCAGGGAACACACGCAAGTGGCGGAGCAAGCCCGGGGTAGCGCCAACGAGGAACGCGCCGCCGCTAAGAGCGCGGCGAGTGAAACGCAAGCGTTGCGGGCCGAGCTGCGCTTCGCGGCGGAGCGGGAACGTAAACGCGCTTTTTCCCTTGACCAGGAGCTGAGGGGGGTGCACGATGGTCTGGCGAGGGCGAACAATGAGCTTACCAACGCGAGACACGCACGCGACGGGGCGTTGCGCGAGGCGCGGGCGGAGGCGGCGCGCGCGGCGGATGGTTTCGCGGCGGAGAAAGAGGCGTACGAGCGCGTGAGGGACGAAGCGAGTGCAAACGAACACAAAAGACACGCCGAGGCGCTTGACCACGCGCGCGGGGAGGTTCGGGAGCTACGCGCCGCTGCTTTTCTTGTGGAGACGCGACTCCGTGAGACCGCGAAGGACGGTGTGGATGGCAGGCACGCGCTTACGCAAGCGCTGGCGCTGAGGGAAGCAGAGGCGGAGCGCGGGCGTCGCGGCGCCGACGAAGCGAGGGAAAGTCTTCGTCTCGCCACGGAAAAAGTCGCGTTTCTGGAGGGAAAGCTAAGGGAGATTCGCGCTGCGGCTGAAACCAAGATACTGGGGCTTGAGCGCGCGCTTGCGAGCGCCAAGGCTACGACCACGGCGGCGGAAACCGCGGAGGCGAACGCGGAGGAAGCGTCTGCGAAGATGAAGCAAAGGGCGACGGAGGCCGTTGCCAACGCCGAGCGGAAGGTGAATGAAATTAAACTTCAGGCTGAGCGCGCAATACTCGCGGCGCGTTCAGAGACGGAAAAGGCAAAGGCGCTTGCGCAGGCTTTCGCGAGGGAAGCTGAAAAATCACAGGCTGCGCAGCTCACAGCTATAGAAAACATGCCTCTCGACGACACCCTGCGCATCGCACTAGAAAGGGTCACGAAAGCGCATTCCGTGGCGGTGAGACGCTACGAAACCGCTGAGGCGAACGGCGAGGCGCTGCGAACGGAACTGCAATGTGTCAAGCGCGCCGCGAGCGCGAGCGCGAAGGACGTCGCGAACGCGTTGGGGTCCGTCATTGCGGGTAACTCGAATACGCCGAATATGTGCTTGAAAACAGGAACCTCTGATGACTCTTTAGGTGACTTGATCACGGCGCAACGTGCGGAGCTGGCCAAGGTGAACGGGGAAGTCGCTAAAGCGGAAGCGCAGCTACGCGAGGTGACCGAAAAAGAAAACGAAATCGCAATCGCCGAGACGTCTTCGCGAAAGCTGGTCGGCGCTTCGGTGACTCCGCGCACGCGCTCCCGAACCTCTTTGCGGTTATCGCACGGCATCCCGAACGCCGCCAACCAATCGCCAGGCGAGTTCCGGAGTCCCGGGACGGAGCTGCGACGGAGGGCCATAGCGATGGGCCTAAGGGCGTCGCCGTTCACGGCGAAGAGGAAACGGTAATGAGTCGTTTCGGTACTACGTTTATGTTGATTTGTCACATTTCGTCATCTCCGAGCTGCGAGATTTCGTTTTTTCTCTGACTATTTCAGCTGTGCCTCACGCCACATTCGTCGATTTCGAAACGCCCGCCACGTTGTTAATTTCGGCGTCCGAAACGGCACGGCTGGTCCGATTGTTTTTCCGATTTCAGCGCGCGGCGACGGCGGTACGTCCGGACTACGGACGCGAATGCGACAGGCGAAAGTACCCCGATAATGCAATGAAGGTAGTAGAGCGGTTACTGTTACAGGTATATACAATTTGTAAATTAACACGGCGGCACCAAAAAACCGCGCCGAGGACGCGAGGGTGCCTGTCAGCCCTCCGTTTCCAATCGCTTTGGATTGAATCTTTTCGTGTTGGGTCCGTCTAACCCGAGCTGGTATTGATAGTTTCGCCCCCAGCACCAAAACTTGTCGTCGTGAGCACCAACGGCGCAGGTGTCATATAACCGCAACTCACGCTCCGCGCGTCGCCGATCCCGGCGGTGACGGTCACGGG
>Ga0209192_10000424_pt1 | contig 42428 bp, 34 predicted proteins | sample ArcticOcean_MG_C_11_FD_187433 | JGI IMG/M metagenome (GOLD analysis project Ga0209192, IMG submission 187433) | Marine microbial communities from western Arctic Ocean - ArcticOcean_MG_CB2_154 (SPAdes) (version 2) | ecosystem: Environmental > Aquatic > Marine > Oceanic | place: Arctic Ocean... | reverse complement strand
GATAGCCCAATTAAGGTTAGCTCCTCCTTTCTGTATTTTTCTTTTATATTTTAGTGTTTTTTTTCTTAAATTTAACGGCTTTCTTTTTCTAAAACTCTTATTATTTCTTTTACGTCTTTTTCTTTTACCTCTCTTTTTTTTATATCTTTTTCTACTTTGTAATTTAGTATTTCTAATTTTATGTAATTTCTTTTTAGTTAATAACATTTATATAAATAAAAACATATTTTTTTATTATTGATATAATATAATAATGCCATGTCCAACAAATGCTCCAATAAATTTATCAACCGGTATAACTCAACAATGTTCTTCCAAATGTAATTTAGAATACAATTATGGTCTATCTTCTTGTTCTGTTACAAATAAAAATACATATTTAGACATATTAGCTTATGATGGTAATAATACTATAAATAGTGATATGGTAGGACAATCGTTGACAGTTACAGGAGTAAGAATGTATGCTCCGTCTTTAAATTCATATAATGGTTTCAAGGCTGATGCTGAACTTATTATAACTCATACAGGTGGTGGAAAAACTTTATATATTTGTATTCCTGTAGTAACTAGTGAAAAAGAAGGATTATCTGCTAAATGGTTTAGTCAGGTTATGCCTTTTTTGGCCGGTTTGAAAAAAAACGATAGTAATTCAATAAATGTTAGTAATTTTACGTTGAATGATGTAATACCAAAAGCAGCGTTTACAATATATGAAAATGGCACTTTTGATTTTGGAGGTTGTGCTGAAGATAATATAATCATTTTATTTCATAAAAATGTTGCAATAACTATGAAAAGTAAGGATTATCGTGCTTTAACTAAAACAATTGTGCCCTCAAGCTATGCTCCAAATCAAAGTCCTCCTAAAAATCTACAAATTAATAGTGTTGGAACAACCTCTGGACCTGGAAAAAAAAGCGGAGGTGCTCAAGGTAGGCCAATGACATGTACGCCTATTAATAATGCCGATGGAACCTCTATAACAGGATCTAAAAAATCATGGGTTCCGGATAATTCTACAGATACTGATAAAGCTTTTGTATTAGATAATGGTTATTACGGGCCAAACACATACCTCGTTTGGATTTTAATTACTATTGCTGCTATGATAGTGGTAGGTTTATTAGGATATTTATTGCATTATGTTTTTAGTAAAAAAAACAATCCGATTCCAGCGACTTCTTCATCGATGAAAAGTAGTACTAAGAGCGGTGATTATTGATTTGAGATTTAAATATTATTTAAAATTGTAAATTATATTTAATTTGAGTGACCGGCGTCATGGTTATCATCTAACACAGGTTTAAATTCAGGAGGTGTTAAATCTCTTTTATTTGTAGACGGTAACATTTTACCAATTACTTCTTCTTCAACCGTAACAGGGAATTGATTCATAGCGGAGAGGTGACTAGTTTTTTTCTTTTCAGTTGGTAAATAATTTTGAGTGGCAATAGTTCCAGTTGAATCACCCGATCTTTGAATTAAGACATATGCGGCTATTAATCCAATTACCCCAGCTAACGCATTTATAGATAATAAACATAAGGAAAGAGCAGCGATAACAATTTTACCAAGAGGATTATCAACAAGTTCAGCAAGAACAAGAGGAACTTTAATATCAAATAAAATAAAAACGGTTAATAATATAGTTAAAACGAGATGATGTTTTTCTTTTATTAGTGATTTTAAAAACTTTTCCATATATCATAATAATATATTTTTTATTGTGTAAAATTGAAAAAAATTATCTAAATAAGTATGTGTTATTATTACATATGGACGACGATGAAATTGCTACATATATTGGGTGGAAGGGATACACAATATATAAAAAAAATATAAGCGTCCAAGAACAACAAATGTTAAGAAAAGAATTAAATGTGAAACCTTTTGTTCCTAAAAGTTCATTATCAAAACCCCAACCATTTCCGGTATATAGAGAATCAAAAAATAAGATATATGTTCCTAGATTTTACGGTATGGAAGTCTATGGCGAACCAGATGAGATAAGAATAGATGATGGTAAAAAAATAAATGTCAGTTTTAAGGGAGAGTTGCGACCTAAACAAAAACCAGTCGTGGAAAAATTTATGAAGCATATTAAAAAAAAAAATAGTGGATTATTAGCTCTTCATACCGGTTTCGGCAAGACGATAATTGCACTAAATATCATTTCAAAAATTAAATTAAAAACATTAATTGTAGTTCACAAAGAATTTCTTCTTCGCCAGTGGGTAGAAAGAATCGAACAATTCTTACCTGATGTTAAAGTAGGTAAAATCCAGGCAAAAACAATAGATACCGAAGGTAAGGATATAGTAATTTGTATGCTTCAAAGTTTAAGTATGAAGGAGTATCCTAAAGATATGTTCAGGGAGTATGGTTTTAGTATTTACGATGAGTGTTTTCCTTATAAAACTAAAATCCATACAGAAAATGGTCTAATAAATATAGGGAGTTTATATGAAGAGTGGAAGAATAAAGAAGTACTACCGAAAATATTAAGTTTTAATAGGATAACAAAGAAGTTTGAATATAAATATATGAGTTATGCTTGGAGAAAAGAAAGGAAAGATTTAATTAAAATAAAAATGTCAAAAAGAGTTATAAATTGTACACCGGAACATAAAATATTAACAAAAAACGGCTATATTGAAGCAAATAAATTAAAAATAGACGATTTAATAATATCTAAATATGATAAAACACATATTGATAATATAATATCTCCAGTATTAAATGAAGACTATGGTTATTTAAAAGTAACAAGTGTGGATTATTTTGAAAATAAAGGGGCTAATAGATGTAAAAAACCATACGTATATGATATAGAAGTGCAGGATAATCACAATTTTGTAATAGGTAGTGATAAAGAATATATAGATGGTCCGGTTGTATCTAATTGTCATCATTTAGGGGCAGAGGTATTTAGTAAAGCATTTTATAAAGTAGTAACCAAATATTCATTAGGATTATCTGCTACTATAAATAGAAAAGATGGGTTAACAAAGGTAATAAATTGGTTTCTGGGTGATGTAGTATGTAAAATAGAACGTAAAGGAGAAGATAATGTATTGGTAAAAGTGATAAATTATGAGACAACCGACGAAGAGTTTAATAAAGTAGCTCTTAATTTTAGAGGACAAGTAAATTATACTGGGATGATTAAAAAAATATGCGAATTCAATAGTCGTAGTGAGTTTATACTAAGAGTGTTGGATGATTTATTAAAAGGAAACCCAAATCAACAAGTAATGATATTAGCACATCAAAAAAAATTGTTACAATATTTACATGATGCTATTAGACATAGAACAATAGCAACGGTGGGTTATTATGTAGGTGGAATGAAAGAAAAAGATTTGAAAATAAGCGAAGGAAAAAAAGTTATAATCGCTACATACGCTATGGCAGAAGAGGGTCTAGATATTAAAAGTTTAACAACTCTAATTATGGCAACACCAAAGGTGGATGTAAGACAATCTATTGGTAGAATTTTAAGACAAAAACATAACGAGGCGGTTGTGGTTGATATAGTTGATTCACATAGTTTATTTCAAAGACATTTTACTAAAAGAAAAACCTTTTATAGAAAATCAAAATTTAAGGTAATTCAAACAAATATGAATGGATATCAAAATGGAGATTGGGAAACGATATATGATCCAATTAATAAAATTAAAAAAGCTTTTAGTAAAACAAAAAACGAAGATAAATTACTACAAGGAGTATGTTTGATTGGAAATTAGATAATTAATATTAATTATCTAATAATAAATTTTTTTTAATTTTTTAATTTTTATAATGATTATAATTATCTCTGCAATTCATTTGACGGGAAATGCTTCCAGGACCGGTAGCCCATGGCATAGAAGATGGATTAGGGGACGAATAACTTGGTGTAATTGGTATATTACTACCGTATTGTGAATAACCTCCTCCTTGTTTTCTTTTTCGGCGTTGAGTTCTATTTTTACGCCCCATACCGGGTCTAGGTGGCACGGGTGGTGCACCAGAACCGCGTTTTCTCCGCGTGCGTTTTCGTGCGCGTCTTCTTTTTCCACCGCGAGATTTTCTTCTTTTTGTATGTCTTTTTCTGCGAGATTTTCTACTTTTATTTTTTCTACGGCGTTTCTTTGATTTTCTTCTTTTGCGCGTTTTTCTTTTCTTTCTTCTTTTCTTTCCTCCACACATATTTGTTTTAGGTGTAACCGTAATAGGAGCATAACTTCCCTTAAACTGTTGGGCTATACCTGCTCCAACTTTAGTAAAACCATAACTTTGTCCAGGAAAATCGTTGTCATAATCGTGAGCTCCTCCTGATTGTTTTGAACAACTGGTATATTTTATAGGTGCTGGATATCCTTTACCCAAATTGTTATTGGCTGAATGCGTCAAAGAATTATTTGTTGATCCAAAACCGCCGCCTGTTTGACCAGCACAAACAACTCCTTGTTTGCTATTTACGCTTGTTTGGTTGAATTGACTATTTGTTGAATTAACTAAACTCATTTATATATATTATTGTATTATTATTTTTTATAACATATTATTTCTCTTCTTGGAGAGATTTTATCCTTAGATATTTCAAGTGGTTGCCATGAATCGTATTTTTTAATAAAAACGCACTTCATTTTTATTTCTTTTTCTAAATCAACAAATTTGTCAAGAGCAGTATTTTCAAACTCTTCTTCGTCGTCACTTTCTTCTAATAAATCTAAATTATTATTTTCCTTGATTGTCCTAAATAACGAATTCATCATTACACTATTTTTATAATTAGGAATACAAGCAGCTTTATATCTCTCTAATTTCTCTCCATTTTTAAAATATAGTTCATAAATATCATCAACAATTGTTGCCCTTATTAAAAATATTTTACATATCTTGTGCTCTATCCTAACATGTTCATTTAAAAAAGGCTTGTTATTATATAGTAATCTATGTTGAATACAATAGATATCATAAGGTAAGCTAGGTAAAGCCTTTTTTAATTCATATACATTTTTTTTAATAATAGGAACTCCAAAGTTGATTGAATTTTTTAAATAAGTAACTTGTTTTATATATTTATTCATAATATCATATATTTCTCTTAATTTTTTGTTTTGATTAAAATGTATTAAACTATATCCTCTTGAATAATAAATATTTTCAATATTAAAAAATTTCTTTTTCGCTATATAAAATATTGTACCATATAAAATTGTACCTTCTCCACTGCATAAACTCTTGTCAAAACAACAAACATTTACCATAATATTTTCAATAGAATTGTATCGTCTATCTATTTCTAATAAAAAACATACATTATTTCTTTTATAAGTTTTAAACCAAGCAAAATATTTTTTGCCTTTTGGTATTGTTAAACATATATCGGAATGAACTTTTTTATGTGATTTTTTTTCATAAGAAAGTTCCAATTTGGGAAAATGTTTGAGTATATTTGTTTGATCGTTTAGACTTAATTTCATTTGTAAATATTATTGAAATATCTCTATATACATTTAATAACTAGTAAAATTACCGGATGAAAAAATATTTTCAGCGGTTTGAATTCCATCAGTTTTGTTTTCTGTTTTTTTAATTTTAGAAGCTGTTAAAGTTTTCAAATAATTTTTTAATTCGTTTTTCATTTCTTTACTATCCTCTTTGCCCTTTTTTAAAGAGTTATATATTTTTTTATATTGTTCTCTTGGTTTATTTACTAAATCTTTTGTCTTTGGAATAGTAAGATTATTCTTGAAAAAAATATAAATATAATGGACGCTTATAATTAAAACAACGGAAATTATTGTTTGTTGGATTATCCAAAATAACATATATATTATTTCAACATTAACATTTCAATAAATGAACTTACATCTTTATTAAAAAATTTACAGTTTTCATCTATTTTCTTTGTAGATAAAAAATATAAATCTACTATTTTATCATTTTTTCTTTCAATTACTAGATAATGATTACTGGTTCCAACGTTGAATTTTATTTTTTCTAATATTATATGTTTGCTTTCAAATGGAAGAGAAAATACTTCACTTACTTTTTTTTCATATTGATTAATACCAATTAAACTATATTTTTTAAGAAAATTTGTTTCTATTTTACTCTCCTTTTCTATCAATTTATATTTTAATAGCTTTTCTTTATCATATTTATAATATCCATTTCGAGAAATTATAATACTATTTTTACTACTTGTTTTATTAAATTTTTTTTCCAAATTTTTGAATAAATTATTATTATTTCTTATGTCTCTTAAATTAATTTCAGGAATATAATATTTCTGCATCTAATAATATATTTGATAAACTATTTAAACCGATTTGATAAAATCAATACAAGAATGGTAAAAGTAATAGTTATCGATAAAGGTGGAAATGTAAAATGTAGTGCTATCAAAAATTTTGATATTGAACTGTTATATAAGAAATGTAATTTAAGAAACAACGAACATTTTGAGAAAAGAACTTCTTGGAAATTTGATACTGATCATAATGTTACTCTATTTTCAAAAGACAAAGGTAGAGCAAATAGTGAAAATAAATATGATTTACCTCCTCCGGTAGATGATAAACTTTATTTTGGAAATATGATTTTAGTAAAACACACAGACAAAGTTTTAAAAAATGATAATGCTGTTAATTTAACACTTGAAGATTGGGATAAATTATATGATAAATTATTTGGAGGATTTGAAGATTTAGGAGACGAAGATAGTTACAGTGATGAAGAAGAAATTCCCGAACATTTGCAAACAAAACAAGGTTATTCTAAGGAAGGGGGGTTTATTGTATCAGACGATGAAGAAGACGAAGAATATATACCAGAAACGGAAGAAGAAGAGGAAGAAGCCCATTCATCAACCGACGATGCCGAAGAAGAAGATATTATGGGCAAAGAAAGCGATGTTGAAGATGGAGACGGAGACGACGATGGAGACGACGATGGAGACGACGATGGAGACGACGATGGAGACGAAGAATCCGACGAAGATGATTATGAAAGTGATCTTGGTTCAGAGCTAAGTGAGGAAAGTTATATTGATAGTGATTAATTAAAATTGAAACAATATAAAACATTATTATTTTTAATACATAATAATGGCTTTTGTAGTTGAAAATCCCACAGAATTTCGTGAAAATTTAAGAACTAAATTTAATAGTTTTATTAAGAATAAAAATAAATCTATTAATCTTGAAAAAGCAGTATTTAACTATACTATATGCCAGTCAAAACAAAGGAAAATCGTAAGAAAATGGGACAATAAATATTTCGTCCAGTTATATATTAATAGATTTAGAAGTATTTATAATAATATTAATCCAAAATTATCTACATGTAATAAAAAGTTGCTTAATAATTTTAAAAAGAAAAAAATTAGTGCTCGTGATTTAGCTTTTATGAAACATCAAGAAATGAATCCGAAAATTTGGAAAGAACTAGTAGATGCCAAGATTAAAAGAGATAAAAATCTCACAGAAGTAGATATGTCAGCAGCTACCGACGAATTCAAATGTTATAAATGCCAGAAAAGACAATGCACTTACTATCAACTTCAAACACGAAGTGCCGATGAACCTATGACAACTTTTATAACTTGTTTAAATTGTGGGAATCGTTGGAAGAATTAAATGTCTATATATTTATAGAGATAATTCATATTGTGAAGATGTTAGGCGTACTTGAAAGATGTAGGTGTATTGGAATATATAGTTCTGGTTTGAAGGATTAAATAATATAAGTATATATATATTATGAGTATTGGTCCAATATCTGTTAATATAGTAAGAAACGGTCCTCTAGGAAAAATAGCAACTTTTTCTTGGCCCCCCTCCTCCTTTTCTAGCTGGAAAGTTAGAATTAATGAGACACATGAGTATTCAGTAAATACCGCTACATTTTCTATGGCTGTACCAAATGGTATTTTTGGCAATTGTAAAACATGTGTAGAAGTTAAAGGAATTAACGCCGACAATACATTCACCGATTATAGTAATAAATTATGCATAAATAATATTCCTGATCGATATTGTGGTGGTCAGGTTTCACAACACCCGTCGGATAAAAAAGCAAAAATTAGTACATTTAAAGGCTCTTCCTCTAAGATGAGATGGGCTAGAACTATTAGAATGGGAGGAAAATTCTCCCCTTATTTGGAATAATTTCAAAAATTTATCTTATATTCTTATATAAAATAAATGACAACGATATTTAATAACGTTCATGGGTTTAATTTGAAGTTACCATTAAATACTGCCTCTAGACAATACCCCGATAATTATGGTGAATGGATTGAAATAATTAAAAAACCTAATGAATTACCCACAGTTAAACTAAAGACAATTGTTTTATATTATAGAAATAATGGAGACACTACCTCCTTTGATTCTAATAATTACCAAAACATTCCTAGAGGAGAATCCGGTGGTAATTATAGATTTTATAATGATATTCAAGATTGTAGTGGACAAATGGGTTGGATTTGGGGATTTCCTCTATTTGATGTTAGTGGATCTTCTGGTAATTGGCCAAAATTTAAATCTTGTATTGGTAATGATATTTCAGGAAATGAAAAGATGTTGGTTAGTTTGAAAGAGCAAAAAAATATTATTGTTTTAGACTGTTCTGGATTACAACCTACTACTGGAAGTGGTTGTAAAGATATTTCAAATAATATTACAGGTATATCAGGGAATTTTTTTATGACATTAAGAATAAAAAATAGTAAGGAAACAGATTTTAATGACTTTAATTTTCAAGACTATGGTGCTGGAAGGGGGGGAAATTGGAATTTATGGGACGGAGGCACACAAAAATATACAAAATGGGCATCATTAGTTCAATATGAATATGAATGCGATATTATTGGTCCAAAGGGTATGTTAGACTTTACATTTGATTATTTTATGATTAATGATTCTGATACAGGCAGACCAATTTATCAAAAGGATAGTTCAGTTAAAAATTATTTGGCTATTCCTAATAATTTATCAAATTTTAATAGTTCAAGGGAAAGTTCTTGTAAAATTATTACAGGATTACAAACAGGAGATGCCACTGTTATTGGAGAGAGAATGGATATTACCAATATTTTGACAAATCTTAGTAGTATTGCTGCGGGAGGGCCAAAAAGACTAGAGATAAAAGAAAATTGGAACAAAAATTCTAGTTCTACTGTAGTAAAATTAATTGGCGGATGGTATAGTGATAATTCAACGAATGATTTATCCAATTGTTATTATGGAGATAATATTGGTGATGGAGATTTTCAAACAAATATGACTCAAACAGTAACCCACAAAACAGAAGGATGGAAAAATTTTATAAACTTATCAACTGGTGACCCTTATAACGATTGGTCTGGTAATAGTCATACTAGTTCATATGAATTAAATAATATTTTATGGTGTAGTTTACAGAGTAAAAGAAAGCTACCGGTAAGAAAACTATACGGAAACAACAATTTTAAAAGATATATTACAAATTGGATAGATTTATCAGGAGGCGACGACACAAGTAATGAAATTATTGGTGGTGGTTATGGACGATATCCAAATACAATAGATATGGTAAGAGGATCAAAGAATCCATATTATTCCTCGTCAGTAAATGGCAAGACAGTATCAATACCAAATTTTGTACCAGATACTATCAATTATTTTGATGCTTCTAATAATACATTAACTGAACATGATTTAAACTTTTTTAGAGTACGTTATCAATTATTAATTCCTCCGGGTGATGATGAAGAGTTTGAAATATCTTTTACAATGGGACAGGATATTAGTAGTAGTGTCACTACATTTTTTAGACATACTGGTATGGATGGATCTTGTAATCCAGTTGGTGATAACAACCTAAAAGCAAATAGAAAGAAAGAAACAATCACGCTCACATGGGATAACACTTCTGTTAATTCTGTAAATGATATTTCGATGCAATCTATATATTTTACAGATATTGCTTCAGGGTTTTCACATATAGATGCTTCTTTCAATTGTACAGATACTAGCTTGAATACTATAGTAACTGATATGTCAAAAAATTACGATATTAGTTTTAATGTATTTCAACTTCATTTTTTAGCAAAATCTGGAGATGATCGAAAGGAGACCCCTTATACAGTTAAATCATTTAATAATAATAATACAACCCAACAATATTTCGACATTTCATTTGTCCCGCAAAATTATGAACCTTACAGATATATAAATTACAATAAAAGTAAATTGGGTGATTCAATAGAAACAAATTTTTATTTTTATGGTAATCATGATATTAGTAAAGTGTACCAAGAACAATTAGAATATAATCCTATGGGAAGATTTGTAAAAGATACTGGAACCACCTTCAATATAACAGCCTCTATTCCTCAACCAATTATTGATATAAGTAGTATTCCACGGGTATATGGTATAACTGGTAATTCGACACCGACCCTGCCCGACGAAGATATATTTGTTTTAACTCAGTCTACAGGTCAAACTCAAATTACTAGCGTGTCAGGAGAATATCCTGTAGCGGTTGGCCCAAATAATTTTAAAGCAATATTTTATTCTCCATCTTCATTAAAATTAGGAAATAATTTTATACCTGATTATTGGAGATTACCTGATAAAATAAATACTTTGAGAACGAAATATCCATCTGATTATTCCTATTTCGATGATTGGGAAAAACAAATAAAAGTTTCGATGGTGTATGATATATTAAGTTTGTCTTTAAAAGGTCTACTATCCGGTGAGACTGTATCACCAGCAATAACACATATATTAATTAATAGTAAAAATGAATCGCCCCAGTTTGATGCCGGAACGAAGGAGGATGGGTCACTTGTTAGTAATTTGAATGGTTCTGATTTGATATTTGAAGTTCAAGGATGGAAAGATCTATCCGATAATGATCAATTGAATCAATCACCTATTGTGATTGAATTATCTGCAAATCCAGGTCCTTTTGGACCAAGTGGTAATTCATTTATAGATGGTATTAATGTGCCTTATACAGCAAAGTCGGAGGAAAAATATAAAGTTAATACAATATTGCTGGATAAAATGAGAAAAAAAATTAATGTGTCAACAACAGACGCATCGTATAATGGTATATTTACTATTCATATTTCAGCGTGGGATGACGTGAGTAATAATAAAATATATGCGGGAACTAAAATGAACCCAGTAAATGGAGTTGAAGTTTTATTGGTAGATTTACCGGAAATAACACAAACAAATGGAGAAATAATAGTAACGGTAAATAATTTAACTAATGCTCTTGATATGATAGATTCAAATAACTCTGTAATTATAACATGGGAGTCTTTTGATTTTTCAAAGGATACAACTTGGGTTACATCACAAAGTAATGTTTATTGGACTATTTCTAGATATAATATTTCAACAGGTAAATCTAAAGTTGTTTTGAATAATGAAACAATCGTGGATTTAAATGAAAACGATGAGTATCAATATATAGATGATGATGTAAGAGTATATGAAAAATTTAGATATACGGTTACTGGTACATTTAAATGGGATATAGGATCAAAAAAATTAGAACTTGACATTCCTGGGTTTACAACTTCGGATTGTTTTGTTTGTAAAAATAATCGTTTTCCATATGGAAGATTTAACTCAACATCATCAAACTTTAAACTTTACAGACCATTATTAATAAATACACTGGAAGGTCAAGTTGATCAATTTGGAAATAAAACATGTGGTGGAGGATGTATTGCTAACAACGCGCCTGGTTTAAATTTATATAGTCAGAGGTCTAGAATATCATCATCTAACAATATATACTCTAATACTACAAATCAGATGTCTAAAAAAGAAACATATGTACGTTTGTCTAGATCAAGGTTTAGACCAGATCGTTAAAAAAATTTAATATTCATATATTAACTAATCAATATTTTTCAAATCGCTAATTTTCCAATATTCACTCCCACCATTAGGCATGGGTCTTCTAATAATAAATGGAATTTTATTTTGAGTAAGTTCCATGAAAGCAATCGTGTGTCCATCAATAATATCTTTTGTTAATTCTACAAACGGTTTTGCCCCATGGTTAATTTGTTTAGCTCTTAATCCAAGAATTTTTGCTTTTTCATATCTTGTAAGAAGAGGAATTGTTTGATGTAATGGATCAATAATAATACCCTTTTTGTTTCTAGTAACGTTAGATAATGTTAATAATTCTTTGTAATTAATATGTTTTGTTTCTGGATGATAAGAATATAAATAATCTTTATTGATATCATTTTCTAATTTGCGAAGATTTTCATTATATTCTTCATCGTCTTCATCGTCTTCATCGTCTTCATCGTCTTCATCGTCATCGTCTAATTTATCAATTTCTTCTTGTAATCCTTCAGGTATGTCACCTTCAATCAAAGGAGAGTTATCATTATATAATAAAGTAGATGAAGGTTTATTATCAATTATTTCTAGTTTTATCTCTTTATCGTTTGTGTCATCTGTCATCCAATTCCAACTATCGTTTTCTTGTCCCTCTTCTTTTACATCATCAAGTATATCTTCATTTACTTGGATTTCTTCTTCTTCAGTGTCTAAACCAGATTTTTCAGATAAAACAATACTTTCTGTATCATCCCCACTTTCTTCAGCTTTTTTTAATTGTTGTTGGACATCAACTTCTTCTAAATCAGCGCTCATTTATAATAATATAATAAAAATTTTATTATTATATTGTTTTCAATTTTATTTACTTTGTGTATTCCATACAGTATTACAATGAGCGCATAAATACACAAATTTCATATTTGCATCGTCGTATCGTATATATAATATTTCTTTTTCTACAGGGTCATCACCTTCATTAGTTTCATCTTTATTACAAATACAATCTTGATTGGGACAATCAAGATTGTGGATTCTTGGTAATGTTGGGTCCAATTTTGTATATTTATTAATTGAGTTTTTATAATTAATTTCTTTTTTGATATCTGTCTTGCTAACATACAAATTATTTAAATTAGTAACTAAAGATTCGTCTTCATTACCGCAGTTTCTGCAATAATAAATTAGTTGGTCTTCATCATCTTTTTTAAGTTGTAGATAATACATATTACCGCATTTTGGACAGAAGTGCATTTTATATATATTATATAATCATATATATTTATTTCAATTTTATAATTAATTTAAAGTCTTGATAAATTCATTTTCTAAAGTTTCATAGTCAACAAGACATTTCATATTATAAACATTTACCTTGATTTCTTCTTTATCGTGAGTATCCTTTAACAATTTTATGTAGTTTAAAATTTCGGTTTTTCTATCATCAATATATTTTTTATATATATGGAAAAATACTTTACAATGACCTAGATTTGCATCTAATTTTTCAGGGTTTAAATTTCTAAGTAAAGAAATTTGCAAATTTTTAAACCTGATAATATTATTATATGGAATAAATGACCTATGTTTTTCTGAAAATCCTGGCTCATTTAAAAGAGGTTTATTATGAAAAAGAGTTACCAACATTAGTAAAATAGATTTAATTGTTTGACATGAAGTCCATTGTTCGCCTTTCCATGTATTTAACACACTAATACAAACCTTACCATTTCTATATAAATTTGGGTGAAATCTAGTATATCCATCATTCGTCATGTATTTTAATTTTGGTGGTGAGAAAGGGTAATTTGTAGGGAATTTAAATTCAAAACAGTATGCACCATATCTATATAAAGTATCACTTGGTCCAAAAATAATAGCATAACCTTTCAACATATTTTGTTCATCATGCGCGTAATAAATACCGTGATCTGTTAATGGATGTTTAATAATATCAACAATATCCTTCTGTAATCGTCTGCGACTTTTTTTATTCATAACAACTTTGCTACTATCAGTCATAATATATTTATAATATATTTAGAAATATTTATATTATTATTCGATAATAATATTTTACAACCCATATATGATAATAATTGTTTATTATTTAAAAAACTTAATAATCTAAAATTAGTTTTGTTTTCAAAATTGATTTAAAATATCTGGTATATATTATGAATTATAAAATGCCCGGGACAAAAATTGTTAGAACCTTGCCAGCATTTCTACGATTACACCAAATCAAAAAGGATAACAATCCTGATAACAAACCCAGTACACATACACGAATAGGCGGTAAAGATGCGAATGGAGATATTATTTATGGTGGAAATTATCATATACCAGAAGAAGGATTGATTAAATTTTATGAATTGTATTATAAACACGTTTTCGTACAAAAAAATCAAGAATATTTAACTGAAACCCAGGATTTAGAAAACGGAGGAACATTATTGGTTGATATTGATATGCGTTTGTGTAAAGGGACTACCGAAAGGGTTTTCGACGATGAAGATAAATTATCTATTATTGAATTATATTGTGAAGCAATTAAGGAGTTATTTGATTTTAAGGAGGAAACTACAGTTCCTGTTTATTTATTTCAAAAAGATAATATTGTAGTTCAAGAAGGTAAGGAAACTAAAGATGGCTTACATTTAGTATTTGGAATACATATGAAACATAACGTCCAAATGTTATTACGAGATATTGTTATGCAAAAAGAAGAAGAAATGCGATTGTTTGGGGAAGAAGGATTAAGATGTGTAAATGAACCCAAAGATATATTTGATGAATGTATTAGTTCAGGTAGAAATAATTGGCAAGTTTGGGGATCTAGAAAACCAGGTTGTGAAGCATACAAATTAAAAAATAAATATAATCTTACTTTTGTACCCGACCAACCATATTCATTAGAGATTAACTCTATATCTAATATTAAAGATTTGCTTCCCATAGTAAGCGCAAAAAATAAACAATTTATAAAATTCTCAGATGTGAAAGTATGTGAAATTTATCCAAAATATAAAAATAAATTACAACCTATAACAAAAATCAAGAAAAAAATTGTGAAAAAATCTACACATAACAAATCTTCGATGGTAATTTTACCAGGACTGAATAATATTGAGTGGCCAGATAATCATGGAAAATTAAGTTTATTAATCAATAATACTATGAATTGTTTAAATTTGAAAGATTATCATCTCAAAGAATTACATCAAATTACGTTATTATTAGATGAAAATTATTATAATCCATTTAAACAATGGCTAGAAGTTGGGTGGGCATTACATAACACCTCTAGTGATTTCTTATTTTGGACATGGGTAAAATTTTCAACCAAATCTAATAAATTTGACTGGAATACAATTCCTGAAATGTATAATAAATGGAAAAATATGAAAGACGAAGGATTTACATTTCGTTCTATTCATTATTGGGCAAAAGGTGTAAATCCCCAAGAATATAAAAAAATCCATGATAATTCGATTGAACAACTTGTTTATAAAACATTACCAGGTGGGGGAAATGACACAGATATTGCTATATTAGCAAAAAATTTGTTTATGGGTGAATTTGCTTGTGTCAGTATGGTTGAAAAAAAATGGTTTCAATATTTCGGTCATAGATGGAAGTGGAGTGATGGTGGTGTTGGTTTAAGAATTAAATTATCCCAGGAAGTTGAATCTCTTTATCAACAAGCAGCACAAGATGAAAAAGATAAAAGCACCGACGAAGAATATTCAGCAGCAGAAAGAGAAGGATTCTTACAAAACGCATCCTCTTTTAATAGAATTACTATTAAGTTAAAAACACATAATCAAAAAAAAGCAGTTATGGGAGAATGTCAAGAGCAATTTTATAATGAAGAAATGATGAGTAAAATGGATGAAAATAAACAATTGTTAGGTTTTGATAATGGGGTTTATGATTTTAAACAAAAATGTTTTAGAAGAGGACTACCAGAAGATTATATATCATTTACCACTAAAACAAATTATCTCGCGTTTGATCCTCAAAAACAAGAACATATTGAAATCAAGGCGGAGATTGATGATTTTATGAAAAAAGTATTTCCAAACAAAGATTTAAGAAAATATATGTGGGATCACGCCGCATCAACGCTTATGGGTGATAATATAAATCAAAAATTCATTATTTATACAGGTGTTGGTGGTAACGGTAAATCTATTTGGGTTGATTTAATGAATCTTGTATTAGGTGATTATTCTGATAAAATTAATATCGCTTTACTAACACAAAAAAGAAAATCAATTGGTGGGCCAACACCAGAAATCGCAAAATTAAAAGGTAGAAGATTTGTATCGATGGACGAACCAAGTCAAGGCGATGAATTAAATGAAGGTATTATGAAACAGATGACAGGTGGTGATGAAATGGAAGGAAGAGCTATGTATGCCAAAAAAATGCTTAAATTTGTCCCTCAATTTGAATTAACATGTTGTACTAATCATTTATTTACTATTAAATCTACTGATAAAGGAACATGGAGAAGAATTCGTCAAGTAGATTTTAGATCGGAGTTTGTTGATCTTGAAGATTATAAAATTAAAAAAGCCCAAGGATTAGTAGATGATAAAGAAAGACCTATTTACATAAAAGATTTAAAATTAAAGGAAAAATTACCTAAGTGGGTCCAAGTATTTACATCTATTTTAATTGAAAGAGTAAATCAAACAGGTGGAATTGTCAAAGATTGTCCTATGGTATTAGAAGCTTCAAAAAGATATGAAGAAAAAGAGAACTTTTGGAGACAATTCATTAATGAAAATATTATTAAAGGGACTGCTGATGATAAAATTAAGAAAAATGAGATTAGAAATCATTTCAACGAATGGTATCAAACTAATTATCAACAAAGACCACCAAAGGCTACCGAATTATATGAACAATTAGAGAAAAATATTGGAAAACAGCGAGCTCACGCCTGGTATGGTTGGAAAATTGTATATGAGGCTTATGATAGTGAAGACGAAATGGAAGACTAACATAATAATTTGAAAATTAAATATTATTTAAAAATATTTAATTTTTTTTAGAATCCAAAAAAACTTATTTCCTCAAGAGTTGGGGTGGTTTTCATAAAATCAAAAATTTGTCGCCTCTCTGTAGGCCAGAACATATCATGTGTTTCATCTATGACTCCATTCGCATTAGGATACCTATTATTGTTGTTAAACGGAACTCCAGGGTGGTCTATTAACTGGTGCCTGCGAGAACTCCTCATAATTCTAAGTGGAAATGGTAAATTTTCTCCGTTAGCAGTGACACCTTGGTTTGGAGGCGTTGGTTGTAAAATAACTTGTCTTTGCTGGAGTGTTGTAGATGGTTGATTTAATGTCAATCCGAGATCATTGTCATCGTAGGCAGCTAAATAAAGTCGTGCAGCTAATCTTCTGACTTCTTCATCTTGAGAGACATTTAAACCTTGACGTCCAATTAATTCAAGTACATTCCGTTGAGTCACACCTTGATATTGAGGGATTGTGGGTAAATCAACTCTAGCCTTATCCACTAATTCATTATCTCCTTTTTGTCCGAATCGCTTATCATACAACATTCTTTTAGTTAATGATGTACGCTCGTCGGCGGACATTAAGTAATGAGGTTCAACAGAAAAACGTGTGAAGACATCTCCATCGCGCCCGGCTGTTGAATTCATGTTCCTGAGCATTCTTAAAGTTTTATTGGAGTCATTTCTCTCCCGCCAGCGTCGGTCACTACTGTCTTTGGCGGTGGTTCTCCTGTTTCTTTTTTCTGTATTTATATTCCTTTTTGCTCTCCTCTTGCTTGATTTTGTTCCACCTTGTTTTCTGTATTTTCTTTTACTTTTTGTTTTTTTCTTTTTTCTCCTTCTTCGTCTTTTTGTTTTCTTTTTTTTAGATTTTCGCCTTCTACGACCGCCCTTAAACATTTCGATCTCGGTTCTTCCACATTTACCACATGTTTTTGTTCCGTGAGATCCAAGCCATTTGCGATTCCACACGCACTCTCCTCCTAGGGTACATAAATTTTTTAGGTCACTAAGCTCATCTTTTAATCGATTACATTCTTCCATACAATTTTTGATTTCTTGTTTTTTTTGTCTTAGCTCATCTTTTAATCGATTACATTCTTCCATACAATTTTTGATTTCTTGTTTTTTTTGTCTTGTAAATGTTTCTACATCTACAGCTTGTGCTGTCGGTATATTGTCAAAGGGATTGGTGGACCGAGAAGGTACTTCTGGAGCAAAGGGTATCAATGATGCCATTATATATATTTATTGCTATTTTTTTTTCAAAAACAAGAAAATATTTGTTTTGATAAATTCTCTCCACTTTTTATTTAAAGAACCTTAATATATTATAAATAATAATATATCACTAATATTTATAATGGTTTGTACTACTTCTTGTATTGTAGCTGGTGCTTTCGTAATCTCAAGTATTTTTGTTTCTTTGCGTGTTGATAAAAGCACACTTAAAGATCCTCTTTTCCAATTATTAAGCAACGAAAATAAACAAAGATATGTTACTATAGCAAATGAAAGAAAAAATATATATCTTAAGGGCTTTGGTTTAGGATTTATAATTTCTATTTTCGCATTATTTGTTCTTAATAATAATAAAATGTTTAAGGTTAATAAGTTAGTTAATATTTGCTTTGTATTAGCCACGTCATTTAGTGTAAATTATTTTTTCTACATATTACACCCCAAAAGTGATTATATGGTATTACATTTAAAAGATGACAAGGAAAAACAAGCTTGGTTAAATATTTACAAGACAATGCAGTTTAATTATCATTTGGGATTTGCATTAGGATTAGTTGGTATGATTTTTGTTGGTAATTCTTTTTGTTAAATAATTACTTTTAATTTTTCATTGTTGGAGAGAATTCGTCTTGTTCTTTTCTTTCTTTTCCTAGTTTTTCTATTTTTTTTATTTCTAGTTTTGCGACCTTTTGTTTTTCTTGTTCCAGAAAGCAAGTATTTGTCAATCCGTTGACATTTCTTATTATATTTTAATAAATCCTTAATAGACATTTTAAAAAATGGTTTTGGAGGTTTATAATCATTAACAACGTACATAATTTATATAGATTTATTTACTATATAAATTATAAATTATACACGAATACTATTATCTTGAAATGGTAATTTACTGAAAAATGAAAATACTAATATTGTTAAAATAATTAATGTAAAGAAAATAAAATAAATATTGTCTATTTTTTGATGTCGAAATCCGTTAAAAATCCCTTCGTAAATACTTGGAAATTTTGATATTTCATTTTTAAATGGGTTATTCCAACTTATACCATATTCAAAGAATAGAGGAAATAATCCAACAACTAAAATAAACGGCCAACTTTGCAGGTTTTTATATTGTTTTTTTAAAACAAAAAATACAATCATAATCACATAAAAAATCCAATAAATAACTTTTAACCACCAAACGACTGAATTAACGATTGACGTATTATAATCATAAAAATAAGCTAACCTATAATTTACATTTTTTTTATTATTTGTACTACTAATCTTTTCACTTAAATTTGTATATTTATCATTATAACTAGAATATACCATAGTAACATTATCTTTGTATGAAAACAATCCCTTATAATATTTTAATTTATTATCAATATCATTTAATGTATCTTCTACATTTTTATTCCAAGATGATACGGCAGTTGTTGCGATTGATTTATATTTTTCTTCTTGCATTTTGGAATAGTATTCACCACCTTTTGAAGCCATATAATAATCTTTTTCAGCTCTTTCTAAATTTGGTTTAGAATTTTCTACGTTTTGTTTTGCTTTTACATATGTTTTTCGTAAATTGTCAACTTTCCTCTTATTTTGGCATTCAGCATCACATATTTGTTCCTGATTCATAACATTTACCATATTAGTTAAACCCTTTAACTGTGCTTGCATTTTTAATATATAATCATAAGATATTAAAAATTATTAAACACTTTGGAATGTTTCAAATCTTGCCGGTTCAAGTGGTCTTACTATATTTCCAAATTCTTCGGGTGTTGTAGATGAATCAACCGCATTCATAACATTAATATTTACCTTTCCAGAAGCATTAGCTTTTTCTTTAATATTTAACAAGGAATTTTTGGCACCAGTTACCCCGCTTTCTATATTTTTACACGTGTCGCTAAATAAAGAACTCCAATCAAATGATTTTTTATTACCTTTATTTGAAGACCCTCCACCAGGAACACCAGACCAATCAAATTTATCCCAAAATAAATTAGTTCTACTAAAGTTATTTAACATTCTACCTCCTATTGTTATAAGAACAAGACCAATTATTAAACAAATAGAAATAACACCTATATATGCTGGAAACCAAGGTTGTCCCATTAATATTACAAAAAGTAATATAGCTAGAGATCCATAGACAACCACCTTTAATATATTTTTATGCGACCTATATCTATCATATTCATATTCACCTAATTCTACCAATCTTTTTTTATTTAATCTTTCTTGTTCTAAAGCAATTAATTCTTTTTTTGCGTTATCTAATTCATTAGAGACAACTTGTGTCATTGTTAGTTGGTCCGCAAGATTACCTCGACTATCAGATGTTTGTCTTTGTTGATCTTTATACATGGTTTTTAATTGTTTAAACAAAGCCATTCTTGTTGTACTTAGTTCATCTAATCGTTTTTTTATCATTTCGCTTTCTTGAATAGAATCAGGCGATGATTTATTCAAAGATTGTAGATTGTTAAACATATATTTTTCAACGTCTTGTAAATCTTTTAAATTTTTTACAGTTACTTGGTGTTTTTCCCCTAATAAAGCAGGATGTTTTTGGGCGAATTGCCCCCTTTGGTCTCCTGACATCGATGCTCCATCCGTATTTGTTGGATTATTTGTACCTGCAAACATTATATATATTAAATAGTTATAAAATTATTTTCTCATTCGTTGGATAGCAAATAAAATTGTCAAAATTGCTAAACCCGTCCATATCCATAATTGTATTTGTTGGCTATCTTCTTTATAACGAACATCTTCTAATTGTCCGTCCATAGTTTGTTCTTTTTTACTTTTACGAGAAATAAGATCAGCATACACACTACCATATTCTGCTAATTTATTTTTTAAATCAAAGTCTTCACCATCCAATTTTTGCTGAATTGTTAAATCCGTTTTGCTTAATTCTGTAATTTTATCAAAAATATTTTGGGCTGTTTTTATCAATTCTTCATTTTCAGCAGATAATTGTGAATATTTTGTATGTAAATTTGCGTTTTCTCTTTCACTTGAAACACTAGCAGTAATACAAGAAGCAGTCATATAACTACCATCACTTCCTGTATAACCAAATGCATTAGGTATTTCATTACAACTTAATATTTTTTTTCCTCGCATCATAGTCGAAGGTGGGCCTCCTGCTCCTCCACCACAATCACAACACCCAATTTTTAATGTTGTACCTATTGTATCAGCATAGTCACTACTAATTACATCGGCATCTTGTCCTAAATTTACTTGTCCATTTAAGCATCTACCTTTTGTAGCCTCCGTACAAGTTTCTCCTACTCTTGATTTTTTATATGTATCTTCACATTTTGAAACATATGGCCCTTTTAAATCACACCCTGCTTGACAAGCTTTTCGTTTATTTGACCAAGCTGGATCACTCTTTGGTATAGTTGTTAAACAATTAGCTTTGCATTTTTTTACATCATCAACTCCTCTTTGATATTCACCCATAAATGCTTTATAACTAGTCGAATATTGACTTAATTGTCTATTATAATCTTTCTCCATTTTTTGTAATAATGCTAATTCTTTTTGCGAAGTTGTCTGTAATCTTTGTTTTCCTTCCGTAAATCCTGTTAAATTTTCAATTAATCCAATTCTTTTTTGTAATGTATTTAATTTATTTTTTCTATTTTGTAATAACACCATCCCCTGAGATAATTCATTTATCAATTCACCATTAATGGATTGATTATTCATTTGTTGTTTTTTATTATTTTTAGGTGTTAATAAACCAGTCAAACTATTTAAAAGATTGCTAAAAACCATTTTATATTTAATATATAGATATAAAAAAGTTAATTGTCTATTTTGAATTATATATAATTGTTGCAATAAATGCTCCTCCTAATATCGTCCATATAGCATGATGCATTTGTACGGAGGGAACCGATAAATTTTGACCTTCAACTCCTGCTCTAAACTGTTGAATATCTGCTTTTACTTTTTGCAATTTTTTTTGTTCTACTAACAAATCTTTGTATGTTTTTGTCAATATTGATTTTTGCTTGTCTATATTTTTATCAATTGTAATATCTTCTGACGCCATTTTATTAACTTCACCTTTCATTGCTGTAACATTTGTTAGCATTTTTTGATTCAACACTACTAATTTATCATAAGTTGGAGAATCTAAACTCATCGTATTACACGTATCAGATGAACCATAAACATTTCCTTGAGGTATAGCATTATATTGTATTCCTGTAATAGTAACAGATTCTTTCGGACAAGTAGAATGTCTATTAATAAAATCATTATAACGATGTTTATAACCTAAATTATCTACCCAAGCAGTTGTGCCATTATCGGCATCTTTTGCGTTATATCCACCACTTCTACATAACTCTCCTGTAGTCATCGGTGGACCAGGAGATAATTTGCTAAATTCTGTTGGACTCAACGATTTAGTTGAATCTGGGCAACTATTATCTTTACCTTTCCAAGACTCATCAGTAAATTGTCTGATAGTTCCTGTATTATTTATATAAAAATATTGTCCGCTATAAGTAACTACCTTATTTTTCAAAGTTGTATTTAATGAACTTTGTCTAGATGCTAATTCCTTCAAATATGTTTTATATAAAGTAATATATTGACCCATATTATTATTAAATAATCCCTCTAAAGTTGTTATTTTATTTTTTTCTTCTAAATTTTTTTGTTCGACAGGATTCATTTCGACTGAAAATCCTTCATTTATATTTGCATAGTTTTTGCTTTTCAAATTATCTACTATATTTAATTGAGATATAGAGATTAAATTTAAATTATATTTTTCAACTACTGATTTATGTTTTCTTTGATCTTTTTTAAATTTTTTTCCTTGTTTAAACATTTATTTATAAACTAATGATAGAAAAACATTTATTGTTTTAATTGTTTATAAATAAAATAACTTGTTGATAAGATTCCTATTGAATAATAACTTGCTAATATATAAGCTTTACTATTTTCATTATATTTATCTATTTTCATAGGTTTCCCTGATTTATTATTACCTACTGCTGTTTCTAAGTCTAACTTTGAATCATCATATTTTTTTTTTGCTTTATCTATTTTACCACTTTGATAATTAATAAAACTACCGGTTGTATCTAATAACCCCTTTAATGAAGCTTGTAATATATTTATATCTTTTTTTGTTGCTAATACAGATTGATAAGCTCTCGAGTTTTGAACTTTGTCTAATCCTAAAGCAAAATCAGGATATGTTGATATATACTGAGTTGTTGAATTTTTCCATCTAAATCTTAATTTTTTAATTTTATCTTCTAATTGTTTTGGTTCTATACCCATCTTATATAATATATATAAATTATTTTAACCCTCCAGAAACACATAGTCTATAATATTTGGTTTCTAATGCTGTAGGACTCTTTCTGTTAATTTCAGCTACTTGACCCGGTCTTATTCCTATAGCCAAAGCAGTAGGATCAAATCTTGATATTTCCGGCCATTGAGATTCAGATATAATATTATACTCTTGAGCTAATTCCTTTTTTCTTTCATCGCTTATAATAATATGTTCTGGAACAAGATCATTTTCTAATACATTATACAAATAATTGTGATAATTATAAACATTAACATAATATTTATTTTGGGTGAACTCCATGCGCAATAGATTTTTTAATGCGATATTTGGTTCATCTTTTGTTACAATTACTAAATTATCATCAACAGATAATATTTCTTCTATTTGATATAAATCTTCAATATAATCTTGAACGTGAGGACCTCTTAGTTTAGTTCCCAGATGATATTTGTAATAAATCTTTTTTGTTTCCCCATCTTCTACCTTTTCAAGCAACATATCCAACTGTTTATTTTCTTTTAAAATTTGAATTTCGTTGATTGTAAAACTTTCATAATCTTCAACATCATATCCTCTTTTTTTTGCTAAATCTAAAATAATTTTTCTAGAACTGAAAAGTTTTGAAATTGTTTGACTATTTGTGGCTTTTTTACTCATTATCTATATATTATTATATTTAATTTTATATATTTTCAATTTTATATATATTTTTTTATATAAAATTTTATACTATTTTCTTGGTTATATTAGAATCCTCTTTCTTGTCCTCTTCTTTTATTTCTTCTTCTGGTAATAATAAATTTAACCCTTCTGTTTTTTCTTCATTTAACGAAGTTATTGTTTCTAATATGTTTTCAGCTTCTTCTTCTTTGGCTTCTTCCGCACTTCCCAAATCTTTTTCATACACGGGTGTATCGTCGCTTTCTGTTCTTACTTCTTGTGCAGTATCATCTTTCCATGTTTGTTTTATTTGTTCCTCTGTGTATTCATCTTCTTCACCTGGTTGTAAAAGAATAGAGTCTGTAGGAGAGTCTGTAGGAGAGTCTGTAGGAGTAGATTCTTCAGCTGTATTTCTATGTTTTAGAGAATATTGTTTGAATTCATTCGATGGGGATAAAGGACTATTATCGTCGGGTCCATAATCTGGACTTATAGGTTCATAAGGGGTTTCAAGATCATCAATATGAGAATCTCTATATTTACCTTCCGAAGGCCCTTCTATTGCTTGTGTAATATATGCCATTTCGACAGGATCGAACTCAATAATTTTATATTTAATTTTAGATTCGTCTGTTTTAAATACAACAATTTCTCCTTTTTTAAATCTATATTGATTTTTTTCACCAAGTTTGATATTAACATTTGTTCCTGAATTATAAGGTTCTTCTATATCAGGAACATCACCCCATTCTGGATTAGTATTAATTTCTTCTTCTGGAGTTTTTTCCTTTACAACAAATACTTCTTTATTTTTAAGTTGAGAATTTTGTGCTTTCACAAAATTTCTTACTTGTTCCACGTTATAAAATGTATTATTATCAGTAGAAGGACCACCTGTTAGCTTTTCTATATCGTCACCTTTTGTTAAAGACATTAATTGGTCGACATTATCTTCTGTAATAATTCTCATTTGAATATTCATCGCTTGTAATTCTTGCATTAATAATTTAAAGGCATATGGAACTGAAACAATACTAAAATCTCTACCAAATTTACTAATATTAATAACATTTAAATCATCAACAAGATTTCCTGCGAATTTAATAGGACCATCTGCCATAGGACTTAAGAAAATATTACTTGCTTCATTATATACAGCAATACATCCTGTTTTATTACAAATAGCCATACTATATTCATCTCCTCTTACCATCATGGATTCTTTTATAAAAGAACTCATACCGTGAGCTACTAAACAATCTCTATCCATCTCTCCTATTCTTAATCCTCCACCATTTGCCCTACCTTGAACTGTTTGCCTTGTTAAAGCTGTTCTAGGACCTCTAGCGCGATAATTAATTTTATCTTTTGGCATATGTTTCAATCTTAAATAATATGTTGGTCCAAAATAAATTTCCGTTTCTAATTGTTCTCCTGTCATTCCGTTATATAATATTTGATTTCCTGTTGAATGATAACCTTCTTCTGTTAGCATTTTACCATATTGAACGTTTTTTGGTCCTTTATTTGTAAAAGCAGTACAATCTCCAAAACCACCATATAAACACGCCGTTTTACTTGTTAATGTTTCTACCAAATGACCTATTGTCATGCGACTCGGCATAGCATGTGGATTTACAATAATATCCGGTCTTATTCCGTCTGCTGTACAAGGCATATCACATTCACGCATAATAATACCAATTGTTCCTTTTTGTCCTGCTCTTGAACAAAATTTGTCTCCAATTTGAGGAACCCGTTCGCCCCTAATTCTAACTTTTGCTATTCTTTTACCTTCTTCTCCTTCTGTCATAAATGCTTTATCCACTATACCAACTTGTCCTTTTTTTGCATATACAGAATTATCAATATAAGTATCTATATTTGTAATACTATTTGTACCCATACCTATAATTACAGATTTCTCTGTAACAATTGTGTTTTCTTTGATAATACCTGATGTTTCATCTAGTTGTTGATAATCATAACCTGCTTTTAAACCTATAACATTATTTTCCATTACATTCATAAATTTTTTTTCGATATTTATACTTCCCATTTTTTCCATTTCTTCAAAAGCTTGATATGTATTATAATATGTAGTTCTAAATAATCCTCGTTTCAATGAAGCTTCGTTAATAATTACAGCATCTTCAACATTAAACCCTGAATAACACATAACAGCAACAATAGCATTTTCTCCATATGGGTGTTGTTCCTGTGTAGCGTATTTTAAATATCTACTTTTTGTTAAAGGAAGCTGACCATAATTTAAAACAAAACTAGATTTATCAAATCTAGTATGAAAATTTGAATTATAAAGCGATACAGCTTGTTTAGATTGTCCGCAAGAAAAAGCATCTCTAGGATATGGATTATTTTCTGGATAAATAATTTGATTTGCCATAAATCCAAAAATTAATGATGGGTGTATTTCACAATGGGTTATTTTTTTTTTAACAAAATCATCGCGTTTGTCATTTGAATGAGCTAAAAGGATGCCATTTGTTTCTGCTGCGTCAAGATAATCTACTACTGAAGCGTTTGAAACAAGAGATTGTATTGTTTTTGGGGTAATATTTATCTTACATTCATCTTCCAACGCATCTTTGTCTTGTTTATTGAATCCATAAATTATATTACTCCAACTAATTGTATTATTTTTATAAGCTTCCAAAACTTTCTCTCTTTCAAATGAAATCTCTCCATTCATTAAATAAAATAATGGTCTCATTGGTCTACCAGCATCAGTACAAATAGATATTTCATTTCTTTTAATATTAAACGTAATACTAGTGTAAATATCAATCATTTTGTTACGTCGATGTAATTTCATAATATTAATTATTTTTAAGGGATCTGAAGTGCATCCTACCCACGCACCGTTGACAAATACCTTGGTAGTATGTTTCATATAATTTAACGAACATTCTTCAAGTAATTTGATATTTAATTTTCTCATATATTTGATAAATGGTCTTCCCGAACATCCTTTTGTAATAATAGTAGAAGTAGATAAATGTTTATGCAGTCCTACATTTCCTCCATCTGGTGAATGAATGGGACATAATAATCCATATTGTGTTGAATGTAAAAGTCTTGGTGCTATAACTTTTGCACCATCAGCTGAAATATATAAATTTGTTTTTCTTAACTGACATAAAAATCCAAAAAAAGATAATCTATTTAATTCTTGAGCTACTCCTGGTTTTTTTGTATGGGCTGTTGCTCCCCAATTTCCCTTAAATGCTTTTCTAAACCCCGTTTCAACAATTTTGTCTTTAAAAAAAAGATCTTTGTTATTTAAAAATAAATTTCTAAAATCTAAGCCTTGATAAGCTGTTTTATTTTTTCTATATAAAAATTCTTTATCTATTTTCAAGTAAATATTATCAAGTTGTAATTTATAGTATTCGCTAAATAAATCGTGAATTAATTTACCTGTAACTGAAATTCTTTTAAATTCGTAACTGTCTCGGTCTGTTGGTTTTTCTTGACCTGTATAAACATCTAAAAGTCGCTTAACAATATAACCTAAATAAAATGCTTTTGTTTTGAAATTTAATTCTCCAATATGAGGTAAAAAATAATTCATTAAAATTTGTAATGTATGGTATCTGGTTTTTCCTTTTGTCAAAGAACTAATATATGCTATAGCCGAATGTTGTGTAAATATGTTACCAGCATCATGAACGCTAGGTATAAATAAATCAATTAAATTTTCGTGTTTATCTATATCTAATAAACAGGTTTGTATAATTTCTTTATCTGATATTATACCTAGAGCTCTAAAAACTATAAATAATGGAACAGGTTTTCTTACTTGAGGTATATTTACAACAATTTGATTATTGGATTGAGATGGTTGTTCTTTAATAATTCTAATTGAAAGTGTTCTTTTAGGTTTAGACGCGTCTTCACTTACAGATTTAATTTCAGCAGCATAAGAATAAATATCGTTAATATCTTTTAATATATACAATAAGTTATCACCTCTTCCTTCTTGCGAAACAATCACCTTTTCATTACCACCAATTATAAAATACCCACCTGGGTCATTTCGACATTCTCCCATATTAAATCTAGCTTCAGGAGCAATACCCTGTAATAAACACATATTCGATTGTAACATTATAGGAAATTTACCTAGATAGACTTTATTAAACTCCAAAACTTCTTCGTGTATTTGAAATTTATTTTTACCCGTTGAACCATCTTCTTTATCTATTAAAATCTTAATTTTCATAATAACATCATAATGTACTGTAAAAGCATATGTCATATTCCTTAATCTTGCTTCATTTGGATACATATAATGTTCTCTAGAATCGTCATATATTATAGGTTTTCCGTAATATATTTTATCTACATTTTCACCGCCTAAAAATATGTTACATTCATATTTATACAGTTTTGTTTCCTGATCTAAATCTTTAAATATTCTAAGAGGATTTCTATCTTTTAAAATTTCTTTTATACCGTGTGAAAAAAAGGCGTTGTAAGAATCAAGATGATGTTTTACAACAATATTTTCATTATCTTTAAAATACTTGTCTATTGTTTTCCAAGAAATATCTGTTTGATTCATATAATATATCATAAGCGTTTTTTTTAAAATTTAAATTAAAAGATATATATAATTTCTTTTAATTTAATTATTTTGTAATGTTACAATTACAAGACCTATTAAGATAAACATAGCAATAAAAGGTAATAAAACTAATAACCAAGAGAGTTGTTTATAACCTTTTTTACATAAAATATTAAGTAAATAAGTCCAGCCCAATACATATAATACTTCAAAGGCAATATAGAATATATTATTAATGGGTGTACTTGCTTTCATTAATCCACAAGCGAACACATTTGGATTTCCAACATTTTGATAACATTGAGTAAATACAGCAAGAACTGACATACCTAAATAAAGTTGAGCTGGGGTACACAAAGAATTAAATAATTTTAATGAATTCATTATATATTATTTAAATATAAAAATTATGATATTGTATTTGCTGCCGCTGTTTGTGATGCTGTATTATAAAAATTAGGAATATTGGCAGTTGTTCTAGACGCAACCGGGGATTCTAATCCTGGTTGGTTCATAGGATCAGCATTTATTAAAGGTTTTCCACCATTATATCTAATAGGTTGATTTGATATTGCGTCTGTTCCTTTATAATAATTTAATAATACATCTCCTAAACCAATAGAATTCATAAAGCTACCTCCCTTTTGATTGCCTCTCATATTCGTATTACCATTTCTTGGATCTGGTAAAAAAGGATTGGTATTCAACTTGATACCTGTATATATTTCTCCCATATTTGACGGTGAGTCACATTTATAAGTAGCATATCCACCTCTTTGTCTTTTTCTGCGTCTTTTTTTTCTTGTATTCTTTTTACGCCGTTTTCTTTTTGTTTTTCTTCTTCTTTTATTTGTTTTATTATATCTACGTGACCTTTTTTGTTTTTTCTGTTTTTTTCTCTTTTTTACTTTTCTTTTATATTTTCTTGTAAATGCCATATAAATTATAATTAGATTTAAAATTAATAATTTAATAAATATTTATTCAATATCAACGTGTGTTAGCATATGTCTTCTACAACACATTTTGGTTAAGTTTAATTTATCCAAAATAATTCCTTCAGGTGTTTTTTTAATTTTGTTATTGTCTAAATAAACAACTTCTTCCATATCAATTCCTTGTTTAATTTTCATTTTACGCACTTCTTTTACATAATATAAATATTTGTCGGCTAATACATTTCCACAGGTAAAACACTTAATTGGGATGATCATTTTTATTATATTATTTATTTATATATTATTAAATCAATTTTACTTTAATTTAATTTGTATAAGTACAGCTATCACCACTTGCCGTACAAGGTTTTGCCGCTTTAGATTGTATAGAACTACCATCTAAATAGTAATATTCTTCCCAAGGAACTAATTTTCCATCTTTAGCACAATAACACATATCTGTTGGTCCATCACTACCCAAAGCAGCGGTTGAACCTGCTCCTAATGCTTGTGCTGCCATACATTTTTTAATATTATTTTTGGATGTAACCCAAACACATCCTCCTAAAGCCGTACATCCGGATTTATCACTTAATGTTTTACATGTTTCGTTATTAGATGTTTGATTTTGAACGGTTGTGTTTAATTCTTCTAAACTTGGAGGAGCTGTTGACATTTTTTCTACAACCAATACTCTTGCAACTTTCATTTTCTTTTTTTCAAATTTAATATTATTTATTGCGACATATATGCTTAATCCACCAAATGTCAAAATAACAAGTAATATGTATAATTTATTTTTCCATAAAAAATACCCTGATTGAGTTACTATATCTTGTTGAGTCATATATAATGAATTAGGATTAAATTTTCATTATATATAAGTTAATTAACGGCGGCTGGAACGGCGGCGTTTGCTGCGACGAGACTTGCGACGAGACTTGCGACGAGACTTGCGACGAGACTTACGGCGAGACTTGCGACGAGACTTGCGGCCTCCTTTTTTGCTTTTGCGGCGGGACTTGCTGCGACGGCGTTTGCTCTTGCGGCGACCACCAATCTTAAGACCTTTTGCCTTTAAAGCGTTCGCTCTTTGTTGAATACCTTTTGAAGCGGTACTCAAAGTCTTAGCACCTGTTTTTGCTTGTGCTAGTTTTGCTGATGCTTTTTTACACATCTTGTTATTTGCCATAAATGGATTTTTGCAAATGTTCGGTAATTTATTTAAATCTGTGCTGAGTTTTTTTTGTGCATTTGCTGCGATATTAACGGCTGAACCAGCAGTATTGGCTAGGGCTTGTGTTTTGGCTGCTTGTGTTGCAACCAAATCCATTTTTGCCTTGAACGCGGGATTATCCGTGCTCAAACCCCCTCGTCTGCTGCGTCTACGTGATTTACGACTTTTACGTCTTCTTGATCTTTTCATTCCTGGCATATTATAATATAAATTTAGATAAAAATATTTTTTTTAATTGTTGCTAAAAATAACGCATTGTTCAACTATTTTGTATCCTTCGGTTGTTTTTGTTTTTCTGTGAATAGTTTTACCTTTTGTAAATTCTTTATGACAATCTTTACAAATATTTGCTAAATTAGCTGGATGATTTTTATGAATCGTTCCAATCCAATTATTAACATCTGCTTTTTCTTGCGGCTCTAAATGATGTATATCAATACCTTCTCTTTTACAAAATTCACAATCACCCTTTAACTTTTTAGAATTATATTTTGACTTTTTTTTATTTAATGTACCACATAATTTTTTATTATACTTATTCCTTAATTTATAAGTTTCTTCAATAAATTCCTTTGGAAAATCAAATGATTTACATACTTCAATACCATACATATTCTCTCCTGGTCCCTCTTCTAATTTTCTAGTATAATGGAGAATTCCGTTAATATTTCTAACTGACATATGTTTAATTGCTAGTTTCTTTAAAGTTACTACTTCTTTCATAGTAGTTAATTGATGAAAATGACTAGCAAAAATATGAGAAGCATTTTTTTTATTCAACCATAATAATACTTCAGCAAAAATGGACACAGCACTTGAGGTTTCTGTTCCTGAACAAACTTCATCTCCTAAAATTAAACTATTTTCATCACAAGTATTAATAAATGTTGATACCTCACTCATTTCTACCGTAAATGTGCTTAAACCTTTAAAAATATTATCATTTCCTAAAATACGAGTAAATATAGCTGAATATGGTTTATATTCAAAACTCGTACAAGGGACAAACATACCCGCTTGTGCCATAATAACAGATATTCCTACAGAACGATTAATACTACTTTTACCTACACCGTTGGTGCCAAAAATCAACAAGCCATTCTTTTTTTTACCTATAGAAACATCGTTCGGTACATATGTTTCGTCGGTTTGAATTTTTTCAATAAGTGGGTGTCTTATGTCTTTTGCATTGATAAACGCCTTTTTTGCTTTTTCTTTGATAATTGGCATACAATAATTATTGTTTTTACTAACATATGCTTTTGTTACTAACATATCGAGATTAGAAACATATTTTACAAAATCATTCATTTCATTATTATATTCACGGAGAGAAATGATAAATTCTGTATAAACATTTGTTAAAAGTTCCTTCATATTATCTAGTTTTTGGGCGTAATTGTTGTAGAACTTTTTTAACCCAGAACCACCAAGTTTATGATTGTTCCCTATACCACCAGATGAATGTTTTAAACTTGAAAAGTCTAAACCATTTACTATATAGTTTTTGTCTTTATAATTTTTTGTTAGATTTTCACTTATACCTCTACATCTTGCGGGAGTAGCATAAAAATACATACCACTTTTATCTGTAAAATGAACCTTAATAGTGGAGTTTCTATCCTTTACTTTATATAATAAACTACCTAGTGTGTCAATCCATTTATTTTTAAGTAGTTCTGCCTCGTCAAACTCATCACTTGCCTGATCCAATACACTATTTACATTTTTATTTATAAAATTTTCTTCAAATTTATTATTTACAAGAGTTTCACACATTTTCATGTTTAAATTTCTCTCCAACAATAAAATTAATTTTGTACAAACATCTTCAATATTTGTTCCAATATTATTTTTAATGTATTTCATCATGACCTTATCCGTTTTCAATATTTTATGAATATCAATTATACAATGTAAATTATTATTAAAATTAAATAAATCATTTGGAGAGATTTTATTAAAAATAATTTTTCTATATAGATGTTCGATATCAGTAATTGCTTGAAATGATTTGCGTAAAAATTCATATTTATCCCAATTTTTAATCAAGTAATCAATCATATTATATTGACCATTTAAATAAGATATATTTGTAACAGGATGTAAAATTTTATCTTTTAAATATCTTCTACCCATAGGAGTTACACATTTATTAACAAGTGATTCAATACTAGAATATTGTCCCTTTTGTCCGCCAATATTAACAATATTTAATTGTCTTAATGAATGGTTAGCTAGTAATAATTTATCGCCGATATTATCAAATCTTGGTTTTTGTAATTTATTAGTTAAGTTGGCATTATGTTGCCAGATAAAATCAAGTAAAAAACATAAACTTTTTAAAGCAAATGGATTTTCTTCTAATTGGGAAGATTTCATATAAGAATGAAAATCATTAATATCATCATAAAATTTCAAAATAATTTCTTTTTGATATGATTGGTTATCACATTTATTAGCTTGAATAGAATGATCTTCGTTGTTATTTTGATTAATGATATGAACTGATTTTGTATCTAGATCCGCATATTGTATTACCTCCTTGATATATCTTTCTTCTTGATAATTATGGATAATAACTATTTCACTTGGATTATAAATTGCATTAAATCTTTCTAATTCATCAAAAACAGTTGTATTATGTATATCAGGTTTTTGAACACGGTGTTCGAAAACCCTTACTATACCTGTAAACGCATCTATCACTGAACAACCAAAATAAATAGTTGGATTTTTATTTTTAAAACCGATTGATTTATTAATAACATAACACGCAATATTATTTGAATCTTCTTCTTTTTTATCTACGTTGAAATTACAACCAGGGGAATAAATATTATCTAAACCCCTTGTTTTTTTTGAACTCCCTGGAATTGTACCATTTTCTTCCCAAACAGCTACTGTATAACCCTTATCTGTCAAAATTTTTACCCATTTTTCTAATAAATAATCAGTATGTGTAAATCCTGCCATTTTTACAGGATATTTAGTTCCTTGATATTCAACCATCAAATTTTTATTGGCTACATTCATATAAGTGATTCTTAAATAATCACCAAAGCACGGATTTAAATATTCATTCGTTTTTTCATTTTTTAAACTATAAATCTCATAAAATCCACCGCACTGCCATAATAATATAGTTTTTTCTCCAAATTCATTTTGGTATTTATCTAAATTTTTGAAATAAGAAGCTATCATTCTATCATCCTTTTTATTTTTGTTTGTTGGCATCAAGTAATATATTAATATTGCTTGATGCTTTAAATATCTTGCTTAAAATAAATAATTAGTTATTTATAAGGTCGTCTATTCATTCTAGTTTATAGTGAGGTCTATGACTGGTTGTGGTTTTACACATACACCCCTATTTATATTACAAATAGTGTTTTCATTATTTTCTGTGTTACCACTTAATGCTTTTTGTCTACAGTATTCATTAGGATTTTGCTGAAAATTACAAGGCGCGTCTCCTCCTTTTTTCATTTTTCTGCGAGTTTTTCTTTTTGAGCGAGTTTTTCTTTTCACGCGAGTTTTTCTTTTTCCCCTTTTTTTACTTTTTCCCCTTTTTTTTTTACTTTTTTTTGCTAAACTTTTTCTATATTTCTTTTTAATTGTCTTTTTCTTTCTCTTCTTTCTCTTTTTTGAACCTTTTGATGAATTTCTAACAGGTGATACAGAACGCAGTGTTATGCGCTTTTCATCCGGATGATTTTTATAATAATTGTCTACCATATCCTGCCTGTCTCTTTTTATAAGTTCCATCTCAATTTCATCCTGATCTAATCCTTTTAGAGAACCAAGTGATTCAGGTGATGGAGATAATGATGGGGATGGGGTTTTCAACAAACTGTCTATTTTATCATTCAATTCGTCTCCTGACAGTTTATCTTTTCTTAATATGTTAACAATAGTCATAACTTCTGTAATAAATGGACCTAATTCACCTTTTTTTAGTTTTTCGCCAATATCGCTTTCCTTTTTCTTTTTAATTTTTTTTCGAGCCTTTTTAATTTTTTTCTCATCCCATCCTATTGGTAATTTTTTATAATTTTCAAAATAATAAAGTATATCGTTTTTAGTAACTTTTACCATTATATAATATAATAATATAATATATATATGAAAATATCACTTTTTAAAAATGATATTGATAATAGTCTTGACAACCCCAACAGCAAAAAAAGTATAGCATCTGGAAATCTTAAAAAAATTAAAAACGAACGAATTACCAAATTTGGTAATAAAAACATAAATATTCCTAGAGTTTTTTTTGAACCTCTTTTTATGCAAGATCCAGATAAATTGAAAAAATATATTCTTGGTGGAAAAAAAAATGATATATTTTACACAATACAGCAGATGACCCCGGGAGAAGATATTGAGAATTGGGAGACTAATATGAATATGAGATTACGTGAAGACGACGATGAGGATGATGACGACTCCGACTCCGACTCCGACTCCGACTCCGACCCCGACTCCGACCCCGATTCCTCCTCCTCCCCTTCCTCGGAAGACACCCCTTCCTCGGTAGATTTAGTAACCAGGAGACGAAACTTTGTCCAGGAACTAATAAAAAAATCAGATACATTTTTCTCTAATTTTTTCTCTCCGAGAATATATCTTTTATACAAACAATTAATTAAATATTTATTTACAAAATACGATAATATAACCGACCTTAGATATGAAAACTGTATTCCTATATTTATATCGAGCACACAAATGTATGGTATTAAAACCGCTATAATTTTTTTTGGTATATACACAATGGACAAACAGGGAAATGTAGCAATGACCCATTATGATTTTTTATATTTTTCAAATGGAAAAAAAAACATTCAACAATATCAAGATAATATAGTTTCTTTTTTAAAACAAAATAAACGCGATGAAAAGATAATATTGGGTAGAATAAACCCTGTTATAGTAACTAAACCTGACTTATTTTTTCACAAAGACGGGATTTTAACAATTGAAAAAATTGAAAAAAATGAAACTAAAACCCAAGAAGAACATTTTATGCGTATTAAAAAGGATAATGTCCCCTTTTGGATGACTTATTTATTTATAGATAATCAACATGATTTAGTAGGGGGGGTAAGGGTATTTAATTCGTTGTTAAAATATACAAAACCAGCAAATAATTGGAAAAAATACTTTTCTCATATTGCTATTTTAAGGCTTTATGGTACGATGTATCATAAAAAATATTTTCCAAACTTTTCAGAAGTTCCTACAGATGAATATAGAATAACCGACGAACAAGGTGGAAATCCTATGCCTTTATTAAAATATGACAAAGGACATTTAATACATGTATCACCAGACACTCAACATCATTATTTAGTTAAAAAAGAAGAAAGTAAAACAACTTTTAAATATGACGATGAAAATACATTTACGATGGAATCACCCTATATAAATGAAATAATAACATCATTCGGTGACACTAGTCACTTAGCAGATAACGAATGGTTAGAATATAATAAAATCAATATAGTCAAAGGACTGGATAATAATTCAACACTTTCAGGAATGAGCGGAATATGGGGGTCGTTAAAAAAAAATCAATTAGCAAACGATAATAAATATAATTCTCAAATAAACCAAGGGATATCTGATGCGGATTTAAAGAACAATAAACTAACTTATTTTTATGAATCTTGGAAAAGTCATTTACAATCCCCAAAAGATCATATACGAATAGTTGTAGATAGTTCAAAAAAAGGAAAACTCATTCATAGATTTACGGGGGGTGATGAACCAGGAAATGAAAATTTTGTTGGTGCTCAAAGTGCCATGGCGGACGCGTCTATATATTCAGCAGAAGAGATACCGAGAACAATATCAGCACTAAATGAACTTGTGACGGAAGAACAATTTGAAAATCCATTTATATATCCATTATTTTGTTTGCCAAAGACAAACAAATCAAAAGGAGGGTGGATATTTATTGAAGTAAAAAAAAAATTAATAACAAATCGTGATATCGCACATTCAAAAAAAATGAATAGTATGTTCGACGATTTACAAGCATCCAATTCTTCACAACCAGAGTCTAAAAGCAATACGTCAGAAAATTTATTTAATAGCATAATGAAAGACACGCATAAAAAATATATAACTGATTCTAAATCTTTTTCCAAAAAATCAAGCAATGAAAAGAAAAAAGATAATAACCAAGATGATAACGAAGATGGAGATACTGTAGATATAGCATATAATAGTGAAAATTTTTCAATTAGTATTAATCAATTGGACTATCCTTTATACGCACATTCAATGACGTTTCATTATTTTAAAGGTAATAATTCCGTAGAGGAGTGTTACAATTTGTTAAAAGAGAAAAAAGAACACTATCAAGCAACTATTTTACAAACAAAAAAAACACCCGGTGTAGCCTCTTTATTCAAGTTATTAGTACAAATTGGATTGGTAATACCTGAAGGAACTAGTAATGATAGCATTCTATCAATGTTTTCTATGGATAAAAGAATCGCGCCTTTGACAGACACACAATGCAAATTAATATTTCAATTAAAATTAATATTAGGAGCATTTGTAAATATTTCTATGGAAGAAAAAATTTTTACAAATTTAGAAAGTTGGATAGATGTAGTTGATGAGATAGAGCATCAAAATAAAGGTTTACCAAAGGACAAGCAGGATAATTGGATAGCACAAAAAATAATTGATTTTGAAAAATACCCAGAAGGATTAATAGATACTGTAGCATTAGCAATTAAAACAACAGGAGATATACAAAGAGCAACCGACGCAGTATTTGAAAGAGCATATTTAGTGACATTTGATAGTTTCCTTAAAGATATGGTTTATTATGGATTTAGATGTAAATGTATATATGACCCAGGGAAAAATATAATAGAAATTTTTGATACAACAAGGGGTGATGGTGGTGGTTTTGTTAGTAATGTTGATGAAGGTGGTGATGATGATAACAACGGTGAAACAAAAGAAGAAAAGAAAAATGAGGCGGCTGTTGTCGCCGTTAATAAAGAAAACATTAAGATACTTTTAAATAATGTTTTTCCAGATGGTAAATTTTTAGAAAGGGAGGGGTATGACTTTCCAAATTTGGAATTATCAGATGTAAGCACAACTGAATGGAATTCTCAAAAAAATGAAAATTATTGGGTTTTTGAAACTACTGATTCAGAGGATGAAAAATATTTGTTTCCTCAACATATTTTATTTTTACAACTTTATGGTTTTATTTTATTAACAATTTATTTAAAAATAAAAAATGAAAACCTTAAGTTAGTCTCCACTCGAAAACAAACAAGGACTATAAATTTATTAACATCAACTAAACATAGTTCAAATTCAACTGATATATTTGTGAATAATTTTGAGGCGGCATATAAAATATTAATAAAATCTCTTCCAAATAGTTCGGGACAAACCGTATTATTAACAACAGAACCAAGAATAAGAAGAATATACCTGGCTTATTCTTCGTTTATAAACTCAATATTAGGGACCAGTTATAATATTAGATATCCTGAAAAAGAGCCATTACACTATAAAAACGATGAAGTAGCATCATCATCTGATAAAGACCTAATAAACTTACACAGCAGAGTTTTAGATTTATTGTCAACTTTAAACAAACGGTGTCCCCCTTTTCTTCAAGAATCTGGGTTTAAAAATTATCAAATAAAAGGTATATTATATAGTGAAAGTCCAGTTAGTTTTAAAGATTTTACAACTAAATACTTCAACTTAATAAAAGATGAAATTTTAGAGCTATTATCAGAAGATAAGAAAGAAAAGGGTAAAAGTAATCATGAACCTGAGACCAATATTGGAAACAAGGGTATGGACGATGGTGTGGTCAAGGGTCCGGTCGATGGGGTGGTCAAGGGTATGGACAAGGGTGTGGTCGATGGTGTGGTCAAGGGTCTGGCCGATGGTGTGGACGAGAGGGTGGTCGATGGGGTGGTCGAGGGTAAAGGTGTTGTTATTGAGGGTATAGACATGGATATTCTCTGGGAAAATTTTACAACAAAAGAAAAAAGAAAATGGGACACAAAAAATCGCGGAAAACAAATAACACCTCAAGAATACGATCCTTATTTTTATTTCCAGACTAACACCCAAACTAAGTTGGTGTGTTTTTCAAAAAAAGTTGATAAAGACATTTATAGTTTTTTTAAGCTTGACGAAGAAGATATACAGAAAAACTATTCGGTGAGAAAACTAATACATTTTAGAAATTGGACAACTGAAGCAAGAAAAAAGTTTGTAGAGGATGCTATACAAATGTTAGAAAACGGACATAAGGTGGAAATTGTTAAAAAAATGATAAAAAATATTTCACCAAATTTTTGGAGACACGATAAAAAAAATATAGAGTTTAGATTAGATTATCTTATTGAAAACGTTCCTAAACCATTTATAACTTATTTAAGGCAATACACAAAAATTCAAAGTAAAACATTTTTTGTTGGTGGGGGGGGTGAAGATGATATAGATAAATTAAAAGAAAAAATTAGACAAAGATGTACAAAAATAGACAAAAATATATTAAATAAATTAATAGAGAAAAAAGAAACAATACAAAATTCGGATGAAATCAAAAAAAAAAATATGGATAGTAACAGTGGTGAACAAAAATCACATTCTCGCAAACAAACGGATGTTAAAGGGGAAAAGAAAAATTTTAATAAAGAAATTTTTAATTTTCTTAAAAATGATAATTCAATCAAAATAGAGAAATTTTTAAATGATATTATTGATGAGTTAAACTTATTGATGGAAAAAATAAATGAACTTCCTATGAAAGATATAAATGAAGAAAGGGTATCTATAGACCAATTAATAAAATCAATAATTAAATTATCAATACCTATAAATCCTAAACATGACATACAATTTAAACTAAATAATTTTTTGTTTGTTTTTGATAAATTAGATCAATATTTATCTATTTCCAATATTAGTCCCGAAAGTAATAATGAAAAATTGGCAAAAGAATCTATTAAACAAACAAAAATATTCTTATCTAGTTCGGATTTAATAGAAATATCAAAAAAGGTAAGTGAGGACAACGAAATTTTAATTTCATTAAAGACAAAAGGATATATTGATATTAATAATGAGGGTGAAATAGATTTTGTAATGGAATTTTTATATCCAAACCTTCTCACTAAATTGTCTCCGATAGAAATAGGTATGCCGAAGAATAAAAAAAGAGTATCAAATATTGAAGGTAAAAACCTAGAAGATAATTCAAAGGAAAAAATAAATCAACGCAGATTTAGATTATTAGCCCACCTACAAAATTGGTTATCTTATAAGTTGACTGACCAAATCAAGGAAGATCTAGATAATCGTAAGACTAACAATAAGACCCAATATACGGACGGAAAAGACTATATTGGTGTTTCTCCAAAAATATGGTTGAAGTATGCCAAACGATCCGACCAAGAAATAAGGACAACCAATTTATTGACTAGTTTATTAACAAAAACAAACGCAAATGAAATTTTAAATGGGTTATTGCCTGGTAATTTGAAATCGAAAAAGGGGGGCAAAAAAAGAAATACAATAAAAAGAAAACGTAAACATAAATATTTTTCAAAAAGACATAACAAAAATTTTAATAAAAAGGGAACAAAAAAAATAAAAAGAAAAAAGAGAAATACAAGAAAAAAATATTAAATATATTTTTATTTTAATTAAAAATATATAAAGTTTTATGATTGTTATAGTAGATTAAAAATAATCATCTGAAATTTTAAAACAAGGCAAAGCCCATTTCCAATAATCTTGTAGATCTTTTTTTAATTCATTTTCATCCAAATGCCATGTTAGCATTCCATAAAAATTATCATTAATCAAATATTGTTTTATGTTTTTTTTTCGTAATACATCGCTAAATACAACATATTCATGTCTTCTTGAACCATCATTATAACTAATATCTTTTAATGTATCGTTATTAATAAAATAAGTACAATGAATAACTTCAACTGGATGGACACCTACTATATGTTTGTGTAAAAGTTTCATATAATTATCATGATGTGCGTAATAACCATCATTATCAACAATATAATGAAAATTAGAATAGCCCGTTTGTGTAGGCAACATTGGACCCAATACTTTATATTTTTTATTTGCTACCATAGCGTTAAGCGTGTTTGGTGTAACAAAATTATCACAATCAGCAACAAAATAATGCCATCCATATTTTTTGGCATATTCTATTGAATCTTGTCGTATCTGTCCCAATATTTCAAATCTATGAGGATTCCAATCCCTATGTGCCATTTTTTTTATTTTTGGAGAAAGACTACTATCATCGTAATAAACCGAACCATATTCTTTCCCATGTTTTCCTATAAATTCCATTAATATTTCAGCCGAATTATCATTATTATCATTTGTTCTAATATATAAATGTAATTTTTTCTTGTCATAATCTTGATTATAAATACATTGTAAATAAAATGGAAGACAAGCAGATTTATCTTTTGCTAAAATAGCTATTAATATCTCATCAGTTTCTTGTTTACAACCCAAACATTCATATTCATGTACTCCTTGATTTATGAATGTATGACAAAATTTATAATTTTGACAATATTTATCTAAATCACGTGTATCCCATTGAGTGTTTTCTAAATTTTTATCTTTTGGATAAACCCAAAATCTATTATTTCTTTTTTTATCTCCATGATAAATAATTGACATTAATATAAATAATTTATTTTTTATTAATATTAATTAAACTAATTATTAAATATTTACATTTCCTCATCTTTATGCCAATTATGTAAAAGAATATCCGAATTATTATTACTAATATTACCACTCAAGTATGCGTTTTCAAAAGTAGCTCTTAATATATGATCGGGAGCACTACTCCCAATTTTTGTTAAATTATGTTTTCTTAAATAATCCTTAACTTCGTGAATTGACTTGTGTTTTAACACATCAACTTCTTTTTTTACATTTTTTCGTGTTTTTTTACTTTTTACCAATACACCTACAAATCCTCCCTTTTTATTTTTACCCAATGTTATTTTGCGTCGTATTCTTCTTGTTTTAATTTTTGTTTTTTTGGGGTTATTTGGTTTATTTATTTCTCTAAATTTATCTTTTAATTTCTCTAATTTAACTGATCTTTCTTCGAATTGCGAACTAAGATTGAAATTGGGTTTTATTGTATATTCATTTAGAATTTCATTTTTATTTTTTTTTAATGTTTTGTTATATTGTCTCCAAGTAGGTTTTTTACCTCCTTTTAAACAACCGTGTGGTGGGTCAGGTAGTATAGAATTAATACCATCATTACTGTTACGGCTATTACTACTGTTACGGCTATTACTACTGTTACGACTATTCATCGGGTTAATATCTATTTTATTATCATTTGTTTGAGACATAAATCCAGCTTGTTGTGTTGATTTTTTAAGAGTTCTATTTTGTCTTTTTTCCTTCTTTTTTTGTTTTTTTTGTTTTTTTTTTTTTTTT